>Ga0209913_1000284_pt1 | contig 48026 bp, 45 predicted proteins | sample PersoiDNA2013203_FD_185805 | JGI IMG/M metagenome (GOLD analysis project Ga0209913, IMG submission 185805) | Permafrost soil microbial communities from the Arctic, to analyse light accelerated degradation of dissolved organic matter (DOM) -... | ecosystem: Environmental > Terrestrial > Soil >...
GCCGGAGTTCCTGGCTGCTGCTTTCTTCTTACTTCCCGTTTTAGCGGGAGGCGAACTATAGCAAAGTACACCTCAATTAGGCAAGAGAATTTAAAAATAATTTATAGCATTATTTATTTTTAAATTCTGCAGGACGTTTTTCTAGGAAGGCTTTCATGCCCTCTTTCTGATCTTCCGTACCAAAGCTCGCTTGGAACATACGGCGCTCAAAATGGACGCCTTCGGATAAGGTTGTTTCATAAGCGCGATTGACGGACTCTTTTACCATCATGATTGCTGGCAGAGACATACTAGCGATTGTGTTCGCCGCAGCCAATGTTTCTTCCATTAATTTATCTAATGGAACGATACGGGATACCAAGCCAGCACGTTCTGCCTCAACAGCATCCATCAGGCGTGCTGTAAGGCACATATCCATTGCTTTGGATTTAGAGATCGCACGTGGCAAACGCTGAGTTCCGCCAGCACCTGGCAAGGTACCGAGTTTGATTTCAGGCTGACCAAATTTGGCATTTTCAGCAGCAATGATAAAGTCGCACATCATTGCCAGTTCACAGCCACCGCCCAGAGCGTAGCCAGCTACCGCAGCAATCACTGGCTTACGGATCTGACGAATCGTTTCCCAGTTACGGGTGATGTAATCTTCTTTATAGGTGTCCATGAACGTGTAGTTCGCCATTGCTGCGATATCGGCGCCAGCAGCAAATGCTTTTTCACTTCCGGTAATAACGATACATTGGATCGCCTCGTCTTTATCGAAACTCTTTAACGCCTGCCCCAACTCAGTCATCAACTGATCATTGAGTGCATTCAGTGCCTTTGGACGGTTTAACGTAATTAAGCCAACTTTTTCTTTGGTCTCTACAATAATGCATTCGAATTCCATAAGTTCTCCTATATAGTTTGTTTAGTATGTCTGGTTATCGTTAATACGCGATGTGAAATAAACCGATGTTGCCTGTTACTCTTCTTAAAACCTGAACTCAAAATTACTTCTATGTCTGCAATGTTAATCCTGGTGCTGGAAGCTCTTTTCGCTCTTTCAATACTTATCTTTATCGTCTGGTGGACAATGTTTTCAGGACGGAAACCGGAACAATCGACACCGACACTCGCTAAACGCAAAACAAAACCGGCAACCAAAAAGGCAGACAAACCAACCGAATAAAGCCCCCACCCGTAAGCTAAGCACTCCTGCCTACTCTTACCTGCATTTAATCAATGCAGGGTACGCGGCAGAGATAATATAAATTCGGGTATTGATACTTCAAAGCGATGACCATCTTCGGCAACGCAGAAATATTCGCCTTTCATGCTGCCTTGTGGCGTTTTCAATGCGCTTCCGCTGGTGTATTCAAAACTCTGCCCCGGTGGCAAAAATGGCTGATGACCGACCACACCAAGACCGCGGACCTCCTCCGTCTTATTTGTTGCATCTGTAATAATCCAGTGACGTGATATCACCTGTGCTGCTACGGTACCGGTGTTTTTAATTGTGATCGTATAAGCGAACACATAATTACCAAGCTCTGGATCAGACTGTTCCAGTATATATTTGGTAACAACACTTACATTCATTTCATATGTTGCCATGCTTACCCCTATTGCATCATCACGCCGTAGGACATGAATGCAAAGTTTTTAAGTTGTTTTAGTTGCTTATTCGTTTGCTTATAAAACATACAAGCCTGACAGAATCGGATGACTGACACCGGATTCTGGACTTCTCGCTACAAATTGCCATTGTGCCAGAGGAATGCCAAGACGGCACGGTGAGCGCAAGGTAAAATAGAGACTCTTTTATCTGCAAGACCTTGACCATGACAACTTACCGCATTGCTCCCAGCATCCTTTCCGCCGATTTTGCCCGTTTGGGCGAAGAAGTACGCAATGTCGTTGCGGCGGGTGCTGATATGATTCACTTTGACGTGATGGATAACCATTACGTACCAAACCTGACTATCGGTCCCTTGGTATGTGAGGCCATCCGCCCACATGTACAAGTCCCGATTGACGTTCATCTGATGGTAAAACCTGTTGATCGCATCATTCCTGACTTTGCCAAGGCTGGTGCGAATATCATTAGTTTCCATCCGGAAGGATCTGAACATATCGACCGTAGCCTGCAATTAATCCGCGATCATGGCTGTAAAGCAGGTCTGGTATTGAATCCAGCGACATCATTGAGCTATCTCGAGCATGTGATGGATAAACTCGATTTGATTTTATTGATGTCCGTCAATCCTGGTTTTGGCGGTCAATCGTTTATTCCACACACACTCAAAAAAATCGCTGCTGTACGCAAACTGATCGATGAATCAGGCCGCGATATCATGTTGCAAGTCGATGGCGGTGTGAAAGTTGACAATATCGCAGAGATCGCTGCTGCGGGTGCAGATACCTTTGTTGCAGGTTCTGCAATTTTTGGCAAACCTGATTACAAAGCGATCATTGATGCCATGCGCGCTGAATTGAGCAAGATCTAAATATTACGCACTGACTTGCCGCACTGACTCACCTTGTTACTACACTGATTTCATGACCTTTACTGATATTCGGGCTGTGATCATCGACCTTGATGGCACGATGCTCGACACGGCACCTGACTTTTTGCTCGCGATTAACCGTATGCGCGACGACTTTGCGCTGGCACCGCTCACTCTTGAGGCTATCAAAAAGATGGTTGGTAAAGGCTCTGAACATTTGATTGCTCAGGTGTTAGCCGTTGATTTTGATGCAGATAAATGTCATCAGCATTTTGCTGCTGCGATGGCATCGTATCAGCGCCATTATCTGGAGATCAATGGCGACCAAGCAACACTGTATCCGGATGTTATTCAGGGGCTGGAATCGATGCGGGCACAAGGGCTGCGGCTTGCTTGCGTCACCAATAAACCACTGGCTTTTGCTATTCCATTAATGCAAAAGAAAGGCTTGGCAACGTATTTTGAGCTCACCTTTGGTGGCGATTCATTTGCGCGTAAAAAACCTGATCCGATGCCATTACTCGAGGTTTGCAAACAATTCCAGCTTGCGCCATCCCAGATTGTTGCCATCGGCGACTCCAGCAATGATGCACGTGCAGCAAGAGCAGCAGGCTGCCCCGTATTGACGGTACCGTATGGTTACAACCACGGTGAAGCTATACAAAATATTGAAAGTGATGGTATAGTCGAAACCTTGTTGGAAGCAGCACAATTGCTGGCAACAAAAAGTTGTTCCCAAAAACACTATTAAATCACTTCATTCCACTCACGAATGTTTCTCGATAACAAACGTCCGACAATGACACCAGGCGCCTTTGAGGCCTGGCTATGGCGACGCTGGCAATTCTCTTAATCTCAGAATGCCGCGAGTGGCTGTGCACATCCTAAGCACATCTCCTTGCTTGTTTTATCAATCTAGCTTATCCGTCCCTATTCCTGATGCGCGCCTCGTTGCCCGTATCGCTGATCTGCAGCAAACAGAGCATCAAGTGCATCTGGAGCTAAGGCTGGCGGCTGAAAGAAAACCATGACCGAACTCGAATTCAAATCGCTGGCCGCGCAAGGCTACAACCGTATTCCGATGATTGCGGAAGCATTCGCCGATCTGGAAACACCGCTGACACTGTATTTAAAACTGGCCCAGTCGCAACAGGCCGGAAAAAATACTTTCCTGCTGGAATCTGTGATGGGGGGCGAACGCTTTGGTCGCTACTCATTTATCGGCTTACCCGCACAAACATTGGTACGTAGCTTTGGTGAAACTATCGAAGTTGTCACCGATGGCAAGGTCGTCGAAACGCATCAACAAAATCCACTTGAATTTATCGCTGAATTTCAAAACCGATTCAAAGTCGCCATGCGTCCTGGTCTGCCACGTTTTTGCGGTGGTCTGGCGGGCTATTTTGGTTACGATGCAGTACGTCATGTTGAAAAACGTCTGGCAGGCAAAGCCCCGAAAGATGATCTGGGTTTACCAGAAATTGAGCTGTTACTGACCGAAGAATTAGCAGTCATCGACAACGTATCCGGTAAGTTATATCTGATTGTGTATGCGGACCCAACCAAACCAGAAGCATGGTCCAAAGCCCGTCAGCGTTTGCGTGATTTGCGTGCCATGTTACGTCGCAGCGTTGACGCGCCGGTGACTTCTGCTTCTGTTCGCACAGAATCGATTCGCGACTTCGCCAAAGAAGATTACCTCAAGGCCGTCGAGAAAGCGAAAGAATACATCATGGCAGGTGACCTGATGCAAGTGCAGGTGGGGCAGCGAATCAAAAAACCGTATGTCGATTCACCACTGTCGTTATACCGCGCACTGCGTTCATTGAATCCTTCGCCGTACATGTATTTCTACAATTTCGGCGATATGCAAATTATTGGCGCATCACCAGAAATTCTGGTGCGCAATGAAACGCTCAATGATGGCAACAAAAAGGTCACTATCCGTCCACTGGCTGGTACCCGCCCAAGGGGTTCAACACCGGAACGCGATGCAGAACTTGCAAAAGAACTTTTGGCCGATCCAAAAGAAATCGCCGAACACGTCATGCTAATTGACTTGGCACGCAATGATATCGGCCGTATCGCCACCACTGGCAGCGTCAAAGTGACGGACCAGATGGTCATTGAAAAATACTCTCACGTACAACACATCGTGTCGAACGTTGAAGGCATCTTGCAACCACATCTGACTAATCTGGATGTGTTCAAAGCGACCTTCCCAGCTGGGACCTTATCTGGTGCACCGAAAGTCCGTGCGATGGAACTGATCGATGAACTAGAACCAGTCAAACGCGGCATTTATGGCGGCGCTTGCGGTTATCTGTCATTTGGTGGCGAAATGGACTTAGCAATTGCCATCCGTACCGGCGTTCTAAAAGACGGCATGCTGTATGTGCAGGCAGCAGCCGGCGTTGTTGCTGACTCAGTCCCAGAAATGGAATGGCAAGAAACCGAAAACAAAGCCCGTGCCGTATTGCGTGCAGCGGAACAAGTACAAGATGGCCTGGATGGAGAAATTTAAATGTTATTAATGATCGACAACTATGATTCCTTTACTTATAACCTCGTGCAGTATTTTGCCGAGTTAGGTGAGGATGTCCGTACATTCCGTAATGATGAAATCACACTGGAAGAAATCGCTGCACTGAAACCTGACCGCATCTGCATCTCACCTGGGCCATGTACACCACACGAAGCCGGTATTTCGATTCCGGTCATTGAGCGTTTTGCGGGACAGATTCCTATTTTGGGCGTGTGTCTTGGACACCAGAGTATTGGAGCAGCATTTGGTGGCAAGATTATCCGCGCCAAGCAAGTCATGCATGGCAAAACCTCCGCAATTGCCCACACTGGCGTTGGCGTGTTTAAGGATTTACCAAGCCCTTACACTGTTATCCGTTACCACTCGCTAGCTATTGAACGTGCGAGTCTACCGGATTGCTTAGAAGTCACTGCTTGGACCGACGATGGTGAAATCATGGGGGTACGTCATAAAGAATTTGATCTGCAGGGCGTGCAGTTTCACCCTGAATCTATTTTGTCCGAGCACGGCCATGCGTTACTGAAAAACTTTTTGACTGGAACTGCATCATGACCATCTCACAACAAGAAGCGTTAACCCGTCTGATCGAACACCGCGAAATTTTTCATGATGAGATGTTGTATTTATTCCGTCAATTAATGCGTGGTGAATTGTCACCGGTGATGATCGCTGCACTGACGATGGGGCTGCGCGTTAAAAAAGAGAGTATTGGAGAAATCACCGCCGCAGCACAAGTAATGCGCGAATTTTCGACCAAAGTGCCACTGGCAAACACGCAAAACATGATTGATATCGTCGGTACCGGTGGCGATGGGGCCAATACGTTCAATATCTCTACGGCCTCAATGTTTGTGGTCGCGGCAGCTGGCGCACGGGTGGCAAAGCATGGCGGACGTAGTGTCTCTTCGTCATCAGGTAGTGCTGATGTGCTCGAATCCCTGGGCGTCAATATCAATCTCAAGCCAGAACAAATCGCCCAATCCATCGCGCAAACAGGCATTGGCTTTATGTTTGCCCCTAATCACCACGCCGCGATGAAACATGCCGCACCAGTACGTAAAGAACTGGGCGTGCGGACGATTTTTAATATTCTTGGGCCGCTGACGAATCCAGCAGGTGCGCCAAATATTCTGATGGGTGTTTTCCATCCTGACTTAGTTGGTATTCAGATTCGTGTACTGCAACGTCTGGGCGCACAACACGCACTGGTCGTCTGGGGTCGCGATAACATGGATGAAGTCTCGCTCGGCGCACCAACCATGGTGGGTGAACTGGTGAACGGTGAAATCCGTGAATACGATATCCATCCTGAAGACTTTGGACTGCAAATGGTCTCCAATCGTAACCTACGTGTGGATGGTGCCGCCGAATCGCGCGAAAAAATCCTCGAAGTCATGAACAACGTGGATGGTCCAGCACGCGATATCGTTGCGCTCAATGCAGGTACTGCGATTTATGGTGCGGGTGTCGCCACCTCCATTGCTGATGGCGTCAAGAAAGCGCAAGAAACCCTGGCCTCCGGCGCCGCTCTGGCAAAACTACAACAGTTCATCAGCGTCACTCAGCAACTCGGAAAATAATATGTCAGACATACTCAATAAAATTCTCGACGTCAAAAAGGACGAAGTCGCGGCAGCAAAGAAAGTGCAGTCCCTCATCAGTTTGCGGGGTGAAGTCGAGTCAAATCATGAAGCACGTGCAGACATTCGTGGATTTGAAACGGCCTTACGCAATAAAGTCAGCGCTGGTCATGCGGCAGTGATTGCGGAGGTAAAAAAAGCCTCTCCATCAAAAGGCATCCTGCGCGCTGACTTTAAGCCTGCCGAGATCGCGCAAAGCTACGCGGACCATGGTGCGGCATGTCTCTCCGTGCTGACTGATGTGAACTTCTTTCAGGGTGCGCCAGAATATCTACAGCAAGCGCGTGCAGCCTGCGGCATTCCTGCTTTACGCAAAGACTTCATGATTGATCACTACCAGATTTATCAGGCCAGAAAATGGGGGGCTGATGCTGTTCTGCTGATCGTCGCCGCGCTGGATCATGGCTTGATGGCCGAGTTAGAAGCCTGTGCACATGAACTGGGCATGAACGTGTTAGTGGAAGTACATAATGCAGAAGAACTCGATGCGGCACTGAAATTAAAAACCGCACTGCTGGGTATCAATAACCGCAATCTACGCACGTTTGACGTCACATTGGACACCACCATCGGCCTGCTTCCACGCATTCCGGCTGACAAACTGGTCATCACAGAATCCGGTATTCTGAACACCAACGACGTCAAACGAATGCGTGATGCGAACGTCCATAGTTTCTTGGTGGGTGAGGCGTTTATGCGGGCCGAAAACCCTGGTGCGGAGTTGCAGAAGTTGTTTTTCTGATTTCTACGGTCTAAGGTCGTGAATGTAGTCAGGGTTAGAGGGTTACCCCCTCCCTACGATCACGACAACGTCACAAAAAAATCCGCTTGCGCTTCACACGCAAACGGATTTTTTCATACAGCAAGGCTTAACGCTTTGCCTTTTTCAGATACGTCGGACGGGCTGTCGCTAATACCGCTTCTTGATCGACAACGAGCTTTAACAGGTGAGTCGGTACGTCATCGGCCTGCAATTTCGCTTTCACAATCAGCAACTCATCGCGGCGGAAGGCGTGAATTTCTACGACCTCGCCAACACGATAACGACCAACTGCAGTCGTCAAACCATCTGCCGCATCAGCAGCAGTTACACGCAAACCGTTGATGGCGATAATCACATCTTGTGCAGATAAACCGGCCAGATGCGCAGCACGGCCTTCGAAGGCACTCGCAATCTTACAATCGTTACCATCACGCACCGCTTTAATACCAATGCTTGCTTTTTTTGCCGCGTGGCCAGAATCTAGATGGACACCGAAGTCTGCATAGAGTTTTGCCAGTGGTACATCCTCTGTGCCACGCACATACTTATCGATAAAGCGGCGTACATTGACACCAGTCGCTTGTTCGATCAGCGCTTCGATCTCATTCTCAGGTAGACCTTGTTGTGTACCGACTAAGGTGCGGCTGTAAAAATCACGACCGTATTTTTGCCATAATACGCGCATGACATCGTCCAGCGATTTTTTACCTTCGGTTTCTGCGCGGATCGTCAAGTCCAGGCCCAACGCAACCAATGAGCCCTTGGTGTAGTAGCTGACAATCGCATTTGGGGAATTTTCATCCTGACGGTAGTATTTCGTCCACGCATCAAAACTCGACTCAGCCACGCTTTGCTTCAAGCGGCCATTGCCACGCGTCACCATGTTGATGGTTTTCGACACCAGCTTGAGGTACGCATTTTCATCGATAGTACCGGCACGAACCAACATCAGGTCATCGTAGTAACTGGTAAAGCCTTCAAATAACCATAACAGACTGGTGTAATTTTCCTGACGCAAATCGTAGCTGGCAAAGGCAGCAGGCTTGATACGCTTCACGTTCCAGGTATGGAAATACTCGTGACTGCATAAACCTAAAAATGCTTTATAGCCTTCGCTCATGTCTGGGTGATGTTTAAGCGGGATGTCATTGCGATTGCAGATCAACGCTGTCGATGCGCGATGCTCTAAGCCGCCGTATCCTTCACCGACGACCATTGTCATAAAGACGTAGCGGTCCATCGGTGCTTTTTTGGACCGTGGTTCAAAGAATGCAATCTGCGCTTCGCAGATTTTTTGCACATCGGCCACCATGCGTGCCATATCCATATTAGGCACTTTGCCGGTCACCACAAAATCATGCGGCACACCATGTGCTTCAAATGTTGCTAGTGCAAAGTCCCCCATTTCGACCGGATGATCGATCAGTTCATCATAGTTGGCAGCGATGTAAGTGCCAAAACCATAGCGTTTCGCCTTCAGTTCCGGCAAGGAGGTCGCGACGCGCCAGGTCTTGCAGGCCACATCGGCAGCACGCAAAATATCGACGATATGCGGCGCCGACTCTTGCCCATGCACAGTCAAAAATACGCTTGTTCCATTGAAGAAGCCATGAGATTGATCCAGATGTGCTGCGCGTACAGATAAGTCCCACGCGTAGACTTCATAAGTGATCGTCAGGGCCGTCTTACACGGAGCAGCTTGCCACGTGTGCTTATCGCGCTTGTTGAGAGAGACTTTTTTACCTTCAGACATGGCTTTGATCTGCACAATATTACGTGCAAATTCACGCACCATGTAACTACCAGGTATCCATGCTGGCAAGCTAACGACCTGCCCTTCTGGGTCTGGTTTAGCAATTTCCAGTGTCACTTCAAACAAATGTGCCGCCAGATCTTTAGGGACAATTGCATATTGAACCGCATCTGCTGTGCCAACTGACATCGGCGTATGTCTCTTGATTTGCGTCGTTTTTGCCATGCTCAACGATCTTTCTGTTAATAATTATGTGTAATTAAGTGCGCACATTCGCAGCGATGAAAGTGAATATCTGTGCAGTGACGACAACACGAGTTAATTGCAAGCGCAAATCAATGAACCAAGATGGGACGGCATAGCTCTCATAGAGCTTTTTGTCGATCTTGTAGGCGGCAATAAAACCCACCACTTGGACCAGAAAGCCAATCAACAAATTAAACAAAGAACACCAGGCAATAATCGTCGGAATGACACCCCAGATTAAGGCTTTCCGTGTTTCTTCAACGTCCTCTCCCCTTGCCATGATCGTAATTCCCCAATGAACACCGCCAAGAAATGACAGAATGGCAATCCCGTAGGCAAGTTGCGCGCGAATAAAGTTATTAAGTAAATCCGAGGGCACTAACCAACAAGCCGCTGTCAACAAAATAAAAGGGATCAGACCAGCAAAGCCAAGGCGAATGGCAAGTTTTTGATTCAGAATATTCATAAATTCCCACTAAAACGTGTGCAAAACTTATTTCGTTCAAATTGACGAAAGCCACTATTCTAAGAGGAAAACACTGAGTTAGATATATCTGATCGTAACAGAACTGTAAAACCAGATAAAACCGCTAAAAATACGCTCATTTTTTTTGCAGATATGCCTGTAAATCGGCGGGTTGATCGACATCTTGTAATATTCCCGGATCATCAACCACGATTTCATGCACAGGAAAGGTCTGCAATAAGCGCCGCGCACCCTGATCGCCTTTCAGCGTCAGCAATTCGGGCAAATGACACCGAGAGAAGCCAACCGGATGTCCGCGTCGCCCTTGATAAACTGGCACAACGATATCCGCACCATCCCGAAGCGCCTGCACCACCCGTTGTATCGTTGATTCCTGTACAAAGGGCATGTCAGCTAATGCGATCACCCAGCCAGCGCTCTCGGCAGTGTGCCGCAACGCAGTCGTGAGCGAGACTGCCATACCATCATCAGCATTAGTGCATAACAACAGCGGATAATCTGCGTCCTGCAATGTCTGTTGCAGACGCAAATTATCTGCACGCACCACCACCACCAGCATATCTAGGCACACAGCGGCCATCCTAGCAGCGCTTTGCGCTGCCAAGGTGACGCCACTGGGCAAGGTCTGCAATAACTTATCCTCATTACCTAAAGGATCAAACCGCCGCCCTCGGCCAGCAGCCAATACAATGCCAGTCCAGTGAGAAGGCGTGCTCATTGAGATGAAGTTCGCGATAACATTGGTAATGATACCGACGCTGATCTAATTTGCCTTAGCAGCACTCAGGCTGGCAAACTTTTCTTCCAGCGCTTTCGCGTCCATCCCCCCCGGATAACGCGATCCATCGGTAAAGAAAATCCCTGGCGTACCACGGACATTCAATTTTTGCCCCAATGCTAAAACTTTTTCATTTGGATTTGCGCAATTTGCTGCCGCTGTCGGCGCCGCTTTGCCGTTCATCATCCAGTCTTCCCAGGCTTTATTGCGGTCGGCGGAGCACCAGATGTTTTTCGATTTAACTGCCGAGTCCTCAGCCAGAATGTTGTACATGAAGGTGTAGACCGTGATGTTATTCATGCCAGCAAGTGTTTTACGGAAACGTTTGCAGTAACCGCAATTAGGGTCCTCAAAGACCGCAATCACGCGTTTGCCATCGCCCTTGACCATCTTCAATGCAAGGTCTAGAGGAAGATCAGCGAACTTGATTTTGTTAAGCTCGTCGATTCTTGCTTTGGTGTAATTGAGCCCAGTTTTGGCATCCACCACATTACCGATAAATAAAAACTGCGCTTTATCGTCCGTATAAATCACATCCGCACCAATCCGGACTTCATATAAACCCGCATACGGCGTCTTGTTGACGGAATCGACTTTAACGCCATCGCCCAGTTTTGGCTCAACTAATTTTTTGACCGCCACCTCCTGTGGCGTCTGGGCAAGCGCCACACCAGAAACCAGTACACTGGCGACCATCGTCAAGCCAACAAAGCATTGTTTTAATTTCATTTATGTCTTTCTTTGGCATTCGCCATCGGTTACCACGATATTTTTACTTGCTACCCATCGCATGCGAGATTAATTTGTTCTTTATGACAGGCAAGCGATTGAGTAAGTTCAATCCTACGTTACGCGCCAGCCGTAATGGTGCCAGCGTTGAACCAAACAGGTGCGCCAGTCCATCGGTCGTCATTTGCATCAGCAGCACTTCTTCTTTACGGGCACGACGATAACGCTCGAGCACACGGGCATCGCCACAATCGCGATGATCCTCACGGTTTTTGACCAGCTCTAACAAACTGGCTACATCACCAAACCCCAAGTTCATCCCATGTCCCGCCAATGGATGCACCACATGCGCCGCGTCACCAATCAACGCAACACGCGGCGCGATCATGCTATGCGGGCGCATCAGTGTCAACGGAAATGCTTTGATCTCTTCTGGCAGCACGGGCGTCAGATGCCCCAGTTTGTCCAAGCAGTATTCTTCTAGGCGCGCAACCAATGCCGACAGCGGCTCACGCATTAAAGTCGCCGCCAACGCGTCCGGTGCAGACCAAACCAGCGACACACGGTGACCGGGCAATGGCAACAAAGCAATGATACCCAGCTCTTCAACAAACCATTGATGCGCCACGCCATGATGCGGTTTTTCGCACTCAAAATTAGTGACAACGCCTTGTTGACCGTAAGACCGATAATCGAGGCCAATATCACACTGCCCCCGCACCCACGATTGCGAGCCATCCGCGCCAACCACCAGACTAGCGCGGATAGATGAACCGTCCTCCAGCAAAATAGAGGCGCTATCATCATGCCACTGCAATTGTTTTGCCTGTCCAGCAACCAACGCCAGATGCTGCGCAAATTTCATCGCGGTATCCAACGCATGATTCAAATTGCGGTCTTCTACAATCCACGCCAGCTCATCAGTGCGCGCACCGTAAGCATCAAAGCCGATTTGTCCGTCGCTGGCGGCATTGCCCCCTTTTACCTGCATCTCTGTCACGGGCGCAACACGCGTCAGATCCAGCGCATCCCAGACTTTAAGTGAAGATAATAATTTGTTAGCAACATGGTTCAGCGCAAACACCCGCACATCCCAGCTCGCTGACACCGGCGTCGGCGCAGTACTGCGACACAACAGCGCCACCCGCAACCCCGCCTGCGCAAACCCCAACGCTGCGGCCTTACCTACAGCACCGCTCCCAACAATACAAATATCACAATGATGAACCTGAGCAGCCATAATCAGACCTTCCCCATAGACAATCCCGCCATTATACGGCACCCAGCACAGACACCTGATGAGCCACATCAAGTCATGCCTTAAGGCAATAACAAGCTTTTTTCGCCCCAGGGCTTGCAATTCATCAAACTCATCTCTATAATGCGTGGTCTTGGCCTGGTAGCTCAGTCGGTAGAGCAGAGGATTGAAAATCCTTGTGTCGGTGGTTCGATTCCGCCCCGGGCCACCAAGAAATACGTAATAAAAAGAAGGGCTTACAGCAATGTAAGCCCTTTTTTCATTATCTGTTGGTTCTACAATTGTTGGTGTTGTTCTACAATTTTTGGAAAAAGCCATGACATTTATCACGCCCAGCCACAAAAAAACCTCATTTACCTGCCCATATTGCCAAGCGATTGCACATCAACGTTGGGGCAGGGTATATCATGATCTGCATAGTGATTTCCGAAACTTCGACAAATTCGTTTTAGAGACATCTTTATGCTCACACTGCCTTAACCACGCACTCTGGTTAAATCAAGAAATGATGTATCCAGATGTTTCATTGGCTCCAATGCCACATGAAGACATGCCGGATGATTGCAAAGCCGATTATCTTGAAGCTCGCAGTATCTTATCTCGATCACCAAAAGGCGCAGCTGCTTTACTTAGGCTAACAGTTCAAAAATTACTACCTCATATAGGTGGTGAAGGTAAGCATATAGATGCTGATATTGCTAATCTTGTGCAGCAAGGGTTACACGTTCAAGTTCAACAAGCATTGGACTCATGTAGAGTTATTGGAAATAATGCAGTACACCCCGGTGAAATGAACATATCTGATAGTCCTGAAATTGCCGCAAACATATTTGAATTAGTTAACTTTATCGTCGATAACAGGATATCTCAGCCCAAAAAAATTCAAGCAATATACTCGGCACTGCCACAAAAAAACCTGAGTGCAATTGAAAATCGCGATAAAAAATAATATGAAAACACATTTTAATAGCGACGGAAAGTGCCCAGAATACGACAAGAAAATAGTCGAATGGCTCAAAACGTATAAAGATAAAGGTTGGGGTGACCCTCCGCGAAGAGTTGGCATAATCGCGGATATCGGTGGCTCAAAATACATCTATCGAGCTATTGATGGAGATGGGGTCACTGAAATAGATGACGCATACAAGTTTTTAGAATCTATAGGTTTAATTGATCTGGGCATATACAATCACCCGAGATTCAATTGTGTTTATGGATTGCCAGAACATATGCCAACACAGACAGAACCAATTTCAGATAGTTGTTTTAAGTAGGAGTGATTTTTTGGATTCTTTTTAATGGTTTCACTAACTCACCAATTCTGTCTCGGGTATAAATTTCAGTAGTAGTACGATTTTTGTGCCCGAGGAGACGTTGTGCATGTCCCAAGTCTTCTGTATCGGTTGCAGCCTTTGCTCGCAAGTCCCGAAATTGAAAATTCACGCCCGCCATGTCTCTCGCTTTATCAAAGCGGGAACGCAAAGCAAAATAACTGAGTCGCTGTCCGTCCGGGTCTTGCAATAACGACTTATTCACCTTGTCTCGTGGCTTCGCCAAAATCCTGTCGATTACTTCCGCAAGTTCACCCTCAATTGCGATGCGCAGTTTCTTACCCGTTTTATTTTGAGTTAGGCTCAGGCTTCCATCAGCAATATCTGTCACGTTGAATTTCAGCACGTCAGCCGGACGCTGGCCTGTACACAATGCCAAGTCCATTGCATCTTGCACCGTTGGATGCGCACACGCCCATACAGCCGCATATTCATCATCAGACACATATCGGTCACGCGATTTTTCTTTGTGTCCTTTAATACCGATACAAGGGTTTGTAATATCGGTATAACCCCATGCTCTAGCATGATTGAAAATCGTGCTAAAAAGCGCCTTCTCGCGGTTTGCACGTACTTTTGAAGTCTCGCCTCGAACACGCAAATATTCTGCGATATCGTATGGTCTAATGGCATCTATGACCATGTCACCGAACACAGCACTCAGCAACTTGAAGTACTGAGTATAGTCACGCTGGGTATTCGGTTTTAATGTCGGCAGCACTTCGCGCATGTAACGATTGCCAATGCAATTAAAGGTCTTATCTTCAGCAGAGACTTTTTCACATTCCAATTCTGCCCACTGTTTGCGCGCTTCGTTCAAATCATCGCCAAGCGGCGTCCACTTACGTGGAACTGTTGTTGTGACATGGTAATAGCGGCCTTTTTTAAGATGCATTCTAGGTGGCAAATTATGGTGCTTTGTGCGCTTGCGTCCCATGGTGTTATCTCGCTCCGATATTTCTCAGTATCTGAAAATTGGGCTTCGCGGTTGAATCAGAATTTCCACCCACCTCTTTCAACACACTTGCACCCATGCGAACTTCAAAATAAGCTCGGGCAACTTTAGGCAAGTTGCGAGCATTAATTTCAAATTTCCAGTTGTGATTTCTAAGCCACTCGATTTGCCGCGACCGGAATGAATAGCCAGTCAATTCTTTAAGTTCGTCATCCGTCAAAAACATCATGCCTCCCAATTCAAAATCTATTTTTTAAATATCTAAATCGTCTATTCATCAAGGTCGTTTTTTGCATCTAGGAATTCACTTTGCTTATCAACGAATGGATGCTGTAAACGTCTCGGTGTGCCATCGCGTTGCAAAATTTTAAGCACTGATTCTGCTGATCCTTCAACATCAAGCATTACGTTAAATAATTTCCCGTATGCGGTAGCCGCGGATTCGACAAGATGGTCGTATCCGATTTGTGTTTGTCGTTTAATTGTTTTTATACGTGTCATAGGCTCTTGAACCCAACTCAACGCCTTCGGATAAGAGCCAACAAAATAACGCCCAGATTCAGTGAGAACTTCCCACGGGATTATTCGATCAGTGTTGTGTAGTTCAACTTCCCAGCGAACCCATGGATGCCATAAGCCACCAAGTTGCATCCCCTTTTCATAGATGCGGAGCATTTTGCCGTTCTTACGCTTCCCAACATAGAACGTACGCCCTTTTCCATCTGGCTCGATCCAATTACCATTCTGATTGCACGAGGGTTTATTACCACCTGCGTTGAATGTGCCACTTTGATAGAGTTCAACAGCCATATCGACAGTGTGAACACCGGCAAAATCATCTACAGCACCATCCCAGCGCGTTATGTTTGCATGCCATGTATCACGCAAGTATCTAACGACGATGTGCCAATCTGCGACGAGCGAACAGGCTTCGCCAGGCAAGGATAGAAAAGCAGTTCCAGATTGCCCACCGTATGCAAATAGTGCACTACTGTCGCCGAGTCGAAATGATTTTTTATAACCGTGTAAGCCACGTTCACGATTGACCGCAGGGGCGAATTTGTCCCCAAGTACAATAAATAGGTTTTGAAATAAAGCAGGAAGTAAATCTTCGGAATCGAAGCGAAAAGTACAGTTGAAATAATCGGTGATCGCAGAATAAGGATTTACGCCTTCTACTGGCTGAGGAATGAAGAAAATCTGAGGTTTCCCATTGCCATTGGTACAGATAATAAAACTTTCACCCGAAATCGGATCTATTTCTGTATGAAACTTTCCCCCCGTATTACCAGACGGGGGGCAGTGCGCGGCATCTGCGGGCGCCCGCGTAGCGAACCCGCCCGCATCAGCCGCTTCTTTGCCTAAATCATTGGAGCTAAAATGTTTAAGGGTATCCATAACCCTTAATGTAAGGGGTCTTGAATTACCCTGTCAAGGTATTTCAATACCCCTTGTAGATTTTTTGTAGATTATTTACAAATAGAGTTTCTAATTTTTCAGATCGCCTGCTGGATCTGTCATATCACGTCGGTTTTCTACAGAAACGTCGCCGCTAACAACCTTCCAGAAACTGCCCAACTTCAACGCAATTTCGTATCCAAGTAGACGCTTTGCAATAAGCCCTTCCTCTGGGAAAAATTCTCTCACATTAATGCCTAAGATCTCTTCGTACTTCCTTAGCGTTCTCTTGTTATGAATAATCAACAGAGCCTTCCAGCCGAGATAATCTCCAAGCATCATCATGCCTACGGCTTTCTCTAACTCATCGGCACTACCTGAGAAACGATTTAACGCATCATTAACAATTTGCACTAGCTGCTCACTTCGCTCAGGCGAATGAACATCTTTTGTGGGCGGGGTTGGGTATTTGTCTTTTCTTGCCATGGAGACCTCCTTAATCGAAACAGCATAATTGATAAAGGGGTATTCGGCAACCGTTGAGGATATTTGAGTACGGCTTGTGACAGTCTGTCCGTGGATGCGCTTTAGGCGCACCATGAGAAGGCAAGGTTGCGTCCTTCGGCGCAATCTGCCCATTCGGTTCTCTCTACGGGCTACGCCCTCGGAGAATCGGCGCGATGTGCGCCGAGCAGACTCAAATCGCCTTGCTTCGGAATTTTAAGCCTTTACAAAATGGCTTGCATGAATGAAAAAAATAATATGTTCATATCTTTGGCGGTTCTCATTATGCAAATAATTAAACGATGAAATAGTGAAAAATTATCGCAATATATCTCTTTCGACTCCTTGAGATTGCTTATAAATTCTTGCAGCTAAGTCGTCTAGCTTACTTTCTTCGGCTGCTAACCTAGGAAAGAGTTCTTTTGTGTTCAATTTTACATTGGACAAAACGTGCACATGTTTGCCAGCGTCAATAAGAATAGATCTGCTCGCAGCAGAAAAAAACAAACTGAAAAAAGTATTTAAAGCTTTGTCATTAGTAACATATCGCACGTGAGCTTTTGTAACGTCATTTTTGATCTCCTCTTGAATAGTCGCTGAAATCAAAGACAAAGTAGAAATATTAAGTAAATCTGATAGTGCGTTGTAGTCAGCCTTTTCTATATCGGCACCAGACTCTTTTAAACTTGGTTTTAAAATTTTTCTAGCAATAGAGTTAGATTCAGATTCCGCCTCATATATTAGAGACAATCCGCAAATTACTATTGGATGTCCGGCAGAAATCTTAAACTCGTCACAAAGACTAAACACGTGATTAACAGCATTTTCGCAAAATTTTAACTTTTTTTTCTCAACAAATTCCGATCTAAAATAGCGAATTAGTTGTGCATAAAACTCATGTTTTTCATATTTATCATCCAATAATATTTCTATAAATTTATTAATCTTCAATACATTTTGCGAGAATAAGTTATCTATCGTCGCGCACTTATAGAAACCTGAAAGCAAACGACTTTCTTCATCGAGGCACGTACGTACGTCCTCCAATTTGGGCATTATGCCGAGCTTCCCCTCCAAGGATGAAAGCAAAGGGCTAATCGTGTACGTGTACAAATCACAATTTCTTGCTAAATCTGCGCGTGGCCCAGGGACACTTTCAATATTTCGAATATCGGACACAACGTTACGATCTAGAAGGCAAAGGGTTTTACTGTAAAAGTTCATTTAAATTTTATCTAAATGTAAATATTTTATAATAAATAGCTACATTTATCATTGTTTGATATTTCTTAAATGTAAATCTACTATTCGAAAATGAGCCATATTTGAAAAGCTTTTGCACGCGCCCAATTTATAGCTTTAGTAGAACCTAATACAGTCAATTCATTGATTAGACTGAAGAATGTTAATGCTTGAAAATCCTTGTGTCGGTGGTTCGATTCCGCCCCGGGCCACCAAGTATTTAGTAGTAAAAAAAGATTACACGCTTCATTCGGCTTGTAACCTTTTTTTATTTCAACTATTTTTCTATCAGTGCCCCCTTGGTACGCCAAATTTATAAAATTCACTTCATTGAGCTACTCAAATAAAAAAGCACCCATGGGTGCTTTAAGGCGAGGTATGAATATGGCAATAGCCATAAAAATTGAGCTGCAATGTATGCGGAGTTGGTCCTCAAACAATATCAATCTTAAATATCTCAGACCATTAAACCGTCTTTTTCAGTCACACTAGGGATGGGTTGAAAATAATTTGTGTGATGCATGGCGACGGCCAGTCGCCATGCATCACATTAGATCGCGCAGGCAAAAGCAGCACTAAAGGTTGTTCATAATTCAAATAAAACGTCGCTACGTATGATGTACTTAACGCCGCGGTTGATCGGCTCTGAGCTATGGATGCAGTGCAAGGGGTGACTGCCATGCGGAAAACACAAAATGCTACCGGCAGGGGTGCGGATATCGACTTCTTTTACCGGATCGCCGCGTCGGGCCGGTTGGTGTGGCTGTGCGGCATTGACTAAAAAGCGCGTGGCGCCGCCGTCAAAATCTTCACTCAGAAAAATCAGGAAAGTCATTTGACTATAACGATCCGGATAGGCGTTCGCTATTAATTGCTCACCAATCACGCGGCTGCCTGGCCAAGAACCATCGGAGTGCGGCTTAAAATAATCGTCTTGCTGATAACGATAAAAGCGAAAACGCGCGTTGATGCCTAACGCGGCCTTATCCTGGAATGTATCGCCGGCCTTCGTCATCAGATGCGCGACCCGTTGCCAGATCAAGCCGTCGGTCTGTTCATCCACCACCCAGGTCAAGCTATCGTTATGCCGGATATGACGCGGTAGAGAAACTGCCGCGTCAGGCAAAAAGCCTAGCGTTTCGCTAATAGCGATCAACCGCTGGCACTCATCATGCGACAAGACATTGAGCAACTGAAACGCCGCGGGCACTTGCTCCAGATCGCGCCGTATCACCGCAGCGGGCACAGGCGCCGCAGCCGCTAGTTGGGCCAGATTAGCCCGCTTTGAGGCCCAGGTAGGCAGCGAAGGATTTTCTGCTCCAGCTTCATAGGCGGCGACAAAAAAATCGTCTTTCGTCACACCGGAACTTGCTTCGTTCATCAATTCGACATTCAATACTTTGCTCATTGCTCACTTCTTTTCTGTCATGAATTTTATCAATACGAACGGCAATCCGACTGCCGTTCGTCGCATCAGCTTAGCCGCTGATCACGCGTACCTGAGCAAACTGGCGATGCCCGGCCGCTGAGCCATGAAAGCCAAAACCACTTTGCTTGGCACCGACCCAGGGTGCGTCGCCCGAGCCGCCGACACCTTGATTGATGCCTATCATTCCGGCGTCCAGTTGTTGCGCAACCTGATTGGCTGTGGCGCGGCCAAACACCACGGCACCCAGGCCATAGCGACTGTCATTGGCACGCTGTATGGCCTGCTCGATGTGCTCAAAATGCGCAATGGCAACCACCGGACCGAAGGTTTCATCCTGTTCTAGCAGCATCTCGCGACTCAGCCCGCTGATCACGGTAGGCTGAATAAACGGCAGCGGATAATCATCGCTACCGAGTAAAAAGCGGGCGCCCTTGGCTCTGGCATCCTTTAGCTGTAGCAACACCTGCTGATGCTGCGCCGGATTGGCGAGCGGGCCGATATTCACTCTGGCCTGATCCCACGGCCCAACTTGGTATTGGCGTGCATAGGTCAGAACTTTGCTTTCAAATTCTGCAGCGATACGGGCATCGACATAAATACGTTCAGTCGACGTGCACATTTGCCCTGCGTTTTCAAATGCGCTGGCAACCGCAAACCGGGCCGCCGCATCAAGATCGGCATCAGCCATCACGATCATCGGATCATTCCCGCCCAGTTCCATGACCAACCGCTTCAAGCCAGAAGCGGCATTGGCCATGATGTGCTTGCCTGCCTCTATTGAGCCGGTAAACGCGATCATATTGATATCGGCCTGAACTAGGGCCTGGCCGGTCGTTTCATCACCGTGGGCAATTTGTAGCAAGCCAGGCGGCAATACCCGATTCAAGCCATTGACGAATTCCTCGGCGACTAGAGGCGTCTGCTCCGACGGTTTCAGGATCACGGCATTACCGGCCATCAGTGCCGGTACTAACAGATTATTGGCCATCGCCAACGGGTAATTCCAAGGCGAGATCACCGCCACCACGCCTAGTGGCCGATACTGTAATTCGCCATGGCGACCCAAGGGTTCGGGCGCCAGCGCTGCGGCAATTTCTTGTGTGAAATACGCGGCGCTTTGTATCGTACCGCCAGCCTCGTAGCTAGCGCGGCGCAAGTCTTTGCCCATCTCGCGGCTGATGAGTCTTGCCAGCTTGTCTCGTAGCGGCACAAGTTGTTGATAGGCCAGCGTCAGTTGTTGTTGACGCGCAGCCAGCGACAGTGCGGCCCAAGGTGTTTGCGCCAGTCGGGCTTGCGCTACCATAGGCGCAATCTCGGATGCTTCAGTAATAGCGACGTCGCCGACAACCTCTTGGTTATACGGGTCGTAAGAACTTAATCGTGACATGGATAGATTTCTAGAGTGACGCACAGCGCGTCTAGTATGACTGCAGGCATATTGCTGGAGGAAAGACCTCGTCTTGATGCGCCTTGCAGCCCTAAAATGGCTGGTAAGGCGCATCAGCTATGCCAATACGCTGAGGGGGGTAAATTAAGCTAACAGCGCCATCAGCGCATGTGCCGCTGGTTCTGAGGAGGCTGGATTTTGACCAGTAACCAGCAAGCCATCGGTAATCACATACGGCTGCCAGTCTGCCACTTTTGAATACACGCCGCCATTTGCCGCAAGCATGTCTTCTACCAGAAACGGCACGACCTTGGTCAAGCCAACGGCTTCTTCTTCAGTATTGGTAAAGCCGGTCACCTTCTTACCATTCACCACAGAGTTGCCATCTGCACCTTTAGGATGGCGTAACACTGCTGGGGCATGACAGACCGCCGCTACTGGTTTGCCGGCTGCCAGCATCGTTTCGATCAGGGCAATAGACGACGCATCTTCCGCCAAATCCCACAATGGACCATGTCCACCTGGGTAAAACACCGCATCAAAATCATCTGCAGCGATGTCATTTAATGTCAGCGTCGTTGCCAGTACCGCCTGCGCCGCTGTATCTGCCTTAAAGCGCAAGGTTGCTGCGGTTTGCGAACTAGGATCATCGCTCTTAGGGTCCAGCGGTGGCTGTCCACCCAATGGGGATGCGACGGTAATCGTCACGCCGGCGTCTTTAAAAACGTAGTAAGGGGCGGCGAACTCTTCGAGCCAGAAACCGGTTTTTTCACCCGTGTTGCCGAGTTTGTCGTGTGAGGTCAAAACCATTAATATTTTCATGCTAAATCCTTGTGGTTAGTAGATGGGTGCAGCGCGAGACTGTCGCTGCGCACCCTGATAAATTTCATTCATCTTGATAAGTTTAATTACGCGCAATTAAGCAGCGAGCATGCTGGGGTAATCGGTGTAACCTTTTGCGCCGGAGGTATAAAACGTCGCTTGATCAGGAACGTTCATTGCCACGCCCGCTTTAACACGTGCCGGAAAATCCGGATTGGCCAAAAAGCCTGTGCCAAACGCGACCGCATCCAGTTTATTGGCGCGTATCGCCGCTTCCGCTTCATCGCTGCTATAGCCCATATTACCAATCAACACACCCTTATAATGGGCACGCGCCACAGACATGACATCACCAGTCTGAATCTGGAAGAAATCGGCACGCATTAAATGCAGGTAAGCGAGATTAAAATCATTTAAGCGGGTCGCCAAAAATTCTGTCAGAGCGATAGGGTCACTGTCTTTCATACTGTTGAAACTATTGAGAGGTGACAAGCGCAGCCCAACGCGCTCCGAGCCGATCGCCGCGCTAACGGCAGTCAGCACTTCAAACAGAAAACGTGCGCGGTTTTCCATAGAGCCACCATAGCTGTCAGTACGCTGGTTGGCGCTATCACGCAAGAACTGGTCAATCAGGTAGCCGTTGGCGCCGTGTACTTCTACGCCATCAAAACCTGCCGCTATCGCACTTTTAGCGGCATTGGCAAAAGCGTGCACCACACCGGTAATTTCAGCCGTCGTTAAGGCGCGCGGGACGGCGTGCGGCACTTTCCCGTCGAGGGTCTGGATCTCACCTTCTATCGCGATTGCGCTTGGTGCCAGATTGGCCGCGCCATGATTAATCGCTGGATGAGCGGCACGACCTGCGTGCCAGATTTGCATAACGATCTTACCGCCCTTGGCGTGCACTGCCTCGGTAATTTTTTTCCATGCAGCCACTTGTTCAGGTGTGTAGATGCCAGGTTCTGCGATAAATGCCGACGTATCCGGCGCGATCATCGTGCATTCGGTGATGATCAGTCCAGCACTAGCGCGCTGGGCGTAATATTCCGCCATCAAGTCATTGGGTATGTGGCTAAGACCAGCGCGTGCGCGCGTCAATGGCGCCATCAGCATGCGATTCGCCAGGTTCAGAGCGCCAGCCTTAAGTGAGGTAAATAACATCGTGTTTCCTTCTAGTGGGGGTTATGAATAATCAAGAGTTCGATACAGCAGTTGGTGCGTCAACCGGACGCGAACCAAGCGTGATCTGACGATTGATACGGTAATGTTGCGAGTTCTTAGTTGATATCATTTCGAGCCATTGATTGGCATGGATGTTGGCTCGATCTCGGTACCAAAGACGATACGGGTAGGATTATAGAATTCACTCTTTCGCATACGCCTCTCTCTTTATTTCCAATAAAAATTAAATTAGACCGGTCGTCTATATTCAAGCGAAAAAAATGAGCGAATTTTATGTCTTCACCCTCTTCTTTTGATGCATTAATCACCGTATCAATGAATCATTTAATGAAACAGGCAATGAGTCATCCGCTCCGCTTAGTTTTTTACTTCTGCATACTACCGCATAGTTATTGTCACTTCATTACGACATTGCCATCTTTTTCTTACTATTTCCTATTACTGCGTATTTCTGCCATCAACTTGCCATCCAATGATGCTCAACGCCAATTTAGCGCGCTAATCACGTAGCACTTCGTAGTTTCAGGAATGCAGATTTAATATCTTGAGCGTAGCGATCATGGCGCCTTCCATCGCGCTGCGGTCGCGCCGCATCTTGGTCAACAGGGTCGCCCCTAGCCACATCTCATACAGGGTTTCGGCCGTATGTTGGGCATCCAACTCGCCGTCCAATGAACCATCAGACAGTCCTGCGCTAATGCAATCGGCCAAGCGTGCAATGATCTGATCGGTACCCTGATGCAGAGCCAATCGCATCGCTTCGGACAAATCAGACACCTCGCCAGCGAGTTTAACCGCCAAACATTTGCCATGCATGTCTTCGCTAGACTGAGACTCCAACCAACCGCTCCAGTAGCTCATCAACCGTTGGGCTGCAGGCATTTCCTGCTTACTCAGCAACTGGTCGAGATACGCCAGATAATCAGCGAAATAACTCTCCAGCAAAGCTTCACCAAACAATTCCTTGGATTTGAAGTAATGATAGAAAGAGCCTTTAGGCACGGCAGCGGCAGTCAAGACCTCATTCAAGCCAACCACGGAAAAACCTTTTCCGAGGATGATGGGCTTGGCGGTATCAAGTATGTGCTGCCTGACATTGGTGCGTGGAGTATTCATGAAACGAACTATAAAACAAATTAGACCAGTCGTCTAGTATTATTTTTAGTTGCCTGGACTTATACTTTCTTTCAACGCCTTGCGATCATCAGTAGGTCAAGTCCAAACCGAGTTTTGTGGCAAAGACGAAGGTGAAGATCCCCAAGGCCAATAGCGATAGCGCGAAGACGACGACCACTTTGCCACCCGCGCGGAGCACCGCGCGCGTCTCCTTTTCCTTATCCTCTTCCTTCTTCCCTTGATCGTAATGCCACTTGATGGCGAAGAACATACCCGTGCCGAGCACGAGAACCTTAAACGTTACGAAGACTACAGGGACCCAATCCATCATTTTTGTATTTCCAGGCTATCATTGACACGAGCTATCGTGAGGAGCACCACCTTAAAACGCTGCTTCGGCAGTTTCATTTTATTCAAACCATCCCCTCAGACATCCTGCATGCATCTTTCATTACATCTACCGATGAAATCAGAAGAGCATCCAGCGGCGTGATTTGCGGAATACAGATAGATGAAAAAGGAGAAAACGTCAGCGACTGCCATCCAAGGATGGTGCTGCTGTACGCCCTGATACATTCTACTTCAAAGCAATTTCCGTATATCGAGACAAACTGTCTCAGTTATCAACCATGCAAGATAAAGAGTTGCCATTCTGGCTGCTGCGATTGGCCCGAGTCGTTGCGCGCTGCTGTGGTTTAACGATCCAAAAGGCACTGCGCTCCATCCAAGATTTCTTTGGATAAGGAATTGACGAATATCGTTCATCCCAATACTGACCGTATCGGCTTGTTGCGACAACATCTCACTGACAGGGGGCGATCATAGTTCACCGGGAGGGCACTGTGGCAACGAGACAAGGAATCGTGTTCCACTGCCGAGTATTGAATTGACGCTGATATTTCCAGCCAACACAGAGGTAGTGATGCGATGACAGATTGCCAGCCCTAATCCTGATCCCCCCTTACCTAATTTGGTCGTAAAAAAAGGATCAAAAATGTGTGACAAGGTCGTCGTATTCATTCCGATCCCATCATCATCCACCGTCATATCCACGTTTCCATTTTCTACTCTCGCTGCGATAACGATATGCCCTTGTAGTCGTCCTTCGAAAGCGTGCAAAACGGCGTTTTGAATCAGGTTCACAATAACCTGCGCCAACGAACCGGGGAAGCTATTACATTCAATACCAGCCGGTATTTCGTTACTGATCGCCCACGGCAGGTTTTTAAATTCAGGACGAAGTATGGCTAAAGTGGCTTCAACATTATCACGCAAATCAAAAATTCGACGGCGCTCCGATATCTGGTCAATCGCGACCTGCTTAAAGCTGGTGATGAGCGTTGCCGCCCGATTGATCGATTGATCACACAGTTGCGCCATTTCGCCTGCGGCTCTTTGCCAATTTGTCAGATCTGAGCGCCTCAAGGAATCATGTTGCAAGATGATCTTTAATTGATCCAACTGATTGATCAGACTAGACGACATCAATACAGCGTTTCCTAGCGGTGTATTGAGCTCATGTGAAACACCGGCGACCAACGAACCGAGCGCGGCAATTTTTTCATTTTGAATGAGATCGTTTTGTACGCGTTTAAGTTCAACATTCGTTTTCTCTAGCGTGTTATTTGCCTGCTTCAAATCTTCAGTCCGTACAATAATCCGCTCTTCTAGTTCACCATTTATTTGCACCAACAGCTGCTCTGTTTTTTTTAGTTTTTTATAGGGCTCTTCGATCACATCGACAACAATCGCCCGATACACTAGTAAATAAGCAATCACTTTATAAATGTGCCCGAGCATATTGTAGCTACCCTGCATTGTTGAATAAAGTGTAAAGAAGAATTCACTCATGGCCATGACGCATACCACCTGAAATAGCAAAACAATATTGAACGTTTGTGGTTGAGCTATCTTAGTCAAAAGTACCGCTGCGCTGGCTACGTTAATCGCAATAATAATGTATTCAAATTTCTTCTTAAAATCGGTGAGGCCTTGTCCTTCAATGAAAACGGTTGGGAACCACTCTTGATGAAATAGCAGGGACCATATAAATGCAGAAACGAATACGCTCAGAGATATAAAAATGAAGTTCCGAGAGATGAATGGATCTATTGGCTTCCAACCGCGAACGGAAACGATCAGCAGAACAATCGCTGCCAAGAGGCGCGATAGTAACCAAAAATAAATATGTTTTTGCGAGTCATTCGACGAAATGAAATCGGGCATGCCGACATAGGACACTGTATGAAAAAAGTCCAATCCACCAATAAAAAAGAACGCGCAAGAGAGCAGTGCCACATTTCCAACTAGTCTTTCGCCATATGAATTCCATCCGACAATAAATACCATTCCAGAAATGACAATTGATATCAATTCTAATAATGTGTGAAGGGACAGGTAATAACGGACTACATTGTGATTTGACCAAGCAGGCAAAATATAAGCAAACAACTGAACGAAAAAAAGTATCAGTAGGAAAATAATTGCACGTTTTATTTCGCTCTTAAAACTTGGATCAGCCCATGAACGCTCAATTGTTTTCATTTAAATATTTCTCAAAAGTGTCTCAATATGGCCTTGTCGGGTTAGAAATAAAGCCCACGCGCATTGAATGCCTCATGGGTCTGAGTATCAAAGAAACGTAACGCATTTCTCCCCGATTTCTTAACCTGATACATGGCAATATCACCCTGTCTGAGTAGATCTTCTGCACTTTGTTGTGTGCCATTAAACAGAGTGATACCGACGCTTGCACTAATTTGATATTGATGACCAACCAATTGATATGATTGGCTCAGAACCTCAAGTATCTTATTCCCAACGATCTCTGTTTGAGCTGCGGCGTCAAAAGGGGTTTCGCTTAAATTTTCTAGCATGACAATGAATTCATCGCCCCCAATTCTCGCAACGGTATCTACATCTCGCACGCAGAGCTGAAGGCGTTGCGCTGCCTGTCTTAAAAGCATATCACCGGCGTCGTGACCAAGTGTATCGTTGATGGTCTTGAAATGATCAAGATCAATAAACATGATCGCGCCATAACGTCCATTGCGTTCACTTGTGGGCAATGCCCTGTGAAGACGGTCCAGTAGGAGTCGGCGGTTTGGCAGTTGCGTTAGCGGATCATGCGTAGCGAGTGATTCCAACATGGCATTCATTTCAGCCAGTTGAACATTTGCCGCATTGAGTTCAGAGCGTGACAAATTTAATTCAGTGATATCCCGTCCCACGCTCATGACCGAGATGATGTTGCCTTTCGCATCGAATTCAGGCGTCATTCTGATATGGCTACAATTCTCTTTTCCATTTTCAGCGGTCCATCGCAGTTCAAAAACGTCTTTGTTGCCAGTAGCAATGACTTCTCTGATTTTTTCTTCATAAATTTCGCCGTTCAATCCACCCGGTGATTCGGTAGGTTTTGTCCCCAACAACGACTGCGATTCCTCTGAAAATAGAGGGTCAAACGTGGGATTGACGAAAATACGCCGACACTCAAGGTCGAATCGTACGATAGTATCGGGAGAATTTTCGATCAGCGTGCGCGACTCCTGTTCGCTCGCTGCAAGCGCTGCGGTACGCTCAATGATTTTCTGTTCAAGCGTCGCATTGATTTCATTGATGTGCGCGATCTTCTGATGGACGATGTCGTTCATTACCGTAAAGCTGAGTGACAGCTTAGTGAGTTCGTCCTTGCCTTCAGCATTTTTGAGACTAACGTAGTTTGTACTAGAAGTTGCAGGACTTACAAGGCTACCGGATTCATCCATCCTCCTCATCAGCGCTTTGAGTGGTCTCGAAATACTGTTGGCGATAATCGTACCCAGGGCAATGGCAAACAAGAAACACAGCACGCCAATTAACGCTATCTTGTTGCGTACCGTTTGTATTTCTGCGATCAGCCGACTTTTTGGAATCGTATTGATTACTAACCAAGAGGTGTCAGGAATAGTTGCATAAGCGGCGACATATTGCTCGCGATTGCCGTCTTTAAAGGTGATGAAGCCGCTTTCCGCACCGCGTTTTAGATCACTAGCCATGCTCTTGAGCATAGCCGAGGCGTTCGCTCTATTATCAACATTGATTTGCTGCGTCTCAGGAGGCCCAACAACGATCTTGCCAGTGCTTGAATCAACAATGTAAATAGCGGCGCCGCCCCCAAGATCGACGTTATCAAAGATTGCCGCAAAATGGGCCGGATTGATGGCCAGAAAAATTGCACCAATGATCTCATTGTTGTTTTTACTGATGATATTACGCACCATGCCAATATTTTCCTGACCTACGCCGTTATCATAACTTCCCCATTGAGGATGGCCGAGCGATGGCGATGCGTTGTTAATAAACTGTGCGACACCACTCGTCAACTGAGCGAATACCTGTGTGTCAACCACTCGATGGTATTTATCGAGAAAATACTTCTGATTGATATAGCTAATCGCGCCATATTCTTCGAGCAACGCTTGAGTAAGATCGCGCCGCGCAGCAATGCTCTCAGCCTCATTTTGATCAGCAAAAGCGGTCAATGCATGTTGTACCTGGTTCGAAAAAACGAGACTCGCGCTCTCGTTATCAATCTGCACCATTCTGAGCTTAATATTTTTCGACACCTGCTTTACGACTTCGGTGGAAAAAATGCGTGTCTTTGTTTCTATTGCATTGTCTGAATCGACGTAGGCGATATAGCCGGAAATTAACAACGGCAGTAATGACAACAATACGAAAGCACTGATTAAACGATACCGGATTTCAATCCGCCTAAGCTGGAACATCAGTATGTGGTCATACCAGCGACTTGGTAGATTGAAGTTAAATCTCATTTGTAGTGCATTTTCGCTTCATGTTTGATCGATGCGTCCAACATTGTCGCCGCCTGTCGGGGAGTTACTTTTTTGAGCAAGACATCCTGTATGAGCGGATGTAGATTATCGATCGTATTTGCAGGAAGGAAGGAATAGTATAGACCGATTGTGACTGGATAACTACGCACCTTGCTCGTATAGGCATCTAACTGGGGTTCGCTGAATCCTTGCGCTGATTCTTGTTTAAATGGTGAAATGTTGTGACGCTTTTTCTGAAGCTCAACAAAACCTGGACCTGCAATAAAATCAAGAAAACGCAATGCAGCAGTCTTGTTGGCTGTTTCACATACGGCAAAGCCAGTTTCGCTACCGATGACCGGTACGACGGTTTTACCTGGATCATTCCAAGGGGGAATGAATACGCCAGTCTGAAAATTTTTACCGTGCATCAGACGGCCAGAAGCCCAGCTGCCCTGAAAGGCCATTGCGACTTTACCCTCGGTAAATAGATTGATTCCCTCATCATAGTTGGTGCTCATATATCCACTTTGGGCGTAGCCTTCCTCAACAATCTGCAACATGCGGGAGAAAATTTTGGAGACTTGGGGAGTATTCAGATTCAACGTGCCGTCTGCCATTTTCTCTCTCCATGCCGGCTCACTCGCAGCAACATTATTGCCAAAGCCAAAGCTAAATGGACCATTGCCCAGCATATTTGGAAAGCCGCCATTCCAAACAATAGGAGTGAAACCTGCGCGCTTGAGTTGCTGGCATACAATCAGAAATTCCTTGAAATCAGTCGGCAACCGACTAATGCCAGCCTTTGCAAATATGTCTTTATTGTAATACATCAGCGTCGTTGCTATCCCGCCGGATATACCGAACTGCTTTTTTGTTGGCGACCTCCACTCTGCTTTGAGATTATCCAGCATACTATTCCAGGCGGTACTCTGGCCAACATCCGCCAATACACCAAGATCAGCCAGCTCCCTCGCATAAGAATTCGGGTTAATTGAAATCAGGTCAGGCAAATTACCAGAGGCAACTCTAGGTTTGATATTTTGTTCGACTGAATCGCCGATCATGAACTGTACGTTGATACGAATATCTGGATTGCGCTGATTGAATTCATCGGCGATTTGCAGCATCTGCTCAGGCCAATCGGGAGCCCATATTAAAGCAGTGACGGTGGTCCGTTGCGGAACCGTCAACTTATTAGACATACTGCCATGTTGATCGCATCCGGATAGGGCAACCAACCACAGAGCCACTGCTACGCCGACAACGAGACCAAATGGAATTTTAAAGAAAATTCGATGCATAACCGCTTCCAATTTTTGTTCTATAAAACTGCCATGTTCTTGGTGTTATTACATCAATCAATAGTCGATGATCAATAAGCAAGTACCAAGGTATTCAAATCTGACGTGACTCTATACAACCCTACCTATGAAGAATCGCGTTCGCTCTTGCTATGCATTGAATTTTACCTAGGTGAAAATTACTTAAAAAAATCCACTCAAACTTATCGGCCGCTCATCCGCTCTGTTGACGCGCGCCTACTATGGATGGTTCTGTGGCGATAACCAACGATAACAAAGTTTGACACTGTTGATTCTCGCACAAATTGAATCAAAAGAACACGTCATAAGCTACGCTGACGAATGCGTTCGACCATCAGATGCTTATCAAATTTTAAACAAATATCATTGAAATTGAAGGGTGAACTCGGATCGGAGAAATCGCGCTTTGCACTTACAGATCCGTGTCTCGATGGTGCAGCACCATTCAAGGACCAGCAAGTATATAGAGGGGAGTACTGTCAGGTTCTCACTCTTTTTTATTTTTTTTGTGCTTTTTGGCGGCACCGCCAGTAGCTTGGTAGGAACGTGATAGGCCGCCAAGCTATGTTGACGGCCTATTGACTATCGTGCGTTTTTAAAACCCTGGCGGATGCTCACCTGCCACACCAACATGTCGCTCTAATGCCACGCCAACCCTGGCAATGGTGCCTTCATCGAACAAACGTCCAATCAAGGTAACGCCATAAGGCACCCTTCTTGGTGGGGAAAATGTAGTTAACGGATGTGCAGGATCGGGGGCCCAATCACTCCGCGCTTCAGACACAGACACGGAACCCGTGCGTAAAGTCAGTGAAGGATGGCCGGTGTTATTCGAAATGACCAACATCTCATCGCGCAATGACGGCACCAGCAGTAGATCTACCTCACCAAAGATCCTTGCCATTTCGACTGCAACCTTACGGCGCATCCGGTCAGCTTGCACAAAATCGACTGCGGATAAGAAACGGGCACTACGGAAGACATTCGGCCAGGCGTCGGGTACTTGTGCCTTCAATTGATCGACGCGATGATCGATCGTCAGCTCTTCAAAGGCGGCGGCGCCCTCAGCGAACAGAATGACGTTCAATGCATCATACGACCAGTCAGGCAAGGTAACCGGTGTGGGAATCATACCAAGGTCTTTGATTGCCTTTAGGGCAGCTCTATCGACTTCGTTCGCTGGTTCTTCATTCATCCAGTTGGGGAAATAACCCACTTTCAAACCGCGTACTGGTGCGCTTGCATCAAATGCCAATGTGGCAGGGACACTGGCAAGATCACCCGCATCAGGACCAGAAATTGCCTGCAATACCAACATAGCATCTTCGACCGAGCGCGTCATCGGGCCAAGTTTATCAAGCGACCAGCAGAGTGTCATGGCGCCTGTTCTTGGTACACGACCATAGGTCGGACGCAAGCCAGTAACACCACAGCGCATACTGGGGCTCACAATACTACCGCCGGTCTCGCTACCGATAGAAAATGCAACCAACCCCGCAGCGGTCGCCGAGCCTGGTCCAGCGCTCGAACCAGAGGCTCCCTCTTCCGGCAACCATGGATTCATGGTTTGTCCGCCAAACCAAACATCATTTAACGCCAGCGCACCAAGGCTCAGTTTAGCGATCAAGACCGCGCCTGCCTGGTTCAATCGCTGTACAACGGCCGAGTCCTTGGCTGGAATACGGTGACGGAATGGTTCTGCACCGTAGGTCGTGGCGATACCAGCGGTATCGAGCAGATCTTTGACGCCATACGGAATTCCGTGCAGCGGCCCGCGATATTTGCCGGCAGCGATTTCGCGATCTGCTTGCTGCGCTTGCGCCATCGCGTGCTCTGCTGTGACGGTAATCACGCAACGTAGCGTGGGATTGAAACGCGCAATACGGTCGAGATATATATGCGTCAAGCGCTCAGAACTCAATTGTCGACGTTGAATCCAGCGCGACAACTGACTAACTGGTGCGAAGGCAATCTCTCTATCGCTGACAGGCAAAGGAGCACCATCAAATTGACTACGCACGAACTGGTCTTTTGCCGAGGTAATTTTAATGCCAGGCAAAACCGGATTCCATTGCGTTGCCGGTACGTCTGTACTCTCCAGTGTTGTCTTGCGGGGGCCAGTCCGGCGCTCTAACATGCCCGCCATTAAGCTGGGCCAACTTTCACTCGCCATACGACGCTCCGCTTCAGAGAGCTGTACCTGCATCAGTTTCTCGGCTTCGAGAAACGTGCCAGTCGATACCTCGGGACCAAAGGCGGGAGCATTGCCAAACACAGGTGGTGCGCCTGCCGGCGTTACGCCATTAGGCGCTACTTGAGCACTCACCCGATCAGCGCTGGCAACCGCCAGCACGCCCATCGGTGCTTTGATCAAAAATTGACGACGCTTCATCATTGATGTTGTCCTTTATGCTTAATGAAAAAGATAAGTGACTTGTTGTTGGTTGCAGACTCTTATCCTGTATCAGGGGAACGGCGTGATTACCCGAGGTGAAACAGGATGATTCTACCTAATATATTTATTTCGCGTCCTGACACACCAAAACGGCCTAGTTCAACGCAGCATTAACGTCGTTGCTTGCTGGTGAATTCTTGCAATCAGTTCTGCCGCACCTGGGTAATCGTGAAGAAGCCCGACGGCTTCTCCGACGGTGACGTGGGCGCGAGTGAAGTCGGCAGCGGCAACACCAGCGTCATACGCGCGTTGTGCTGGTTCGGGGGAGCAGATCAATTCTGGGATGCGGGGTTCCCACTGTTGATGCAATTGATTGCGTAACGCGCGGAAGTTAAAAACAGGAGGCCAGTTTTTTCGTCGGAGAATGTCAAAAATGATCGAACGCGCGGTGTCGTCGCCATTGGCGTTGAGGGCCTCATTTACGGCAGCCTGACTAGCGAGACTTTCGCGGGTGGCCCAGAAGCGGGTGCCGATCAACACGCCATCCGCCCCCAGCATTAAGGCAGCGGCTAGGCCTCGGCCATCAGCAATACCGCCCGCCGCTAACAGTAGAGTGGACGGCGATTGTTGTTGTAAGAGATCTGCTATTTCCGGAACCAAGCTAAACGTAGAGCGGCCATCCATACTATTCATACCATGACCACCTGCCTCGATGCCCTGCGCAACGATAACGCTGGCGCCAGCCTCTAGGCACTCACTGAGCTGTTGTGTTCGCTGAATCTGACAAATCAGCGGGATGCCACGTTGGGCAATTCTTGCTGCATAGGGACGCGGATCGCCAAACGACAACATCAACGCGGCTGGGGTATGCGGCTGATCTAACAGCCAATCCAGCGCGCTGGCATCTTCATCCAGCCGCCAAGTAATAAAGCCGCAACCGAATCGACTTAAGGCGCCTGAACGTTGCTGCAGCAATGAGAGCGCCAGCGCATGTTCTTTTTGTACCCAGACTAAGTCACCGTAACCGCCGCCCAATAAACCCAAGGTTCCCGCATCCGCGCAGGCGGCTGTCAGTGCACCACCAGATGCCATCGCCATCGGGGCAAGGGCTATCGGTGAATGCAAGCCAAAACAAGTGCTGAAACGCGTCGTAAGCATGGAGCAACCTCATGAGCGGGAAAAGATCGGTATATTCTAAAGAAAGGCGGCGTTACTTGCCATGTTAACCGTCCTATCTGCTGCTCATTGCCTCGCCACATCACACCGGAAAACCAAATAACCTTGCAGGTACATCGCCCAACACTTGCTGACGATCTCGTGCTTCTGGCAACCATTGATTGAGTAATTGTCGCTGATCGGCGTAAAAGGCGGTACGTTCAAATAGGGTATGCGGCCAATCACTGCCCCAGACCAGCTGTTTAAGGCCATAGGTCTCGCGCAGTAAAGGCATCGCCTGCAAAGCGACTTGCTGACCGCGACCGTTGGCGCCGTTTCTGTATGCACCAGATAACTTAATCCATACCTTGCCACTTGCTCCCTGTTTGAGCAAATAGTTGAATCCCGGATCGTCGACACCAAGCTGAGGGTCCGGACGGCCAAAATGATCAACCACAACGTCAATACCGGCATCGACTAAGGGATCAATGATGGGCTGCAGTCCATGGGCAAGTTGGTGGACCTCGACTTGCCAATTGCGCAGACGCAGTTGTTTGAGTAACCCACGCCACGCTGGGGATGCAAAATCAGGGGTAGGCAAGCCAACTTGATTAAGACGAATACCAACCACACCTGCGGCTTGCAGCAAATCGAGTTGGGCCACACTGATAGAGGGATCAACAACAGCAATCCCCCGCAAGCGATCTGGATATTGACGTAAGGCCTCGACCATATAGCTATTGTCGGTTCCCAAAAAACTAGGTTGCACTAACACGCCATGGGTCATGCCATTGGCATGTAACGTCTTCCAATAATCGTCAGGTGACGCATCATAGCCGGATGGAGCACGTCGCCGGTCTGGCATGGACAGACTGCGCAAAAAAACGTGCGCATGACAATCCACCGCCATCAATGATGCAGTTGTGGTGGCCTTGACGGCAGGCAAGATACCTGTACAGGCGGTCAGCGAGGCAACGCCTGCACTTGCTCCGGTAGCGATCAGTGACATAGTAAATTCTCGTCTGGTCAACATAATTACGGCTCCTCAATACTCCGATCTGCCATCCATATAGCGCAGGAGCAGATCTTCGTTTAGGTTTATTAGGTCAGTTGTCGGCCTGATGTTTCAGGCAGGAACATCACGGTCAGTACCACGATACCGTAGGCAATACCAGCATCAATACCGATAGCCTGTCCGAGTGGCATGGACTTGCTCATATACCCAACCAATACCGGAAACCCCGCTGAAGCAATACGTCCAAAGTTGTAGCAAAAGCCGACACCTGTCCCTCGGATGTGGGCGGGATACAGTTCATTAAATAAAGCCCCAAGACTAGCTGGAATACCCGCGGCAAAAAACCCTAACGGAAACCCAAGGAACAACATCTCTAAGTCTGTCAGCGGCAAGAGCAGATAGACGCACACAGTAATGGTGCTGCAAATCGCAAACAGCGCGACATTACGGCGACGGCCAATGCGATCAATCAGCATCGAGCTGGCCATACAACCACACCAGAATGCAACGATAATCACGGCGAGATAACCACCGGTACTCAAGACCGATAAATGGCGCTCGGTTTTTAGATAGGTAGGCAGCCAAGTCATCAGCGCGTAGTAGCCACCGTGCGCGCCCATCCCCAAAAGTGCGCCAAGCAATGTAATTTTGAGGACGTCTGATCCAAAGATGCCGACTAGTGGGATTTTTTCTGCAGAAGCTTGCTCGACGACGGGTTTTGCAGGCTCAGGGATTGATCGTCTGACATACACGACCAATAATGCTGGAATCAACCCCACCATGAACATGACGCGTAATGCTGTTTCGGGTGCGAGCATGTAAAACAGTCCCGTATAAATCAGTACAGAAGCACCCCAGCCGACAGCCCATGCACTCTGCACGGTTGCCATCACTTTACCGCGATGTTCGCTACGGATGGTTTCTGCCATCAGCACTGCACCCGCCGCCCATTCGCCCCCGAAGCCAAAGCCCTGTAGCGCCTTGAGAACAAGTAACTGTGGGAAAGATTGTGCAAACGCGCACAAGAAGGTAAAAACAGAGAACCAGAGGATCGTGAGTTGGAGCGTACGTACACGACCAATACGATCAGAGACAGTACCTGCGACCCAACCACCCAAAGAAGACGCGACCAGCGTCACACCACTGATCAATCCGGCTTCCGTTTTATCAATGCCGAAGACCGCAATGAGCGTTGGAATAGCCAACGTGAACATCTGCACATCAAGAGCATCAAGCCCCCAGCCGCTAAAGCACGCCCAGAAGGTTTTTCTTTCGAGCGAAGATACCTGCCGATACCACTTAAACATGTGTTGTCTCCTGAATCGATGCACATCCCGCGGCGGTTATCAGCGTAGCCCGCACCTGAATTACATCTGGATTGTTTTTGGTTTTCGCCTGATCAGTCGGAACGAGGTTGAATCAGGAAGAAACGATTTTATTTTAAACATATAGTCATATATATGTTTATATGAAAGGTAACGCGATATCTGAATGCTGTCAACAAAAGAGTTAATCTGGACGAGAATCGGGCTTCAGGTTACAGTGTCAAACATATAATCATCCATATGTCACCATGAATCAACCTGATCACCGTCTGCCCCTCTATCATCGTTTGCGCGATGACATGATAGAAAAAATCACCACCCGCGAATGGCAGCCAGATACCGCCATCCCGACTGAGGCTGAGTTGACCAAGACGTATCAGGTCGCCATTGGCACCGTCCGTAAAGCCGTAGAAACGTTGGTTGCTGATGGCCTGCTAGTGCGTTTGCAAGGACGTGGCACATTTGTACGCCGCCCTGATTTCAACGCCTCCTTATTCCGTTTCTTCCGTCATCAAACTGAAGGTACCGCAAGCAACGTCCCAGAGGGCCGTATTCTGCACCGCTCACTGAGCGTAGCACCGGATGAGGTGGCGAGCGCGCTGGGACTGGGCAAACGGGCCAAAGCAATTCGCCTTGATCGTCTACGACTGGTCGATAATGCACCTGTTTTGCTGGAAGAAATCTGGTTACCGCATGCACCGTTTACTGCACTCATGCAAATTGATTTACCAGATTTTGGAGATTTACTGTACCCCTTGTATGAAGAAAAATGCGGCCATACTGTCGCGTCGGCACAAGAAACACTGACCGTAGAATCGGCCAATCAAGATGTCGCGCAACAATTAGCGATGGACGTCGGGCAACCTGTGATCGTGATCGATCGTCTTGCGCTTGGCTATGACAAGCAAGCACTGGAATGGCGGCGCTCGCGTGGTCCGGCAGACAAGTTCAGGTATCAGGTTGATATACGGTGAACAAGTTTGTCGGCTCAGTCTATAACACCGCTTTATTTTTGTTGGTCACTCTTTATAAAATCTGAACCCTAGATATAAATCGCATTAATCGTTACCTGGAAATTTTCTTTTCTTCTTCGGGTATTTGGATGACGTTCCATCACCCCATCACCTAAATATTTAAGATGCTTCAATAACACGAAATCTTTTGAGTCGTCAGGAATCTCAGGCACGATAGGACCAAGTCGTTGCTCTACTTTTACCAATTTTTCCTGCATCTTTTTTTTGCTAGGCGTTTTCACTTTCATCAATTGAAGTGCACAGCTGTCGGCCTGCAATTCTTGTTGCTCTGAATAGTTCACTAACATGTTCTTGAAGGCAGATGCATAGCTTAAAGCAGCTGCTGGGCTAGCTCCGGAAAAATTAGATAGTAACTTTCTGAAGTTATCGATTGAATCGATTCCATCTGCTAATTGTGCCTGATACGCGCGGGTTTGATGGCGCTGAAGAACATGAGAGACTTCATGAGCAATAACAAAATATTGCCACTCATCGGATACACCCTTTTTAAACAAATCCATATCCACTAAGATAATCCCACCTGGCAAGGCAGTCGCATTAGTAAAGCTTGTTTTAACGACCTTAATTGAAAAATCATACGGATTATTATCGGGAATATTTTTTAAAATATCTTCCAAAATGGCTCGCGACTTCGCGTAAGCCATTCGAATTTCTTTATTTTTATTTTCGTCTAGCACATCGTCCTGAGACACTTTGCTCTCACCAATTTGCTTTTCAAACGCCATCGGTAACCAATTTAAATTCCTCGCCGCTAATTTAACGATATCTTTGATAGCGAGTGGCTGCTGACCATTCTTCGTCATACTATCGGTAAAGTTTTTTAATTTGAGTTTGGCGGCAAGAATTCCAAGCGATGTCAGGTTATCTGTAATACCGAACGGTTGTATCGGTTGCTTACACATAGGATCAAGCACGACATTGGACACGTTTGACCAGGTATCGATGTCAATAATGCTAAACGCGTTTGGAGACGATGTCGCTGAAGTAGCCGAAGAAGAAGCAGATGCACTCGCCTCCGATTTCTCCTCACCTTCCTTCGATTTTGATGAAGCGCTCCCAGAAAAAAAATTGCCAATCGATTTGAACAGTGAGGGCGATTCCGACTGCGGCTTGCCCTCTGCGCTTTCCTGCTTTACGGGCAGATCTACCTTGGCCTGGTCCTGGCCACTATGAGCAGACGACAACAACATCAGTGCAATCAAACCGACGCCGATCTTCAATACAGGCCCACTTGAAAAAGAAACTAATCGGCTTTTTTTTGTGTTGAGTGGAAAGTGCTTCATAGATAGTTACCAAAGAATAAGTTGCGGGTTTACGGTTTTTTTACACTTCGCAATGCAGCCAAAATAAGGTCACGATTAAAGTAACAATCCGCCTCTTCAAAAATTGCCGCCTGATAAATCGCTTTGACATCCGCAGAAAAATCCTGCGTCTCTAGTTCTGTCAGTTTGTTGTTAATTTCTTGTAGTTCGTCAGTGTCAGGAATAGTAAAACTACCTCGATAAGACTCTTTACGTGTCACGAGCACCCAGCTGAAACTACTTCCCGCTTTCATCTTTTCGAGCAGTAAAGGTTGGCCTGCAACATATTGCGGTAACTTGACAAGTTTGCCGTTGTCATCATCCTTAATGGTCAGACTCACGAGTCCTTCCTGAATCACCGTACTTACATCAAACGGTACCTTGTCAGCGATCGCAAATACCTTACCAGTCGGCGTGCCAACTGGTGGCGGTGTCTCGAAGCGCTTACCACCTGTCGATTTGGTATCAAGCAACGCCAGCCACACCGTCTTAAGTGATTTGGCGGATAAACCTTTGACGGTCTTACAGGCATTCGTTTTTGAGAGCTCTTTGGACAAGGTTTCTGTTCTAGGAGAATTGGCTTGTTGTGGCGGGAGTTGACACTCTTGCGCATAGGCCGAACTGACACACGTAGTCATGACCAACAAAGTCAATGCAATATTTTTTTTCATACGTTTTGCATCCATCTTAAAAGTGAAATAAATTGCCGAGAAAGATAAAGTTCATACCGAGCAAAATAATGAGCCAAAAAGACAGTCCACGCAGCCAACCGAAGACATAGCCCAGACGAACGGCCAAACTCATATATTGTTTGTATTGCTGCTCCGGCGTGGCATTGGGAATGATTTTGAACGGCAAAAGCTTCTCCAACCAGTGCCGAACATGTATCCAAGAGAAATCTCTTTTCTCAAGAAGGGTCAATTTTTTTCGATGATGCCATTTCTCAATGGCGATGACGAAGCAACCGAAAATAAAACTGACATACAAACCAACAATGAGAAATCCGAAGGTTGCACCGGCAATAGAAGCGAAATCAAGCCATTCGCTATAGATTGCACCCGTTAATAGCGTAGACAAGCTCACAATCACGATGCCGGACCGTTTAAAGCGCATCCCTAAACGATGTTTTTCTTTATCCGTCTCACGAATAATTTCTGCTTTTTCAGCACCTTCTTTTTTTTCTTTATGCTCTTCCAACAGCCGTTGAATTTGTTCGATTGGTGCTGAGACAAAGCCATCAAAAAGAATCGATATCGCCATCAACAGGGGAGCCAACATAAAATGAAATTTCAGAAAGATAAACTCAGCGGCAAAGATAAAATAAAGCACTAACAACAGATAAACCAAAATGAAAGCGATAATCACGCCAGTACCTATTGCCGTACGCAAATGGCCTTTGCTTATTTCATGGATATGTATGTCAAATCTAGTCGCCATGACGTAGCCGCTCCAGAATTGGCCAACCACCCACGCAAAACAAAATGCAATACCCATATCCACTAACAAACCTATCGATGGTGTTAGTTTATCGATAGGGTATTCCAGACTGATAAGCTGAGCACCATGGATGATGACACCCGCCAACTTACCTAGGGGCGTGAGATATTTATCTTCTTTATCAGCATCAAACCCGAACAGTACTGGGTTCTGTTCCCACTGAGTACTATCGCTAAAATCCTGGCTACCAATATCAATCACCGCGAGATGACTCTGGACTGCTGAGAAGTTAATCGGTGAGGTTTCGTATTTTGTGCTCTCCTTCTTCTCATCCTCCTTTTGCAACCAAGGATTTTCAGCAGCAGTCGGTGCTTCTTTTACCAACTTACAAGCATAGTCATTAAAACCATCATGCAACTGCTCTGCGAATCGCGTCTGAAGAATCTCCTCTTCGCCAACAAATCGTTCATTCACGAGGCCCAACGATTTATCAAGAACGCCATCGCCAAAATGCACACCGTTAGTACATCGCTGCAACATCCAGGTATGTTTAATATTCTTCAGCGCCCCGTTGACGGCAAGTGGAGTGAGGATCACCAGTCGCTTCGATTCCTGATCCAACAACGCATCTAGGGATTCCTGACAAGCGAAGTCACTCGCGTTCGGCTTCGCTAAGGGCGACAGGTCAAAATCGATCGCTAGGCGTTGCGTTCCTTTAGCGAGAATCGCTGCAATGTCCTGCCGCAAAACGCAGCGGTCTAAGGGGCTTTTTTCGCTATAGTGACTAACGAAGCGTTCTTCACTTAGCGTAACGACGATTGGTGTATGGCTATCGATAGTGACATCGATAGAAGAGTTCTGGGCCGCCATTCCAGCGACCAATAACCAGGAAAATTTAGAAAAAATTGTTAAGATATCAAAATGCTCAAAAATCGCCGCCAGCGATGCACTGAACAATACGGATTTCCATTGCTCACTAACAAAGTCAACAACGTTTTTGAAAAATTTCGTGACACGTAAATGTAGAAATTTTTCTATGATTTCGCTTTTTTTTAGCATTTTTAGTTTCACAAAAGAACATTGCCAGCTGACATGTAAAGTGCATTTTTTTCTTCTCTGGCGTATCAAAGTCACATTGCCAAAGCGAATTTGCAACCGCGGCAATTGCTTTTTCTCACCTGTTTGTGCCTCTACCTGCGCACAAATAGCATGAAATCATACTCAAAAACACTTACATCTTTTTACAATTTTATTAAAAAATAACTAATTTTTATTAAAATAAATCCAATTGTTGTTTTTTTAATGAAATACACGAAAAAGACATCCGTTGTCAGAAGTAAGCAGCAAAGAAGAAGCGCCACCAGTGCACTTGGTTTTGCCTAAGTACCAACAAATCTCTTATAATCTTTTTTACATTAGATGAATTTCCTCAGTGCACGACCTAACTTATTTCCCCCATGTTCAATCCGCGCGTCTCCAATGACGAACTCACCCGATTGCTGAAAAAATTTGCCACCAAAAAAGGCAAATCAATGGAAGTGCGCAATGACCATCAACAGTTTTTTAACTATCTCAATGGGGAGCTCGATCGTCTTGTCAGAGTGACAGTTAACTATAACGATGAGCTGGCAACAGTCGCTCTGCAAGAAACTTGGCTAAAAATAATCAATTCAGCAGGCAAATATGATGCGACGAAAGCTTCCGTCAAAACATGGTCAAAAGTCATTGCCTATCGTTGCGCTATTGACGCCTTACGGGCGCACTATCAGCTTGTCGAAAACCGACAGCTAAACGAGAAAAAAGAAAATAAAAATAGTGCCCAATTAAAAAGCAATCCGCGGAAAAATAATGAGGCCGACAATGCGAGTGATGACGAAGAAAACTATTCACCTCCCACTGTAAAAGCTCTGCGTGAGGTTATTTCCGTGCAGGACGATCTTGATGCCCTCGGCAAAGACCTCGACAATCTGGTATGCCCCTTAATGCATACCGATGACATCGTCTACGAAAAACAATTGCAACTAGCAATTAAAGCGTGCATAGAATTGCTGCCGAATGATGGTGGCCCTAACTATCGGCAAGCGATGGAACTCTGTCTGGATGAGGATCTGCGTTATGCAGACATGACCGAAATTCTGGCTGCACAATCTAGACATCATGCCAATATCAATCTTGAGCAAGTCAGAAAATGGGTTACGCATGCAAAAATAAAAATGCAGGCGTGCATCTCCCAGAAGCTCGGATGGAACAATGACCGAAGCAAAGACAGGAACAACAAATGAATGACGATCTCCATCGTTTCCGCTCTCTTTGCTTTTTTTATGCATGCGGAAAATTAGACCCAAATGAAACCGCGTGGATGCAGCACATGTTGCAGTCTCATCCTGAATTACAAGCAGAACTCGAGGCTGATCAACGCTTAGTCACAGCAGCACGCGATGCGTATGCGGATGCGCTTGCGACTACAACCCCGTTGCTTCGTTTTGAGGATATTGCCGGTTCGTTAGAAACACCTCATCCTAGCATGACCGATACTGTTCGTGCATGGTTAGCCAATCTTTGGCAGTATCCAGTTCCATCTGGATGGGCTTTCACCGCGGTTGCAACCTTCGTCATCGCAACAGGAGTACAAACGTATCAATTACGCGAAGCTTCTCAGGAAAATATGCATAACAGTAACTATCGCGGACTGACTGGGGTTACCAGCGCAAACACGCCAGTACTGCAAGTGATTCTCTCTGATACCGTCACTGTGAATGATTTACGACGCGTGTTGCCCGATCTGAATTTGACGATTGTCTGCGGCCCAGATCAACAAGGTAGCGTCAACCTCGCCGTATTAAGCGGTACTTCTGAGCAAGCATTGATTGCACTCAAAGCGAGCAAACTCGCGATTGACGGGCACATACTCAAAGGCAATACACAATGCGGATCGCGTTAATTTTTTTTGCCGCATTGTGCTTGGTGCGACCAGTTTTCGCGGCAAGTATCGATTACCGCACTGCACCGAAATTTGCACTGGTAATAGGCAATACCAACTATGACGGCGCATTAAAGTTACGTAATGCAGGTAACGACGCACGCTTGCTCGGTGCTAAACTTCAAGATGCAGGGTATACGACGGAACTTCTGTTCAATACCGATCGTAAAACCATGTATGAAGCCATCGGGCGGCTTGCCGATCATCTCAACAAAGGCGGGGTTGGTATTTTTTACTATGCTGGCCATGGCGTCGAAATCAAAGAGCGCAACTACCTGATTCCAGTCAGTGTATCGTTAAAAGAGATCAATATCATCACCCAGCAGTCCATCCCTATGGATTACCTGATACAACGTCTAAAAGAGAGTGGTGCGCATTTATCAGTCATTCTACTGGATGCGTGCAGGAATGATCCTTCAACCTTGCGCTTTGAAAAAACATATCGCGGCATTGCGCCTACTGGATTTGTTCCAGAGAAGCCAGCCAACGGTATGCTCATTGCGTACGCAACACAACCTGGAGAGCGTGCTCTGGATGGAGAAGGTCATAACGGACCCTTTGCACTCGCGCTAGCCAATTGGATGACAAAGCCAGGGATGATATTGGAAGATGCTATCAAACACGTCATGACGGATGTCCGCGCCACAACCAAGGATGAACAACGCCCTTGGATGGCAACATCACTCGTTGGACACTTTGTTTTGGTCCCTGCGCCGAATCAGCACATTGAATTGACCGCAGCCAAATCCGAACAGCATCTAGATGCCAGCCTCACTCGTAGCCAACCATCAACACCCGCGAATGAAGCAAAACCAACACTCAGCCAGTGGTTTGAATTGCTCAATAACGATGAACAAATGAAACTCACAGCCGATATCAATCGTCAGGCCACTTCACTCAATCAAGATGATTTACCAAAGCTGACACAGCAAGCCAGAGGCGGAAGTGTCGTTGCACAATCCGTGCTTGGTCTTGCCTATCGCCAAGGATTTGGCGTCGGTATGAAGCAAGTCAGAAGTAATCAACAGGCAATAAAATGGCTCTTACTGGCTGCCGATCAGCATTTGCCATTTGCGCTCAATGAACTAGGTGAAATGTATTACCTGGGACAAGGTGTACCCAAAAATAGTAGCAAGGCGCGCACCTATTTTGAGGCAGCGATCGCACAGCATTACACACCGGCAAAGCTGAACTTGTTTCAGTTAATGAGCGAGTCTGGACAGATGGACGCAGCAACGATGGCGGAGATGTTGAAAAATACGCTGCACTAAAATAGCCAAGATAAACCGGGCTATTTTTACGAAAAATAACGGTACAAATAACATCGATTAGGGCGCCATGATCGATGTCTCTTTATCGATTCCCATCTCCCTCGCAAAAATAAGGGCGGCATGCGCCAGCAAACGGATAATTCGTTTCAAAGAAAACGTCAACTGCGATACATCGCTATGAAACAGTTCCACTGTAAACCAGACCGTGTCTTTCGTTGTGTATCCTTTGACGACCTTTAATTTACGATTGATGTTATCGAGAAGAAGGAGCGCCTGATTCAATTCTGGTTGTTCGTTGATCTGCCAGACGTTAGGCAAAATCACTTTAGAAAAATGACTGTCTTTCTGATCAAAGCACAATGCATAATCTAGCCCTTCGGATTTAAAAACAATGTCGCCATCAGCGTCGATTGAAGCTGGAAAACCCTCGCTATTGAGATAGTCTAATAAATGATCGGTCTGGCTGGTATCAGCCATCAATAAATGTTGATGCAATGTGTTCATCTTGTTACCCCTGAGTCTGGCGTACCAGAAAAATATGATGACAACCGTGACACACTATCTTACGCAACGAGTGTGCTTATCGATGACGGTTGCCGATATAGATCGCGCTGTCTATCAACAACGCTTAGTTCTTATTCGCTGGCAATGAGTAAAAGCGGAAATCTATTTTCAATTTTCTGGCGCGAGGTGAATATTTCAACAAGGTTGATCCGTCATTAATGGCGCTTAGTCGACGCAAAAAGTACGACGGCCGTAATAACGCAAAGCACAGAGACGATGTGATTCCACTGTATTGCCTCGTTAAGAAAAACATAGCCCCCAGTCAGTGCAAACAGCACAGAAAAGCCATTCATTAAAGCGACACCTTTCCCAAGTCCATTTTGTAAGATTAATTTGATTTGGAAAGGTGCAATCAGCATCTGCAAAATAATCCAAATAAGCAGCCACTCTTTGCTCATACCGGCAAAAAACGTCGGTGCACCGCGCAAGTTTCCACGCGCATAAATATCCAATGCCGAGAATCCGAGTTGCACAACTGCAATACATAAAATAGGAAATTTTTTGATATGGAAATTCAGCATTGACGTCAGTTTCATCATGACCTCATTAAAATAGCGATTAAAATAAAAACGATAGCCAACCATTCACGTCTACTTAACACCTCGCCATGTCGCCACGCAACAAACGAGGAAACAGAGATCGCCGAACTGGAAAACATTAATGAAGCGCCAGCGATGGGGACGACAAATACCGCGAACAAACGTAGCATCAAGCCACAAAACCGTGACACCAGATAAATCGGCAACCAAACACGTAGCGGATTAGAAAGCAATGGTGCTGGCTGCCGTCTGATATGTGCATCAGCGGTCGTAATGAAGACTTGGGCCACTAGGGTAATAGCAAGAGGAAATAGCATTGTCATAGGTCGTCAGTAATTTGAGTAAAAATTCGCTATCATGGCTTTCAGTATGGCCATTCATGCGACTGCATTCAGACAAATAAATCCTGGGCAAAGAAATCTGTTTTGATTCAATTGAAACGAGATTTTTAATATCTAGTCTCCTATTCGTTATTTCTTTTCAAAACCGGAAATCAATTTCAACATAAGCTGACACTTATCTTTTTTGCAGTCGATCACCGTCATATCAGCGATCTCCGTATCAGTCTCATGTGTTTGTAGTGTTCAGATGTGTGTCAATCAGGACGTCACGATGAAGTTATTCCAGATTACACAGGACGCGTTGTGTAACGCCATCCGCCGTGCTCAGGCAACTAAGTTTAGGCTGCGTCTTGAGATCGTTAATGGCAAAGTCACGTTACGCATTGCAGATAACGCAGAGGCTTTGCCTGGCCTCGTGCCAGCGTGCGTGGCTAGGTGATGAAGCAAAGGACGGCAAAAACGATCCCCCAGGCAGTACAGCGCGTGTTCGATGGAAGAACTTGGCTATCTGACGGTATTCGCGAAGATCTACTTCATCGGATAACGACAGATGTCGGTGATGCACCTGGGGATCCCTATCAGTCATTGTCCGACGGTGAACTCCCTGTCTTTGGACTGATAGGCAAAGATCAACTTAAGATCAACTGCTTGAAATCAAGGCTTCTGTTGCTCAGCACGCCAACGCATTGCACTGTAAATACGCTTTCTTGGACTTGGATGATCGAAGAACATCAATTCCTCGACATCACCAGGGTTTGATTTGCGGTATTGCGTCAATTTCAGCATCGCTTCAGCAAACCCTAAAGGCTCGGCAGAAGCGTTGAGACCGAATATATCTGCTTCTACTTCCTGTGTGCGGATCAACGTATTATTGATCGGCGTGGCGATAAACATAAACACCGAAAACCAAACGATAAACAATGGTAATCCAGCGATATCGGCATAATCCTTAATGCCCAAAGCGCTACCCCATTTTTCGATTGACCAATCCAATGCCCACTTCACAAAGGCAAAACCAATGACCAGCACGATGCCAATTTCCATCCAGCCTTTATAGATATGGTTCATCGTATAGTGGCCCAGCTCATGTCCTAAAACAGCCTTGATTTCGCTGACGGTGCTGCTCTTGAGTAAATTGTCATTCATGCGGACGGCTGCAGATCCAAAAATACCAGAGACATTCGCACTGACGCGGTTACTCTGCTTGGAGGCATCGAACTGATACAAGTTATCAATGGGTACGCCATTGGCACGCATCATTGCCATGACGGGATCTTTGATGCGCGCATCGGCAATGGGCTTATAGGTATTGAATAAGGGATCGATATACGTGGGCGATAAGAGCATCAGGACGCCAATCAGCGAGATGGCGATGCCAGCGCCCCAAATCCACCAGCTGCTACGGGTACGTCTGAGGGCGATGTACAACATACCGATCGCAATGCCCATCCCTATGGTCGATATGCTAAGCATCAACATATTCTCCATGAACCAATCGACTGCATTTAAGTTAGACAGTCCATAAAAATGTTCGCGATAGTAGCCTTCATAGACCATCAGCGGAAAAGTGATCAGTGAAATTAAACAGCTATAAACGATTGCTGTCGCCGTATCAATGAGCCACTGAACGCGTAATTTTGCGGCAAGCCAATCACGAAAACCGACCAGCACTTTGCTACGCAAGAGGATCACTGCGGCAGCAATCCCGACGATTAGGTCGACCAGTTGCAACCAATATCCACCTTCAAAATAAGCATCAGATCTCGCTTTGGCCGCTGGCGATATCCGTGCCATATAGGCCGTGGTTGCAGCCTCGGGATCGCGCGGTAACGCTGCGCGCCATGCGTCATCGACTGGCGCAATCTGTGCTGTCGCACGCGAGGTCGCACCTTGCGATACAGGTGCGGTAAAGGCGATCAGTATAGAAAAAATGAGGGATAGCGTGATCACTATCCAGATGAGTTTTTTACTCAATTGAGTCTCCATTCATGGTTTGGTGCGTTGTTATTCAACCTGCAAGAACTGCGGATATCGCTGGCGACATGAGCCATGCTATGAGACCAGAGTTTTTTTACTTTTCAATAAAATGTGAAAACGATAAGTCAAGGCTTCTTAAATTGCAATAAATTAATATATTTAGAGTCTATTCCCTCATATCGTATGACACCTAAACATGGCATTGAAAATCTGCACAAGTAAATACTGATAGTACTGATAGCGTTACCGAAATTTGCGCTTAGCAATATATTCTTATTCTGGTCATTAAAATAAAATGCTAAGTAATAGCAAAGGCATAGCAAAGGCATAGCAAAGAAAACATCATGATTCGCTGACACTGCGTTTTTAGCGCATTTGCGGGAACTGTCGGCAGAAAAAAATAAATGCTATTAGTGGCATAATGTGGCTCGGGGTCATGTACCCCAGAGTGCAACCCTATCCCGGTTTGCCTCCGTCGTTTGCTATCTGCATAGGCATC
>Ga0209913_1000285_pt1 | contig 47942 bp, 42 predicted proteins | sample PersoiDNA2013203_FD_185805 | JGI IMG/M metagenome (GOLD analysis project Ga0209913, IMG submission 185805) | Permafrost soil microbial communities from the Arctic, to analyse light accelerated degradation of dissolved organic matter (DOM) -... | ecosystem: Environmental > Terrestrial > Soil >...
CAGTTGTCCGGGATGGTTACCGGTGCCTTCGCTGTGCGCCAGCGTTTCACCACTGACCGATGTGTAGCGATAGCGGGTGACGTGGCCGGCGGCGTCGATGCTTTTGACCAGGCGCTTGCGCTCGTCGTATTCCCACCGGTTGCTATGCCCGGAACAGTCGGTGTAGCTGGCGAGCTGGCCATCGGCCGTGTAGACGAGTTTCTTGACGCCGCCCTTGGCATCGGTAACTTCGACGGGACGGCCGACCTTGTCGTAGGCGTGCTGAGTCTTGTTGCCGCGCGGGTCGATTTCCTCGACCAGGTGGCCTTGGGCATCGTAGTCGCGCTTCCAGATGCCGCCTTCGGCGTCGCGGATGCCGGTGATGCGGTGCCGGGCGTCATGCTCGAAGTGGACCTGGCTGCCGTCGGCGCGCGTGTGCGTCAGCAGGTTACCGTGGTCGTCGTAACGGAAATGCTCGCTGCCGCCGTCGGCGTGGATGTGACGGACCACGTTCTTGGCGGCGTCCCGGAAGAACCATTCCTCGCCTCCGTCCGGATACACGGTGCGGTAGGTGTAGCCGGCGATATCGTAGTAGTAGCGGGTCTCCTGGTCCAGTGCGTCCGTGACATAGGTCAGGCGGATGTTCTCGTCCCATGCGAGCCGGGTGTCGTAACTGCCGTCATCGGCCCATTCGCGAATTGCCTTCGCGTTGGCGCCGCTGTCGACGCGCGTGTCGTAGGCGAGGTTCATCCCGCGCCCGGTGCGGTCCGTGTAGCGGGTGACGAGGTGGCGGTCGTACCGGTAGTGCCAGGCGGCGGCGTTTTCATCCTGGGCGCGGACCAGGTCGCCGTGCTCGTCGTGGTCGTAGGCGGCCAGCTGGCGTACCAGCTGGCCGTCCTGGATTTCCCACAGCGCGCGGATGCAGCCGGTCGCTGCGTCGACCTGGGTGCCGGCATGGGCGACGATGGTCTCGCCCTGCTTGCTGATGATGTCGCTGAGGACTGCCTCGCCAGCGACGACATGGTCGTAACGCAGGCCGAGGGCCGCGCCGTCGCGCGCATGCAGCGCGATCAGCCGGAAATGCTCCTTGCCCATCCCGGCTGCCTTGGCACGCACGGTATCGGTCAGCTCATAGGTCTCACGCCAGGGACTGGGTTCGCCCTCGGGCAAGGGCTTGCCGAAGTCGAGGGTCAGCAGCGTGGCACTCATGCGGGTCAGCGTGATCTGCTCGACCGGGTCGTGGTGGCGCTGTCCGATGGCGAGCCATGGATAGCGGTGGCTGCGGCCGTCGGCGGCGTGATGGAGCAGGGCGGTGGGTTTGCCCTGGCCGACGACGTCGATCCGGGTGCTGTACGGCGTGAGCCAGCGCGCGCCGAGATTGCCGCCGTCATAGGCCGTCAGCTGGCTGCGGTAGGTGCGTCGCCACTCGATGGGCAATGGCGCGTCGAGTATGAAGTCGGTATGGGTAAAGCTCTCGGCGCCGGTGGCAAAGCTGATCGAGTGCGCGGTGCCGCCTTTTGCGGGACACAGCTTGCAGGCGTTGGCGTCGCCCTTGGCCGGGCTTTGCCGGCTGGTGGCGCCCAGCTCGTGGCCCGGGTTGTTCTTCTTATGGTCCGCGCCCTTGCCTGACGGGACCAACGCCGCATAGCGCTTCTTGTGCTTGACCACGGCATCGCGCAGCCGCTTCAGGACCCACCGAATGCTCATCTGCGCCTGTTCGTCGGCCAGGGCGGCGAGCTTGGCGCGAAAGGCCGGCTTGAAATCGGTCAGGTGAGCGATGATGGCGGTCACGCCGGATACCGCGCTCTCCGGCAAGTGGCTCGCTGCCACGGCGGCAGCATAGTTCGCGGCCCGTCTGTACTGCTGGCCAAGGGCGCCCAGCATGCGGCGCAAGCTGCTCGTTACCTTGGGGTCGTGCAGCTTGCGCTCCGCCTCCGCCGGTGGAGCGAGGTCGAACAGCGGTTCCTTGCCGATGCAGCGCTTGAGGACCTTGACCAGGTCGTCGGCCACGCCGTCGGCGGTATCGGCGCAGTCGCCCAGGATCCCGGACAGCTTGCCCATCGCGCTGTCGACGAAGGTCTCGATCTCGCCGGCCAGCCTGGCGTTGAGGTGCACGATCAGCACCTCGATCAGCGCGGCGCCGATATCCTTGGCGCCCAGCGCCAGCTTTTGCCGCACCAGGTGCAGGGCGGGGCGCAGGGTCATGCGCGCCGCGCTCATCGCCGGCGGCACCGGCACAACGCCGATCAGGTTGATGCCCAGGCTGACCCATGCCAGGAATTCGACTTCCTTCTTGGCGATGGTCTTCTGGACGATCCCGACGACATCCATGATGGCATCGACCAGCGCCATGATGTTGCCCACCACCGGCAGGCTGCCGGCCACGGTGCTCAAGCGTTCCAAGGTGACGTAGTCGTTGCTGATCTTGCGCAGCCATTTGTCGAAGGCGGCGGCGCCGGTGCCGACGTCCTGCTGGGCTATCGTGTTCAGCGGTGCGACGGCGACTTCCGGCGCGCGTTCGGTCGGCTTCGGCGGGGCTGGCGTGGGTTGGGTCATGGCGCTGTTATCCGGCGGATTGATTGAAGGGCTGCTGTTGCTGTTCCCGCACGGTCACACCACGCCATTACGGAAAGGGACATGCAAGTCATTCGAGGGGGAATGACTGAACTGGCGGCTTCTGAGACAGCCGTTCGGTTATCCTAGGCAATTCGCGAAGCTGGAAAGAAAAAAAGGCTGTCCTGTTGGCCAAGGTCAAACCGTACGCGGCTTTATAGACACAGCGCGTCCAGAGTCAGCGCAGCAGGAAGATTGGCGGTTTCGGAAGTAATAGGGGCTTGGCAGGCGCTTGCTGACAGGTCCCGATGGCATCGTACGTGCCAGAGCGGAACCGCCGCGGCCGCACGATTGGCAGCAGGGTTCCTTCAAACTGGGGATCACCCGGATTTGAACCGGCTACCTCACTTTTACAACTGCTGCAACAACCCCCGCACGGCGGCGGCATCGGTGAAGTTCGGTGCCTGTGCCAGCGGCGTCAGTTCCTTGCGGGCGGAGTCGCGGTCGCCGGCCTTGGCCAGGGCCGCGCCCAGGTGGTAGCGCACCGCCATGGCTTGCGGCATTTTTTCGGCGGCCTTGCGCAGCAGCGGCACTGCCCGTGCCGTGTCGCCCCGCTCGGCCAGGATCCAGCCCAAGGTGTCGAGCACGACGCCGTCTTCCGGGGCCAGCTTGTAGGCCTGCTCGGCATGGCCCAGCGCGCGGTTGTCCTTGACGCCCTGCATGGCCCAGGCCAGGCCCGTCAGCGCCTGCACGTTGCGGGGCGCCAGTGCCAGCGCGGCTTCGAAGTGGGGTAGCGACTGCTTCGCCAGGTCCGATGCCCGCGCCGAATTGCCCAGGTACAGGCGCACGTCCAGCGCTTCCTTCGGGTGCTTGCCCAGCCAGTCCGCCAGGCGCGCGTTCGCTTCCTGTTCCTGGCCCGCCACCGACAGGGCGACGAATGTCTTGATCAGCATTGTCGCCGCACCGCTGATGTCCAGCGCCTGCTCGTAGGCCTTGGCTGCCGCAGCCGGCTTGTTCTGGGCACGCAGCACGTCGCCTTCCAGCGCCAGGCCCAGTACCTTGCCGTCCGGCTTGGCCTGCATGCGGCGCGCCGTGGCGATGGCCGCGTCATAGGCACCGTTGCCGATATCGAGCGTGGCCTGGGCCAGCTGGGCATCGCGGTAGTCGGGCTGGATGGCCAGCGCCCGCTTCAGGGATGCCGTCGCGGCCGGGCCCTTGCCCTGGGCCATGTACGACTGGGCCACGCGGTAATGCGCCACCGCCGAGTTCGGGCGCACGGCCGCCAGCTTGCTGTAGCTTTCCAGTGCGGCGTCGTAGTCGCCGTTGGCGAAGTGGATCTGGCCCACCAGGTCGATCACGTCCGGTTCGGACGGGTGGCTCACCTGCAGTGCGCGCGCCAGTTTCAAGGCCCGTTCGCGCTCGCCATTGTGCATGTACTGTCCGGCCAGCAGCACGCCCGGCTGCAGGGCGTCGGGGTGGTCGCGCTGGGCCTGTTCCAGCGCCTTGGTGGCATCAAGGCGATGGCCCTGCGCCATTTCCAGGTTGGCCAGGGCCAGTTGTGCGGGCAGGTTGGCCTTGTTGCGGGCGATGAAGTTCTTGAACTGCTGCTTGGCCGCGTCCGGCTTCTTCGCGTTCAGGTCCAGCTGGGCCAGGTTTTCCGCCGCCTGCCAGTAGGCCGGGTCCAGGGCCAGGGCCTTTTCGAAGCTGGCGCGGGCCGCCGGCAGGTTGCGCAGGCCCAGGTTGACGGCGCCTTCCAGGTTGCTGGCCAGGGCGCTGTCGGGTTTTTGCTGCTGCAGCTGGCGCACCGCTGCCATCGCCTTGGCATAGTCCTTCTGGCGCAGGTAGACGTTGACCAGCAGCGCGGCCGGCCGCTCGGCCTTCGCGTCGATGGCGACCGCCTTCGTCAGTTCGGCGACGGCCTCGTCGTTCCTGTTCTGCATCATGGCCGCGACACCGAGGGCCGTATGCGTGTCGGCCGCTCCCGGCGCGATGGACCTGGCGTGGTCGAAATAGCCGGCTGCCTGGCCATAGTCCTTGCGCTGCATGGCGCCGTTGCCGGCAATCAGGTACAGCTCGGCATCGTTGGGCGCCGCCTTCAGGGCCGGCGCCAGCACGCTGCGCATCTCCTCCGGATTGCCGGTCTTGAGCTGCGTGGCGGCCAGCATCTTGCGCGCATACAGGTTATTCGGCTGGAATTCCAGGTAGTTGCGGAAATGCTGTTCGGCCTGGGCCGTGGCACCCAATGCATACTGGATGGCGCCGGCCATCAGCACGCTGGGCATGTGCTTCGGCGCGGTGCTGAGCACGGCCTGCACGGCATCGAGCGCCTGGCGGTAGCGGCCTTGCACATAGTCTAGGCGGGCCTGGGCGTAGAACAGCGCCAGCGACCGGGGCGTGACCTTGCGCACGGCGTCCAGCTCGGCCTTGGCCTGGTCGTACTTCGCTTCGCCGATGGCGATATGGGCCTTCATCAAGTGGGCCATCGCATGCTGGGGCTTGCGCGCCAGCACCTTGTCGTAGACGGCAACGGCATCGCTGTCCTTGTTGGCCGCGCGCAGCAGCTCCGCCTCGAACATCAGGGCGTCGATGTGGGTGGGCTGGCTGGCCAGTGCTTTTGCCACCAGCGTGTTGGCCTCCGGGGCGTCGCCGGCCAGCAGTGCATAGCGGGCGCGGCCGAGCAGGGCATCGGCGTCGTCGGGGGCCGCCTTCAGCGCGGTGTCGAAGGCATCGCGGGCGGCATCGCGCTGGCCCAGGTCGAGGTAGGCGCGCCCGCGCAGGGTCCACACGGCCGGCGTCGGCGCCGGCGTGTCCTTCAGTTCGTCCAGCACGCGCTGCGGCTGGCTTTGCGCCATCAGGGACTCGGCCAACTCGATGCGCACGCGCGTTTCCGCGATGCCCAGAGCACGCGCCCGGCGCAGTTCCTTCTCGGCCGAGACGGCGTCGTTCATGTCGTTGTAGAGCTGCCCCAGCAACAGCCGCACTTCACCATCCGTGGGCTTCTTGGCGGCGGCATTTTTCAGCTGGATCAGCGCCGCCTTTTCTTCGCCCTTGGCCATGTACTGGCGCGCATCGCTGACGAACTGGTCGGGGTTGTCGGACTTGCCGCAGGCAACCAGCAGCGTGGCAAGCGCCACCGAACAGGCGATCGAGGCGGTGCGTCGTTTGGGGGGCAGCGTCATGACTGGATTCTCCAACTGAACTTGCTAAATTGACTAGGTTTCAGTGTGCCAGTGTACTGCAAAGACGATGCCGGAAAGATATTAATTTTGTGATCTTGTGGCGCTCAGGCGACTCGACGGCAGCGCCGGAAAGGCCGTTGGCAACCCGCGCGGCAACGCCGGCGCCGGGGGCTGGTAGGCATGCACGGGCGTGCTGTACAGGCTGGCGACGCGCTGCACGTAGGCCTGTGTTTCCGGGAAGGGCGGCACGCCGCCGTGGCGCCGCACGGCGTTCTCGCCCGCGTTGTAGGCCGCCGCCACCAGGCGCACGTCGTTGTTGAATTGCACCAGCAGCCAGCGCAGGTAGGCCATGCCGCCGCGCACGTTCGACTCGGGGTCGAAGGCATCGACGACGCCGAAGCGCCGCGCCGTGTCGGGAATGAGCTGCATCAGGCCCTGGGCGTTGCGGGGCGACACGGCATTCGGGCGGAAACCGGACTCGACGGCAATAATCGCCAGCGCCAGGGCGGGATCGACACGAAAGCGTGGTGCCAGGCGCTCGACCAGGCGGCGCACGGCCAAGGTGGACGGCGGATAGGACGGCGCGGCTGGCGCTTCGGCCGCCGCCACGGTGGCGGCAACGGCGGCGACGGTGGCCGGCGCGGGCTCCGGCCGCATGCAGGGCGGCAGCATGGCGTCGGGGCGTGCCGGCAGCGTGGCCGTCAGGGCCAATGCCTGGGGATGTTGCTGCGCGGCGGCCAGCATGAACAACTGCCAGGCCATGCCATCGTCGCGCGTAAAGCCGCGGCCGTTGGCGATCATCCAGCCCAGCCGGTACTGGGCGTCGGGGTCGCCCATGCGGGCGGCGCGGCAGTACAGCAGCGAGGCGACGGACAGGTCGCGCGGCACGCCTTCGCCGTGTTCGTATTGGGCGGCCGTGTCCAGCAGGGTGGCGGCGGTCTGGGCCGGCGCGGCCTTGCCGAAGGCCAGGCCGGCCAGCAGCAGGGGAATGAGCGGGCGCATGATGCGTCAGCCTTTCAGGCTTTCCGTGGGAAACATGGTGGACTCCTTGGCTCCGGGAACAGGCAGCGCGGCGGACCTCGCTTTTTTCATTGTAGCGACCGTACGGCAGCGTTCAGGCGGCTTCCTGCCGGGGTTTGCGCAAGGACAAAGTCGCCTTGTGAAACAGGTGCCGGGCCAGCAGCAGGGGCGGCATGCGCAGCCAGTTCCCGCGGATATACAGCAGGAAGCGGGCGGTCGGGCTGAGCCAGTCACCGCAGCTGGTGTGCTCCGGCAGCAGCGCGCGGCGGAACAGCGCGTCCATCAGGGCCAGCAGGGGTGCCGGTGGCGCCGCGTCGCGCACGGCATCGGCCACGGCGGCCGGCACCTTCGTACCGAGCAGCATGCCTGCATAGCGCAGCGCGTAGAACAGGGGCCGCGCCAGTTCCAGCTGGTGCGCGCGCGGCACGAGCTGGGCCCAGAAGCGGGCATCCGTGCTGAAATGTTCCAGCAGGCGGTGCAGGTCGAACAGGTCGCGCAGGCCGTTGTTGTACTCGCCGTCGCTGAACAGGTGCACGGCGCTGTGCAGCACCATGTCGACGGGCGCCAGCACGCGCACGCCCGCTTCGCCGTCGACGGGCACGGCGGCGGCGCGCAGCAGGGCCGAGTCCGGCCGGGCCGCCGCCGTCTTCGGCAGGATCGCATGGTGCACGTCGATCATCGACTCGCGGCGCAGGTGCTGCATGGGCGGCAGCTCGTGCATCCATTCGCGGTAGTAGCGCTGGTCGTAGGGATCGTGGTGGGTGCCGGCCCAGCCCGCCAGCATCAGGGCCGCCTCCGCTTCGGCCAGGCGCGCCTCGGGCACGAGGATGTCGATATCGGAGAACAGCCGGCCGTGCCCGGCCGGCAGCCCCGTGATGCTGTAGGCCGCGCCCTTGAGCAGCAGCACGGGCAGGCCCAGCTCGCGCAGCGCCTGCCTGACCAGCCGCACTTCCCAGCGCACGGCCTGGCGGTGGCGCCGCGCCAGCACGCAGGCCCAGTCCAGGTGCTCGCGCGCGCAGGCGGGTACGCGCGCCAGCAGGTCGTGCTGGTCCAGCAGGTGGGCCAGGCTGGCCATCAGGTTGGCGGCGCCGGCCTGGCGCAGCAGCAGGTCCCACTGCGCCTCGTCCAGGCGCGTCACGCCTGCCGGGCTGTGCAGGACAGCCACCAGCAAGGGGCGCAGCGTGGCCGTCATGCTGCCGCCAACCCGTCGAAGAAGGCCAGCGCTTCGTCCAGCACGCTGTAGGTGAAGCGGTAGCCCTGCGAGCGCTCGACCAGGCCGGCCAGTGCCTCGAAGCCGCTCGCGGCCAAGAGGCTGTAGTTGAAGCAGTTGGCGGCCAGTTCCATGAAGGTGTCGGCACGGGGCAGGGCCTGGGCCGACAACGGCGCGTCGGCCGCGTAGCGGGGAAACACCACCCAGGCCGGCAGGGCCGTGTCGCCGGCCCGCAGCACGCTGGCGGCGGGCGCCTTCATGTGCGCCACGGTGCCCTTGGTGGTGTCCGTGACGGGGCGGCTCAGCACGGCGTCCGGCACATAGGCGCGGATGACGTCGATCGACCCGTTCTTCAGGCTGACGGGGCGCGGCAGCGGCACCAGCAGGCCGTCGTCCAGGCGCAGCATCGTCAATTCATCGGACAGCAGGCGCCAGCCGCCACGCCCGACCAGCGCGGCGCACAGCGTGCTCTTGCCCGAGCCGGGCGGGGCCGGCAGGATGGCGGCGCGGCCGTTCTTCTCGACCACGGCCGCGTGCACGATCAGGTAGCGGTTGGCCCGGCTGGAGACGCACCAGTTCAGGCCCCACTCGAACATGGGAAAGGCCTGGTCCAGCGGCAGCGGGCGGAACAGCGAGCGACCGTCGTACAGCAGGGTCACCTGCGGCTTGAGCCAGCGGCGTGGCGTCAGCGGGCGGGTCAGTTGCAGGTGGAAGTCGGCGAAGGCATCCTCGTCCAGCACGGGGTAGTCCGCATACAGCAGGGCGATGCTGTCGGCCACGCCCGGAATGGCCGTCTGCAGGCGGGTGGCGAAGCGGCCCGTGCGCAAGGTCAGGCCGCTGCCGCCCAGCGCCGCACGCAGGCGGGCCGGGCCGAGGGAGGCCACGTCGTTCATGCCGTTTCGATCAGGTCGAGCTGGCGCAGGCTGTCCAGCAGGGGAAGGAGGGCCGGGTCGGCCAGGTCGGCCGCACCGAGCAGGCCGTCGCGCAGGTCCAGCAACAGGGCCAGCGCCGCTTCGTCGAGCTGGTGCGTGGCACCGGATAAATCATTGTAGAGCACGGCCGTTCCATCCCAGCAGCGGTGTTGCAGCGCCTGGCCTGGCACGATCCGCCAAACCGCCATCAGTCAAACGTGCTTTGCAGGTATTCGGCGATGCGGGCGCCATCCCAGCGCACGCCGGCCGTGGGCGTGTAGTAGCCCTTCGTGTTGTATTCGATCCAGATGCGCTTCAGGTCCTTCTCGGTCTGGAAGGTCGACAGCCCTGCCTTGACGTTGAGCCAGCACGCTACCAGGTGACGGCCGATGCCGTGCTTGTCGAAGCTTTTCGGCGTCAGGATGCCGCTCAAGGTGACGCTGCCGTAGGATTTGAAGGATTTGGCGTCGCAGGCGAACACCTTGGCGTAGGCCATGTTCTTGTCGCAGCCGCCCGGCCAGGAATGGGTTTTCCAGTAGCCGGACGAGCGGCCCGAGCACACCGGTTTCGGACCACGGAAGCTCTGCAGCCCTCCCGACAGCGAGCCCGATGCGGTCGTGCAGACCTCGGCCGCCATGCCCGGCGCGCTGTGCAAGGTCAGCAGCACGCCCGAGGCCATGGCGCCGGCGCGCGTGAAGCGGCGGCGCGACTGGCCCTGCTGGCTGAGCGATGCCGGCACCGCGGGCGGGGCCGCTTGGGCGGTATCGGCAATGGTGTCTGGCAGTGTTGGGGTGACCACGTTTCGATCCTCGGTAGATGCCTGGCTGGCAACTGTAGATTAAGCAATCTTTATACCAGTGACGGTAATTCGCTGCCTATCTTTATTGAATCAATGAGTTATCGCAAAAGAGCGGCGTGAAAAAGGAGTTCGACCTTGTTCTTCATCAATAAAATGTAAAGTTTATCGACAAACTTCAGGCCGGCACCTTATCGCATTCAGAAGAAGCTTTCCGGAACCACCAGGACATCGCCCGGCCGCATCGGCACATTGGCCGAGATATCGCCATCCTTGATCAGGTCATTCAGGCGCACATTGAATGTCTGCGTGGTGCCGTTGCTGCGCCGGATAATGGTGGCCTTATTCCCCGCGGCGAACTCGGTGACGCCGCCGACGGCAATGAGCACATCCATCAGCGACATATCCCGCCGGTAAGGCAGGGCCTGCGGACGGGCCGCCTGGCCGATCACGCGAATCTGTTCGCCATAGGTGCCGACAAAGCCGGTGACGATGACGGTCACGACGGGTTGCTGAATATATTTACTGAGGGCTTTTTCGATATCGCGGGCCAGCTGGGTGGACGTCTTGCCCGATGCTTCCAGGTCTTCCACCAGCGGTGCCGTGATCTTGCCGTCCGGGCGCACGGGCACGGACGTAGACACCTCCGGATTGCGCCACACCTGGATCATGACGTTGTCGCCGGCACCGATCAGGTAGTCGCTGGTGGGAGTGGGACCGGCATCGGGCGCGGCGCCCTTCGGGGTGGCGCAGCCGGTCAGCAATACGATGGACAGGGCGAGGGGCAGCGCCAGGGCGCCCGCCGTCCACCAGCCACGCTGGGATTTCTGGTTCGACATCAGATTTCTCCTGTTCAGGACTTCCATCGCCCGGCTGCGGACACTCTTTGTTGCCAGCTAGCCATCTTAAGTTTTCTTTTTGGCATTTCAATTGTATATCAGCGGAAAGCGAGGTAGCGCATTCCGCCGCCCTTTTATTTTGCTGCGCCACCCCGGCGTAACAGTTCCGCGACATGCTGCACGGGAATGGCATAGCTGATGCCGCTGGGGGAGGAGATGGCCCCTTCGCGCGTGCCCTTCAGCGCCGTCATATTGATCACGCCCACCACATTGCCCGTGGCCGGGTCGTACAGGGGACTGCCGCTGTTGCCCGGGTAGGCTGTGCCGTCCAGCTGGAAGATGCCGAAAGCAGGGTTCTTCAGCTGGCTGATGGCGCGGGCATTCAGGGCACGTGAGTTGACGGCGGGCAGCACGACGGGCGCGATGGCGGCCAGGGTGGCGCGGTGGGTGGCCGGCACCAGGCCCAAGGTCATGCCCAAGGGAAACCCAGTAAAGGCCAGTTGGCTACCTTCCGCCGGGGTATCGGTGGCCAGTCGCAAGGCCGGCAGGGGCGCGCCGGTCAGGCGCAGGTGCACCAGGTCGTGTTCGCGGTCGACGCCGGCCACGGTGGCGGTGCGGAACTGCAACTGGCTGCCACTGCCGGTGACGATGCCCAGCAGTTCGCCCCGTTCCACGGCCAGCGGCGCGGCCACCGCGTGGGCATTGCTGATGACGCTCAGGCCGTCGCCGACGACGAAGCCGGTGGCCACGAACACGACCGGCGGTGCCCGCGTCGGCAGCATCGTGCCGACGCCGACGATGCCCGGTTTGATGGTGGGAACGATGTCTGTCAGTGCATCGGCGCGGCTTGGCCCGGCCAGCAGCGCGGCAAGCAAAGATGCCAGGGCGGAGACCGGAACACACGAGGCAAAACGGGGCGCGCGCTTACTCATGGGACTCCTCGATTCGAAACTTCCGGCCAACCGGCCAGAGTACCACCAAAACATCGATGTGGCTGGTTTATTACGCCAATGTCACGGATGTCGCGCGAATGCCGCAGCCTTAAAATAATATAAACAGGCAACGCTTTCTTAAGGTATTATAGTGAAATTGATGTAATTTAAGCAATAACTTTTGGGTTGCGAGTCATAGTTCCATTGCCCGCCGCCTTGGTATTCTTTCGCGAGTTGACGAAATGGCTGAGCTTGTCGCCGTACTGTTGTCGTTTCTAAAGGCAATTGGCAATTATCGCTGGTACGCCATCGGCATCAGCTGGCTGGTGGCATTGGGTGGCTGGGCCTACGTTTATTCCATGCCCGACGAATACCAGGCCACCGCCCGGGTTTATGTCGACACCCAAAGTATCCTGAAGCCCCTGATGGCCAGCATGACGACGATGCCCAATGTCGAGCAGCAAGTCATGTTCATGCGCCGCACCCTGATCAGCCGCCCCAATGTCGAGCGCGTCATGCGCATGGTCGATCTTGACATTAAAGCCGGCTCACCGCGCGAACAGGAAGAGATGGTCGACAAGCTGATGACCCAGATCAAAATGGGCGGCACCGAGCGCGACGACATCTACACGATTTCCTACACCAGCGCCAACCCGAAGACGGGCAAGGAAGTGGTGCAGTCGCTGCTGACCATCTTTGTCGAGGGCAGCTTCGGCGGCAAGAAGCTCGATTCGGAAAAAGCGATCCAGTTCATCGACGAACAGATCAAGATGTACGAGGAACGCCTGGCCACGGGCGAGAACGCGCTGAAGGAATTCAAGATCCGCAACATGGGCATGCTGCCCCGCCAGGGTAGCGACTACGCCAGCGGCTATGGCGAGCTGGCGGACAAGCTGAGCCAGGCCAAGCTCGAGATGCTGGAAACGGAACAGGCCCGCAACGCCATCAAGCGTCAGATGCTGGGCGACGAAATGGCGCCAGTGGGCGGTGCCGTCGTGGCCGAGCCGGCCAATCCGGAAATCGACGAGCGCATCGCCGCCGTCGAAAAGCAGCTCGATACCTTGCGCCTGCAATATACGGAAGAGCATCCCGACATCGTCGCCGCCAAGCGCCTGATCGCGTCGCTGCAGGCGCGCAAGAAAACCGAGGCAAAGACCGTCAAGCCGGGTGACCCGGGCGCCAACTACAGCCCCATGCTGCAGCAGATGAACGTGGCCCTGTCCGTCGAGGAAGCGAAGCTGGCCTCGCTGAAGGCGCGCGTGAACGAATACACGGCGCGGCTGGCGCAGATGCGCTCGCACAGCAATATGGCGCCGGAAATCGAGGCCCAGCTGGCCCAGCTGAACCGGGATTACTCGATCAACAAGGAAAACTACGAGAAGCTGGTGCAGCGCCGCGAGTCGGCCAAGCTGTCGGGCGACCTCAGCACGGCCACCGACATGATGAGCTTCCGCGTCGTCGATCCACCCACCGCGCCACGCACGCCGGTGGGGCCGAACCGCCTGCGCCTGTATTCGATCGTGCTGCTGGCCTCGCTGGTGGCCGGCCTGGGCGCCGCTTTGCTGATGAGCCAGGTCCGCCCGACCTTCCTCAGCCAGCGCAGCCTGCGCGATGCCACCGGCTTCCCCGTGCTGGGCGCGATCAGCATGAACTGGACGGATGGCGAAAAGGTCAAGCGCAAACGCCGCCTGGTGGGCTTCGGTGTCGCCATCCTGTCGCTGTTCAGCGCCTATGGCGGCATCCTGACACTGACCCTGTTCCGCTCCACGTGAGGGGGAGCGCGATGGTCCAATCACACAGGAGTGCCCCGTGAGCATTATCGAAAAAGCAGCCAGCCGCCTGCCACCACCGCGCGCGCCCCAGGACAACGTGGCCGTACTGGACGATCCGGCTCCCCGCGCCGCCCCGGCCCAACCGGCCTATGTGCCGCCGGCGGCCCAGGCGCCGCTGCTGGAATCGCGTCCCGCGCTGGGCGGCACGCCGATGGCCAAGCTGATCGACGATCCGGCCGGCCAGGCCCATGCGGACCAGCTCCGTCCGGGCAGCCCGCACCGGGTCCGCCGCATCGAACTGGACCTGGCCGGCATGTCGCGCCGGGGCCTGGTCACGTCGGCCGGCGGCCGCACGCCGATGGTCGAGGAATTTCGCATCATCAAGCGTCCCCTGATCAAGCGCGCGTTCGCGCCACGCAAGCAGGGCGAGAATCCGGGCAACCTGATCATGGTGACGAGCTCGCTGCCGGGCGAAGGCAAGACCTTCTGCGCCATCAACCTGGCCATGAGCATCGCCATGGAGCTGGACCACACGGTACTGCTGGTCGACGCCGACGTGGCGCGCCCGTCGATCCTGCGCACCCTGGGCGTGTCGGCCCAGCGCGGCCTGCTGGACGTGCTGCAGGACGAACACGAGATGTCCGACGTGATGCTGCGCACCAATGTCGACACCCTGACGATCCTGCCGGCCGGCACCAGCAGCGCCAACGCGACGGAGATCCTGGCCAGCCAGGCCATGCGCCAGCTGGTGCACGAGATCGCCAACCGCTATCCTGACCGGATCGTCATCTTCGATTCGCCGCCGCTGCTGCTGACCAGCGAGGCGCGGGTGCTGGCCAGCCACATGGGACAGATCGCGATGGTGGTGGAATCGGAACGCACCACCCAGCATGCCGTCATGGAAGCCCTGAGCCAGCTGGAAGGCTGCAGCAACGTCAACCTCATCTACAACAAGTCGCGCGAGTTGCTTGGGGCCGAGACGTATGACTACCACTACGGCTAAACAGCCGCATGGGCGCCGGCCGGCCCTGGTCCTGCTCGTCCTGCTGGCGGCGCCCGCGGCACGCGCCGACTGGGTGATCTCGCCAGCGGTGGCGCTGCGCGAAACGTGGTCGGACAATGCCGGCCTGTCGGCCACCAAGGGCAGTTCCCAGTGGATCACCGAGGTGTCGCCGTCCCTGCGCGTTGCCAACCGCACGCCGCGGCTGGACGCCAGCCTGGATTACCGCATCAACGCGCTGGAGTATTCCGGCGAGCGGCCCACCGGCGCCGACCGTGTCACCCAGCAATTGAACGCGGCCATGCGCGCGAAAGTCGTGCCGGACCTGTTTTTCCTGGACGCCGACTACCACATCGCCCTGCAGCCCGTTTCCGCCTTCGGACCGCAAACCCAGAACGACTACACCAGCACCAACCGGCAGCAGGTGCGCAGCTGGCGCGTCAACCCCGTGCTGGTGCGGGAACTGGGCAACTTCGCCACGGCCCAGGCCAGCTACACGCGCGACTCGGTCGATGGCGGCAATATCGGCCTGGGCAGCAGCGATGGCGATTCGCTGACCTTAAGCCTGAACAGCGGCGCCAGCTTCCAGAAAGTCACGTGGGGCCTGCAAGCCAGCAGTTCCAATATCGACACGGCGGCCCTGCCGGAAACGCACAGCCGCAGCGTCAATGCCAATCTCGGCTACGGCCTGACGCGCCAGCTGCGCCTGACCGCGAGCGCCGGCTACGACAAGTACACCTATGAGGCGCTGAGCGACAAGACCGAAGGGGCCAACTGGTCGACCGGCTTTCGCTGGACGCCGTCGAGCCGCACCGATGTCGAAGCGACGCTGGGGCGGCGCTACTACGGCGACAGCTATTCGCTGCGCCTGATGCACCGCAGCCGCCGCACCGTCTGGAACATCACCTACGGTGACGACGTGACGACGTCGCGTTCGCAGTTCCTGATTCCCAGCACGGTCGACACGGCGGCCCTGCTGAACCAGATGTTCATGGCGAACTACCCGGACCCCGTGCAGCGCGCGCTGATCGTGGCCGCCTACATGCGCGCCACCGGCCTGCCGCCTTCGCTGCCGAACAGCGTCAACTATTTCAGCAACCGCTATGTGCTGCAGAAGCAGCTGAACGCGTCCGTCGCGTTTCGCGCCGCCCGCAGCACCGCCGTACTGAGCGCCTACCGCACGCGCCGCGAGGCGCTGACGACGGGCCGCGCCGACAGCAGCCTGCTCGGCTCGAACAACTTCAGCCTGAACGACAACGTCAACCAGGGCGGCGGCAGCGCCTCCATCAACTACCAGCTCAACGCACGCACGAACCTGTCGCTCAGCAGTTCGTACATGCGCGCCGAATCGCTGTCGCTGGACCTGCAGTCGCGCACCCGCACGACGGCGCTGACGGCCAGCCACAGCTTCGGGCGCGGCACCTCGGGTTCCGTGGCGGTGCGCCGCACCAACGGCAACGCCGGGCTGTCTTCCACGCCGTACACGGAAAACTCCGTCTCGGCACAACTAACCATCCAGCTTTGACAGGGTAACGCGATGTATGAAAGTTACTACGGGCTGAGCGACAAGCCTTTCCGCCTGCGCCCCGACCCCCACTTCTTCTTCGGCAGCAAGGGCCACAAGCGCGCCATGGCCTATCTCGACTATGGCCTGGCCCAGGGCGAAGGCTTCATCGTCATCACGGGCGACGTCGGTGCCGGCAAGACGACCCTGGTGCGCAGCCTGCTGCGCCGCATCGAGTCCGAACAGATCGTCGCGGCCCACCTGGTCAACACCCACCTGAATGCGGACGACATCCTGCGCGGCGTCGTGGCCGGCTTCGGCCTGCCTTACGAGGACGCGGCCAGTAAGACGGCGCTGCTCGACCGCCTGGAAGCCTTCCTGCGCGCCTGCGACAAGGCCGGCAAGCGGGCACTGCTGATCGTTGACGAGGCGCAGAACCTGACGCCCCGCGTGGTGGAAGAATTGCGCATGCTGTCGAACTTTCAGACCGACGACAAGTCGCTGTTGCAGACGTTCCTGTTGGGCCAGCCCGAATTTCGCGCCACCCTGCACAGCCCCGGCATGCAGCAGCTGCGGCAGCGGGTCATCGCCACGTACCACCTGGGCCCGATGGATGCGCTGGAAACCCAGGCCTATATCGAACACCGCCTGCTCACCGTCGGCTGGAAAGGCGATCCGTCCTTCACCGCCGGGGCCCACGCGGCGATCTACCAGTTCACGGGAGGGATACCCCGCAAGACCAACCTGCTGTGCGACCGCCTGTTGCTGATGGGCTTCCTGGAAGAGCTGCATGCATTCACCGAGGCCGATATCGAAACCGTGATCCGCGATATCGACCAGGAATTCCAGGCGCCCGTGGCAGCCGGCATGGCCGGCGCGGCCGCCGACGATGGCGCCGGCTTCAGCGTCGAACAGGCCGTGTTCGGCCACCAGTACCCGGCGGTGCTGGACGAGCGCATGCTGCGGCTGGAAAAGTCGATGGGATCGGTCCTGTCGATCCTGAAACGCATCGTGCGCACGCCCGCCGGTGCCAACCAAGTCATGGATGGCGAATGACGATGAACCAGTCCAACGAGCAAGGCGACAGCGGCATTCACCGCATCCTGTGCGTGGTCGGCGCGCGCCCCAACTTCATGAAGATGGCACCCATCATGGCGGCGATGGCGGCGCCCGGCGCGGGGCTGCAGCCCAAGCTGGTGCACACGGGCCAGCACTATGACGTGGCGATGAACCACCAGTACTTCCAGGCCCTGGGCATTCCCGAGCCGGACGTCAACCTGGAAGTGGGCAGCGGCAGCCACGCCCAGCAGACGGCCGAAGTGATGCGCCGCTTCGAGCCGGCCCTGGACGAGGTCCAGCCCTCGGCCGTGCTGGTGGTGGGCGACGTCAACTCCACCATCGCCTGTGCGCTGGTGGCGGCCAAGAAGGGCGTGCCCGTGATCCACGTCGAGGCAGGCCTGCGCAGCTTCGACCGCGCCATGCCGGAAGAAATCAACCGCGTGCTGACGGACCAGCTGTCCGACCTGCTGTTCACCACCGAGGAAAGCGGCCGCGACAACCTGCTCAAGGAAGGCATCGCCGACAGCCGCATCCACTTCGTCGGCAATGTCATGATCGACACGCTGCGCCTGAACCTGCCCCGCGCCGTCGCCACCGCGCAGATCGCGCTGGACGCCGGCCGGCCCGGTTTCGCCGACCACGGCTATGCCGTGCTGACCCTGCACCGGCCGTCGAATGTCGACGACCCCGTCATCCTCCAGCGGCTGCTGGAAACGGCGGCCCAGATCAGCGTGCGAACGCCGGTGATCTTCCCCGTCCATCCGCGCACCCGGGCCACCATCGAGCGCTTCGGCCTGTCGCACCTGCTGGACCGCCAGCAGATCCTGCTGCTGCCGCCGATGGGCTACCTGGAAATGCTGGGCCTGATGAAGGATGCGAAGGTCGTGCTGACCGACTCGGGCGGCATCCAGGAAGAGACTACGGCGCTGGGCACGCCCTGCATCACGCTGCGCCACAATACCGAGCGCCCGATCACCGTCGACGAGGGCACCAACACCATCGCCGGCGACGATCCGGTGCGCATCATGGCTGCATATGACCAGGTGCTGGCCGGCGGCGGCAAGGCCGGCCGCGTGCCCCATTTCTGGGACGGCCGCGCCGCCGAACGCATTGCCGTCATCGTGCGCGACTGGCTGCGCGCGCGCGGCTGAAGGAGAAGCGATGAACGGGCCGGTGCCACACTTCGCAGCGCAAACCATCCGCAACGCGATGACGATCGACGTCGAGGACTACTTCCAGGTCTCGGCGTTCGCGGCGCAGATCGACCGCGCCAGCTGGCCTTCGCGCGAATGCCGGGTCGAAGCCAATATCGAGCGCATCCTGGCGATCCTGGAGGAGGGCGATGCCCAGGCCACTTTCTTCACCCTGGGCTGGATCGCCGAACGCTACCCCGCCATGGTGCGCAGGATCGTCGACGCGGGCCACGAACTGGCCAGCCACGGCTACGGCCACCTGCGCGCGTCGGACCAGTCGCGCGCCGAATTCATGGACGACATCTCGCGCAGCAAGGCGATCCTGGAAGACATCGGCGGCCAGCGCGTGCTGGGGTACCGCGCGCCCAGCTTCTCGATCGGTCCCGCCAACCTGTGGGCGCTGGCGTCGTTGCAGGAAGCGGGCTACCGCTACAGCTCCAGCATCTACCCGATCGCGCACGATCACTACGGCATGCCCGATGCGCCCCGCTTCGCCTTCTACCCGAACGGCACCGACGGCCTGCTGGAAGTGCCCATCACGACGGTCCGGCTGATGCAGCGCAACCTGCCGGCCGGCGGTGGCGGTTACTTCCGGCTGCTGCCGTATGCGCTGTCGCGCACGATGATGCGGCGCGTGAACCGCACGGATGCGCAACCGGCCATCTTTTACTTCCACCCGTGGGAAATCGATCCCGGCCAGCCGCGCCCGGAAGGCATTGCCCTGAAAAGCCGCTTCCGCCACTACGTCAACCTGGGCCGCATGGAAGGGCGCATCCGCGCCCTGACGCGCGATTTTGCGTGGGACCGGATGGACCGCATCTTCCTGGGGCGGCCATGAGCGCCATCATCGAAGCGGCGATGGCACGCGCCCAGGCACCCGTGGTCGTGCCTGGCCCTGTTCCTGGCCCCGTGTCGGTGCGTCTGCTGCGTGAAGACGCGCAGGATCGCGCCCGCTGGGATGCCTTCGTCCAGGCCTGCCCCGAAGCGAGCTTCTTCCACCGCGCCGGCTGGCAGCGCGTCATCGAGCAGGCCTTCGGCCACCGGACCTGGTTCTACCTGGCCGAGCAGGATGGCGCCATCGTCGGCGTGCTGCCCCTGGCGCAGATCAAGAGCCGGCTGTTCGGCCATTCGCTGATCGCGCTGCCGTTCTGCGTGTATGGCGGCGTGGCCGCCGTGTCGGACGCGGCGCGGCGCGAGCTCGATGCGGCCGCGCTGGCGCTGGCCACGTCGCTGGGCGCCGGCCACCTGGAATACCGCAACTACACGCCGGGCCACCCGGGCGAACCGGCCTGGCAGGGCAAGGAACTGTACGTCACCTTCCGCAAGGCCATCGGCGCGGACGACGAGGAAAACATGAACGCCATCCCGCGCAAGCAACGCGCGATGGTCCGCAAGGGCATCAAGTGCGGCCTGGCGGGCGAAGTGGACGACGATGTCGACCGCTTCTTCGTGGCCTATTCGAACAGCGTGCACCGCCTGGGCACGCCCGTGTTCTCGAAGAAGTACTTCGCCCTGCTGAAGGAGGTCTTCCGCGACGACTGCGAAGTGCGCGTCATCGTCAAGGATGGCCAGATCGTCGCGGCCGTGCTGAGCTTCTTCTTCCGCGACGAGGTACTGCCTTACTACGGCGGCGGCATGCCGGTGGCGCGTGACGTGGCCGGCAACGACTTCATGTACTGGAACCTGATGCAGGCCTCGGCCGCGCGCGGTTGCCGGCTGTTCGACTTCGGCCGCAGCAAGGTCGGCACGGGCGCCTTCGACTTCAAGAAGAACTGGGGCTTCACGGCCCAGCCGCTGCCTTACGAATACCACCTGGTGACGGCCACCGCCATCCCCGACGTGAATCCACTGAACCCCAAGTACCAGCTGTTCATCAAGCTGTGGCAGAAACTGCCCCTGGCGCTGGCCAACGCGCTGGGCCCGCATATCGTCAAGGACCTGGGGTAATACCGTGGACGATCTGCTGCTGCTGGTGCACCGCATCCCTTACCCGCCGAACAAGGGCGACAAGATCCGCTCGTGGCATCTGCTGCAGCACCTGGCCAGGCGCTATCGCGTGCACCTGGCGACGTTCGTCGACGACAAGGACGACTGGCAGTATGTGCCGCACGTGCGCAAGCTGTGCGCCTCCAGCCACTTCGCGCCCCTGAATCCCCGCATCGCCCGGGTGCGCAGCCTGCGCGCGCTGCTGGCCAACCGCGCCATGTCGCTGGACTACTACAGCGACCGCGGCACCCGCCACTGGGTGCGCCACACGATGGGGGCCAAGGCAATCGAACGCATCGTCGTGTTCTCGTCGCCGATGGCGCAGTACGCCCAGCCTTACCAGGCCGCGCGCCGCATCGTCGACCTGTGCGACGTCGATTCCGAAAAATGGAAGCAGTACGCCAGCCAGAAGCCGTGGCCGGCCAGCCTGCTGTACGCCTACGAAGCGAGCCGCCTGCTGCGTTACGAGCGCAAGGTGGCGGCCTGCAGCGACGCGACCCTGCTCGTGTCGCAACCGGAAGCGCAGTTGTTCCGCCGGCTGGCGCCGGAAAGCGCGGCCCGCATCGGCTTCTACAGCAACGGCGTCGACACGGCGTATTTCAGCCCGGACGGCGACTACACCAACCCGTACGGTCCGGGCGAACAGGCCATCGTGTTCTGCGGCGCGATGGACTACTGGCCCAATATCGACGCCGTCGAATGGTTCGCCCGCGAAGTGCTGCCGGCCGTGCAGGCGCGTTCGCCCGCCGCGCGCTTCGTCATCGTCGGTGCCCGCCCGTCGGCCGCCGTGCAGGCCCTGGCCGCGCTGCCCGGCGTGATCGTCACCGGCACCGTCCCGGACGTGCGGCCGTATGTCGCCCACGCGGCCCTGTCGGTAGCGCCGCTGCGGGTGGCCCGGGGCATCCAGAACAAGGTACTGGAAGCGATGTCGATGGCGCGCACGGTGATCTTGTCGCCGCAGGCGCTGGAAGGCATCGACGCCATACCCGGCCGCGACGTCATCGTCGCCGAGGAGGCGGCGGCGTTCGCCGCTGCCGTCATTGGCCAGCTGGCCGCGCCGGGCGGCTTCGGTGCGGCCGCGCGCGCCCGCATCGAGGCGGCGTATGGCTGGGATGCCAGGCTGGCGGCGCTCGACGCCTTGCTGGAAGCGCCGCCGGTGCACCCGGGCGCGCCGGTCGCCGCCGCTGCGGTCAATCCCTTGCCGGAATGGACGGGCGCATGACCACGCATGCCAGCAACGTCGTCGACCTGCGCACCGCGCGCAAGAGCGTGCCGGCCGAGGTACTGGCCGTGCCGCCGGCCCCGCATGCGGCTGGCGCCGGCGCCGTGCACTGGCTGATCGTCTGCGCCGCCGTGCTGGTGCCATTCGTCGCCTACTTCGATACCGCCGCTTCCATCGTCGCGATCTGGCAGCGCTCCGCCACCTTTGCCCACGGCTATGTGATCCTGCCGATCAGCCTGTGGCTGGTGTGGCAGCGCCGCGCCGTGCTGGCGCAGCTGCCGGTACGGCCCTGGCTGCCGGCGTTGGCGGCGCTGCTGCTGTGCGGCGCGGCCTGGATGCTCGGACTGCTGGGCGACGTCTCCATCGTGCGCCAGTACGCCTTTGCCGCGATGATCCCGCTGACGGTGCTGGCCGTTGCCGGCACGGCCGTCGCCCGTGCCATCGCCTTTCCGCTCGCCTTCATCCTGTTCGGCGTGCCCGTCGGCGAAAGCCTGATCGACCCGCTGATCCAGCTCACGGCCGGCTTCACCGTCGACGCGCTGCGCGCCACCGGCATTCCCGTTCTGCGCGAAGGGAACAACTTCAGCATCCCCACGGGCGACTGGTCCGTCGTCGAGGCGTGCAGCGGGCTGCGCTACCTGATCTCCTCGTTCACGCTGGGCTGCCTGTACGCCTATCTGACGTACCGCAGCACGCGGCGGCGCCTGCTGTTCGCGCTGGTGTCGCTGGTGCTGCCCATTTTCGCCAACGCGCTGCGCGCCTACATGATCGTCATGATCGGCCACACCAGCAACATGACCCTGGCCGTCGGCGTCGACCACCTGATCTACGGCTGGGTGTTCTTCGGCCTCGTGATGCTGCTGCTGTTCTGGATCGGCAGCTTCTGGCGCGAGGACCGGGCCGCGCCGCCGGCCGGCCACTACGCCGGCGCGATCCGGCCCGCCTCGCCCACCCGGATGGCGCTGGCGGCGTTGGCCGCTACCGCCTGCATCGCCGTCTGGCCCGCCTATGGCCGCTACCTGGAGCCGGCCAACGCCGCGCCGCCGCCGGCCGACCTGGCCTTCTACCGGGCCAAGGTGCCGCTGGCCGCGCCGTTCACGGAGTGGCAGCCCAGCTATGCCACCGCGGCCGCGTCGCTGCGGCGCTTCTACCAGGTCGATGGCAGCCGCGTCGGCCTGGCCGTGCGCTATTACCGCGACGGCCAGACGGAACGCCTGATCAGCTCCACCAACCGCCTGACCGAATGGCGCACGGCCTGGTATGAAACCGGCTCGATCCTGCGCGACGAAAACATCGACGGCCAGCACCTGCAGGTGCGCGAGACCACCGTCACCGGCGCCGAAGGCCGCTTCGTCGTGTGGCAGTGGTACTGGATCGGCGGCAGCACCACGGCCAGCGACTACATCGGCAAGCTGCTGCAGGTGCGCCAGAAATTCCTGACCGGCAGCGACGATGGCGCCGCCGTGATGGTGTTCGCCCGCTACGACGAGAACCCGGCCACGGCCCGGCCCGCGCTGCGCAATTTCCTGCGCGGCGAGCTGACAGCGCTCGATGCCGCGCTGGCCGCCAACCGCAGGCCATGAAGACGATGAATACCTTGCCTGCCGACGACAGCCCGCTGGTCGTCCACCTGATCTACCGGCTCGACTTCGGCGGCCTGGAGTCGCTGATGGTCGAGCGCATCAACCGCATGCCGGCCGACCGCTATCGCCACGCCGTCGTGTGCCTGACCGACTTCAATCCCGCCTTCGCCAGCAAGATCGCGCGGCCGGGCGTGGCCATTCACGCGCTGCACAAGCAGCCCGGCCTGTCGCTGCAGACGCACGGTGCCCTGTGGCGCCTGCTGCGCCAGCTGCGGCCCGCCGTACTGCATTCGTATAACCTGTCGGCCATCGAATACGGGCCGGTGGCGCTGGCGGCCGGCGTGCCCGTGCGGATCAACGGCGCCCACGGTCGCGATGCCGACGACCCGCACGGCCTTAATCGCAAGCACAACCTGCTGCGCCGGCTGATGGTGCCGTTCTATCACTGCTGCTACGCCAATTCGGCCGCGATGGAAGACTGGAACCGTACCGTCATCAAGGTGCCGGGCCACAAGACGCGCATGCTGGCCAACGGTATCGATGCCGAACGGTTCCGGCCCCGTGCCGCCGGTGATGCGGCAGCGGCGGTAGACAGCCCGTTCCAGGCTGGCGACATCGTCATCGGCACGGTAGGGCGCCTGCAGGCGGTGAAGGATCACGCCACCTTGGTCGACGCCTTCGCCCTGCTGCGCCAGCGCCTGCCCGAACAGTCGGCGCGCCTGCGCCTGGCCATCGTCGGCGACGGCCCGCTGCTGCCGGCCCTGCGCGACAAGGTGGCGGCCCTGGGCCTGGCCGATGCCGTCTGGCTGCCCGGCGCGCGCACCGATATCGCCGACATCCTGCGCCGGCTCGACATCTTCGCCATGTCGTCCATCGCCGAAGGCACGCCCGGCTCGGCGCTGGAAGCGATGGCCAGCGGCCTGCCGGTGGTGGGCACGCGCGTGGGCGGCATTCCCGAAGTGATCGCCGATGGCGTCACGGGCCTGTTGGTGCCGGCGTCCGACCCGGCCGCGATGGCGGCCGCATTGGCAAAATACGTGGTGTCGCCGGACCTGGCGACCCAGCATGGCACCGCCGGCCGCGAGCGGGTGCTGCGCAAATACAGCATGGCGGCGATGGTGGCCGCCTACCAGGCCATGTACGACAGCCTGTGCGAAAGCAGAATCAAGACTAAAGGGGCGGTGCCATCATGTGTGGAATAGTGGGAGTACTGGACACGCGCGGCAAGCGCGACATCGATGAAGCACTGCTGCGGCGGATGAACGACACGCAGTTCCATCGAGGGCCGGACGAGGGCGACATCTACCGCGAGCCGGGCGTGGGCTTCGGCCACCGGCGCCTGTCGGTGATCGATATCGCCTCGGGCCAGCAGCCGCTGGGCAACGAGGACGGCAGCGTGATGGTCTGCTACAACGGCGAGATCTATAACTACCGCGAGCTGACGGCCGAGCTGAAGGCGCTGGGCCATACCTTCCGCACCAACAGCGATACGGAAGTGATCGTGCACGCGTGGGAAGAATGGGGCGAGGCCTGCGTCGAGCGCTTCCGCGGCATGTTCGCCTTCGGCCTGTGGGACCGCAACCTGCAGGTGATGTTCCTGGCGCGCGACCACATGGGCGTCAAGCCGATGTTCTACGCGATGCTGCCGGACGGACTGTTCGCCTTCAGTTCCGAGCTGAAGGCGCTGCGCTCGCTGCCGGGCCTGCCGCGCGAAATCGACCCGCACGCGGTCGAGGACTATTTCGCCTATGGCTACGTGCCGGAGCCGAAGACCATCTACAAGGGCGCATACAAGCTGTCGCCGGGCTTCCGGCTGCTGCAGAAGGTGGGCCAGCCGCTGGCCGAGGCGAGCCGTTACTGGGACGTGCCGTTCAAGCTGCACCACGCGATGACGGAAGGCGATGCCCAGGGCGAACTGGTGGAACGCCTGCGCGATGCGGTGAAGAGCCAGCTGGTGGCCGAAGTGCCGTTGGGCGCCTTCCTGTCCGGCGGCGTCGACTCCAGCGCCGTCGTGGCGACGATGGCCGGCCTGACCAAGGGCGCCGTGAATACCTGCTCGATCGCCTTTCGCGACAAGGCCTACGACGAATCGGCCTATGCCGCCCAGGTGGCGCAGCAGTACCACACCGACCACCATGTCGAGACGGTCGACACGGACGACTTCGCGCTGCTCGACACCTTGTCCGACCTGTACGACGAGCCGTATGCCGACAGCTCGGCCATTCCCACCTACCGCGTGTGCCAGCTGGCGCGCCGGCGTGTGACGGTCGCCCTGTCCGGCGACGGCGGCGACGAGAACCTGGCCGGCTACCGCCGCTACCGCTACGCGATGGCCGAGGAGAGCGTGCGGGGCCGCATCCCGTCGGCGCTGCGCAAACCCCTGTTCGGCACGCTGGGCAAGTACTACCCGAAGGCCGACTGGGCGCCGCGCGTGTTTCGCGCCAAGACCACCTTCGAAGCCCTGTCGCGCGACCTGGTGGAAGGCTACTTCCACGGCGTGTCGATCATGTCCGACGCCATGCGCCACCAGCTGTTCTCCGATAAATTCCGCGCCGGCCTGCAGGGCTACCGCGCCATCGACGTGATGCGCGGCCATGCCAACCGGGCGCCCACGGACGATCCCCTGTCGATGATCCAGTACCTCGACATGAAGACCTACCTGCCGGGCGACATCCTGACCAAAGTCGACCGCGCCAGCATGGCCCATGCGCTGGAAGTGCGGGTGCCGCTGCTGGACCACCAGCTGGTCGAATGGATTTCCGGTCTGCCGCCCGAGATGAAACTGAAGGGCAGCGAAGGCAAGTACATCTTCAAGAAAAGCATGGAGAAATTCCTGCCGCACGATATCCTGTACCGCCGCAAGCAGGGCTTCGCCGTGCCGCTTGCGGCCTGGTTCCGGGGCCCGCTGCGCGAACGCGTGCGCACCTCGCTTCTCGGGCCGAACCTGGCCGCCACCGGCATGTTCAACAGCGCCTTCCTGGCCGAAATGGTGGAGCACCACCAGTCCGGCCGGCGCGACTACAGCGCGCCGATCTGGACCTTGCTGATGTTCGAGGCCTTCCTGAAAAAAGAACTGCACGGCTGATATGGGTACCCTCGACATCCTCGCCACCACGGCGCCGCCGGCGACGAAACCGCTGCGCATCCTGCACGTGCTGGATCACTCGATCCCGCTGCACAGCGGCTATACCTTCCGCACGCGCTCGATCCTGCAGCAGCAGCGCGCGCTGGGCTGGGAGACCCACCACATCACGAGCCCCAAGCAGGGCGACGGCACGGACAGCCACGACACCGTCGACGGCCTGTGCTTCTACCGCACGGCGCCTTCCCGGGGCACGCTGGCGCGCCTGCCGGTGCTGAACCAGCTGGCCGTCATCGACCGGCTGGCCGAACGGCTGCTGGCGGTGGCCAGCGAGATCCGGCCTGATATCCTGCATGCCCACTCTCCCGCCCTGAACGCCGTCGCGGCGCTGCGCGTGGGGCGCAAGCTGGGCATCCCGGTGGTGTATGAGATCCGCGCCTTCTGGGAAGACGCGGCGGTGGACCACGGCACCAGTCGCGAGTGGGGCGTGCGCTACCGCCTGACGCGGGCGATGGAAACCTGGGCCTTGAAGCGGGTCGATGCCGCCACCACGATCTGCGAAGGCCTGCGCGCCGAGATCGTCGGCCGCGGCATCCCCGCCTCCAAGGTCGACGTCATTCCGAACGCGGTGGATGTCGCGGACTTCAGCGTCGACGGCGTGCGCGACGCGGCGCTGGTGGCGAAGCTGGGCCTGGAAGGCAAGACGGTGCTGGGCTTTATCGGCTCGTTCTACGCCTACGAAGGCCTGAACATCCTGCTCGACGCGCTGCCGGCGATGCTGGCGCAGCGCCCCGATATCCGCGTGCTGCTGGTGGGCGGCGGACCGCAGGATGCGGCGCTGCGCAGCCAGGCGGTTCGCCTGGGCGTGGCGGACCAGGTCATCTTCACGGGCCGCGTGCCGCATGCCGAAGTGCAGCGCTACTACGATATCGTCGACGTCCTGTGCTACCCGCGCCTGAAGATGCGGCTGACGGACCTGGTCACGCCCTTGAAGCCGCTGGAAGCGATGGCGCAGGGCCGCCTGCTGGCCGCCTCGGACGTGGGCGGGCACCGCGAACTGATCGAGGACGGCCGTACCGGCGTGCTGTTCGCCGCCGGCGACGCGGCCGCGCTGGCGCAGCGCGTGCTGGCCCTGCTCGATGCGCCGGACCAGTGGCCGCAACTGCGCGCCCAGGGCCGCCGTTTCGTCGAGGAGCAGCGCAGCTGGGCCGCCAGCGTGGGCCGCTACCGCAAGGTGTACGGCGCCGTGGTGCCGCGTTTCGCGCAAGGAGCGCCACGATGAACGACGCCGTTTCCGCCGCCACGCTGGCGCCGCCACCGGTGCAGGGGCAACCGGCGCTGCGGGTCGGCCTGGTCGGGCCGCTGCCACCGCCATCGGGCGGCATGGCCAACCAGACCTTGCAGCTGGCTGCGCTGCTGCGGGGCGATGGCGTCGACGTCGAAACCGTCCAGGTCAACGCACCGTACCGTCCGGCCTGGGCCGGCCGCGTCAAGGGCCTGCGCGCGGTGGTGCGCCTGGTGCCGTACCTGGCAAGCCTGTGGCGCACGGCCGGACGCGTGCAGCTGTTCCACGTGATGGCCAATTCCGGCTGGTCCTGGCACCTGTTCGCCGCGCCGGCCATCTGGATCGCGCGGCTGCGCGGCAAGCCCGTCGTCATCAACTACCGGGGCGGCGAGGCCGAGACCTTCCTGCAGCGCGCGCACAACTGGGTGCGCCCCAGCCTGGCGCGGGCCGATGCCGTCATCGTGCCCTCGGGCTTCCTGGAACACGTATTCGGCAAATTCGGCTTCGCCACGCAGGTGGTACCGAACATCGTCAACCTGGAGCGCTTCACGGCCGCCAGCGATACCGGTGTTCGGGGCAGGGGAGTACGCCTTCTGGTGGCGCGCAACCTGGAAGCGATCTACGACAACGCCACCGCCTTGCAGGCGCTGGCACTGGTGCGCGCGCGCGACCCGGGCGCCACCCTGGTGATCGCCGGTTCCGGCCCGCTGCGCGCGGCGCTGGAAGCGCAGGCGGCGGCGCTGGACCTGGCCGATGCCGTCACGTTCACGGGCCGCGTCGACAATGCCGGCATGGCTGCGTTGTACCGCGATGCCGACATCATGCTCAACTGCAGCCTGGTCGACAACACGCCGAACTCCGTGCTGGAATCGCTGGCCTGCGGCGTGCCGGTGGTCAGCACCGACGTGGGCGGGGTGCCCTACCTGGTCGAACACGGCCGCACGGCGCTGCTGGTGCCGCCCGGCGCGCCTCGTGCCATGGCCGATGCCGTACTGCGCCTGGCCGCCGAACCGGCGCTGGCCGCATCGCTGCGCGCTGCCGGCCTGTCGCAGGTACAGCAGTACACGTGGGCCAGCGTGCGTCCACGCCTGCTCGCCGTCTACCGGGCGGTGCTTGCCGCCCGCGCCACCGCCAGCCCAGTGAGCCAGCCATGAAGCCCGTCGACAATCCCGTCATGTCCGCCACATCCGCCATCCCGCCGCAGCGCTACCGCGCCGCGCCGTACACGGCCCTGGTGACGAAGCTGCTCTTCCCCCTGCACGAGCGGGTCAAGCAGCACAGCAGCGTGGCCGTGCGCAAGCAGCTGGAGCAATCGCAGTACTGGCCGGAGGACCGGCTGCGCGAGCTGCAGTTGCGCCGCCTGCGCGCGCTGCTGGTACGTGCGCATAACGAGGTGCCATATTTCCGCGACCTGTTCCGCGAACTGGGCTTCGACCCGTATCGCGACGTGCAGTCGCTGTCCGACCTGGGCCGGCTGCCGCTGATGGACAAGGCCGTGATCCGCGCCAACCTGGAGCGCCTGAAGGCCGAGGATGCAGTCGGCCTGGCCCGCTTCAACACGGGCGGCTCAAGCGGCGAGCCGCTGATTTTCTATATCGGCAAGGAGCGCGTCAGCCACGACGTCGCCGCCAAATGGCGCGCCACGCGCTGGTGGAACGTCGATATCGGCGATCCCGAGATCGTCGTCTGGGGGTCGCCCATCGAGCTGGGCGCGCAGGACCGCGTGCGGGCGCTGCGCGACCGCCTGCTGCGCACCCACCTGCTGCCGGCCTTCGAGATGTCGACGGCGAAGCTCGATAGTTTCGTGGCCCGCATCCGCGCCCACCGTCCGCGCATGCTGTTCGGCTACCCGTCGGCGCTGTCGCATATCGCCCGCCACGCACAGGCGCAGGGCCAGCGCATGGACGACCTGGGCATCCGCGTCGCCTTCGTCACCTCCGAGCGGTTGTACGACGAGCAGCGCGCGCAGATTGCCGAGACTTTCGGCTGCCCCGTCGCCAACGGCTACGGCGGACGCGATGCCGGCTTCATCGCCCACCAGTGCCCCGAGGGCAGCATGCACATCACGGCCGAGGACATCATCGTCGAGATCCTCGACCCGCAGGGGCAGCCGGTACCGCGCGGCCAGTCCGGCGAGATCGTCGTGACCCACCTGGCCACGGGCGACTTCCCGTTCATCCGCTACCGCACCGGCGACATCGGCGTGCTGGGAACGCAGAGCTGCGCCTGCGGGCGCGGCCTGCCCGTGCTGCAGGAGATCCAGGGCCGCAGCACCGACTTCCTGGTCGCGCGCGACGGCACCGTGATGCACGGGCTGGCGCTGGTCTACATCCTGCGCGACCTGCCGCAGGTGAAGGCCTTCAAGATTTCGCAGGAAAGCCTTGACCTGACGTGCGTGCAGGTGGTGCTGGACGGGCCGCTGACGCCAGCCTTGCGCGCCCATATCGAGAAAGGCTTCAAGGCGCGCCTGGGCAGCGCCGTGGCGGTCCAGGTCGAGCAGGTCGAGGCCATCGCCCCGGAGAAGTCGGGCAAGTTCCGCTACGTGGTCAGCAAGGTGGCCGCCGGGAGCGCCGCCGCATGAGGGACGTGCTCGTCACGCTGCTGGTGTTCGCATCGCTGCCGTATATCTTCAAGCGCCCCTCGATCGGCATGGTGATGTGGATCTGGATCAGCGTCATGAATCCGCACACGCAAGGCTGGGGCTTCGCGCGCGACTTCCCCTTCGCCGCCATCATCGCCGTCGTCACGGTGGCGGCCATGTTCACCAACAGCCACCGGCGCTACCGGCTGCCGCTGACACCCGTCACCGTTACCTTCATGCTGTTCATCGGCTGGATGTGCGTCACGTCGGTGTTCGCCATGCACCCGGAAGAGGTGTGGGCCCAGCTGATCAAGGTTATCAAGATCACCGGCATGACCCTGGTGGTGCTGATGTTGATGCGCAAGCGCAGCCACGTGGAATGGATGGTCTGGACCGTGGTTGTCTCGATCGGCTACTACGGCACCAAGGGTGGGCTCTTTACTATCCGCAGCGGCGGCCAGTACCGCGTGTGGGGGCCGATCGGCACCTTCATCGATGGCAACAACGAAATCGCGCTGGCGCTGGTGATGACGATTCCCCTGATGTATTACCTGCACGGGCTGATCGTCAACAAGTGGGGCAAGCGCGCCATGATCGCCGCGATGCTGCTGTGCGCCCTGGCGTCGCTGGGATCGTACTCGCGCGGCGCGGCCATTGCCATGGGGGCGATGCTGCTGTTCCTGTGGCTGAAGGGGAAGAACAAGCTGTCCTTCGGTGTCGTCATGCTGTGCGTTATTCCGTTCGCGCTGCTGTTCATGCCCGAGCAGTGGCACTCGCGCATCGACACCATCAACGAATACCAGGAGGACGCCTCGGCCATGGGCCGCATCAATGCCTGGCAGATGGCCTTCAACCTGGCCAACGACCGGCCGCTGGGCGGCGGTTTCATCATCTACGAGCCGGACGTGTTCGAGTTGTATGCACCCGTGCCGCAGGACGTGCACGCGGCGCACAGCATCTACTTCCAGGTGCTGGGCGAGCATGGCTGGGTGGGCCTGGCGCTGTACCTGACGCTGGGCTGGCTGACCTGGCGCACCGGCAGCTGGATCATCCGCCAGTCGATCCTGCGCAAGGACCTGGCCTGGGCCGGCGACCTGGCGCGCATGCTGCAAGTGAGCCTGCTGGGCTTCGCCGTGGGCGGGGCCTTCCTCAGCCTGGCCTATTTCGACGTGCCGTACTACCTGATGGCGGGCATGGTGGCGATCCGCTTGATCGTGGAACGCGAGCGGGTGCCGGCGAAGGCGCCGGTGCCCGTCTCCACCGATGCGGCCATTCCGTACGACCCCCCTGAAGAGATCCAACATGAGCCGCTTCGATAACCCTGGCGCCGGCGCGGCGCTGCTGGAAAAGAGCCTGCTGTCGCTGTTTTCCCCCGGCGGCAAGCGGGGCCTGTCGATCCTGATCTATCACCGCGTGCTGCCGCAGAAGGACCCGCTGTTTCCCGGCGAAGTGGACCGGCAGGAGTTCTCGAGCCAGATGGCCTTGCTGAAGTCGCGCTTCAACGTGCTGCCGCTGGCCGAGGCGGTGCAACGGGCCAAGCGCGGCAGCCTGCCGGTCCGCGCGGCGGCCATCACCTTCGACGACGGCTATGCCGACAACGCCGAGGTGGCGCTGCCCGTGCTGCAGGAACACGGCCTGCACGCCACCTTTTTTGTTGCCAGCGGCTTCCTGGACGGGGGCCGCATGTGGAACGACAGCGTCATCGAACTGGTGCGGCGCGCACCGGACGGCGTGCTCGATGCGTCCACGCTGGGCCTGGGCACGCATGCGCTGCAGTCGCTGGCGGACCGGCAGCGCGCTATCCCGGCCTTGATCGGCCAGCTGAAATACCTGCCGATGGCCGAGCGCCTGGAACAGGTCGAGCGCCTGGCGCAACTGGCCGGCTGCACCTTGCCGGACGACCTGATGATGCGCAGCGCCCAGGTCAAGGCGCTGCACGCAGCCGGCATGGGCATCGGCGCACACACGGTGAACCACCCGATCCTGGCGCGCCTGACGGACACCCAGGCACGCGAGGAAATCGCCCAGGGCAAGCTCGCCCTGGAAGACCTGATCGGCGAGAAGGTCACGCTGTTCGCCTACCCGAACGGCAAGCCGGGCGAGGACTACCTGCCGCAGCACGTGGCGATGGCGCGCGAACTGCGCTTCGACGGTGCGGTGTCGACGGCCTGGGGCGCCAGCCGGGGCACGCCCGACCCGTTCCAGCTGCCCCGTTTCACACCGTGGGACCGCAACCGCCTGCGCTTCGTGCTGCGCCTGGCACACAACCTGACGGTGCCCGCCGGGCGCGCGTGAACGCGGCGGCTTCATGGTGCGCGTGACGATCCTGCCGCAGGGCTGGCAGTTCGACGCCGCCGAAGGCGAAACCCTGCTGCGCGCGGCCGAACGGGCCGGCATCCGCCTGCCCAGCTCATGCCGCAACGGCACCTGCCGCACCTGCTACTGCGGCAGCGACGGCGGCACGGTGCGCTACCTGGTCGAGTGGCCCGGCCTGTCGCTGGACGAGAAGCGGGCGCACGACGTGCTGCCTTGCGTAGCCGTGGCCGAAACCGACATCACGCTGACGATACCGGCCGCGCGCCGTATCGCACCATCAAGCTGATTGTCGCCGCACGGCGCGGCGAAACTCGCCCGGCCCGACACCGTGATGGCGCTTGAACATGCGGTGGAACGCCGCTTCGGACCGATACCCCACCTGTTCGCCGATCTGCCCCGCATCCAGGCGGCCCTGCGCCAGCAGCCGCGCCGCCTGCGTCATGCGCAGCTGCGTCAGCACTTCGGCCGGCGGCGTGCCGGCGGCCGCGCGGAACAGGCGGGCAAAGGTGGCGCGCGCCATATGGCACAGGGCCGCCAGCCGGTCCAGCGTCCACGGGTGCCCGGGTTGTTCCAGCATCGCATGCAGGGCAGGCTGCAGCCGCGGTTGCGCCAGCACGGCCAGTAAGCCCTGCCCGTGCCGGGCCCCTTCCAGCCAGCCGCGCAGCAGCAGCGCGAACAGCGTCGACGACAGCTGCCCGAGGATGGCGGCCGCGCCGGGCCGGCTGCTGTCCGCTTCCAGCTGCAACAGCGCCATCACGCCGCGCAAGGTGGCCAGCGCCGGTGCCGTCCCGCCACGGATCACCATCACCGCGGGCAAGGTGCGCAGCAGGGGCGCGGCGGCCGGCCCAAAGCGAAATTCGCCGCACAGCACATCGCTGGCCGGTCCGTCTCCATCGTTGGTTTCCATCAGCAGCTGCGGTCCCGCCACCTCGGCAGCGCCGCTGGCTTGTCGATGGCCCACGGCGCACCGAAATGGCAGCGCACTTCCAGCGCCGTCTCCAGCGGATACAGGGCAAGCAGTCGACTGAGAGGATCCATGGCGTCATGCCGCGCCACCGATCAGCCCGTGTCGACATCGGGGTCAGGCACCGATGTCGACACGAACCGGACCGTGGCGGCGAACAGAAAAGGTGAAGTGAGACGATCGGGCAAATTGTAGCGGTTTTCGAGCATTCATCGTAGCGGCCGGGCTCGCTACACTGGCCCCATCAACTTTGAAAAGGAGCACATCATGACCCGTCTTCCCACCCAAGTCGTTGCCGATGCCACCGGTCCTGCTGCCCAGTTGTTTGCGGCCATCAAGGGCAGCGTCGGCATGGTGCCGAACGCCTATGCTGCCATCGGCAGCAACAGCCCCGTCGCGCTGGAAGCGGCCTTGCAGCTCGATGGCGCGCTGCGCAAGGGCAGCCTGTCGGCCCGGGATATCGAAGTGATCAAGCTGGCCGTCAGCCAGGATGCCGGCTGTGACTACTGCCTGGCCGCGCACACGCTGGCCGGCCGCAAGGCGAAGCTGTCGGCCGAGGCGATGATCCAGTTGCGCAAGGGGGAGGCGACGGGCGACGCCCGCGTCGATGCGCTGGCCAGGTTCGCGCACCTGCTGGTGCAAAGCCGTGGCACGGTGCCGGAAGGCGCGGTGCAGGCCGTGCGCGCGGCCGGCGTGACGGATGCGCAGATCGTCGATACCCTGCTGGCCATTGCCAGCATCACGTTCACGAACCTGTTCAACCGCGTCAACGACACGGCGCTCGATTTCCCGCCCGCGCCAGCGATCTGACGGTCATTCGGGAGCCTGGGGCTTGCGCAGCCGCGCCAGCAGCGCCTCGGTCTGCTCGTTCAGCGGCAGGCCGTGGCGCCGCAGCAGCTGCACGTGCAGCACCATGTTTTCCAATACCAGCTTGGCCGCGACGGCCAGCAAGGTCAGGCGGCGGTCCTCCTCGCTGAACGACTCCATCGCGTCGGCCATCTCGCACAGGTGGCTGGCGACGATGCCGCGCAAGTCCTTCTCGTCGAAGGGCAGGTCGGCGAAGTCGATGGGGTCTTCCTGCTCCACTTCCTGCATCAGTTGTTCCAGTTCCTGCTGAGTGATCGACATCGACGGCTCCGGTGGTGCGATGTGACCATTCTAGGACAAAGTGCCCGGCAAAACGCGCTAGAATCACCGCACCCGAAAGGCTCGACGATGGCGCACCTCATCTTCACCCAGCAGCTGGCGCGGTTCCTGCCCGTTCCCCGATTGGCGACGGATGCGGCGACCCTGCGCGACGCCCTGGACGAGACGTTTGCCGCCAATCCGCGCCTGGGCGGCTATGTGCTGGACGACCAGGGCCGGCTGCGCGAGAACGTCGTCGTCTTCATCGACGGCCGCCGCACGCGCGAGCGCATCCGCCTGGACGATCCGCTGCGGGCCGATTCCACCGTCCATATCTTGCAGGCACTCTCCGGAGGCTGACATGGCAGAACGCGCACTTCTCGCGACCCGCAAGGGCCTGTTCGAACTGGCCCGGCGCGGCGACGGCTGGGAGCCGGGCCGGCCGCATTTTCCGGGCGACCCCGTCTCCGCCGTGCTGCACGACGCGCGCGACGACAGCATCTATGCGGCCTTGAACCTGGGCCACTTCGGCGCCAAGCTGCACCGGCGCGATGCCGGCAGCGATGCGTGGACCGAGGTGGCGGTGCCGGTCTATCCGTCCAAGCCGGAAGGGCTGGACGACCCGGTCGACTGGTCGCTTCGGCAGGTCTGGACGCTGGCCGCCGGCGGGCCGGACCAGCCGGGCGTGCTGTGGGCCGGTACCTTGCCCGGTGGCCTGTTCCGCTCCGGCGACCGGGGCGCCAGCTGGCAGTTGGTGGAAAGCCTGTGGCACGCACCGGAACGCACGCAGTGGTTCGGCGGCGGCTACGACACGCCGGGCATCCACAGCATCTGCGTCGATCCGCGCGACAGCAACAGCGTGCTGGTGGCCGTCTCCTGCGGCGGCACGTGGCTCACCACCGACGGCGGCGCCACCTGGCAGCTGCGCACGCAGGGCATGGCGGCGCGCTACATGCCGCCCGAGCTGGCCGAGGAGGGCGCCGTGCAGGACCCGCACCGCGTGGTGCGCTGCGACGGCGCGCCGGACGTGCTGTGGTGCCAGCACCATAACGGCATCTGGCGCTCGCGCGACAACGCCGCCACCTGGGAAGAAGTCGCCGCGCCCCTGTCCACCTTCGGCTTCGCCGTCGCCGTCCATCCCCGCGACGGCAATACCGCGTGGTTCGTGCCGGCGGTGGCGGACCAGCAACGCGTGCCGGTGGAGGCAGCGCTGGCCGTCAACCGCACGGACGATGGCGGCGCCAGCTTCGTTACGCAACGCCACGGCTTGCCGCAACAGCACTGTTACGACCTGGTCTACCGGCACTGCCTTGCCGTCGCGGCCGATGGTCGCAGCCTGCTGATGGGTTCGACGACGGGCGGCGTGTGGTACTCCGGTGACGGCGGAGAACATTGGCATGCCGTGGCGGCCCGTTTTCCACTTGTTTATTATGCAACTTTCATCGATAATTGATTGACTCGGTATTGCGACAAAGCAATACTGAGCATCTACCGAATGCACTGCTCCTGGACTCCACGACCGCCATGACCACCGTAAACGACATCAACACCATCCCCCTGACGGGGCTGCGCCACATCGACGCGCTGCTCAACGACGGTCCTGCCTGGAACTACGTGACCTACGGTGCGATCAATACCATCAGCTACAGCTTCTCGATGACCGGCGCGGACAATATCGATAACGAGGACCTGGCCGGTCCGATGAGCCAGTTCTCCGCCAGCCAGCAGGAATGGACGCGCTATGCGCTGAAGTACCTTACCGAGGTTACCGGCATCGCGTTCGTCGAAACGGACGGCGCCAGCGCGGAAGTGCACTTCGTCAACGCCGATATCGACCAGGACCGGGTAACGGGCCAGTGCGCATGGCAGAACCACATCTGGCGCCTGCCCGACGGCACCGTGACAGACTACCAGGTGGACGGCATCATCTACCTCGACAACAATGAATATCGCCTGGAGAACGGCAACCTGACGGCCGGCGGCGAAGGGTACGAGACGCTGCTGCACGAACTGGGCCACCTGCTGGGCCTGAAGCACCCGTTCGACGGCGACATCCAGCTGCCCGAAGCGCTCGACAATCCCGCCCACACCTTGATGTCGTACGAATACGACCCCTATATCTACGACGAATACAGCCCGTACGACCTGGCCGCGCTGGACTGGCTATATGGGGGTGACGGACTGGGTGGCTACATGGGCATCAATTCCACGGGCGGCAGGTGGCTGACGGGCGACGAGCAGGGCAATGTGCTGGTGGGCAGCGCCATCGTGGATGTGCTGAACGGCAGTGAAGGTAACGATACGCTGAGTTCGCTAGACGGCGACGACCTCCTGGTCGGTGGCGCCGGCAATGACCGCATCGATGCCGGTGCCGGGCTCGACACCGCGATCTATGGCGGCCCCCGCGCGGACTACGCGATCGTCCGCAGCGGCGACGGCGTGCTCGTTACCGACCGTACCGGTATCGATGGCGTCGATGCGCTGGCCGGCGTCGAACGTCTCAGCTTCGAGGACAACCACGTGGCGCTCGATTTCAACGGCAATGGCGGTGCAGCCTATCGCCTGTATGTCGCTGCATTCGACCGCCTGCCCGAACAGCAGGGCCTGGGTTATTGGATCTACCACCTCGACCATGGCATGTCGCTGACGAATGCCGCTGCCGGCTTCGTCAACAGCCCCGAGTTTGCGCAGAAGTACGGCAGCAATACGCCGACCGATACGGCCTTCGTCACGGCCTTGTACAACAATGTGCTCAACCGCGACCCGGAACAGAGTGGCCTGGATTACTGGACCAGCGCGCTGGCCCACGGAGCATCCAGGGCCCAGGTTCTGGTCGGTTTCAGCGAGAGCCCGGAAAACATGGCGGCGTTGATCGGGGTCGCCGGCAACGGCATGGATTTCGTCGCCTACGAACCCGCCTGAGGAGCGGCCGGGGCCGTTCCCCAGAACGCCAGGAACATGTCCACCGCCGTCGCCACGATGGCGGCCTGTTGCGCCTCGTCCAACGGCGGCTGGCCCATCGCCACCTGGGGCCAGAAGGCAAACGTCTTCAGCTGCCCTTGCAGCAGGCTGGACATGAGCATCGGGTCGCCCGGCTTCAATACGCCGTCCGCCTGGGCCGCGCGCAGGAACGCCGCACCGCCTTCTTCTTTTTCCGCCAGCTTCGCCACCATGCTGCGTGCCCGCTCGGGCGTATGTATGGCCTCGGCAATTGCCACCCGCGCCAGGTCGAGGAAATACGGATCGCGCAGCAACGTCATCTTGTGCGTCAACAACACCACCAGCTGCTCGCGCAGGGGCTGGCCCGACCGGTAGCCGATCGCATCGACGCCGGCACTGCAGGCCCACAGCTCCTGCAGAATCTGTGCAAACAGGTCGTCCTTGCTGGGGAAGTGGTTGTACACGGTGCGCTTCGATACGCCCGCGGTGGCCGCGATACGGTCCATGCTGGTCGCCTCGAAGCCGTTGACGCGGAATTCGGCAATGGCGGCCTGCACGATGGCAGCGCGTTTGCGGTCGGTCAGGCGATGGGTGGAAAGTTCGGACATACCTGATTTTACACCGCCCAGTTTACTTTCTCCCATACTGAAACTACACTGTGTAGTGTACTTCCAAAACCGGGGACAGTCCCCTGTTGGAAGCAACGACACGCCAAACCAGGGACAGTCCCCTGTTTTCAAGCAATTATTGCTTCAAAAATGGGGACAGACCCCATTTTCCGGGCAACTTTCGATGGAGCCGCCATGACCGCCACCGCTTCCCACGCTTCGCCGCAAGTCCAGAACGGCCGCTTCCGCAACCCCGTGCGGATGCACCGCACCGGCGTGCGCAAGACCTTGCAGATATTATGGAAGATGCTGTTCGAGAAGCCGGCGGACAGCGTGCCGGCCGCGCCGATTCCCGTCGAGGCCCTCGATGCCGCCGCGCTTGATGCGGCGCCGGACAACTCGGTCTTCCGCCTCGGCCATTCGACGGTGCTGCTGAAGCTGGACGGGCGCTTCTGGCTGACCGATCCCGTCTTCGCCCGGCGCGCCTCGCCGTTTCGCTGGATGGGGCCGGCGCGCTTCCATGCCACGCCGCTGACCCTGGAGCAGTTGCCGCCGCTGGCCGGCGTGATCCTGTCGCACGACCACTACGACCACCTGGACCGCGCCGCCGTGCTGGCGCTGGCGAACAAGACGGAGCACTTCGTGGCGCCGCTGGGCGTGGGCGACCTGCTGGTCAAGTGGGGCGTGCCGGCGAACAAGGTGCACCAGCTGGACTGGTGGCGTGGCGTGACCCTGGGCGGCCTGCGGCTGACCTGCACGCCGGCCCAGCATTTTTCCGGACGCGGCCTGACCGACGGCAACAGCACGCTGTGGTGTTCCTGGGTCATCGAAAGCAGCGCGCACAAGGTCTTCTTCAGCGGCGACACGGGCTACTTCCGCGGCTTCAAGGCCATCGGCGACCGCTTCGGTCCCTTCGACCTGACGATGGTGGAAACGGGCGCCTACGACGCCCAGTGGCCGGACATCCACATGCAGCCGGAAGAAACCATGCAGGCCCATATCGACCTGCGCGGCAAGGTGCTGCTGCCGATCCACAATGGCACCTTCGACCTGGCGCTGCACCCCTGGCACGAGCCGCTCGAACGCATCGCCGCGCTGGCCGAGCGCCACGGCCAGCAACTGGCCACGCCCGTCATCGGCGCGGCGTTGTCGATCGCGGCGCCCCAGGCCGACCAGCGCTGGTGGCGCAGGTTCATGGCATAAATCGCGGTATATATCGCGGCATAAATCGTGGCAAAAAAAAGCCGGCAACAGCCGGCTTTTTCATGGTCAGGCGACGATCACTTCATCCACAGGCGCATGGCATCCCAGGCGCGCCCGAAGATCGAGGCCTGCTCGACCGATTCCAGCGCCACCACCGGCAGTTCCAGCATCGGCTTGCCGTCGACAACCATCTTCAGCTTGCCGACATTGGCGCCTTCGCCCAGCGGCGCTACCAGCGGGTCCTTGCGCTCCAGCACAGGCTTCATCTTGCCGGCCACGCCCTTCGGTACCGTCACCATCACGTCCTGGCGGAAGCCGATCTTGACCTGGTTCTTCGCACCCTTCCACACTTGCGGCGTGTCGACAGCCTGGCCCTTGGCATACAGCTTGACGGTGTCGAAGTTCTGGAAGCCCCAGTTCAGCAGTTTCTGGCTTTCGGCCGTGCGCGTCGCATCGGAATTGGTGCCCATCACCACCGAGATCAGGCGGCGGTCGATCGGGCCGCTCGGCCGGTGCGCCGAAGCGACCATGCAGTAGCCGGCCGATTCCGTGTGGCCCGTCTTCATGCCGTCCACGGTCGGGTCGAGCCACAGCAGGCGGTTGCGGTTCTGCTGCGTGATCTTGTTGTAGGTGAAGCTCTTGACCGAATCGATCTTGTAGAACTGCGGGAAGTCCTGGATCACGTGCTTGGCCAGGATCGACAGGTCACGTGCCGTGGTGAAGTTGTCCGGGCTGGGCAGGCCGTGCGGATTGGCGAAGCGCGTATTGGTCATGCCCAGGCGCTGTGCCTCGCGGTTCATCAAGGTGACGAAGGTGCCTTCGTCGCCGGCCACCGCTTCCGCCAGGGCCACGGCGGCATCATTACCCGACTGGATCATCAGGCCGTGCAGCAGGTCGTTGATGGAGACGGGAACGGCCGGATCGATGAACATCTTCGAGCTGGAGGAATCGACCTTCCAGGCGCGCGTCGAGACGGTGACCATCTGGTTCAGTTCCAGCTTCTTGTCGCGCAAGGCCAGGAAGGTCAGGTAGGCGGTCATGATCTTCGTCAGCGAGGCCGGTTCGACGCGCATGTTCGGGTCCTGCGCGGCGATCACCTGGCCGCTGGTGGCGTCGAGCAGCAGCCAGGACTTGGCGGCGATGGTCGGGGCGGGAACGGTCTGGGCGACGGCGGAAGAGAGAATCAGGACGCTGGAAGCCAGCGCCGCGAGCAGTTTTTTCATTGGATCTTTGAATCGTTAAGTAAACGCGGAATACGCTCGAAATATCGCAAAAGCGTGCAAGGCACGGCAAGGCATGCGAGGCGAAAAACGCCGGTGTCGAGCGCCGGATACAAGGCCCTTCGGGCGCGCAGCCCGAAATCAAAAAATAAGGGCCGGGACATTATAGGCGCTCAGGCATCCTCGGGGTCGTCCTTTTGCAGCTGCTTGCCCAGCCACAGGGCGATCACCCAGCTCTTGATATGACCCAGTTTGCGGTGGAAGAAGTGGTCCGCGCCGGGGATCACGATGACCGGCACATCCTGCGGGCGGGCCCAGTCGAACACCGCCTGCAGGGGAATCGTGTCGTCGTTCTCGCCGTGGATCAGGATCGTATCGGCCGGGATATCGGCCATCTGCCACTTGCCGGCGGCACTGCCGACCAGCACCAGGCGCTCGGCCGGCGTACCGGCGGCGGCCAGGCGCTGGGCCAGCTGCGACTGGACGTAGGTGCCGAACGAGAAGCCCGACAGCGCCACCGGCAGGTCGGGGAACTGCTCCGTCATGTGGCGGTACAGCAGCTCCATGTCGTCCGTCTCGCCGATGCCGCGATCATGCACGCCCTCGGACTGGCCGACACCGCGGAAGTTGATGCGCGCGACCACGTAGTCCAGCGCGACGAAGGTGCGCGCCAGGGTCTGAGCCACCTTGTTTTCCATCGTGCCGCCGTACAGCGGGTGCGGGTGTGCCACCAGGGCGATGCCGCGCGGCTTCCTGCCGTCCAGCGGCATGTCGATCAGGCCTTCCATCAGGCCCGCCTTGCCCTGCATGGTGAAATGCTTGGTATTCTTGTTCATCGCTCGGTCTTCAGTTGATCTTCACTTGATCTTTATTTGATCTTCAGTCGTTCCACCGGCTGGCCGTTGACGAGATGGCTGTCGATGATCTCGTCGATGTCGGAGGTGTCGACATAGGTGTACCACGTGCCTTCGGGGTACACCACCAGCACCGGCCCGTGTTCGCAGCGGTCCAGGCAACCGGCCTGGTTGATGCGCACATTGCCTTCACCGTTGATGTTGAGCTGCTTGCAGCGCTTCTTCGCATGCTTCTGCGCCTGTTCGGCGCCACGGGGGCCGCAGCTTTCGCGGCCGTCATCCCGGCTGTTCATGCAGAAGAACACATGGTGCTTGAAATAGGGAGTGTCGCTCATGCTTGCCTCGTAGGTGGTGGGACGCCTCGCGCCGGCCGTCCCTGGATGCCCGTAATGATACCCGCGATCAGGCCCGGTTGAGTTTATGGGACGGTAGCCACAGGAACCACAAGGCCACGAAAGGCCACAGCAGCGCGAGGAATTGCGCGGCGCCGTTGAAGTTCAGGAATTTGCCCTGCACCCAGGTCTGCATCGTCGCGCTGAAGTAGGGATTCACGGGCGTGCTGTTGACCACCACGATCAGGAGGATCAAGGTGGCCAGGCCGAGGCGCCGCTGCGCCACCTGGGGCGCGAACGCCAAGCCGGCCACCATGATGCCACCGAACAGGAAGCCGCCCTGGGCGCCCGGCGTGATCCAGACGAAGGCATTCTCCGGCGAGAACAGCAGGGCCGAGGCCAGCGTCTTGGCCGTCACGGCGGCCGCCAGCAGCGCCGCCGCCAGCAGCGCGCGCGGCGCGGGCCGGCGCATCAGGCACATGAAGGTCAGGGCCGCACCCACCATGCCGCAGGCCGTGACGATGGTCTCGGACAGCCAGTACTGCTCCACCGTCAGGTCCGGATCGGGGCGCAGCCAGGCCAGCAGGTCGATGTCCATCTCCAGCAGGCTGCTGAGCCATTCGGACAGGATCGGCAGCAGCTGGCCCTGGCCGAACAGGAACGAGGATGGATAGATCTGCGCCAGCGGCCACAGGGCCACCAGCACCAGGCCCTGGCTGGCATGCTGGGCGAACCAGCGCTGCCGCAGCCGGTAAAGGTGGCTGGCATCGAGCAGCTTGCGCGCCGTCAGCACGCCGATCAGGCCCCCCAGTGCGCAGCCGGCGCTGTTGGTATAGAAGTCCAGGTTCGACGAGACGCGGCTGGGCAGGTAGGTCTGCACCGCCTCCATCAGGCCCGACACCATCGCGCCCGTCAGCGCGGCCAGCACGAAGGCCCAGATGCCGCGGATGCGCGGATGCAGCGCATACGCCACCAGCATGCCGAAGGGGATATAGCCGATGACGTTGATGGCCGCGTCGAACTTGGTCCAGTAGCGCGGCATCGCCGTGTGCTCCAGGAAGATCAGCGGCGACAGGCCCTGGTTATGCCAGCCCGAGAACGGGAACCAGCTGGCGTAGACGATCAGCAGCAGGTAGGCCAGCAAGGTGGCGCGCGAAACCGGCGAACCGCGTTGTTCGCGGGCCGGCTCCGGCGGCTTGGCCGGCGGCGCCCCGGGCTGCTCGTCCACCGCCATGCTTACTGCGCCGGCATGGGAGCCGACAGCGCCGGCGCCGGGGCCGGCAAGGTGGCCAGCCAGGCCAGGATATCGGCGGCGACGGCATCGGCGGTACCGGCCAGCGCGCGCACGCCTCCCGGCGCGTCGGCGCTGGTGGCTGGCGTGGTGCGGGTGAAGGTGCGCTGGTCCACCAGCCGGTGCGAACGGAACACGGAAGCGCGCAGCGAGATCGCCGCGCTGCTCTGCGTGGCGCTGTCGAAGTTCTGCGCGAATTCATCCACTTCCAGCCGCAGGATCGGCACGCCACCGGTAGCGTCGGTGGTGGACAGCACCTTGACGCCGCCCTGCGCGATGCGCGCCTTGAGCCGCTGCGACAGCAGCTGCAGCGGCGTCGCGCCCCACTGGTTGTAGGCATATGGGCGCGATTGCTGGGCGTCGGCATACATCAGCCGGTAGAACATGCGCTGGTTGTCCAGCGTGGCCGGGCCGGTGACGTCGGCCACCACCAGGGCCGGGAAGCCTGCCGGGGCCGCCGCCTGGGTGGCCGGCGCGCCCAGCGGCCCGAAGTCGTAGCTGGTCTGGGTCGGACCCTTGCTGGTGGCGCAGCCGCCCAGGAGTGCCGCGCAGGCCAGCGCCGCGGTCAACGAAAGGGCGCGCAGGGAAGGGGAGTGGGTCATTGCTTGGTCCTCAGTTGGTCGGCACCGCGAAGCCAGGTTCGCCCGGGCCGGGCGTTGCGGCCGGTGCGCCGAACAGGATGCTTTGCGGGCGGTCGTTCAGGGTGTTCATGGTGCGGCGCACGGCCCGCATCGAGGAGCGGGTTTCGTCGGTCAGCGCGGTAATGCTGGGCAGCGTCTCCAGCTGCGCGCCCGTGGCCACCGATTCGACCGACATCGCCGTGCGGTCGACCGCGCCGGTGATGCGGTCCAGGGCGCCGTTCGGGCCCTGCAGGCTTTGCGACAGGCGCGTCACGTCCTGGGCCAGCGTGTTGACCGAGTCGATCGCCGTGTCGGCCTTGTTGACCAGCGCCGGCAATTTGTCGATGGTGGGACCGAGGCGGGCCGGCAGGGCCTTGTATTCGTTGACGGTGGCCGACACGTCCGAGAACGCCGCCAGGATGGTCTTCTGGTTCTCGGGGCTGAGCAGGGTATTGAGCTTGTCCGTTACTTCCTCGGCTTGCGACAGGATGGCCTGGCCGCGCTTTTCCAGCTGGTCCAGCAGGCCCGGGCGCAGGGGAATGCGGCTCGGGTTGTCCTGGTTGGTCGCCAGGCGCGGCGAGCCGACCGATTCGTCGTCCAGCTGGATATAGGCGATGCCCGTGACGCCCTGGTAGCCCAGCGTGGCGAAGGTGGTCTTGGTGATCGGCGTGGCCGGATCGATGCTGAGGTGGACCAGGATCTGGCCGGCGATCTTCGGATCGAAGTCGATGGTATCGACCTTGCCCACTTCCAGGCCCCGGTAGCGCACCGCCGCCTGCGGGTTCAGGCCCGGCACGGACAGGCTGGTGGCCAGCAGGTAGGGATCGTATTCGACCCGGTCGCGGTTGAACCAGATGCCGAACAGGACGGCCGCCACCAGCAGTGTCAACGTGAAGATGCCGGTCATCAGGGCGTGTGATCGGTTTTCCATGCTTGCTCCTTATTCGAGCGCTTCCAGGGCCCGCTTGCCGCGGTCGCCCAGGAAGAACTCCTTGATAAACGGGTGGTCGACCCGGATCACGTCCTTGGTCGGGCCCACGGCGATCACGTGCTTCTCGGCCAGCACGGCGATGCGGGTGGACAGCGCGAACAGCGAATCGAGATCGTGCGTCACCATCACCACCGTCAGTCCCAGCTCGCGGTGCAGGGACTTGATCAGCGAGACGAAGCTTTCCGAGCGGTCCGGATCGAGGCCGGCGGTGGGCTCGTCCAGGAACAGCAGCTTCGGTTCCAGGGCCAGCGCGCGGGCCAGCGCGACGCGCTTGATCATGCCGCCGGACAGGTCGGACGGCATCTTGTTGGCATGCTCGGGGCCCAGCCCGACCATGTTCATCTTCAGCAGCACGGCATCGCGCACCAGGTCTGGCGGCAGCACGCGCAGTTCGCGCATGGGCTGGGCCACGTTGTCGAACACCGTCAGCGCCGAATACAGCGCGCCCTGCTGGAACAGCATGCCCCAGTGGTTGCGCAGCAGTTGCAGCTGGGCCGACGCGGCCTGCGTGATGTCTTCCCCGAAGATGCGCACGCAGCCCTTGCTGGGGCGCTCCAGGCCGAGCATCTGGCGCAGCAGTACGGTCTTGCCCGTGCCGGAGCCGCCCACGATCGACATGATCTCGCCATCCTCGATGGTCAGGTTCAAGTCGTTGTGGATGACGGTCTTGCCGAACTTGGTCTGCAGGTTGTTGATCTCGACCACCGGCACGCTGCCGTCCAGGGTCAGTTCGCCGGCGACGTCGGCGCAGCTGCGGTCGTCGTCGTGGTGCTCGCTCTCGCCGCTCATCAGAACCCCACCCCATTGAAGACGATGGCAAAGACGGCGTCGGCCAGGATTACGACGGTGATGGCGGTGACGACGGAGGTGGTGGTGCCGCGCCCCAGGCTCTCCGTATTGGGCTGGATGCGCAGGCCGAAGTGGCAGGAAACCAGGGCGATCAGCATGCCGAACACGGCGCCCTTGCCCAGGCCGATCATGTAGTTCGCCAGCGGTACTGCGTCCGGCAGCTTCTGGATGAAGTAGCGGGCCGACAGGTTCAATTCGATCTTGGCCGCCACCATGCCGCCGATCAGCGCCATCGTATCGGTCCAGATGACCAGGAGCGGCATCGAGATCGCCAGCGCGAACACCTTGGGCATCACCAGCCGGAAGCCGTGCGAGATGCCCATCACGAGCATCGCATCGAGTTCCTCGGTCACCCGCATCACGCCCAGCTGCGCCGTGATTGACGAGCCGGAGCGGCCGGCAACAAGGATCGCCGCCAGCAGCGGCCCCAGTTCGCGGATGATGCTCATGCCGAGCAGGTTGACCAGGTAGATGTCGCCGCCGAAGTTGCGCAGCTGCTGGGCCGACAAGTAGGACAGCACCACGCCGATCAGGAAGCCCACCAGGGCCGTGATGCCCAGGGCCTGGAACCCGGCGTGGAAGATATTGGCGGAGATTTCCTTCCACGGCCCGCGGATCGGGCTTTTCAGGAAGCGCCACAGGTCCTGCGTGACCTGGCCGATCAGCTTGACGAAGCCGCGCAGGTGCTCGAAGAAGTGCAGGATGCCGCCACCCAGCGTCGTGATCCAGCCCATGTGCTGCTTGCGCTGCGGTGGCAGTTCCAGCTTGCCGGTCGCTTCGAGCCGCTTGAAGAATTCTTCCTGGCCTGGCGCCAGTTTCAGCGAGGCTGGGCGTTTGTAGCCCCAGGCCTTCCAGAACATCTGGGCGCCAATGTGGTCCATGCTGTCGATGGCCGACAGGTCCCATTGCGCTTCGCCGCTGCCGTGTGCCTGATCGAGCTTGGCCGACAGGGCCTTCATCACCTTGCGGTGAGCCAGCGCGTGCACCTGCCAGGTTCCGTCGGCCGTGACCGTGTCGCCAGGCGTGGCGCCGGATTGGAAAGTTAAGCTTGGCTCTTGTGCAATGGGCATGTCGCCAGTGTAAGTGAGATTCGTTTCGTTCGCTACAGGCTCTGGCTCAACGGTGTGTCGGACGGCGCCCACACGCGGTTGCGCCCCTCAGGCGGCGAGGTGGCGGGCCTGGCGCTGCGGGGCCGCCACGCCGGCGGCCTTGCCGTTGACCTTCGCGCGCACGCCGTGACCATCGCTTGCCAGCAGGGTCGCCACGTCGTTCTCGCCCATGCCTTGCAGCTGCAGCCAGCGGCCCACCATCGCGGCCAGGCGGTCCAGCGCGATGCGGTGGGTGGCGTCCGTGTTCGCATACAGCCAGTCTGCGAAGGCCATGAAGCCGTCGAACGGGCGCGCGCCCAGCAGCACGTGGATGGTGTGCGTGAAGCGGCCCGAGTTGGCCACCAGGTCCCAGTAGCGGGCAAAGCGCACCAGGCGCTGCATGGTGGGGAAGTCGATGTCGCGGTTGGCCAGGATCGTGTACGGCGGGTGCGGGTCGAACACGAGGCCGAAGCTGTCGGTATGGCGGATGATGGGCGTGCCGCGCAGCCGCTTCAGGATGCCGAACTGGATCTCGTGCGGGCCCAGGGCCCACAGCTTGTCGAAGCCTTCGGCGAAGCTCTCCACGGTTTCGCCGGGCAGGCCGGCGATCAGGTCGACGTGCATGTGCACGTGCGAGTGCTCGCACAGCCAGCGGATATTCGCGGCCGCCTTGTCGTTGTCCTGCTTGCGCGAGATGTTTGCCTGCACGGTGGGGTTGAAGCTCTGGATGCCGATCTCGAACTGGAGCGCGCCCGGCGGGAACTTGGCGATGCCTTCCTTCAGCGCGTCGGGCAGGTGGTCCGGCACCAGCTCGAAGTGGGCGTACACCGGGTCGTCCGGGTTCGCCGCCAGCTTATCGAGGAAGAACTGCATGATCTTCAGGCTGGTCTTGATATTGAGGTTGAAGGTGCGGTCGACGAACTTGAACACGCGCGCGCCGCGCGCATGCAGTGCCTCCATCTGCTCCAGGAAGCTGTCGATGGCGAAGGGCCAGGCCGTCTTGTCCAGCGCGGACAGGCAGAACTCGCACTTGAAGGGGCAGCCGCGCGAAGCTTCCACGTACAGCGTGCGGTGGGCGATGTCCTCGTCACTATATAGAGCATAGGGCAGGGCGATGTCTGCCATCGGCGGCTGCACGCCGGCGTGCACCTTCATCAGCGGCTTGGGACCGTGCAGGATGTCGCGGCACAGCTTCGGCCACGTGACGTCGCCCCAGCCCGTGACGACGTAGTCGGCCAGGTGCACGATCGCCTGTTCATTGGTCTCATGCGACACTTCCGGCCCGCCCAGCACGACGACGACGTGCGGCGCCACACGCTTGAGCATGGCCACCAGCTTGGTGGTTTCCTCGACATTCCATATATAGACACCGAAACCGACGATCTTCGGCTGCGCCGCCAGGATGCGCTCGACCAGTTCCGTCGTCTTCGCGCCGATGACGAACTCCTGGATGCGTGTCTCTCCCTGCAGCTCGCCCATATTGGCCAACAGATAGCGCAGGCCCAGCGAGGCGTGGGTGTAGCGGGCGTTCAGGGTGGAGAGCAGGATGGTCATGGGAGGGCACGGCAAGGAAAATGCGAATCGTGCATTTTACCCCTTGCGCAGCAGGCCGCGTTTGGCTATGATTCTGTCCCTGCCGCAACGTAGTAGTGAAAAACGAAACGCTGCGACAGAGGATGTTTCGAACTGGTTTTGCTACAAAACGAAACATTCCGAGGGGTTGACGATCTGCACGAAACACCGCATAATCTCATCTCTCTGCTGCTGACAAACACAACGATTTGTCGGGGTCGCAAGACCAGCAGCAAGCGCCTCAGGGCAGAATTCTTTAACAATCAACAGTCGATAAGTGTGG
>Ga0209913_1000286_pt1 | contig 47892 bp, 45 predicted proteins | sample PersoiDNA2013203_FD_185805 | JGI IMG/M metagenome (GOLD analysis project Ga0209913, IMG submission 185805) | Permafrost soil microbial communities from the Arctic, to analyse light accelerated degradation of dissolved organic matter (DOM) -... | ecosystem: Environmental > Terrestrial > Soil >...
AACAAACGCTCCAGATCTCGGCTGCTGCGGTATACCACTTCGACGGCCATTCACCACCTCACATGCCTTCACGATAGTTGTCTTTGCGACTACTGTATTTATATACAGCTAAAAGGGTAAGCCAAACCGCGGGGTTTGGGTAGCAGTTTTTTAATGTAGCCCGGAAATACAGGTTTGGAGTGCCTCATGTCACCCCGCCATCATCTTATTCCTGCCGCTGGCCTTTTTTCTGCATGCAGAACAACCGTCACGTCCAACCCGCATTATCCGGTCGAGCCGACCTAAGGAAGCATCATCGTGAAAATCAATTGGGCCGAAAAGCTGCGTCAGAATGTCCACGGGCTGGCCGAGTCTCTGGGCAATCTGTTTGTCGAGACGTTCCACTACCTGGCGTTGTTCGCTATCGGTGCGGTGACCGCCTGGGCGGCGGTGATGGAATTTCTGGGGATGCTGGAGAACGGGCACATCAAGATCGATGACATCTTGCTGCTGTTCATCTACCTGGAATTGGGCGCCATGGTCGGGATTTACTTCAAGACCAACCACATGCCGGTGCGTTTCCTGATCTACGTGGCGATCACCGCGCTGACGCGTCTGCTGATTTCCAACGTGTCCCACCACAACCCGCCCGACATCGGCATCATCTACCTGTGCGGCGGGATTCTGTTGTTGGCGTTCTCGATTCTGGTGGTGCGCTATGCGTCGTCGGCGTTTCCGTCAGTGAAGGTGCAAGGCCCGCACCGCAAGGGCGAGAGCCTTGAAACAGAGAAGGGTGAGCTTTAAAGCCTGACGCTGAAGGGTTGGGGACGGGTGGGCGGTCGCTGCAACAGTTTGTGACTGTCCCCGTCCGTCATCACCGTCAGGATTTCCATGGCGCTGTGGCCCTGTTCAATGGCAATGCCGAACTGGATGCTTTGCACCAGGCGCTTGAGCCGTTGCGGGTCGTTGCGTTGTTCGGCGCTGATCATGCGCTTGGCCACCACGCCCTGCTCATTCGAGAGGGTCAGCATGATGCTGCCATCCAGCCGCTGGATGCTCAGGTTGACTCGGTATTGTGGGGTGAAGGTGTCGGTGATGATCTGAAAAGGATTGTCCATGGTGCGTTACCGCCTGATAAGAACATGCAGTCATTGACGACCGGTGTCTGGATTAGTTCGCGTTGCCTGACCACCGGCCACTCCGTCGCTGAGGGTTCACAACGTCCGTTTGCCTCATGACCTGTACAGCAAGGGGCGTGCCGTACAGCGACCTGTCTGACGCTGGAATACACCTGTGGGAGGGGGCTCGCCCGCGATTGCGGTGGATCAGTTGATGAATTCGTGGCTGAGCGAGCGCAATCGCGGGTAAGCCCGCTCGCACAACGGTTGGCGGCGTGCTTTGTTTCAGGGCAATAGCGAGAAAGCGGTGCATGACTGGCTGGCGGAGAAAGCAGGGGTTTTTCGCGGGTTGCGCCCGTGGGCACAGCGGTAATGACGAAGATGGTGGGGCATAAGAAGATGTAACTAACTCCCCACCCTACCAGCGTTTTTGCTTGTAGTCAGGGTTAATTTGTAATGTGGGATTTATCTTTGCAAAGGGGTTGAATTGTTTCTCTGACTGCTCAATTGTGTAATCAAGAGGTCATGGTTTCACCACCCCGGTGTTGCAGTTTGTGACCTCTCACGAGCTAGCTGAAATAAGGGAAGAACTATGCAAATCCAAGTCAATAGCGATAACCATATTGAAAGCAGCATCCGACTGGAGGAGTGGGTACGTAATACCATTGAAAGCACGCTCGAGCGTTATGAAGAAGACCTGACCCGCGTTGAGGTCTACCTGCGGGATGAGAACGGCGACAAGCCCGGTCCCCACGATTTAAGCTGCCGCCTGGAAGCACGGCCAAAGGGCCATCAACCGCTTTCGGTACTGCATAAAGCCGATACCCTGGAACAGGCGATCGACGGTGCAGCGATCAAGCTGGACCATGCGTTGGAACATCTGTTCGGCAAACTGCAAGGCAAGCCACGCGCTGCTGCGAAAAATGTGCCGGCCAACAAAGTGAATGATGACGCGCTTGAAGAGGAATTCCTGGAAAACGAAAACGCTGCAATTAATAGCTGACAGTTTTTTCATTCCCAACTGAGAACGGGCCTGCTGATGCAGGCCCGTTTTTGTTTACCTGCCGCGTCGGAAGAAATACCGGCTCAACAGCGCCAGCCCGCCAGCCCCCACGCCCGCAAACAGCATCGCCCAACCGGCACCGTGGCGCAGCGCAGCCTGGGCATCCGGACGCGCCAGGCCCATTGATGTCAGCCCCTCCAGCTTGCCCGCTGCAATGTTCTGACTGATGGCGGGCCAATCCAGTGCGCTGGTGGCCGGCAACACCTCGGCCAGTTGATGGCTGATCCCCAGCAAGAGCACCAGGCCCATCAGCGCGATATTGACCGCCAGGGTGATCAGCCGCGCGCTGAGGTCGATCCCCGAGGCCATGCCCGCACGATCCGCCGACACCGAACCGGTGGTGGTGTTGGTGGTTGGTGAGTTGGTCAGCGCCAAGCCCACGCCGGCCATCGCGCAACTGAACAGCACCAGCCCGATGCTTGGATGCGCGGCGCCATTGGCGGCGGCCATGGCCATAAAGCCCGTGCCCATCACCCCCAGACCCAACGGGATGACACGTTCGGCGCCGTAGCGCAGGGCCAGGCGTTCGGCCAGCGGCGGCACCAGCAAGGTGGGCAGGGTATAGGCGAGCAGGGCGCCGCCGGTGGTCAGGGTGTCGTAGCCCAGGCCCGCCTGGAAGTACAACGGCAGGTAGATCATGAAGGGCCAGAAGCTGAGGTTCATACCGATCGATCCCATCAGCGCGCCGTTGAAACGTTGGAGGCGAAACACCGAGAAGTCGAACATCGGATGGGCGCTGCGCCGCTCAATGAAGATGAACAGCAGCAGCGCAGCCAGCGACAAGCCTGCCCAGCCGAGCATGGCCGGTGCGCCAAAGCCGTTCTCGGTGCCTTGGGTGATGAAGTAAACCAGCGCAAACACCGACAGCGTCAAGGTGACCATGCCGGCGATATCGAGGCGATTGCCGGCCGGATCGCGCGACTCCTGCACGCTGACATGCAGCAGCACCAGGGTCAGCAGCGTGAGCGGCACATGCACGAGAAACGCCCAGCGCCAGTCCGCAACCGCCAGGATCAACGCCCCAACCATCGGCCCGAAGCCCAGGCCCAGGCCCGCTATCACACCCCACACCGCGAATGCCCGCGCCCGCGCCGCCGGCTCACGGAACTGGTGCGACAAAATCGCGAACTGGCAGATCATCATCGCCCCGGCACCCACGCCCTGGACGAAACGCGCCCCGATCAGCAGGGACGCGTCTTCGGCCAGCCCACAGGCCAGCGAGGCCAGGCCGAACAGCCACAGGCACAGCACCAGCATGCGTCGCCGGCCAAAGCGGTCGGCCAACGTACCGGCAGCCATCAGCACGCTGGTGCAGGCCAGGGTGTAGGCGTTCATGATCCATTGGGCATCCTGGAAACCGGTGCCCAGTTGCTGTTCCAGCGTGGGCAGGATCACCGGCACGCTGGAGATTTCCAGGCCGAACATCAGCGCCACGAGGCACACGGCAGTGAGGGCGAGCGCGTTTCTGGCGGTGCTTGATGCGCTGACAGCCGATACAGCGACGGCGGGAGGCATGGGGTCTTCCTTTCGAGAGGGGGAGCGTGCCATTCTCGCGGGAAGCAGATTCTTTATTCGTGACAAGTTTTCCTTCAATCAGGGAATTAAGGGCGACAATTACGGCATGGCCACCCCACGTTTTGATGGCGTTGAACTCTTTCTGCAGATCGTCGAGAGCGGCAACCTGACCGAAGCCGCCGAGCGGCTGAACCTTACCCGTTCGGCCGTGGGCAAAGGCTTGGCGCGACTCGAGGCACGCTTGGGCACGTGCCTGTTGCAGCGCTCCACCCGCCGCCAGCGGTTGACCGAGGACGGGCAGGCCTATTACGAGCATTGCCTGCGCGCGCTGGCCGAGCTGGAAGCGGCCGAATCCGTGCTGGAAAGCGGTCGGCAGCAGCCACGCGGGCGCTTGAGGGCGAGCTTGCCACTGGCCTTCGGGCATCACTACGCGGCACCGGCGCTGTGGGGCCTGCTGGATCGTTTTGCGCAGTTGGAGATTGATATTTCGTTTTCTGACCGACTGATCGACGTGGCCCAGGAAGGCTTCGATCTGGCGGTGCGCATCGGCGCGTTACCCGACACCGACCGCCTAAGCGCGCGTCGCCTGGGCGAGCAGGCCATCGGCCTGGCGGCAGCCCCGGCGTATTTGCAGCGCGTCGGGCGAATCGAGCGCCTTGAGGATTTGGCCGGACACCGCGGCATTGCCTACCGCTGCACGGCGCCGCGTCTGGAGTGGGAGCTTAATGACGCCCAAGGCCGCCCGCACCGTGTGCAGGTCGCGTCGCCGCTGATGATGGACGACCTCCAGGCCGTGGCCGATGCCGCCATCGCCGGCGTGGGCGTGGCCTGGTTGCCGAGTTGGCTGATTGCGCACTATGTGCTGCGCGGGCAACTGGAAGCGGTACTGCCGAGCTACCGCGAGCAGCCCGCGCCGATCCATGTGATCTGGCCCACGGCGGCGCACATGCCGGCCAAGACGCGCTGCGCCATCGACGCCTTGGTCGCGGGCACCCCGAGTTGCCTGGCGGGCAGTTAGGTTTTGCCTTCAGACAGGTGATTCATCCGTTCTCTTTTGCTTATGAGAATATTTATCATTAATATTGCGCTCTGATGAACCTGGCGCTTCCTGCATGAAAAGCAAAACCTCGCTTCCCGCCGCTTACCGCCTCGCTGTCACGTCACGCGCATTGGCCGCTGTGCTCGGCGGCTATCTGATGGCGTCTCTGGCCGCCATCTGCCTGGCGCTGTGGCTGCCCACGTCCCGCGCCGACGCGGTGATCACCGGGATGATGAGTTCGTTTGTGTTCTACCTGTTGGCGGTGCTGTGGTGCTTTGCCTGCCGCACGGCTTGGCGTGCGTGGTGTGGCGTGATGCTGCCGAGCGCGTTGTTCGCGGCCCTGGCGGGTGTGGGTGTATGGATGGCCCGCACATGAAAGAAGGATTTCGCCAGGCGATGGCCTGGTTGCACACCTGGGCCGGACTGATCTTTGGCTGGCTGCTGTTTGCGATTTTTCTGACGGGCACCTTGTCGTATTTCAAAGATGAAATCAGCCATTGGACCCAGCCCGAAGTGCAGGTCCACCCGTTGGACGATGGGCGCAGCCTCGCGGTGGCCCAAGCCTACTTGCAGCAGCAGGCGCCCAACGCCGCGCGCTGGTTTATCACCTTGCCGGACAGCCGCGACCCTGGCCTGTCGGTGATGTGGCAAGACACGGTCGACCCCGGCAAACGCGGTAACTTCATCGAGAAAGTCCTCGACCCGGTCAGCGGCCAAGCCGTACAGGCCCGTGAAAGCAAGGGCGGCGAGTTCTTCTATCGCTTCCACTTCCAGTTGCAAATGCCGCATCCCTGGGGCCGCTGGTTATCCACCCTCGCCGCGATGGTGATGTTGGTCGCGTTGATCACCGGCATCATCACCCACAAAAAAATCTTCAAGGACATCTTCACCTTCCGCCCCCGCAAGGGCCAGCGCTCCTGGCTCGACGGGCATAACGCAGTGGGTGTGCTGGTGCTGCCGTTTCATTTGATGATCACCTACAGCAGCCTGGTGATCTTCATGAGCATGGTCATGCCGGCCCCCATCGTGGCCTCTTACGGCAACGATAGCCGGGCCTTCTTCAACGATGTATTCCCCGCCACCGACAACGCGCCGGCGCTCGGCCAGCCCGGTACATTGCTGCCGTTGTTGCCGATGTACGAACAGGCGCGGGCGCAGTGGGCGGGTGGGCATGTCGGGCGGCTGGCGGTGAATAACCCAAGTGACGTGAACGCCTCGGTCAATGTGTTCCGCGCCGGTGCCGACCGCGTGGCGCATGATTTCGGCAGCACCGTGTCGTTCAACGGCAGCACCGGCGAGCTGCTGCGGGTCAGCGCCGAGCAATCGCTGCCGGCGGCGATCGGCGGCAGTTTTTATGGCCTGCACATGGGCCATTTCGCCGGTCCGGTGTTGCGCTGGCTGTACTTTGTCTGCGGGCTGGCGGGCACGGCGATGATCGGCACCGGGCTGGTGATCTGGCTCGGCAAGCGCCAGCTCAAGCACGCCAAAACCGGGGGCATGCCGTTTGAGCTGCGCCTGGTGGAAGTGCTGAATATCGCCAGCATGTCCGGGTTGTTGCTCGCCATTGCGGCGTTCTTCTGGGCCAACCGTTTGCTGCCGGTGAGCGTTGCCGAGCGTTCCGACTGGGAAGTGCAGGTCTTCTTTATCGTCTGGGGCCTGAGCCTGTTGCACGCCGTGCTGCGTCGAGGGCGCCAGGCCTGGGTCGAGCAACTGAGCGTTGGCGCACTGTTGTTTAGCGCGATTCCTCTGCTCAACGCGCTGACCACCTCGCACCACCTGGGCGTGTCGCTGGCGACGGGCGACTGGGCCATGGCCGGCTTCGACCTGACGTGCCTGGGCAGCGGTGTGTTTCTCGCCTGGGCCGCCTGGAAAATGCACCGTCGCACGGCGCCCCAGCCCAAGGCCGAAAGGGCGCGCCCGCTCAATCTCAAGTCGGAGGCGCACTGAATGTTGCTTGCATGGCTGATGTGCTACGTCGGGTTTACCGCACTGTGCCTGTCTACCGACCGTCACCATGGCGAACTGCTGCACAGCAAGCCGTCGCCGCGTCGCCGCTTGGGGTTGCGCGTGGCCGGTGGGTGGCTGCTGACGCTATCGATCTGGCCGGCGGTGGCCGCCACGGGCTGGGCCCAGGGCCTGGTGGAGTGGTGCGCGGTGTTGATGTTCAGCGCGCTGCTGCTGGTGCTGCTGTTGCCGTATCGGCCGAGGTTGGCCTTGAGCCTGGCGGGCGTTGGCCTGCTGGCCAGTCCCGTCGCGGCCTTCGCCACCCTGTGAGCCGCGCATGATGATCAGTCCGCCACCGGAACCCCAGGACAGCCAGCCCGCTGACGCGGCGGGTGGGCGTGCGCATTTCCTGCAGGTGTTTTTGTCCCAGCGCTCGCAGATGGAAGCGCTGGTCAGCCGGCGCGTGGGGTGTCGCGCCACGGCAGCCGACCTGGTGCAGGACTTGTTCCTGCGCTTCTGGCGCCGGCCGCTGGTGCAGGTCGAAGAACTCAGCACGTACCTGCTGCGCTGTGCCGGCAATATCGCCATCGACCACCTGCGCAGCGAAAGCGCGCGGGTGCGCAGCAACGAAGGCTGGTTGCCCGAGCAGCAGGACAATCAGGGCTCCGAGCCCCAGGCTGCGCTGGAGGCCGGCAACGACCTGCGTCACGTCGAGGCCGCCTTGCGCAGCTTGCCCGAGCGCACCCGCCAGATCTTCCTGCTCAACCGTATCCACGGTCGCAAGTACGCGCAAATCGCCAAGGCCATGGGGCTGTCCCAAAGTGCCGTGGAAAAACATATGATGCGTGCCCTCGAAGCCTGCAAAGCCAGCCTTCGCGAGCCATCGCCTCCACGCATGCCAGGGAAAGCACCGTGAACGTCACCCCGACGCCTGACCAGCAACAGGCCGCACTGGCTTGGCTGAGCCTGTTGCACGACCAGCCCAGCAGCGGCGACCAGGCCACCTTCAGCCGTTGGTTGCAGGCCGACCCGGCACACGTCGAGGCCTATTCACAGGCTCAAATGCTCTGGGAGTTGAGCGAAGTACCGGCGCGCAAATTGGCGGATGAAGACGCGTTGGCCTTGCAGGGCTACCTGAATGCGATGCACACCTCGAAACGCTCGCGGGCCGTGCGCGGGGCCGGCGCGCTGGCGATGGCTGCGTGCCTGCTGGTGATGCTGTCGATGGGCGCCGGCTGGCAACCGTCGCGTTGGGTCGAGGACTTCGGCGCGGATTACGTCACGGCGCCGGGCGAGGTGAAAACCGTGACCCTGGCCGATCAGTCCCACGTCACCCTGGATGCCGACAGCGCCATTGCCGTGGATTTCAGCCAGGGTGAGCGGCATGTCCAACTGCGTCGCGGTGCGGGCTTTTTCAGCGTGACTCACACCGGCGCGGCATTTGTGGTGGAAGCGGGCAGCGGTGAAACGCGGGTGCTGGGTACGCAGTTCGAAGTGCGCCTGCAACCGGCGGGCGCGCAGGTAACGGTGTTGTCGGGGCGGGTCGGCGTCACACCGGCCAAGCAGGGGCCGCAGCAAATTCTTACGGCGGGTCAGCAAGTGGCCTACGCCGATGGCGTCGCCGAGCCCTGGCACGCGGTCAACAGCGAAGCACGTCTGGCCTGGCGCGACGGCTGGCTCAACTACTACAAGGCGCCGCTGGCCGAGGTGATCGAGGATTTGCGCCGTTACTACCCTGGCCGCATTTTGCTGCTCAACGACGAACTGGGCGCCCGGCGTGTCAGTGGCAGCTTCCCGAGTAACGATCCGCACGCCGTGCTGAATGCGTTGCAGGCGGTGCTGGGGTTCGAGCAGCACACGGTGTTGGGACGGATGATTGTGGTGCGCTGATTACTTCAGCGCCGCCATGATCGCTTCAGGGCTGTAATCGCGAATCAACGTGCCATTCACGTCCACAAACGGAATCCCACCACCGCCCAATGCCTCATAGGCCTTGCGCGCCGCGGCGTCTTTGTCGATATCGAACGCCTGGTACGGAATACCTTTCTGGTCGAGGAAGCGGCGGATCTGTTTGCAGTAGCCACACCACTCGGTCGAATAGAGCACCACGCGCGCCGAGGCCCGCGTCTGCTCGGAGACCACCTGGGACGGGTTGAACAACCGTTCGACCTTGCCCCAGTTCTGGATCACCACCACCACCAGCAATACCAGCAGGACTTTTTTAAAGACCCCGCCGAGCATCAGTTACGGCGCTTGAGCTGGTCGGTCAGTTGGGTCGGCAGGCCCTTGATGATCAGGGTGCCGGCGGCTTCGTCGTACTCGATCTTGTCGCCCAGAAGGTGCGCTTCAAAACTGATCGACAGCCCCTCGGCGCGCCCGGTGAAGCGGCGGAACTGGTTGAGGGTGCGTTTGTCGGCCGGGATCTCCGGCGACAGGCCGTAGTCTTTGTTACGGATATGGTCGTAGAACGCCTTAGGCCGCTCTTCATCGATCAAGCCCGACAATTCTTCCAGGCCCATCGGCTCGCCAAGCTTGGCCTGGCTGCTGGCGTAGTCCACCAGGGTCTTGGTTTTTTCGCGGGCAGTTTCGTCGGGCAAGTCCTCGCTTTCAACGAAGTCGCTGAACGCCTTGAGCAGGGTGCGGGTTTCGCCTGGGCCGTCGACGCCTTCCTGGCAGCCGATGAAGTCGCGGAAGTATTCCGAGACTTTCTTGCCGTTCTTGCCTTTGATAAACGAGATGTACTGCTTGGACTGCTTGTTGTTCTGCCACTCGGACACGTTGATCCGCGCGGCCAGGTGCAACTGGCCCAGGTCGAGATGGCGCGATGGGGTCACGTCCAGTTCGTCGGTGACCGCCACGCCTTCGCTGTGGTGCAGCAGGGCGATGGCCAGGTAATCGGTCATGCCTTGCTGGTAGTGGGCAAACAGCACGTGGCCGCCGGTGGAAAGGTTGGACTCTTCCATCAGCTTCTGCAGGTGTTCGACGGCGGTGCGGCTGAACGTGGTGAAATCCTGGCCACCGTCGAAATATTCCTTCAACCAGCCGCTGAACGGGTGCGCGCCCGACTCGGCATGGAAGAAACCCCAGGCCTTGCCTTGTTTGGCGTTGTAGCTCTCGTTGAGGTCGGCAAGCATGTTCTCGATCGCGGCTGACTCGGCAAGCTCGGAGTCGCGGGCGTGGAGAACTGCGGGTGTGCCGTCGGGTTTTTTGTCGATCAGGTGGACGATGCAATGACGGATCGGCATAGGCTTCTCGGCTGGTTGATAGGGGAGCGGTTGGCCTCCCCGAAAAGTCGCCCAGTGTACCGCACCCATTGGCCAAGACGTGCTTGGAAGGTGTTTTGGCGGCCTTCCGACGGGCCATATGCCTTTTTTTCACGTTTTAGAGCGATAAAGCTGACCAAATGGGTAGGTAGAAGCGGATATTTCCCCGTCTCTGTGCTAGTTTTGCCCGGTCTTACGCCCAAGACTCGGCGTTAAGCGTGCATTCAGCACTTGTCAGGTCGAACCAATCCCCGATTCAAGCATCTATAACCCCGATCTCCGTGGTTATAGCCGGGGATGCCAGGCCTTGACGGTCGGGCTCGACGGCTGACACTGCACTCTGCAATCCATATGAATTTGATAGGGAAGGAACACCACAATGGCTATTACTAAAGACCAACTGATCGCTGACCTGGCTGAAGCAGTAGACGCACCGAAAACCACCGCGCGCGCTCTGCTGGACCAACTGGCTCAAATTGTTGCTGATCAGCTGGAAAACGGCGGCGAAATCACTCTGCCAGGCGTTGGCAAACTGAAAGTGACCGAGCGTCCTGCCCGTACTGGCCGTAACCCTTCGACTGGCGCTGCCATCGAAATCGCTGCCAAGAAAGTTATCAAGCTGGTTGTGGCCAAAGGCCTGACCGACGCTGTTAACAAGTAAGACGCAGCAAAAAAAACCGTGCGTCGGAGCGATCCGGGCACGGTTTTTTGTTGCCTGGGATTTGGGCTCAGTCTTTACGTGCCCAGCGCTGGCGCCACACCTGCTGCTCGGATGGAGTCTGGAAGGTCCAGGCGACAAACCGGCTCTGCTTCTGCCCTTGGGACATTTCCACCACCTGGCTCTCCAGTACACCGGCCTTTTTCAGCGCAGTCTGGATCGCGGGCAGGTTCGAGGCTTTCGACACCAGGGTGCTGAACCACAGCACCTTGTGGGCAAAGTGCGCGCTCTCGGCGATCAATTGCGTTACGAAGCGCGCTTCGCCGCCTTCACACCACAGCTCGGCCGACTGGCCGCCGAAGTTCAGCACCGGCAACTTGCGTTTCGGATCGGCCTTGCCCAAGGCGCGCCATTTGCGTTCGCTACCCTTGGTGGCTTCGTCCATGGACGCGTGGAACGGCGGGTTGCACATGGTCAGGTCAAAGCGCTCACCGGGTTCCAGCAGGCCCAGCAGAATGTGCTTGGGATTGCTCTGCTGACGCAGTTGGATTGCCTTGTTCAGGCCGTTGGACTGCACGATGGCCTTGGCCGCCGCGACCGCGGTGGGGTCGACTTCCGAACCGAGGAAGTGCCAGCGGTATTCGCTGTAGCCGATCAGCGGGTAGACGCAGTTGGCGCCCATGCCGATGTCCAGCACCTTGACCGGCGCGCCACGGGGTATTTCGCCGTCATTGACGCTGGCCAGCAGGTCGGCGAGGAAGTGTACATAGTCGGCACGCCCCGGCACCGGCGGGCACAGGTAATCCGCCGGGATGTCCCAATGCTGCACGCCATAGAAGGACTTCAACAGCGCCCGGTTGAACACCCGCACCGCGTCCGGGCTGGCGAAGTCGATGCTTTCCTTGCCGTAAGGGTTAATGATCACGAACTCCGCCAGTTCCGGCGTGGTCTTGATCAGCGCCGGGAAGTCGTAACGACCCTGGTGGCGGTTGCGCGGGTGCAGGGTGGCCTCTTTGCGCGGCACGACGGGTTTGGCCGTGGTGGCGGTTTTAGGCTTCTTGCGCGAAGGTTTCGGTGTGCTGGGGGCGGTCATGATGATTCTGGTGTTGGCTCAAAGTGGTGGGCATTGTCACACATCCTGAGGTCAACTCGATCAAATGTGGGAGGGGGCTTGCCCCCGATAGCGGTGTGGCAGTCAAAAATGTTGAGACTGATACGCCGCTATCGGGGGCAAGCCCCCTCCCACATTGACCGTGTTGGCGGCAATAGATTGGGAATTCCCAGGCAAAAAAAAGAGACCCGTAGGTCTCTTTTTTCACACGGCTAGCCCTTACAGGCTGGAAATCCGCGCATGTTGCTCCGCCAGTTTGCCCAGGGCCTGTTCAGCCTCGGCCAGTTTGGCGCGTTCCTTGTCGATCACTTCAGCCGGTGCCTTGTCGACGAATGCCGCGTTGGACAGCTTGCCGCCGACCCGCTGCACTTCGCCTTGCAGGCGTAGGATTTCCTTGTCGAGACGGGCCAGTTCCGCGCCCTTGTCGATCAGGCCGGCCATCGGCACCAGCACTTCCATGTCGCCGACCAGTGCGGTCGCCGACAGTGGCGCTTCGGCGTCAGCCGTCAATACGGTGATCGATTCAAGCTTGGCCAGCTTCTTGAGCAGCGCATCGTTCTCGGTGAGGCGACGCTGGTCTTCGGCGCTGGCGTTCTTCACGAACACCGCCAGTGGCTTGCCCGGGCCGATGTTCATCTCGGCGCGGATGTTGCGCGTGCCGAGCATCAGGGTCTTGAGCCATTCGATATCGCTTTCGGCGGCCTCATCGATGCGTGCTTCGTTGGCCACCGGCCAAGGTTGCAGCATGATGGTCTTGCCTTGGATACCGGCCAGCGGCGCGAGGCGCTGCCAGATTTCTTCGGTGATGAACGGCATGAACGGGTGCGCCAGGCGCAGCGCCACTTCAAGGACGCGCACCAGGGTGCGACGGGTGCCGCGCTGACGTTCGACCGGCGCGTTTTCGTCCCACAGCACTGGCTTGGACAGTTCCAGGTACCAGTCGCAATACTGGTTCCAGATGAACTCGTACAAGGCTTGTGCGGCCAGGTCGAAACGGAACTGGTCGAGTTGGCGGGTCACTTCGGCTTCGGTGCGCTGCAACTGCGAGATGATCCAGCGGTCGGCCAGGGACAGTTCGACGGCTTCGCCGTTCTGCCCGCAGTCTTCGCCTTTATCCAGCACGTAGCGCGCCGCGTTCCAGATCTTGTTGCAGAAGTTGCGATAGCCTTCGACGCGGCCCATGTCGAACTTGATGTCGCGACCGGTGGACGCCAGCGAGCAGAAGGTGAAGCGCAGGGCGTCGGTGCCGTAGCTGGCGATGCCGTCGGCGAACTCGTCGCGGGTCTGCTTCTCGATCTTTTTCGCCAGTTTCGGCTGCATCAGGCCCGAGGTGCGTTTCTGCACCAGGGATTCCAGGTCGATGCCGTCGATGATGTCCAGCGGGTCAAGGACGTTGCCCTTGGACTTGGACATCTTCTGGCCCTGGCCATCGCGCACCAGGCCGTGGACGTACACGGTCTTGAACGGCACCTGCGGGGTACCGTCCTCGTTCTTCATCAGGTGCATGGTCATCATGATCATCCGGGCGACCCAGAAGAAAATGATGTCGAAGCCGGTGACCAGCACGTCGGTGGAGTGGAATTTCTTCAGGAATTCGGTCTGCTGCGGCCAGCCCAGGGTCGAGAAGGTCCACAGGCCCGAGCTGAACCAGGTGTCCAGTACGTCGTTGTCCTGTTGCAAGGCTACGTCCGGGCCGAGGTTGTGCTTGGCGCGTACTTCGGCTTCGTCGCGGCCGACATAGACCTTGCCCGACTCGTCGTACCAGGCCGGAATGCGGTGGCCCCACCACAGCTGACGGCTGATGCACCAGTCCTGGATGTCGCGCATCCACGAGAAGTACATGTTTTCGTATTGCTTGGGCACGAACTGGATACGGCCATCTTCCACGGCAGCAATCGCCGGCTCGGCCAGCGGTTTGGTGGACACGTACCACTGGTCGGTCAGCCAAGGCTCGATGATAGTGCCGGAGCGGTCGCCCTTCGGCACTTTCAGGCCGTGATCGTCGACGCTGACCAGCAGGCCGGCGGCGTCGAAGGCGGCAACGATCTGCTTGCGCGCTTCGAAACGGTCGAGGCCGGCGTATTCAGCCGGGATCTTGCCGTCGATGCTGTCGTTCAGCGTGCCATCGAGGTTGAACACCTGGCAGGCCGGCAGCACGGCAGCGTTCTTGTCGAAGATGTTCATCAGCGGCAGGTTGTGGCGCTTGCCGACTTCGTAGTCGTTGAAGTCGTGGGCCGGGGTGATCTTCACGCAGCCGGTGCCGAATTCAGGGTCGCAATAGTCGTCGGCGATGATCGGGATACGCCGGCCAACCAGTGGCAGCTCGACGAACTTGCCGATCAGGGCCTGGTAGCGCTCATCGTTCGGGTTAACGGCCACGGCGGCATCGCCGAGCATTGTTTCCGGACGGGTGGTGGCGACGATCAGGTAGTCGTTGCCTTCAGCGGTCTTGGCGCCGTCGGCCAGCGGGTACTTGAGGTTCCACAGGAAGCCTTTCTCGTCGTGGTTTTCCACTTCGAGGTCGGAAATCGCCGTGTGCAACTTGGTGTCCCAGTTGACCAGACGCTTGCCGCGGTAGATCAGGCCGTCTTCATGCAGGCGCACGAAGGCTTCTTTCACGGCTTCCGACAGACCGTCGTCCATGGTGAAGCGCTCGCGGCTCCAATCGACGGACGAGCCCAGGCGACGGATCTGACGGCTGATGTTGCCGCCGGACTGATCCTTCCATTCCCAGACTTTTTCCAGGAATTTCTCGCGGCCCAGGTCGTGACGGCTCTGGCCGGTGGCTTCGAGTTGGCGTTCCACCAGCATCTGCGTGGCAATACCGGCGTGGTCGGTGCCCGGTTGCCACAGGGTGTTGCGGCCCTGCATGCGACGGAAACGGATCAACGCATCCATGATCGCATTGTTGAAGCCATGGCCCATGTGCAGGCTGCCAGTGACGTTCGGTGGCGGAATCATGATGGTGTAGGAATCGCCCGCGCCTTGCGGAGCGAAATAATTTTCGGACTCCCAGGTCTGGTACCAGGAAGTTTCAATAGCGTGCGGCTGGTAGGTCTTATCCATGCGCGGCGGGACCCTAGTTGGCATTAATTCAGGAAAGCCGACAAGTATAACGGGGGAGAGGGGAGAGGGCGAGTTGAAGACGGCCTTAAGGTGCATGCGATCAACTGAGGGAGGGGCGGTGCGACGACTCGACTTGCTCCCGATTGCGGTGTGTCAGTGACGTATAAGTGCCTGACACACTGCTATCGGGAGCAAGCCCCCTCCCACAACGGGTATTTGTCTGGTTTAAGACTGGTATTGACTGAGCAACCGCTCCATCCGCGCATCCATCCGGCGCTTGATCTCGGTTTCGATATGCGGGGCGAAGTCGTCGATCACGTCCTGCATGATCAATTGCGCGGCGGCGCGCAGTTCGTTGTCCAGGTGCAGCAGCAAGGCATCCGGGGTCTTTTCGGCAGACGTGGCAGCGGGCGCCGCTTCGACAACCGGTGGGGCCGGGGCAGGTTGCGGTTCGAGCGGTTCAACCGGCTTGGCGCCGACCATGTCGAACAGCAGGGGAATCTGCACGTCGCCATTGACGGTTTCCGTCAGCAGCGGCGGTTGGAGGTTGCCGTCACCTAGCAACTGACGGATCGACTCCAGGTCGTCCAACAGGTGGTCGTCTTTTTTTATCGTATTCGGGGTGTCCATCATGCACTCAAAGTCGTTGTAGCCGGTGATCCTGCAAAGGATAGCCCTGTTCTCGATAGAAACGGAAACTCTCCCGCGCGGCCTGACGAATAGCCGGATCTTCCACCACCACTTCCGCCACACGGGCGAACGCCTTGGCAAAGGCCGGGACTTTCAGGTCGAGGTTGACCAGCAGGTCATGGTGATCGCCGCAGCTGTCGCCTACACCCAGGACAACCTGGCCTTCGGGTTCAGCTTCTGCGGGGCCGTGGGGTACGAAACTTTCGCCCTTGAAGCGCCACAGGCGGGCGTCGAGCTCGTCGCGCTGGGCGGCATCGCTGCAATGCAGGTAGATGCGGTGGCCCATGCGCCAGGCTTTTTCGGTGAGTTTGCAGGCAAAGTCCAGGCGCGCGAGCGGGTCGGCGCTGGGCAATATATAGAAGTCGACTTGGGTCATTGCGGTTCCTGGAGCCCGAGGCGGCTGTAGCGCCGCCCCAGGGTCACGGTTTTCAGGCCTTGGCGCGATCCAGCAGGTACTGGGTCAGCAGTGGCACCGGACGGCCGGTGGCGCCCTTGTCCTTGCCGCCGCTGGTCCAGGCGGTGCCGGCGATGTCCAGGTGTGCCCAGTTGAAGTTCTTGGCGAAGCGCGACAGGAAGCAGGCCGCAGTGATGGTGCCGGCTTTCGGGCCGCCGATGTTGGCGATGTCGGCGAACGGGCTGTCCAGTTGTTCCTGATACTCGTCGAACAGCGGCAGTTGCCAGGCGCGGTCGTCGGCAGCCTTGCCGGCGCTGAGCAGTTGCTCGATCAGTTCGTCATTGTTGCCCAGCAGGCCCGAGGTGTGGGAACCGAGGGCGACGATGCAGGCACCGGTCAGGGTGGCGATGTCGATCACCGCCTGTGGCTTGAAGCGTTCGGCGTAGGTCAGGGCATCGCACAGCACCAGGCGGCCTTCGGCGTCGGTGTTGAGGATCTCGACGGTCTGGCCGCTCAGGGTGGTGACGATATCGCCCGGACGGGCCGCGCCGCCGCTCGGCATGTTCTCGGCGCAGGCCAGGATGCACACCAGATTGATCGGCAGCTTGAGCTCCAGCACCGCACGCAGGGTGCCGAACACGCTGGCGGCGCCGCCCATGTCGTACTTCATCTCATCCATGCCGGCACCCGGCTTGAGGCTGATGCCGCCGGTGTCGAAGGTGATGCCTTTACCGACCAGGGCGTAAGGCTTCTCGGCCTTTTTGCCGCCGTTGTATTGCATCACGATCAGGCGTGGCGGCTGGTCGCTGCCCTGGCCGACCGCGTAGAACGAGCCCATGCCCAGTTCCTTGATCTTCTTCTCGTCCAGGACTTCGACTTTCAGGCTCTTGAATTCCTTGCCCAGCGCCTTGGCCTGCTCGCCCAGGTAGGTCGGGTGGCAGATGTTCGGCGGCATGTTGCCGAGGTCACGGGTGAACGACATGCCGGCGGCGATGGCCTGGGCGTGGGTCACGGCGCGTTCGACTTCAGCCTGGGCGGCCTTGATGGTCAGCAGGGTGACTTTCTTCAGGGCGCGCGGTTCGGCTTTCTGGCTCTTGAACTCGTCGAAGACGTAGCCGCCGTCGAGCAGGCTTTCGGCCAGCAGGCGGGTCTTGCCGTAGCTGTCGCGGCCTTTGACGACGATTTCATCGAGTGCCAGCGCTGCATCGCTGCCGCCCAGGCCCTTGAGGGTAGTGAGAATGCCGCTGATGATCTTGCGGAACGGGCGGTCGCCGAGTTCGGCGTCCTTGCCCACGCCTACCAGCAACACACGCTCGGCCTTGAGGTTGGGCAGGCTTTGCAGCAGCAGGCTCTGGCCGACTTTGCCGGCCAGGTCGCCGCGCTTGAGGATCGCGCTGATGGCGCCGCCGCTCAGTTCGTCGAGTTGTTTGGCGGCAACGCCGAGCTTGCGGCCTTCGCCGACAGCGACCACGAGGGTGGCGGTTTTCAACGTTTCGGGGCTAACGCTTTTTACAACCAATTCCATGTTCGGGTCCCTTATAAAGGTCTGTGAGCCTGGAGTCTGTGTGCTCCGGCTTAAAGCTTGGCAGCCGTGTAAACCGCCAGCGACAAAGCCCGCAGTTTGAACCTCGCCGGCGGAGCCTGACAACCCTTGCCGCACGCTTTGTGTACGCGCATGAGTAAGCTCCGTGACAGGCGCGGTCAATCACAGGATAATGCGCCATCTTTTTAGCCGGCCTGTTTAAACGGGCCGACTCGTTATGCTTGCTTGTTTGGCCGCCTTAGCCTGACAACCCTGGAGTGTCTGGTTTGATCGTCTTCCGTTATCTGTCCCGCGAAGTCCTGTTGACCCTGAGTGCCGTGAGCGCAGTGTTGCTGGTCATCATCATGAGTGGTCGTTTCGTCAAGTTCCTTGCCCAGGCGGCTTCTGGCGCCCTGGATCCGGGCTCGTTGTTCTTGATCATGGGCTTTCGCCTGCCAGGTTTCCTGCAGCTGATCCTGCCGCTCGGCCTGTTTCTCGGCATTCTTCTGTCCTACGGCCGGTTGTACCTTGAAAGTGAAATGACCGTGCTTTCGGCCACCGGCATGAGCCAGCAGCGTCTGCTGGCCATGACCATGGTGCCGGCCGCCGGTGTTGCCCTGATGGTGGCCTGGTTGAGCATGAGCCTGGCGCCTCAAGGGGCCATGCAGTTCCAGTTGCTGCTGAACAAACAGGACGCGATGACTGAGTTCGACACCCTGGAGCCCGGGCGCTTTCAGGCACTCAGCGACGGTACGCGGGTGACCTACACCGAAACCATGACCGATGACCGCGCCAACCTCGGTGGTGTGTTCATTTCCCAGAAAAACTTTGGGCAGAACCAGAAAGACCGTGGTATTTCGATTCTGGTGGCCGACAGCGGCCGCCAGGAAGTTCGCCCCGACGGCAGCCGTTACCTGATCCTGGAAAATGGCTATCGTTATGATGGCAGCCCGGGCCTGGCGGATTATCGGGCAATCAAATACGACACTTATGGCGTAATGCTGGCTCGTCCTGAGATCAGCGAAGAAGTCACCGACCGCGATGCGCTCCCGACGTCGTCGCTTTTCGGCAGCCAGGAACTGCGCTCCATCGCCGAGCTGCAATGGCGTATTTCCCTGCCGCTTCTAGTGTTTATCGTGACCCTGATGGCCGTGCCGCTGTCCCGTGTAAACCCGCGACAGGGCCGTTTCCTCAAGCTGTTGCCGGCGATCCTGCTGTACATGGCCTACCTGACCATCCTGATTTCCGCCCGTGGAGCCCTGGAAAAAGGCAAGTTGTCGCCAGTCATCGGCCTTTGGTGGGTGCATGGCGTCTTCCTGTTGATCGGCCTTGGGCTGCTCTATTGGGAACCTATACATTTGAAAATGAAGAGCCGTCGTGGCCTGAAGGAGTTGGCGCGTGACTAAGCTCGATCGCTACATTGGTAGCAGCGTACTGATCGCCATCCTGGCGGTACTGGGCATCATCCTCGGGTTGGCGTCGTTGTTCGCCTTCATTGATGAAGTGGGCAACGTCACCGACACCTATACCGTGATGGATGTATTGAGCTACGTGGCGCTGACCGCCCCGCGTCGTCTCTACGAGATGATGCCGATGGCCGGGTTGATCGGCTGTCTGATCGGCCTGGGCGGCCTGGCCAGCAACAGCGAGCTGACGATCATGCGTGCGGCGGGAGTTTCCATCGGCCGTATCGTCTGGGCAGTCATGAAACCGATGCTGTTGCTGATGGCGTGCAGTGTGCTGATCGGCGAGTACGTGGCGCCACCGTCCGAAGCCACTGCCCAGGCCAATCGTGCCCTGGCCCAGGGTTCGGGCGATGCACAAAGCGCCAGGCACGGCCTGTGGCACCGTCAGGGTGATGAATTCATCCACATCAACGCTGTGCAGCCCGACGGCCTGCTGATTGGTGTGACGCGTTACACGTTCGACAAAGAGCGGCACATGCTGGCCTCCAGTTTCGCCAAGCGCGCGCAGTACAGTGCTGAGAAATGGACGCTGAGTGACGTCACCACCACTTACTTCCGCAATGTGGGCCAAGGCATCAAGGCCAGCACCGAAGTGATCAATGTGCCGACCGAACAATGGGACATCGCCCTGAAGCCGGAACTGCTCAATACTGTGGTCATGGTCCCGGAAGCCCTGCCGATCTCCGGTTTGTGGAACTATATCCACTACCTCAAGGACCAGGGCCTGAGCAACGGTCGCTACTGGCTGGCGTTCTGGGTCAAGGTGCTGCAGCCGGTGGTCACCGCCGCGCTGGTACTGATGGCGATCTCGTTTATCTTCGGTCCGTTGCGCTCCGTAACCCTCGGTCAGCGGGTCTTTACCGGCGTGCTGGTGGGCTTTGCCTTCCGGATCGCCCAGGATTTGCTGGGCCCGTCGAGCCTGGTGTTCGGCTTCTCGCCGTTGTTTGCGGTGCTGGTGCCGACTGCTATATGCGCCCTGGCCGGGTTCTGGCTGCTACGCCGCGCCGGGTGATAGCGCGCTTATGAACAAAAAATGCCCCGTTCGAGAGATCGGGGCATTTTTGTTCTGGTCAGCAAAGATGACGCCTGGCCCGAGCATCAGGTACAATTCCCGGCTATTTTTCAGCGGGCAGTCTGCCTGCAGCCTTTTTGAGTGTTGATCCGTGAGTGATTTGAGTCATATCCGCAATTTCTCCATCATCGCCCACATTGACCATGGCAAGTCGACGCTGGCCGATCGATTCATCCAGATGTGCGGCGGCCTTGCCGAGCGTGAAATGGAAGCCCAGGTGCTGGACTCCATGGACCTCGAGCGCGAGCGCGGGATCACCATCAAGGCCCACAGCGTTACCCTGTACTACACCGCCAAAGACGGTATCAAGTACCAGCTGAACTTCATTGACACCCCCGGCCACGTCGACTTCACCTATGAGGTCAGCCGTTCCCTGGCGGCCTGTGAAGGCGCGCTGCTGGTGGTGGACGCGGGGCAGGGCGTTGAAGCCCAGTCCGTGGCCAACTGCTACACCGCCATCGAGCAAGGCCTGGAAGTCATGCCGGTGCTGAACAAGATCGACCTGCCGCAGGCCGATCCGGACCGCGTGAAGGAAGAAATCGAAAAAATCATCGGCATTGACGCCACCGACGCCGTCGAGTGCAGCGCCAAGACCGGCCAGGGCGTCGACGAAGTGCTCGAACGCCTGGTGAAAACCATTCCCGCCCCAACCGGCAACTACGAAGATCCGCTGCAAGCGTTGATCATCGACTCCTGGTTCGACAACTACCTGGGGGTTGTCTCCCTGGTACGCGTGCGCCACGGCCGTGTGAAGAAGGGCGACAAGATCCTGGTCAAATCCACCGGCAAGATCCACCTGGTGGACAGCGTCGGTGTGTTCAACCCGAAACACACCGCCACCGTTGATCTGAAAGCTGGCGAAGTCGGCTTCATCATCGCCGGCATCAAGGACATTCACGGTGCGCCGGTGGGTGACACCCTGACCTTGAGTTCTACCCCTGACGTCGACGTGCTGCCGGGCTTCAAACGCATCCAGCCGCAGGTGTACGCCGGCCTGTTCCCGGTCAGCTCCGACGACTTCGAAGACTTCCGCGAAGCCCTGCAAAAGCTGACCCTCAACGACTCGTCGTTGCAGTACACCCCGGAAAGCTCCGACGCCCTGGGCTTCGGCTTCCGTTGCGGGTTCCTCGGCATGCTGCACATGGAGATCATCCAGGAGCGCCTTGAACGCGAATACGACCTGGACCTGATCACCACCGCGCCAACGGTTATTTTTGAGTTATTGCTCAAAACCGGTGAAACGATTTACGTCGACAACCCCTCCAAGCTCCCAGACCTGTCTTCCATCGAAGACATGCGTGAGCCGATCGTGCGCGCCAATATTCTTGTGCCGCAGGAACACCTGGGCAACGTCATTACCCTGTGTATCGAGAAGCGTGGCATACAGCACGACATGCTGTTCCTCGGGACCCAGGTGCAAGTGACCTACGATTTGCCGATGAACGAAGTGGTCCTGGACTTCTTCGACCGTCTCAAATCGACCAGTCGCGGCTATGCTTCGCTGGATTACCATTTCGATCGTTACCAGTCGGCTAATCTGGTGAAGCTGGATGTGCTGATCAACGGCGACAAGGTCGATGCCCTGGCACTGATCGTGCACAAGGACAACGCGCACTACAAAGGTCGACAGTTGACCGAGAAGATGAAAGAACTGATTCCGCGCCAGATGTTCGACGTCGCGATCCAGGCCGCCATTGGCGGGCAGATCATTGCACGGACCTCCGTCAAGGCACTCAGAAAGAACGTACTGGCCAAATGCTATGGCGGCGACGTCAGCCGTAAGCGCAAGCTGCTCGAGAAGCAAAAGGCCGGTAAAAAACGCATGAAGCAAGTGGGCAACGTGGAAATTCCACAAGAAGCCTTCCTTGCGGTGCTCAGGTTGGATAGTTAGGTCCTATGTCGCTAAATTTCCCGCTGTTGCTGGTCATCGCCGTTGCCGTTTGCGGACTCCTGGCGTTGCTCGATCTGGTGTTCTTCGCCCCGCGTCGGCGGGCGGCTATCGCGTCCTATCAGGGCAGCGTCAGCCAGCCCGATGTCGTGGTGATCGAGAAGCTGAACAAAGAGCCTTTGCTGGTTGAATACGGCAAATCGTTCTTCCCGGTGCTGTTCATCGTGCTGGTGCTGCGTTCGTTCCTGGTGGAGCCGTTCCAGATTCCCTCGGGGTCGATGAAACCGACCCTGGACGTGGGCGACTTCATCCTGGTGAACAAGTTTTCCTACGGGATTCGCTTGCCGGTGATCGACAAAAAAGTCATCGAGATCGGCGACCCGCAGCGCGGCGATGTGATGGTGTTTCGCTACCCGAGCGATCCGAACGTCAACTACATCAAACGTGTGGTCGGCCTGCCGGGTGACGTGATTCGCTACACCAGCGACAAGCGCCTGTTCATCAACGGTGAGTCAGTGGCGGAGAAGCTACTGGGTGCCGAACCGAACACCCTGGGCAGCGCCGAGCTGTATCAGGAAAAACTCGGTGCGGTGGAGCACGAAATCCGCAAGGAAATGAGTCGCTACCGCGCAATGCCTGATGGCGAATGGAAAGTGCCGGCCGGGCACTATTTCATGATGGGCGACAACCGCGACAACTCTAACGACAGCCGCTATTGGGATGATCCAACCATTCCCAAGGATCTGCTGGGCATGGTTCCCGACCAGAATATCGTCGGCAAGGCCTTCGCGGTCTGGATGAGCTGGCCGGAACCCAAACTCAGCCACCTGCCGAACTTCTCGCGGGTCGGGCTGATCAAGTAATACAGACGGCGCTGTGATCACAGCGCCGAATGCTTTTTTGGGGCTTGGACAATGTCCAACCTCATGCAGCGCCAACCAGGATTTGAATTTGAACACTGCGTCAATCGTCGATGGCCGCCGGTGCCACCAAACAGATATGGGTAAACCGTGAGCGTTTCTCTAAGTCGTCTCGAGCACCTGCTCGGCTACACCTTCAAAGACCAGGAACTGATGGTCCTTGCCCTCACACACCGCAGTTTTGCAGGGCGTAACAACGAACGCCTGGAATTCCTCGGTGATGCCATCCTCAATTTTGTTGCCGGTGAAGCCCTCTTCGAGCGCTTCCCTCAAGCCCGTGAAGGCCAGCTGTCGCGCTTGCGTGCGCGGCTGGTGAAGGGCGAGACCCTGGCCGTGCTGGCCCGTGGCTTTGGCCTGGGCGAGTACCTGCGCTTGGGCTCCGGTGAGTTGAAGAGCGGCGGTTTCCGTCGCGAGTCGATCCTGGCTGACGCGCTTGAAGCGCTGATCGGCGCCATCTATCTGGATGCAGGCATGGAAGCGGCCAAGACGCGCGTCACCGCCTGGCTGACGTCCGAGATCGAAAGCCTGACCCTGGTCGACACCAACAAAGATCCCAAGACCCGCCTGCAGGAATTCCTGCAGTCCCGCGGGTGCGAACTGCCACGCTACGAAGTGGTGGATATCCAGGGTGAGCCGCATTGCCGCGTATTTTTCGTGGAATGTGAAATCACCTTATTGAATGAAAAAAGCCGAGGTCAGGGTGTGAGCCGTCGTATTGCCGAACAGGTAGCGGCCGCTGCAGCACTGATTGCCCTGGGCGTGGAGAATGGCCATGACTGATTCAACCGCAACACGCTGTGGCTATGTTGCCATCGTCGGCCGTCCCAACGTGGGCAAGTCCACGCTGCTGAACCACATCCTCGGCCAGAAGCTCGCGATCACCTCGCGCAAGCCGCAGACTACCCGCCACAACATGCTGGGCATCAAGACCGAAGGCACCGTGCAAGCGGTCTACGTCGACACCCCGGGCATGCACAAAGGCGGCGAGAAAGCCCTGAACCGCTACATGAACAAGACCGCCTCGGCTGCGTTGAAAGACGTCGACGTGGTGATCTTCGTTGTCGACCGCACCAAGTGGACCGACGAAGACCAGATGGTTCTCGAGCGCGTGCAGTACGTCACCGGCCCGTTGATCGTCGCGCTGAACAAGACTGACCGCATCGAAGACAAAGCCGAGCTGATGCCGCACCTGAGCTGGCTGCAGGAACAACTGCCGAATGCCCAGATCATGCCGATCTCGGCCCAGCACGGGCACAACCTCGAAGCCCTGGAGCGCGTGATCGCCGGCTACCTGCCGGAGAACGAGCACTTCTTCCCGGAAGACCAGATCACCGACCGCAGCAGCCGTTTCCTCGCCGCCGAACTGGTGCGCGAGAAAATCATGCGCCAGATGGGCGCCGAGCTGCCGTACCAGATCACCGTCGAAATCGAAGAGTTCAAGCAACAGGGCAAGACCCTGCATATCCATGCGCTGATCCTCGTCGAACGTGACGGCCAGAAGAAAATCATCATTGGCGACAAGGGCGAACGCATCAAGCGCATCGGCACTGAAGCGCGCAAGGACATGGAGTTGCTGTTCGATTCCAAGATCATGCTGAACCTGTGGGTGAAGGTGAAGGGTGGCTGGTCCGATGATGAGCGCGCATTGCGCTCCCTGGGTTACGGCGACCTGTAAGGTCTCGAATCCACCGCAGGGCTATAAATGTGGGAGGGGGCTTGCTCCCGATAGCGGAGTGTCAGTCACTAAATGTTTTGACTGAGCCACCGCCATCGGGGGCAAGCCCCCTCCCACATTAGGTTTGTGTCGTTTTCACTAGTGCATTCCAGCAACGAGAACCCATGTCCTCAACCCCACCTCCCAGCCAACCCGCCTACGTGCTGCACAGCCGCGCCTACCGCGAGACCAGCGCGTTGGTGGACTTCCTCACGCCCCAGGGTCGCCTGCGCGCGGTGTTGCGCAGTGCGCGGGGCAAGACAGGTACCTTGGCGCGGCCGTTCGTGGCGCTGGACGTGGAGTTTCGTGGCAAGGGCGAGCTGAAAAACGTCGGCCGCCTGGAAAGCGTCGGCAACTCCGCCTGGCTCAATGGCGAGGCACTGTTCAGTGGCCTCTACCTCAATGAACTGCTGATCCGCCTGCTGCCCGCCGAAGACCCGCACCCGGCGGTCTTCGATCACTACGCGGCCACGCTGGTGGCCCTGGCCGAAGGCCGCCCGCTGGAGCCGCTGCTGCGCGCGTTCGAATGGCGCCTGCTCGACGACCTGGGCTACGGCTTTGAACTGAGCAACGACCTGCACGGCGAGCCCATCGCCGCCGACGGCATGTATCGCCTGCAAGTCGACGCCGGTCTGGAGCGTGTGTACCTGCTGCAACCCGGCTTGTTTCAGGGCACCGAACTGCTGGCCATGAGCGAAGCCGACTGGAGCGCGCCAGGCGCGTTGTCCGCCGCCAAGCGCCTGATGCGCCAGGCCTTGGCCGTGCATCTGGGCGGGCGGCCGCTGGTCAGTCGCGAGTTGTTTCGAAAGCCCTGACAACCCCGTGTATGCTGTGCAGCGTTTCTTTCCCTTTTCAGGAGCGCTTCCGTGACCACCAGCAATCGCATTCTTCTCGGCGTCAACATCGACCACGTCGCCACGCTGCGCCAGGCCCGGGGCACCCGTTACCCGGACCCGGTCAAAGCTGCGCTGGACGCCGAAGAAGCGGGCGCCGACGGCATCACCGTACACCTGCGCGAAGACCGTCGGCACATCCAGGAGCGCGACGTGCTGCTGCTCAAGGATGTGCTGCAAACCCGCATGAACTTCGAAATGGGCGTCACCGAAGAAATGATGGCGTTCGCCGAGCGCATCCGCCCGGCGCATATCTGCCTGGTGCCGGAGACCCGTCAGGAACTGACCACCGAAGGCGGCCTCGATGTAGCTGGCCAGGAGGCGCGGATCAAGGCCGCAGTGGAGCGCCTGTCGCAGATCGGCAGCGAAGTCTCGCTGTTCATCGACGCCGATGAGCGCCAGATCGAAGCCTCGCACCGCGTTGGCGCGCCGGCCATCGAATTGCACACCGGGCGTTATGCCGATGCGACCACGCCGACCGAAGTGGCCGATGAGCTGCAACGCATCATTGAGGGCGTGAACTGCGGTCTCAACCTAGGCCTGATCGTCAACGCCGGCCACGGCCTGCACTACCACAACGTCGAAGCCGTGGCGGCGATCAAGGGCATCAACGAACTGAACATCGGCCATGCGCTGGTGGCGCACGCGCTGTTCGTTGGTTTCAAGGGCGCGGTCGCCGAGATGAAAGCCTTGATCCTGGCCGCTGCCAAAGCCTGAGCAAACACCCTCTAGAAAACACTGAAGATCAAAATGTGGGAGGGGCGGTGCGACGATTCGACTTGCCCCCGATGGCGGTGTGTCAGTCAACTCATCCACAGCTGGCCCACCGCCATCGGGAGCAAGCCCCCTCCCACATTGTCCTCGGTGTTTTCGGCATGCGGCAATGCGAAGCCTTACTGTTTAGCCGTCGCAGGTGTATCGTATCTGCCCTTTGCAGGCCCTGCGCCTGCGGCAGATACGTGAGGTTGTTGTGTCCCGATCCTTTTCCCGTCGACAAATCCTGGGTGGTCTTACCGGCCTTGCCGTAGTGGGCGTCGGTGCCGGTGGCGGCTACCGCTACTGGCTGGGCAAGGTCGCCGAGGCCGAGGCGGGACACGACTACGAACTGATCGCCGCGCCCCTCGATGTGGAACTGGTGCCTGGGCACACAACCCAAGCCTGGGCGTTCGGCCCGTCGGCCCCCGGCACCGAGCTGCGCGTGCGCCAGGGCGAATGGCTGCGGGTGCGTTTTATCAACCACCTGCCGGTCGCCACCACCATCCACTGGCATGGCATCCGCCTGCCGCTGGAAATGGACGGCGTGCCCTATGTCTCGCAATTGCCGGTGTTGCCCGGCGAATACTTCGACTACAAGTTCCGCGTGCCCGATGCCGGCAGCTATTGGTATCACCCGCACGTGAACAGCAGCGAAGAACTCGGCCGTGGCCTGGTCGGCCCGCTGATCGTCGAAGAGCGCGAGCCCACCGGTTTCAAGCACGAACGCACCCTCAGCCTGAAAAGCTGGCACGTCGACGAAGAGGGCGCCTTTGTCGCTTTCAGCGTGCCCCGTGAAGCGGCGCGTGGCGGCACGGCCGGGCGCTTGTCGACGATCAATGGCGTGTCCCAGGCGGTGATCGATTTACCCGCTGGGCAGATCACCCGCGTGCGGTTGCTCAACCTCGACAACACGCTGACCTATCGCCTCAATATCCCCGACGTCGACGCGCAGATCTATGCGCTGGACGGCAACCCCATCGAGCCGCGCCCCCTGGGCAAGGAATACTGGCTCGGCCCGGGCATGCGTATCTGCCTGGCGATTAAGGCGCCGCCGGCGGGCGAAGAACTGTCGATCCGCAACGGCCCGGTGCGCCTGGGCACGTTCCGTTCGGTGGCCAACGCCGACGCGCCGACTGAATGGCCGCCTGCGCTGCCCGCCAACCCGATCAGCGAGCCGGACCTGGCCAACGCCGAGAAACTCAACTTCAATTTCGAATGGGTCGGCTCGGTGTCGGTCAACGTCGACAACGGCAAGCCGCCCAGCCTGTGGCAGATCAACGGCCAGGCCTGGGATATCACCGACAAGACCTGCGCCGACCGCCCGATTGCCAAGCTGGAGAAGGGCAAAAGCTACATTTTTGAACTGAAAAACATGACCCAATACCAGCACCCGATCCACCTGCACGGCATGAGCTTCAAGGTGATCGCCTCGAACCGCCACGCGGTGATTCCGTACTTCACCGACACCTACCTGCTGGGCAAGAACGAACGCGCCCGCGTGGCGCTGGTGGCGGATAACCCGGGGGTGTGGATGTTCCACTGCCACGTGATCGACCATATGGAAACCGGCCTGATGGCCGCTATCGAGGTGGCTTGATGCGCCAGTTTCGCCCCACGGCGATTATCGACCGCAGCCGCGACCAGGACTTCATGCGCGAAGCCCTGACACTGGCGGCACAGGGCGCGGCGTTGGGCGAAGTGCCGGTGGGCGCGGTGCTGGTGCAGGACGGTGTCATCATCGGCCGTGGCTTCAATTGCCCGATCAGCGGCAACGACCCCAGCGCCCATGCCGAAATGGTCGCCATCCGCGCCGCCGCCCAGGCGCTGAGCAACTATCGTCTGCCCGGCAGCACGCTGTATGTGACGCTGGAACCGTGCAGCATGTGCGCGGGCCTGATCGTGCATTCGCGCATCGCGCGGGTGGTGTACGGCGCGTTGGAGCCGAAGGCGGGGATTGTGCAAAGCCAGGGGCAGTTTTTTACCCAGGGGTTTCTCAACCATAGGGTGTTGTATGAAGGCGGGGTGCTGGCCGAGGAATGCGGGACGGTGTTGAGTGAGTTCTTCAAGGCTCGTAGAACCAAGCCCCCACTCTAAAGAACACTGATGAGCAAATGTGGGAGGGGCGGTGCGACGATTCGACTTGCCCCCGATAGCAGTGTGTCAGTCACTAAATGTTTTGACTGAGCCACCGCCATCGGGGGCAAGCCCCCTCCCACATTGATCTCCATTTTTTCAGGGGAATCGGGGGTTACTTTTTGGCGATGATCACCGCGCGCATCGGCGCCGGCAGCCCTTCGATGGTCTTGCTGTGGTCGTCCGGGTCGAGGAAGTCACTCAGCGACTGAAACTTCATCCACTCTGTCCCACGCTGTTCTTCAACCGTGGTCACACTCACATCCACGCACCTCACCTCACTGAAGCCGGCCCGGCGCAGCCACAGCATCAATGCCGGCACCGACGGCAGGAACCACACGTTGCGCATCTGCGCGTAACGGTCTTCCGGCACCAGCACCTGTTGCTGATCGCCTTCGACCACCAGCGTTTCCAGCACCAGTTCACCGCCTTTGACCAGGCAGTCCTTCAGCGCCAGCAAATGCTCGATCGGCGAGCGACGGTGGTAGAACACACCCATGGAAAACACGGTGTCGAAGCCTTCCAGGTTCGGCGGCAGGTCCTCGAACGGAAACGGCAGGTGCCAGGCGTTCGGTGCCGACAGGTAACGCTGTACCGCCTGGAACTGGCAAAAGAACAGCCAGTTCGGGTCCACGCCGATCACGCTGTCGGCACCGGCGCCGAGCATGCGCCACATGTAATAGCCGTTGCCGCAGCCGACATCGAGGATGCGTTTACCGTTCAGGTCCAGATGCGGCGCGACCCGCGACCACTTCCAGTCCGAACGCCATTCGGTATCCACATGCACGCCGAACAGGTGGAACGGGCCTTTGCGCCACGGGCTTAGGCCCATCAGCGCGGAATGCATTTGCGCGCGGGTGGCGTCGTCGCACGCGGTGTCGAGGGTCAGGCCATTGAGCAAATCGACTTCGCTGGGCTGGATCTTCGGCAGTGCATCCAGCGCACTCTGCCAGCGCTCCAGGTCGCCATGCCCCTTTTCCATCTTGCTATCGAGTTGCGCTTGCAGGCCCTGGGCCCATACGGCCAGGGGAGTGCCGACCAAGTGGCGGGCGAGGGGGGACAGATCAATCATGGCAAGGCAATCAACGAGGCAAAGTTAAGACACTGGAACCACGGCACGACGGTCGAGAACCCGGCCGCCAATAGGCGTTCGCGGTGTTCTTCGAGGCTGTCGGGCTTCATGACGTTTTCGATGGCGCTGCGCTTCTGGGCGATTTCCAGCTCGCTGTAGCCGTTGGCGCGTTTGAACGCGATATGCAGATCGGTGAGCAGCGCGTGTTCTTGCGCATCATTGAAGCGCAGCTTCTCCGAGAGGATCAACGCACCGCCCGGCAACAGCGCTTGGCGGATGCGCCCGAGCAACGCCAGGCGCTGATCGGGAGCGATGAATTGCAGGGTGAAGTTCAGCGCCACCACCGAGGCCGGCTGGAACTGCAGCGCGAGGATATCGCCCTCGATCACCTGAACCGGCAGCAACTCCTGGAACATCGAGTCCTGGCCATTGAGGTACTCGCGGCAGCGCTCGACCATCGCCGCCGAGTTATCCACCGCGATGACGTGGCAGCCGTCGGTGCGCACGTGGCGGCGCAACGCCTGGGTGACCGCGCCGAGGGACGAACCCAGGTCGTACAGTGCACTGTTGGGCTGGGCAAACTGCGCGGCGAGCACGCCGAGGTTTTCGACGATGGTCGGGTAACCGGGCACCGAGCGCTTGATCATGTCCGGGAACACCCGCACCACGTCCTCGTTAAAAGCGAAGTCCGGCACCTGGGGCAGGGGCTGGGCGAATAGGCGATCGGGTTCTTTGCTCACGGTTGTTCCAGCGACGAGGGGGGAAAGGCCGGCATTTTAGCCAAGTTGCTCCGCAGATGCGCGGGTTGTCTGATGGAACGCCGAGGCGGTGATACCCCACTGGCCGAGCCAGTAAGTGCTGATCAGCAGGTACGGCGCCGCATCGAAGCTCAGCACAAACCGGTTGATACCGATCAGCGTGTCGGAAACCACAAACGATACGGCACCCGCCGCCGCCAGTACCGCCGAGCGCTTGGGCACCGCGCTGCCCAGTCGCGCCAGCGCCCGCCAGAGCATCGCGCTGATCACCAACGCGTAAACCACCACCGGAATCAGCAGCTCGCCCAACCCATGGGAAATCAGGATGCTCAGCAGCATCGCCCCGACGCCCAGCGCCAGCACCAACGGCAGCCACGCCAAGCGTCGGCAGTCGCTGAAATAGGCTTTGAGGTACGCCAGGTGCGCGCACAGAAACGCGCCCAAGCCAAAGATAAACAAGTCGCCCGGCCATGCCAGCAGCACATCGCCGACCAGGGAAAAAATCAGCCCCAGGCTGATCCAGCGTCGATAGTCGCTCGGCGGCGCATCATGCAGCCAGCCCAGCAGCGCCAGGACCGGCAACGGTTTGACCAGCAGGCACAGTAACGCCGCATGGACGGTCAGGCCGTAGATAAAGGTGCCGGCGCCCATCAACGCAAGAATCAGCCATGGCATATCAGTTCACCGTGATGGCGCAATCGAACGTCTCGGTCGGTTCGGCTTCCGGTTCCCAGGGTTGCAGGGAGGTCAGGCGCAAGCGGCCCTGGCCGGCGGCAAAGGCCTGAAAGCGCCAGGTGGACTGGCCGCCGCCGCCGATCACGCCGGATTCTGTGCTGCTGTAGACCTCGGGGCTGAGTGCGCGCAGCACGCCGCCGGCGGAATCCTGGATGGCCCAGCGGTAGCCGGTGGTGGGGTTGCTTGGCAGGGTAAGGATCAGGTTTTGTCCGGTTTTGAGCTGGAGCGGGCAGGTGCTCTGTTTTTCCACGCTGACGTTTTGCTGCGGGGCACTGGCGCACGCGGCCAGTAGGGCAAGGCTCAAGGGGAGAAGCAGGCGGGCAGCGGTCATGGGGGCTCCGTTGATGTGCGACGAAGAGCGAGCATAACCGAAGATGAGGCAGGGGGTGGCGGGCAGGCAGTGTATGAGGTGGCTGGGCTGGCGCCATCGCGGGCAAGCCCGCTCCCACATTCGAGCGCATTCCAAAGGATGTACTCGGTCAACTGTGGGAGTGGGCTTGCCCGCGATGACGCCCGCTCAGGCGCTAAAAAACTGTCAGAACAACACCTTCGCCACATCCGCAAAACGCTTGGCGAAGTGCACGGTCATCCCTTCCTTCAGATACTCCGGCAGCTCTTCAAAACTGCCGCGATTGGGCTCGGGCAAGATCAGCTCGTGAATCTTCTGGCGCCGCGCCGCGATCACTTTCTCACGCACCCCGCCAATCGGCAGTACATGCCCGGTCAGCGTCAGCTCGCCGGTCATGGCCACGCCTTTCTTCGGTGGCTGGTTGCGCGCCAGCGACAACAGCGCACTGGCCATGGTCACGCCAGCGCTCGGGCCGTCTTTCGGCGTGGCGCCTTCGGGTACGTGCAGGTGGACGAAGGCTTCATCGAAGAACTTCGGATCACCGCCAAACGACTTCAGATTGGCGCTGACGTAGCTGTAGGCGATTTCAGCGGATTCTTTCATCACATCACCCAGTTGCCCGGTGAGCTTGAAGCCGCGGTTGAGCGTGTGGATGCGGGTCGCCTCGATCGGCAAGGTCGCGCCGCCCATGCTGGTCCAGGCCAACCCGGTGATAACACCGGTGCCGGACAGCACTTGTTCGTTGCGGAACACCGGTATACCCAGGGAGCTTTCCAGGTCCTTGGTGCCGATCTTGATTACCGCGTCCGGCTCATCCAGCAGCTTGACCACCGCCTTGCGCACCAGCTTGCCCAGTTGTTTCTCCAGTTGGCGCACCCCGGCTTCGCGGGCATAGCCGTCGATCAAGGCGCGCAGGGCGCCGTCGCTGATGGTCAGGCTGTTTTTCGACACGCCGGCTTTTTCCAACTGCTTTGGCCACAGGTGGCGTTTGGCGATGGCGACTTTTTCTTCGGTGATATAGCCCGACAGGCGAATCACTTCCATGCGGTCCAGCAAGGGGCCGGGGATCGAGTCCAGGGTGTTGGCGGTGCAGACGAACAGCACTTTCGACAGGTCCAGGCGCAGGTCCAGGTAGTGGTCGAGGAATTCGACGTTCTGTTCCGGGTCGAGGGTTTCCAGCAGCGCCGAAGCCGGGTCGCCCTGGAAGCTCTGGCCCATCTTGTCGATCTCGTCGAGCATGATCACCGGGTTCATCACTTCTACATCTTTGAGCGCCTGCACCAGCTTGCCGGGCATGGCGCCGATGTAGGTGCGGCGATGGCCCTTGATCTCGGCCTCGTCGCGCATGCCGCCGACGCTGAAGCGATAGAACGGCCGCCCGAGGGATTCGGCAATCGATTTACCCACGCTGGTCTTGCCCACACCCGGCGGGCCGACCAGCAGCACGATGGAGCCGGCGACTTCGCCTTTATAAGCGCCCACCGCGAGGAATTCGAGGATGCGACTCTTGATGTCGTCCAGGCCGGCATGGTGTTTATCCAGGACCTTGCGCGCATGTTTCAGGTCGAGCTTGTCCTTGCCGTACACGCCCCACGGCACTGAGGTCGCCCAGTCCAGGTAGTTGCGCGTCACCGCGTATTCCGGCGAGCCGGTTTCGAGGATCGACAGTTTGTTCAGTTCTTCATCGATGCGCTTCTGCGCCTGGGCCGGCAGCACTTTGTCTTCCAGGCGTTGTTCGAATTGCTCGACGTCGGCGCTGCGGTCGTCCTTGGTCAAACCCAGTTCCTGCTGGATGACCTTGAGCTGTTCCTTGAGGAAGAATTCGCGCTGGTGCTCGCCGATCTTGCGGTTCACCTCGGCGGAGAGTTCTTTTTGCAAACGCGCGACTTCGACTTCCTTGCGCAGCATCGGCAGCACTTTTTCCATGCGCTTGAGCATGGGCACGCAGTCCAGCACTTCCTGCAGCTCAGTACCGGTCGCCGACGTGAGGGCGGCGGCGAAGTCGGTCAGCGGCGACGGATCGTTGGGGCTGAAGCGGTTGAGGTAGTTCTTCAGCTCTTCGCTGTACAGCGGGTTGAGCGGCAGCAGTTCCTTGATCGCATTGATCAGCGCCATGCCGTAGGCCTTGACCTCGTCGGTCGGCTCGGTCGGCTGGTGCGGGTATTCGACTTCCACCAGGTACGGTGGGCGGTGGTGCTTGAGCCAGGTGCGAATCCGCACGCGGGTCAGGCCCTGGGCGACGAATTGCAGTTTGCCGTTTTCGCGGCTGGCGTGGTGGACCTTCACCAGGGTGCCGTACAGCGGCAGCGCGGAGGTGTCGAAATGCCGTGGGTCATCTGGCGGCGTGTCCATGAAGAACAGGGCCAGGGAGTGATGGTCGGATTTGCTCACCAGCTCCAGGGTTTCGGCCCACGGTTCTTCATTGACGATCACCGGCAATACTTGCGCCGGGAAGAACGGGCGATTGTGAATCGGGATGATGTAGACCTTGTCCGGCAGGTTTTGCCCAGGCAGGGCCAGGCCGGTATTGGACGAGTGACCCTCGGCGTTTTCAGGGTCGGCGTATTCGTTGGCGTCGAAATCAGGGATATCTTGCTGGTCGCTCATGGGGCACCTGCATAGGGAAGTATGCAAGTTAGATGGGGCGGGCCAGCGGTGGTTTCAATGGCGGGGGCTAGATAGCAACATATTGCATGAAATTACTGCAGAGACCCGGTCAAGGTGGGAGGGGGCTTGCTCCCGATAGCGGAGTGACAGTCAGCCCATACGTTGACTGATACACGGTTATCGGGAGCAAGCCCCCTCCCACCGGGTTAACCGCATGCAGTCAGCTGATTTTGTGGAGGTAGGCGGGCAGGGGTTGTTCCGGCAACACCGACAACACCTTCAAGCGCTGCAACATCCGCTGCCGCGCCCGTTGCAGGTGCTCGCGCAGGTTCAACGCCGCCGCATCGAACGCGCCGTGCAGCAACAACTCCAGGATCAAGCGGTGTTCGGCGAGCATCGCCGGGTCGGCACCGATCCCCAGCAAACGATAGAAAATCCGGCTGATGATCATCGGGCTCTGGCCCTGGCGGATCAGCGCGGCGATCTTGCGGTTTTGCAGGCCGGCCAGGCAGCGTTGGTGCAAATCCTCTTCGATCTGCTCGATGGCTTCCAGGCTGCACTGTGGGCTGTCCTGGGCGTCGAGCACGCGTTGCAACATGGCTTCGAGCAGCGCGCGGTCCAGGTTCGGCGCGCTCTGGCGTAGCGCTTCGGGCTCCAGGCAGGCGCGCAGTTCGTAGTCTTCGGTGACTTCCCGCGCCGTCAGCGGCCCGGCCAGCCATTGGGAGTAGGGCTCTTTTTCCACCAGGCCACGGTCGCGCAGGCGCATCAGCGCTTCACGCACCACCGCGCGGCTGACGCCATAGTGGTCGGCGGCGGCTTGCTCATCCAGGCGGTAATGGCCGAAAGCGATGCAGGTGGACAGCGCCGCGCCGATTTCCTCGACGATCCGCTCGCCCAACGGCCGTGTATCCACCAGTTCGTCCTCGTCGTTCAGGCCCAGGTGCGCCGGGCTCAGGGGCAGGCGCAGCGGTTCCATGGCCACGCCCTCGGGGTTGATCAGGTAACCCCGCCCGTTGAAACGGCAGATCAACCCTTCGGCATGCAGCAGGTCCAGCGCCTTGCGTACCGGCACGCGGCTGGTGCCGAACAATTCGGCCAGCGGCGCTTCGAGCAGGACCAGCCCGTGGCGCGCGGTGCCGTTGACGATCGCGTCACGCAAAAGCTGGTGAATCATCGCGTAACGAGAGGCCGAGGCGGACACTGCTTTCATCGTGTTCTCTGAGGTAAAGAGCTCTGGTGTTTGTAGGACGCAGCCGGGGATTCTCTCATAGATGTGCCTGTCACTCTGCGTCACGTCGGTGGCACTTTTTTGGGGCCTGAATCTAGGATTGTTACTTTTTTGCACCAAGATGTACTTATTAATAAAAGATACATTATTTGTTTGAGAGCGTGCTGCAGGGTCCGCGCCAGGTTTTTTTGCTTCCTACAAAAGCATCTATCCCGCCGCTCTGGTCGATAAAGCGCAATCACCGAAAAATCCGTCGACACAGACTGGCACGAAATCTGCCTTTGTAAAATGTACATTTTATTAATATGTACGTTTTGTGAGGGTCCGCCTGATGTCAGACGCCACTTCAATGGCCGAGGATTTCGCCAGCGGTCGCAGCGACCCGGTGCAAGCCCTCGAACAGGCGCTCGCCCACGCGAGTCGGTCGGCAGCGTGATCACCCCGGCCGTCATCCATATCGCCCCGACGGGGGAAGACGCACGCCTGTTGCGGGCTGCGCTGTCCGTCGAATCCCAACTGACTATCTAAGGAGACACCCCATGGCTAAAGACATCCTCTGTGCATTCGGCGTCGACGTTGACGCCGTCGCCGGCTGGCTCGGTTCCTACGGCGGCGAAGACTCGCCCGACGATATCTCCCGCGGCCTGTTCGCCGGTGAAATCGGCGCGCCGCGTCTGCTCAAACTGTTCGAGCGCTACGGCCTGCGCACCACCTGGTTTATCCCCGGCCACTCGATGGAAACCTTCCCCGCGCAGATGAAGGCGGTGGCCGACGCCGGTCACGAAATCGGCGTACACGGCTACAGCCACGAAAACCCGATTGCGATGACCGCCGAGCAGGAAGAAATCGTGCTCGACAAGTCCATCGAGCTGATCACCCAAGTGACCGGTAAACGTCCCACCGGCTACGTCGCACCGTGGTGGGAATTCAGCAAGGTCACCAACGAGCTGCTGCTGAAAAAAGGCATCAAGTACGACCACAGCCTGATGCACAACGACTTCCACCCCTACTACGTGCGCAAGGGTGACAGCTGGACCAAGATCGACTACAGCCAGCACCCCGACACCTGGATGAAACCCCTGGTGCGCGGCGAAGAAACCGACCTGGTGGAGATCCCGGCCAACTGGTACCTCGACGACCTGCCGCCGATGATGTTCATCAAAAAAGCCCCCAACAGCCACGGCTTCGTCAACCCGCGTCACCTCGAAGAAATGTGGCGCGACCAGTTCGACTGGGTCTACCGCGAACACGAACACGCGGTGTTCACCATGACCATCCACCCCGATGTATCCGGCCGCCCGCAAGTGCTGCTGATGCTCGAACGCTTGATCGAACACATCCAAAGCCATGCCGGCGTGCGCTTCGTCACCTTCGACGAAATCGCCGATGACTTTATCCGCCGCCAACCGCGTACCTGACCCCATCCCACCCTCGAGGCGCGATCCATGTCCATCTACAACAAGCTTGACCTGACTGGCTGGAAACCCCGGCAACTGACGTCCCAGGAAGTGCGCTTCGCCACCTGGATCGCGTTTTTCGCCTGGGTGTTTGCGGTGTACGACTTCATCCTGTTCGGCACGTTGCTGCCGGAGATCGGCCGGCACTTCGGCTGGGGCGAGGTGGAACAAGCTGAAATCGCGACCTGGGTGGCGGTGGGTACGGCGGTGGTGGCATTTGCCATTGGCCCCGTCGTCGATAAGTTGGGGCGGCGCAAAGGCATTATCTTCACCGTGGCCGGTTCGGCATTGTGCTCGGCGCTGACCGCGATCGGTGGCGCGTGGGGCAAGTCGCCGCTGATTCTGATCCGTTCGTTGGGCGGCCTGGGCTATGCCGAGGAAACCGTCAACGCCACGTATTTGAGCGAGCTGTATGGCGCCTCGCAAGATCCGCGACTGACCAAGCGCCGTGGGTTTATCTACAGCCTGGTGCAGGGCGGCTGGCCGGTCGGTGCGCTGATCGCGGCGGGGTTGACCGCGCTGTTGCTGCCGATCATCGGCTGGCAGGGTTGCTTCATTTTTGCCGCGATCCCGGCCGTGGTCATCGCGATTATGGCGCGCAAGCTCAAGGAGAGCCCGCAGTTCCAGATCCATCAGCGCATCAGCGAGCTGCGTAAAAGCGGCGCGGTGAGCGAAGCGCAAAACGTCGCCGCGACCTACGGCGTGGACTACGACGAACACAGCAAAGCCGGCCTCAAAGCCGCCTTCCGTGGCCCGGCTCGCCGCGCCACCCTGGTGATCGGCGCCGCGCTGTTACTCAACTGGGCAGCGATCCAGGTGTTCAGCGTGCTCGGCACGTCGGTGATCGTCAGCGTTCACCACATCTCGTTCGAGAACTCGCTGATCATCCTCGTGCTGTCGAACCTGGTGGGTTACTGCGGCTACCTCAGCCACGGCTGGATGGGCGACAAGATCGGCCGCCGCAACGTCATCGGCCTGGGCTGGATGCTCGGCGGGCTGTCGTTTGCCGGGATGCTGTTCGGCCCGAGCAACATGGCGATGGTGGTCGGGCTGTACAGCCTGGGCCTGTTCTTCCTGATCGGGCCGTACTCGGCGGCGTTGTTCTTTATCAGCGAAAGTTTCCCCACCAGCATCCGTGCCACCGGCGGCGCGATCATTCATGCCATGGGCCCGATTGGCGCGGTGGTCGCAGGTTTCGGTGCGACGCAAGTGTTGTCCGCCGGCAGCGACTGGCAGACCGCAGCCCTGTGGTTCGGCGCCTTGCCGTGCTTTTTGTCCGGTGTGCTGATGTTTGCCGCACGCCATGTGCGTCCGGAAACCGTGCAGTAAGGAGTGTTTGATGAAGCGTAAAGTTGCCTTGATTACCGGTGCCGCCAGCGGCATCGGTCAAGCCCTCGCGGTGGCCTATGCGCGTAGCGGTGTGGCGGTGGTGGGCGGGTATTACCCGGCCGATCCCCATGACCCGCGCACCACCGTGTCCCTGGTGGAACAGGCGGCTGGCGAATGCCTGATGCTGCCGCTGGACGTGGGCGATACCGCCTCGGTGGACGCCTTGGCTGCCCAGGCCGTGCAGCATTTTGGCCGCCTGGATTATGCGGTGGCCAACGCCGGTCTGCTGCGCCGTGCGCCGCTGCTCGAAATGACCGATCAGCTGTGGGACGAAATGCTCAACGTCGACCTGACGGGGGTGATGCGCACCTTCCGCGCGGCGACTCGGCATATGCCCGCGGGCGGTGCGCTGGTGGCGATTTCGTCGATTGCCGGCGGCGTATATGGCTGGCAGGAGCACAGCCATTACGCGGCGGCCAAGGCCGGTGTGCCGGGGTTGTGCCGCTCGCTGGCGGTGGAATTGGCGCCGTTGGGGATTCGCTGCAATGCGGTGATTCCGGGGTTGATCGAGACGCCGCAATCGCTGGATGCGCAGAACTCCCTCGGGCCGGAAGGTTTGGCCAAGGCCGCACGGGCGATTCCGTTGGGCCGGGTGGGGAGGGCAGATGAAGTGGCGTCGCTGGTGCAGTTTTTGACCAGTGATGCGTCGAGCTATTTGACCGGGCAAAGCATCGTCATCGACGGTGGCCTGACCGTGCGCTGGCCCGACTGACTGTACTCGATCCCATGTGGGAGGGGGCTTGCCCCCGATAGCGGTGTGTCAGCCACAGCTGTTTTATCTGAACCACCGCAATCGGGGGCAAGTCGAGTCGTCGCACCGCCCCTCCCACATTGGAACTGTGTTTTTTCAGGAGTTTTTGTATGAACCAACTGACCCATCGCCGCGCCGTGATCACCGGCGCCGGTGCCGCCATCATCGACGGTGGCCTGACTGTGCGCTGGCCCGACTGACTGTACTCGATCCTCAAATGTGGGAGGGGGCTTGCCCCCGATAGCGGTGTGTCAGCCACCATTGTTTTATCTGAGCCACCGCAATCGGGGGCAAGCCCCCTCCCACATTGGACTGTGTTTTTTCAGGAGTTTTTGTATGAACCAACTGACCCATCGCCGCGTCGTGATCACCGGTGCCGGCAGCGGCATCGGTGCCGCCATCATCGACGGTGGCCTGACCGTGCGCTGGCCCGACTGACGGATGTACTCGATCCCATGTGGGAGGGGGCTTGCCCCCGATAGCGGTGTGTCAGCCACAGCTGTTTTATCTGAACCACCGCAATCGGGGGCAAGTCGAGTCGTCGCACCGCCCCTCCCACATTGGAACTGTGTTTGATTCAGGAGAATTACATATGCCCCAACTGACCCATCGCCGCGCCGTGATCACCGGCGCCGGCAGCGGCATCGGTGCCGCCATCGCCCGTGCCTACGCGGCTGAAGGCGCACGCCTGCTGCTGGCCGACCGTAATACCGTTAGCCTCGCCGAAACCGCCATCACCTGCCGCAACCTTGGCGCTGAAGTGTTCGAGTGCCTGGCCGATGTCGGCACCGTTGAAGGCGCCCAGGCCAGTGTCGATCGTTGCGTCGAGCATTTCGGCGGCATCGATATTCTGGTCAACAACGCCGGCATGCTCACCCAGGCGCGCTGCGTCGACCTCTCCATCGAGATGTGGAACGACATGCTGCGCGTCGACCTCACCAGCGTCTTCGTCGCCAGCCAGCGCGCCTTGCCGCACATGCTGGCGCAGGGCTGGGGGCGGATCATCAACGTCGCCTCGCAACTGGGGATCAAGGGCGGCGCCGAGCTGACCCACTACGCAGCGGCCAAGGCCGGTGTGATCGGTTTCACCAAATCCCTGGCGCTGGAAGTCGCCAAGGACAACGTGCTGGTCAACGCCATCGCGCCGGGTCCCATCGAAACGCCGCTGGTGGGCGGCATCAGCGACAGCTGGAAGCGCGCCAAGGCCGCCGAACTGCCTCTGGGCCGCTTCGGCCTGGCCGACGAGGTGGCGCCCACCGCCGTGCTGCTGGCCAGCGAGCCGGGCGGTAACCTGTTCGTCGGCCAGACCCTGGGCCCGAACTCCGGCGATGTCATGCCATGAGCGGGGTGTAGCGATGTGCGGACTCTGCGGGCTGCTCGGCGAAGACCTGCACTGGAGCGACCCCCTGGGCGATGAGTTGCCCAGGCGCCGCGAACGCCTGCGCCGGATCGCCGCGATCAACCAAGTGCTGGCGGTGTTCCGGCTCAAGGTCGAAGACTTCCAGGGCGCCTCGTACCTGCTGTTGGGCGCCACCGGCAAACAGGCGTTGGCCAGCGGCCTGGATCAACTCTGGCAAGCGGCCGAAACCATGCTCGGGCGGCCGCTGGACCCGCTTGATCCGCAACTGCTGAACCACTTGGAAAACACCCCATGCGTTCTGTAGGCACGCCCCATTGTGGCGAGGGAGCTTGCTCCCGCTGGAGTGCGAAGCGCTCCCAACGCGGTGTCCGAGGAGGATCTGGCACACCTCGCTCGCTTGGTTTTGGGGCCGCTTCGCAGCCCAGCGGGAGCAAGCTCCCTCGCCACAGTCAACGCGTTCCGGCCGATGGCGATGGGTATGAGGTGGAACGATGAGCATCGCTCTGAATGTGATCACTGGCTTCCTCGGCAGCGGCAAAACCAGCTTGCTCACGCGCCTGCTGCAAGGCGAGAGCCTTGGCGACACGGCGCTGCTGATCAATGAATTCGGCGACATCGGCATCGACCATCTGCTGGTGGAAGAAGTGGCGCCGGACACCGTGCTGCTGCCCAGCGGCTGCGTCTGCTGCTCGATTCGCGGTGAACTCAAAGACGCACTGCTCGGCCTCTTGCAACGCCGCGAGCGCGGTGAAATCCCGGCCTTCAAGCGGGTGATCCTGGAAACCACCGGCCTGGCCGACCCGGCGCCGATCCTCGCGACCCTCAACAACGACGTGCAACTGCGCGGGCGTTTTCATATCGGCCTGGTCATCACCCTGGTCGACGCCAGCCACGCGGCCCTGCAGGAACGCCTGCACCCGGAATGGCTGGCCCAGGTGGCGGCGGCGGATCGCTTGCTGCTGAGCAAGACCGACCGGGTGGACGACTGCGAGCCACTGCGTTTGCACCTGCAGGCGCTGAACCCGGGCACGCCGATCCTGAATACCCACGACATCCACAGCGGCGATCAACTGCTGCTCGGCGAAGGTTTGCGCAGCGCCGAACCGGCGGTCGAAGTCAGCCGCTGGCAACTGCACCGGACCACCACGGCCAGCCATGGCGCCGCGCAAGTCTGCTGCCTGACCTTCGACCAGCCGCTCGATTGGGTCGGCTTCGGAGTGTGGTTGTCGATGCTGTTAAGATGCCATGGCGAACGAATCCTTCGCGTCAAAGGACTGCTCAACGTGAACGCAAGCTCGGCCCCCATCGTCATTCATGGTGTGCAGCACTGCCTGCATGCGCCAGTCCACCTGCCGGCGTGGCCGGGTACCGACCGGCAATCGCGCCTGGTGTTTATCCTGCGCGGCCTCGACCCCACGCAGTTGCGCCGCTCGTTTGAAGCGTTTTCACGGCGGTTCGCAGCATGATCACCTTAAGAGTCCTCGGCACCTCGGTGACCTTGCTCGAATGCTTGCGCGTGCGGGCCGAGCAGGAACTGGGCATTCGCCTGGTGTACCAGGTGCATGACGTCGAACAGGCCCAGCGCATCGCGGTGATGCAGCCCGACAGCTACGACCTGTACGACCAGTGGTTCCACAACGTCGACTTCGTGTGGCCCGCCCGCGCAATCCAGCCCATCGACACGCGGCGCATCGCCTTGTGGCACGAGATCAACGACCTGCCCAAACGCGGTCGCCTGTCGCCCAGCGACCGCCTGGGCAGCGGCAGCGTGCCCAGTGAACGGCTGTTTGTGCAGCACGATGGCAGCCTCGGCAGCACCGTCACCGAACGCATCAGCATGTTGCCCCTGACCCACAACGCCGACAGCTTCGCCTACCGCCCCGAGCGCTTGCCCGAGGCCTTCAGCCGCAGCAATGAAAGCTGGGGCTGGTTGCTCGACCCGCTGTTGCGCGCGCGCACCGCCCTGCAAAGTGACGCCGCCATCGGCGCTCTGGATGCCGCGCTGGCGGTGCAGGGCGCCGGGCTGGCGACGTTCAAGGACATCGGCAATATGAGCATCGAAGAGATCGATGTGCTCGCCGATATCCTGGTGCGCAAGCAGAAGGAAGGGCACTTCGCGGCCTTCTGGTCCGACGATGAAGAAGCCGCGCAATTGATGCTCAGCCCGAGCATCGATATCCAGAGCCTGTGGTCGCCGACCCTGATGCGCCTGCACCGTGCGGGGGTGAAGTACCGCCTGGCGGTGCCGCGTGAAGGCTATCGCGCCTGGTTCGGTGGCCTGTCGTTGTCGCGCCATGCCCAGGGCCCGGTGCTCGACGCGGCCTATGCATACCTCAATTGGTGGCTGTCGGGCTGGCCGGGGGCGGTGATGGCCCGCCAGGGTTACTACATCGGCAACCCGGCACGCAGCCGCGATCATTTGACCAGCGCCGAATGGGACTACTGGTACGCCGGTAAACCCGCGCGGGAAGAATTACCGGGCAGCGATGGCCTGCCGCTGATCGATATCGGCGAAGTGCGCGACGGCGGCTCCTATGAGCAGCGCATGGGGCATATCGCGGTGTGGAATTCGGTGATGGATGAACACAACTACCTCGTGCGGCGCTGGGGGGATTTCATGCGCGCGCGAGGTTGATGCTGGCCAATTGCCTGTCGCCAATAATATGACGCTAAATATCCCGTTTTTATTATGTGCGCTTGCCTGAACTCCCAGCTAATCTGCTCAAACCCAACATCTTATAAAGATAGATGTTTTTTTGACGCAGGGTCGGTCGTCGCAAGGAAGGCACATGACGAAGGGACGCAATGGCATAGAAAGGCGCACGCTTGCGCGGGGCGCGGCCATGCCCTGGCGCCACACGTTTCAGACCCGTATTGCCGGGGTGCTGGCGCTGTTGTTGCTGCTGGTGGTCGCTGCCACCTACTTTGCGGTTAAGGCGGCCACCAGCCGCGCCATGGAAAACCAGGCGCGGGTCCAATTGAAAACCGGCACTCAGGTGTTCGAACGCCTGCTGGACTTGCGCGGCCGCCGCTTGCAATACGGGCTGGACTGGCTCACCGCCGACGGCTCGTTCAAACACGCTGTGGCCGCAGGCAAGACCGCGCCGATCCTGGCCGCCCTGGGGCAACACGGGACCGGCATTCGTGCCAGCGAAGTGTTTGTGCTGGGGCTCGATGGCAAGGTGATGGTCAGTACCTTGCCTGTGCTCTCCAGTGGTCAACCGTTCCCTTACGACGCAGCACTGCGCCAGGCACGCCGCAGTGGCCTGCAAATGCTGATCGTGGCGATGGACGGGCGCCCCTATTTGCTGGTGCAAGACGAAGTGCTCGACCCGCTGCCCGTCGCCCGCGTCGTCATGGGCTTTCCCATGGACACACTGTTCGCCAATGAACTGCGCTCCATGAGCAACCTCGACGTGTCGTTCCTCAGTGTGCAAGGCGCACGCCCCGGCGCACTGTTCAGCACTCAGCCCGATGGCTACCAGGCCACCCTGGTCAGCCTGCTGCGCGACCCACACCCCAACCCCGAGGCGCAGATCGATCTGTTCTACGGTGAACGCGTGCTCAGCCATGTGCTGTCACTGGCCAACACCGGCGATGGCGATGAAGTGCGGGTGCTGCTGCAAAGCCCGCTGGACCATGCCCTGGAAGCCTTTGCGCCGCTGGGCCGGCAATTTCTCGGGATTGCCCTGGCGGTGTTGCTGGTGTCGCTGGCCGGCGCGTTGTTTCTGGCGCGGCGGGTGTCGCGCCCGCTCAATGCGTTGGTGGAGGCCGCCGAACGCATCGGCGCCGGTGACTACCGCACGCCGGTACGGGTGCGCGGCAACGATGAGTTTGGCCTGCTGGCCCGTGCCTTCAACGCCATGCAAAGCGGCATTGCTGTGCGCGAACGGCAACTGGCCCATAACGCCCTGCATGACTCGCTCACCGGCCTGCCCAATCGCGCCCTGGTCATGGAGCGCCTGGGCAGTGCGATCAGTGCGCGGCGCCCGGTGGTGTTGCTGTACCTGGGGATTGAAAACTACCGGCTGATCAATGAAGGCTTCGGCCCGCAAGGCGTCGAGCAAATGCTCCGCGAAGCCAGCCGCTGTTTGTCCATGAGCCTACTGCCCAGCGACACGGCGGCGCGCATCACCGGCAGCGAGTTTTTGGTGCTGCTGGAAAACACCCAGATCGACCGCGCCGTGGCCCGTGCCGACCGTCTCTACGCGCTGATCACCGAACCCCAGCGCATTGGCAACGACGAACTGCGCCATGAAGTGAGCATCGGCATCGCCGCGTACCCCACCGACGGCCAGCAGGTCGACGAACTGATCAGCCGCGCCGCCATTGCCCGCCATGATGCGGCGGCCTTGCCCGGCTATCTGCAGATCTACCGGCAGGACCGCGACCTGGCGCACCAGCGCCAGATCAGCCTGATCCGCGACCTGCGCCGCGCCGCTCTCGAAGGTGAGTTGTTCCTGTGCTATCAGCCCAAGCTCGACCTCAAGCACGGCCATGTGCGCCAGGCCGAGGCCTTGCTGCGCTGGCAGCACCCGACTCTGGGGCTGGTGTCGCCCGTCGAATTCATCCCCCTGGCCGAACGCACCGGCAGCATAGGGAGCCTGACGTTGTGGGTGATCGAAGAAGCCATCCGCCAGATCGCCGAGTGGGGGCAGCGCGGCCTGCATATCCAGTTGTCGGTGAATATTTCGGTGGACGATTTGGCCGATGACGACCTGGCGATTCGCGTCACTGCCTTGCTGCTGCAATACGCCGTACTGGCCCAGCAACTGATTTTTGAGATCACCGAAAGCGCGATCATGCACAACCCGCAACAGGCCCTCAGCGTGCTGGAACAACTGCGCGGCTGTGGCATCAGCCTGTCGGTGGATGACTTCGGCACCGGCTATTCGTCGCTGGCGCAATTGCAGCGCCTGCCGGTGCAGGAGCTGAAGATCGACCAGTCCTTCGTGCGCAACCTCGACAGCACCAGCGGCGACGGCGTGATCGTGCGTTCCACCATCGAAATGAGCCATAACCTGGGGCTCAAGGTGGTGGCCGAGGGTGTTGAGTTCGAGCCCAGCCTGGCGCTGCTCAAACAGTGGAATTGCGACACCGCCCAGGGTTACTTGATCAGCCGGCCGTTGACCGCGATGGCGTTCGAGCGGTGGATGCGGCGCGAGCACGTTCTGCTGTGAAAAAACCGCAGTAAAAAGGCGGCTACCCGTGAAGGTAGCCGCCTTTGTTGTGCTGCCGGTAACGCTTAATCCGGCAGTTTGAACGCCATCACATAGTCACCCTGCTTGGTGCCCAGGGAACCGTGACCGCCGGCCATGACCAGCACGTACTGCTTGCCGTCCTTGCCGGTGTAGGTCATCGGTGTGGTTTGCGCACCGGCTGGCAGGCGACCTTCCCACAGTTGCTTGCCGTTTTTCACGTCATAGGCACGCAGGTACTGGTCGAGGGTGCCGCTCAGGAAGGACACGCCACCGGCGGTGGTGAAGGTGCCGCCCAGGCTAGGCACGCCCATGGTCAGTGGGACCGGAACCGGCGAGCTGTCGCGCACGGTGCCGTTCTTGTGCATCCAGATGGTTTTGTGGGTGGTCAGATCGACCGCCGCCACATAACCCCACGCTGGCGCCTGGCACGGCAGGCCCATCGGCGACAGCATCGCTTCGAGGATCACGCCGTAGGGCGCGCCTTTGTTCGGCTGCACGCCTTCGGTTTCGCTGACGCGTGGGCCCTGCTTGGCGATGTCGGCGGCCGGGATCAGTCTCGATTTGAACGCCATGTAGCTCGGGTTCACGAAGGCGATCTGGCGCACTGGGTCGACGGAAATGCCGCCCCAGTCGAACACGCCGAAGTTACCCGGGTAGACGATCGAACCCTGCAGCGATGGTGGAGTGAAAGCACCGTCGTAGCGCATGGATTTGAAATCGATGCGGCACAGCATCTGGTCGAACGGGGTCACGCCCCACATGTCACGCTCTTTGAGCGGCGGTGGCATGAAGTTCAGGTCAGACTTCGGTTGCGTCGGCGAGGTGTGATCGCCCGCGACTGCGCCTTGCGGTACGGCCACTTCGTGGATCGGCACCACCGGCTGGCCCGTGGCGCGGTCCAGCACGTAGATGCTGCCTTGTTTGGTCGACGCCATCACCGCTTGCTTCACGCCGGCTTCGGTCTTGATGTCGATCAGCGACGGCTGGCCGCCCACGTCCATGTCCCACAGGTCATGGTGCGTGAACTGGAAGGTCCACTTCACGTGGCCGCTGTCGATGTCCAGGGCGGTCAGGCCGGCGCTGTATTTTTCCGAGTCTTCGGTACGGTCGCCGCCGTATTGGTCGGGCATCTGGTTGCCCATCGGCAGGTAAAGCATGCCGAGTTTTTCATCCACGGAGAACATGGACCACATGTTCGGCGAGTTGCGGGTGTAGGTCTTGCCCTCGGCCAACGGGGTGGTGTCGTCCGGGTTGCCGCTGTCCCAGTTCCACACCAGCTTGCCGGTGTGTACGTCGAACGCACGGATCACGCCGCTTGGCTCGTCGGTGGAGACGTTATCGGTGACGTGACCGCCGATCACTACCAGGTTTTTGGTCACGGCCGGTGGTGAGGTGGAGTAGTAACCGCCTGGCGCGAAGCTGCCGATATTGGCACGCAGGTCGACCTGGCCTTTGTCACCGAAGTCTTCACACATCTTGCCGGTGTCGGCGTTCAGGGCGATCAGACGGGTGTCGGCGGTCGGTACGAAGATGCGTTTCGGGCAGGCGTTCGGCGCGGCAGCCGGGCTGGCGCTGCCGGTTGGGCTCTGCTCGGAGGCATAGGCGGCGTCATCGTGATACGACACGCCACGGCAGGTCATGTGCGCCCAACCCTTGAAGTTCGCGGCACCTTCGGTGCTGATCTTCGGATCGAAACGCCAGATTTCCTTGCCGGTATCCGGGTCGAGGGCAATCACCTGGCTGTGTGGCGTACACACGTAGAGCATGCCGTTGACTTTCAGCGGGGTGTTTTCCGCGGTGGTTTCACCGGGGTCGCCTGCGCCGGGAATGTCGCCGGTACGGAAGGTCCAGGCTGGCACCAGCTTGTGGGCGTTTTCCGGGGTGATCTGCGCCAGGGGCGAGTAGCGATCGCCGTAGGCCGAACGGCCGTAGGAATTCCAGTCGCCATCGGCCTGGGTCGGTGCGGCGCTGGCCATGCCTGGCACCGCGTCGCGGTCCAGTTGGCCTTTGATTTCACCGGGGTGGGTGAATTGGCTGGCCACGGCGGCAGCGCCGGCCAGGACCACGGCCACGCTCAGCGCGCCGGTGCCCAGCGGTGCCGGTTGGCCACGCAGCAACGGACGGCGAAACCATGGGAGCAGCATGACGATGCCCAGGGCGAACAGCAGTGCCAGGCGCGGCACCAACTGCCACCAGTCCAGGCCGACTTCCCACAGTGCCCACACGGTGCTGGCGAACAGTACCAGTGCGTACAGGCCCAGCGCGGCGCGGCGGGTGGCCAGCAGCAGCAGGCCGGTCAGGGTGATGCCGATACCGGCCAGCAGGTAGTACAGCGACCCGCCGAGCAGGCTCAGCTTGATACCACCGGCCAGCAGGGCCAGGCCCATGATCAGCAGCAAGACGCCTAGCAGCCTGGGCAGCAGGCGGCTTGGGCTTGAGGCACCATCAGTGCTCATAGTGTGTTTCTCCGTGACGTTGGAATTATGTATCCCCGTGTTGCTTCACTGTAGATGACGATTTGGCACGGGCTTCGTTCAGCGTTAATTGGTTTTTCTGGGGATAGCGGGGGTTATCCACAGGCGGGCGATTTATCCCCAGGCGCGGACGGGTGCAAGACAGCGCTGTCTTTGTGGCGAGGGGGATTCGGCATGTTGGGGTCGACCGGGGGTGAAACGTTTCAGGTTATTGCCGCCAAGGATAATGCGCTGGGGCTTGGAGAGAAAGTGCAAATCGTAAGATGCATTATTTCTGATTGGGTAACAGTGACGGAATGTCGCTGTG
>Ga0209913_1000287_pt1 | contig 47851 bp, 45 predicted proteins | sample PersoiDNA2013203_FD_185805 | JGI IMG/M metagenome (GOLD analysis project Ga0209913, IMG submission 185805) | Permafrost soil microbial communities from the Arctic, to analyse light accelerated degradation of dissolved organic matter (DOM) -... | ecosystem: Environmental > Terrestrial > Soil >...
CTGCTGCTGGCCCTGCACCAGTTCAGGCGGCATCGAAAGCTGAAAAAGCACCAGCAGCGCCTGGTGGAGGCGCTGGGGGGCAGCCGGTTCTGGCGTGTCGGCATGGCCCGGGTCGAGTTTCTGAAGTCCTGGCCCAAGCTGAGCCCGCAGCAGGCGCTGGGGGTGCTGATCGACGAAGGCGATTCGGTTCGGATCAAGGGCCGCTGGTATGGGGCCCAGGAAGACTTTGAACAGGTCGTGAGCAAGGAGCTGGCCACGCTCACCTGGCTGGCCCCACATCCGTGGCGCACGGCCAACCTGGCCTGGGTGCAGGTCGTTGCCCCTGCCGGCCCCCTGCTGGTGTGTGCAGAAACCCTCGCCAACCCCAGGGCCTCGCGCGAGGCCCTGGCCGACATGGTGCGCTCGGTCTTTCCGGGCTTTGCGTTGCCGACGGGGGCCGCATCGGACTTTTCGCTGGAAAAGAACCGCTACTCGCTGACGGCCATGGTGGCGTTCCTGGCGCTGCTGCTGTTCTCCCTGCTGGACACCTATGTGTTCAACGACTACGAGCTGATTGAATCCCAGGTGGCACGGCTGCTCAGCAGCCCAACCCTGCTGGTGGCCGCTGGGGCTGTGCTGGTCGGGGTGGGCCTGTTCAGCTACCGCCGCCTGCTGACTGGCCAGGTGCCCGTGCAAGAGTCGCTGGTGCTGGCCCTTTTTCTGACAGGCGCTTTGGCCATGGCGGCCCTGCCTGCGCTCAAGCGGGTCGATCAGGTGCTGGCGAACGGGCCATCCACCTGGTACGCCTACCGCCTGGTTGACCGGGTGGTTCACCTGAGCCCCGTGGATGCCCGCCAGGGCTTGCCGACCCTGCGTTTCACCAAGGCGCCGGAGTACTGGGCTCAGATGCCCGTGGGCAGCGAGGTGCAGGTGCCGCTGTTGCGCGGCCCCCTGGGCCTGTGGCAGCTCGATCACCAGCGCTTTGACCCGCCGATCCTGGCGTTCTATGAGAACGCCAGCAAAAAGTGAGCGGCGCGGCCACGTCCGGCCAAAGCCACAACCTGGGGCCCAGCCCAGCCCTGGGTTAAGCTCAACAACCCCGCAGCCCACCCCGATGCCGCCATGTCCACGCCCCCTGCCCCTCCAGCCCAGCGCCACAACCCCTTGCATGGGCTGACCCTGGAGGCCATCGTCACCGCACTGGTTGACTTCTATGGCTGGGACGAACTGGCCCATCTGGTGCCCATCCGCTGCTTTGCGCTCAACCCCAGCATCAAATCAAGCCTGACCTTTCTGCGCAAGACGCCCTGGGCGCGCGAAAAAGTCGAAAGCCTGTACCTGTTCATGCTGCGCGAGCAGCGCCGCGCCGGGCAGCACGGCGACTGATTGCGCGGGCCATCCCTTTCAGGCCGCAATCACCTTCAAGGCCTCGACCAGCCGCGCCGTGTCCTCGGCCGAGGTGAACAAGGCCGGTGAAATGCGCACGCAGTCACCCGCCGCCACGCCCCCACGGCGCACGGTGAACAGGCCGAATTCATCCTTCAACCGCTTGGCCAGGCGCAGGTTGTCGTCGCGGCTGGTCTGGCCGCGCAAGCGGATCGAGGTGATGCCGGCGTACAGGCGCGGGTCTTGCGGCGTCAGGATCTGCAGTTTCGGCCGTTCCAGCAGGGGCTTGACCCACAGATCGCGCAGGTGGCGCAGGCGGGCCTCCTTGTGGGCCGGGCCCAGGCTTTGGTGCAGGTCCAGTGCCACGGGCACGCTCAGCACGTTGGCGATGTTGGTGGTGCCCGTGTGCACGCGCGAGCGCACATCGTGGGCGGGGAAGTCGCCGTCTTCGAAGGCCCGGTCGATGTCCTCGAGCCGGCCCTCCTTGATGTAGAGGCAGCCCACGCCCAGGGGCGCCCCCATCCATTTGTGCAAGTTGAAGCCCACAAAATCGGCGCCCAGCGATTCAACCTTGAAATCGATCTGGCCCCAGGAATGGGCTGCGTCCACGATCACGTCAATGCCACGGGCCCGGGCCAGGCGGCAGATCTCGGCCACCGGCAGCAACAGCCCGGTGCGGTGGCTGACATGGGTCAGCAGCAGCAAACGGGTCTTTGGATACTGCTCGAAGGCCCGCGCGTAGGCATCGATCACGTTCTGGTGGCTGGCTGGCTCGGGCAGACTGATGCGCACCACCTCGGCGCCGCGGCGCTGGCGCAGGTAGTTCATGGCGTACTGCATGCTGTCGTAATCCAGATCGGCATACAGGGCCACATCCCCCGGCTGCAGGCGCCGGTAGTTGGTGATGAGGTTTTGCAGCGCCTCGGTGGCACCCCGGGTCAGGGCCACCTCCTGCGGCTTGGCACCCAGCTCCAGGGCCACGCGATCACGCACGCGTGCGGCCTCCCCGGCGTCGTACTGGCCGCGCACGAACACCGAACCCCGGCGATTGATCTCGTCGATGTGGCGGTGATAGGCCTGCGCCACCGGCCGCCCCATCATGCCGAAGTAGCCGTTCTCGAAGTTCACCACGCTGCGATCCACCGGGAACAGCGCGGCCACGCGGGCCCAGTGGGCCTCGTCACGGGCCAGGCTGGCCGGATCTTGCAGGGGGCGCGGCACCGGCGGCTCGTCGGCGGCGGATGCTTCGGGCGCCGGTCCAGTGCGTGCCTGGGCCTGGGCGGCACCGGCCATCCAGGCGCCTACTGAGGCGCCTGCTGAAGCGATCAGGCCGCGGCGCTGGCGCTGGAATGGGGTGGCCGGGGTGTTCATGGGCAATGTGCTGTCTGTCATGGCGCCCCAGCCTAGCGGCGGGCCGTGTCATGCCCATGACGCACCTGCCATGACGCACCTGGGCAGCGGCGGCTCAGGCCTTGGGGCCGTGGTCCAGGTAGGCCGACACGCGCTCGCCCCAGCGCTCTTCCGGGAAGTAGTCCCACACGGCATGGTGCTGGGTGGCCCAGTTGTCCCAGAACAGCAGGGTGCCCGGCTCCCACTTCACACGCACCTGGAAGGCCAGATTGCGTTCGATGTGGCGGTACAGATGCTGCAACACGGCCTGGCTTTCCTGGCGGCTGAGTTGCACGATGTGCGAGGTGAAGGCCTCGTTCACGTACAGGAACTTCTGCCCCGTGAACGGGTGGCGCGCCACCACCGGGTGCTCGGTGGCCGGGAAGGTCTTGCCCGGCTCGGGCTGGGTGCCGTAGCCGGCCGTCCAGGCGGTGGAGCCGTCGTGCACCGCAGTCAGGCCGTCGAGGAAGGCCTTGTAGGGTGCCGACAGCGACTCATAGGCCAGCACCAGGTTGGCAAAGGCCGTGTCGCCGCCGCCCGACTCGGGCAGCCGCGTCACGTGAAGGAACGAGCCCCAGATCGGGTTGGCGTCGCAAGACACATCGTGGTGCCAGGCGTCGCCCGCCGTGAAGCGCGACTGCGGCCCGGTGCGCCAGGCCAGCACTTCGGGGTCATCGGTGCCACCGGCCACGGCGCGGCTCTTGGCCAGCAGGTGGCGATGCAGGGTGCCGAAGCGGCGCGCAAAGCGCTTGTGCGCCTCCAGATCCAGCGTCTGGCCGCGGAAGGCCAGCACCAGGTTTTCGCCGATGGCACGGCGGATCTCGGCGAATTGCTCGTCAGGGATGTCGCGCGACAGGTCCACGCCATGGATCTCGGCACCGATCGTGGGCGCCAGGCGCGTCAGCTTGAAGGTCTTGTAGGGTGCACGGGGCAATGCGTGCCAGGCTTCGATGGCCTGCTTGTCGTTGAAGTCTTGGTAAAAGCTCATGGTGTTCGCTCAGTCGGGTGTCGGTTCCACGTGGGGTTCAACAAGGGGTTCTCACCGGTTTGGGGCGGCCTTTCGAGGGGCTGCCGGCCACCGGTTCGAGCCGAATCTAGCGCCGGCCCGGCACCGGACTTCGACCCTTTTCAGATAAGAAAAAGTGATTCCGGCCAGATCTCCAAGGCTTGAGGAAACGCAAAAAATCGGGGTTCCGGGCCATGTGTGTTGTTGTCGCGGATCAAACCCGCGCGGCCCACCCTGTGGCTGAACAGAGCCCTGTCCGCTCGCTTCGGGCGGCCGCCACACGCCGGCCATGGACAAACCTTGCGCTGGGTACAGACAAACGGCCCCACATTGGATTAGCGTGGGCCTTTGACGCAGCTTCGCAAAGGCCCGGGCATGGAATTCAAGGACTACTACCAGCAATTGGGGGTCGGCAAGAACGCCACCGCAGACGAGATCAAGAAGGCGTTTCGCAAGAAGGCCCGCCAATACCACCCCGATGTCAGCAAAGAGCCCGATGCGGCCAGCCGCATGGCCGAGCTCAACGAGGCCAACGCGGTGCTGTCCGACCCCGAAAAGCGGGCCGCCTATGACACCCTGGCCAGCCAGCCCCAGGCCAGCCGTGCCGGCCAGGCGTACCAACCGCCACCCCACTGGGACAGCGGCTACGAGTTCTCGGGCAGTGCCGACGACCTGGAAGGCGAGCACAGCGACTTCTTCGAGCAACTGTTCGGCCGCTCGGCCCGCGCCAGCCGACAAGGGCGGGGCGCAGCCGGCAGGGGCGGCGCCCAAGCGCAGGCGCAGCGGGGCAACGACCACCATGCCAGCATCGAGCTCGACCTGGTCGATGCCTACACCGGGGCCCTGCGCACCATCACGCTGCAGGCCGGGCGCCTGAACGAAGCCGGCCACCTGGTGCGCGAAGAACGCCACCTGGAGGTGAAAATTCCCCAGGGCGTGCGAGAGGGCCAGCACATCCGACTGGCTGGCCAGGGCAGCCCGGGCCTGGCCGGCGGCCCGCCCGGCGATCTGTTGCTCGAAGTCGGCTTCAAGCCCGATGCGCGCTGGCATGCCGAAGGCCGCGATGTGCACCAGACCCTGGTGTTGGCCCCCTGGGAGGCGGCCCTGGGCACCGCCATCACCGTGCGCACCCCGGGCGGAGAGCTGGAGGTGCAGGTGCCCGCCGGCTGGCGCCGCGGCCGCAAGCTGCGCCTGAAGGAGCGCGGTATCCCCGGCCACCCCAGCGGTGACCTGTACCTGACGCTGGACCTGGCCCTGCCCCCTGCCGACACCGATGCGGCCCGTGCCGCCTACACCGCCCTGGCCCAGGCCTGCCCGGGCTTCAACCCCCGCCAGTCCCACGGAGCCTGACCATGAACCCAGCCCCTCAAAGCCAGCCCGACAGCCCAGTGCTGCATGCCGAGCTGCTCGCCGACGATGCCTTCGACCTGGAGGCCCTGGCCCAGGCCTGCCGCCAGAGCCCCGACTGGGTGCGTGTGCGGGTCGAAACCGGTGTGCTGCAGACCGACCCGCCAGGCCAGGCCTGGCGCTTCAGCAGCCAGACCTTTGTGCGCGCGCGCCGCATTGCCCAGCTGGAAGCCACCTTCGACGCCGACCCCCAACTGGCCGCCTTGACGGTTGACCTGATCGAAGAGGTGACCCGCTTGCGCCGGCAATTGCAGCAGTTGCAGGCCTTGCACGGTGATGCCCCGGCTTGACGTGTTGGCAGTGCTGTAACGGGTCATTGCACCTGTCTGCCCGGCGAGCCTGTTGAGTTCCCCTACACTCGCCGGCAAACCCTGCGCCGGATCAGGGTGTTCCACCGGCCCGCCAGGGCTGCTGGCCGCACCTGCCCCTGCCAAACCCGTCACCATGCAAGCCCCCATCCCGAGCTCATTTCTTGCCCTGATTGATGCCGATCTGGCCCAGGTCGGCACGCTGATCCAGCAACGCCTCAACACCGATGTGGCCCTGATTGCCTACGCTGCGCAGCACATCGCCCATTCACCTGAGCAGCGTGTGCGCCCCGCCCTGGCCCTGGTCTGTGGCCGGGCCCTGGGCGACAGTGGTGCGCGCCAGCAGGTGCTGGCTGCGGCCGTCGAACTGATCCACGCCGCCCTGGCGCTGCACCACGAGGTGGACCGGCCCGCCGCAGAGGCCCCCGCGGGCCTGGGCAACGCCCCCAGCGTGCTGCTGGGCGACCTGCTCTACACCGGGGCCTTCCGGGCCATCGTTGAACTGGGCGACATGCGCGTGCTGCGCGTGCTGGCCGACGCCACCAACCAGGTGGCCGAAGGCTCGGTGATGTACCAGCAGACCTACCAGGCAGCAGATGCGCCCGCCACCGCCGATGAGACCGGCCATCAGCACCTGCGCATCACCCGGGCCCGCACCGCCTCGCTGTTCGAGGCCGGGGCGCGTTGCGCAGCCATCCTGGCCGGGGCATCGCCCGACGTTGAGGCCGCCCTGGCCGCCTATGGCCAAGGCTGGGGGCTGGTGTGGCAGCTGGGCCGAGAGAGCCATGCCGAGGCCCCCCTGCCCGGCCGGCCAGACCGACTGAGCGAGGCGGCCCTGGTCGCCGCCCTGGCACAAGCCCAGGCAGCGCTGGCCCAGGCCCGACAAGGGTTGAGCCTGCTGCCCGACTCGCCCTACCGGCACGCGCTGCAGGACGCCACCGCCCTCGCTTGAGTGCCCGCGCGCTCAGCGCAAGCCGTGAGCGGGCGCCATGGTGCGGACCAGCGGCAGATTTTGAGTGACAAACATATAATTGGCATCCCAATCATTTTGCGAGATGCCCAGCTTGTGCGCGGCAGCCTGAGCGCTGTGGGCCCGGCCCTCCCCGCGCACAAAGGCTGAATTCCATGCACTCATCCGACAAGCCTGCGCGCGCCGTCTTCGGCGCACTGGTCTCCAACACGGCCCGGCAATGGCGCCGCGCCATCAACCGCCAGTTGCTTCCCCTGGGCCTGACCGAGGCCACCTGGCTGCCCCTGTGGCATGTGGCACGCGCCCCGCAGCCCATGCGGCAAAAAGACCTGGCCGCCCTGCTGGCCCTGGACACCTCGTCCGTGGTGCGCCTGCTGGACGAGCTGCAGGCCCATGGCCTGATCGAACGCCGCGAGGGCGAAGACCGCCGCGCCAGGATCCTGCACGTGACCCCCGCCGGCCAGGCCATCGTGGCCCAGGTGGGCCGCCAGACCGATCAGGTGCGGGCCACGCTGCTGGCCGGGATAGACGACGACGCCCTGCACACCGCCGTGCAGGTGTTGGAGCAGGTGCTGAGCACCCTGGCGGCACTGGAAGGCGCAGAGTCCACCGAGCCCGCCGAGGACGCCTGACATGCAACGCCCCCTGCCCCCCTTGTGGCTGCTGGTGCTGATCACCTTCAGCGGCACGGTGGCCATGCACATCTTCGTGCCGGCCCTGCCCCAGGCCGCCCTCAGCCTGAAGGCCGCGCCCGGCCCCATCCAGCTGACGATCAGCCTGTACATCCTGGGCCTGGCCGTGGGTCAGCCCATCTACGGCCCGCTGTCTGACAGTTACGGGCGCCGACCGGTGCTGATGGTGGGCCTGGCACTGTTCACACTGGGCGGCCTGCTGTCGCTGTGGGCCCCCGATGTGCGCCTGCTGGCCGCAGCGCGCTTCGTGCAGGCCCTGGGCGGGTGCGCCGGACTGGTGCTGGGGCGGGCCATCGTGCGCGACAGCTCGGGCATGACGCAATCGGTGCGGCGCCTGGCGATGATCAACCTCATCACGATGATCGGCCCCGGCCTGGCCCCGCTGCTGGGCCAGACGGTGACCGACTGGCTGGGCTGGCGCTTCATCTTCGTGCTGCTGATCGGGCTGGGCCTGCTCAACCTGCTGCTGACCTGGCGCATCCTGCCCGAGACCAGCCAACCCAGCGGCCAATTCCACCCCGGAAAACTCAAGCGCGACTATGGGCAGTTGCTCAGCTCAAGACCCTACCTGGCCCTGGCCATCGGCGGCGGCTGCGCCACCACCTCGATCTATGCCTTTCTGGCTTCGGCCCCTTTCATCTTCGTGCAGGAGATGCACCGGCCGCCGCACGAGGTGGCCCTGTACCTGGGCCTGCTGGTGGCCGGGTTGTCACTGGGCAACGCCCTGGCCAGCCGGCTGATCGGGCGCGTGAGCGTGGAGCACCTGATGCTGCGCGCCAATGCGCTGAGCCTGGCCAGTGCCGCCGTGCTGTTGGCGGTGTTGCTGGCCGGCCAGCTGCATTGGTGGCTGGTGCTGGCGCTGCTGCTGGTGTTCAACGTGGGCGCCGGCATGACCAGCCCTGCCGCGCTGACGCGCACCCTGAGCGTGCACCCCGGCCTGGTGGGCTCAGCCGCCGGGTTGTATGGCGCCATCCAGATGGTGGTGGGGGCGCTGTGCACTGCCGCCGTCGGGCTGGGCCACGACCCCGCCCTGGCCATGGCCTCGGTGCTGGTGGTGGCCAGCACCCTCAGCCAGCTGGGCTTCCGGGATGCATTGCGGACACCACCTCCCTGACCCTGTGCCAGCAAGGGCCGTGCGCCTGCGCGAAAATCACGTCCATGCCCAGCCCCCAGCCTCTCGACGACGACCCCATGCCCACCCCGCCCGTGCCGCCCGAACTCGAGGACTGCTGCGGCAACGGCTGTGACCCTTGCATCTTCGACCGCCACGACCTGGCCATGGACGAATACCGGCAGGCCATGCGGGCCTGGCAGGCCCGACAGCCCCCGGCACCACAGCCCTGAACCCGACCGCCAAAGGGCCGCGCCCCTGTGGCAGATTCGCGCCAGGCGCAATCCCCGGGGTGTGATTGTTCAATTCAGACCGGGAAAATCGCACGCACATCGGTGTTTTCGTTGCATTATGTAACGGTCAAGCTTCCGCCTGTTTTCCGGGATCGTCGCTTGAAAACGCCAAGATACAAAATCTGATAGCTCAATGCCGATTTTGCGCGAAATTGCCGACGACCTGACAACGAGACGAGTGCAGATCCTGGTCTCCCAATCCCGTTTGGGCACCTGGGCGGCCTTGTGCCTGTGCGCCCTGTTCGGCTTCACCCTGGTCGAGCGGGTGGGATGGACGGCTTACGGCAGTTGGTACGCGGTCGTTGCCAGCAGCTACCTGCTGCGCCAGTGGTTCTACCGGGTGCGCCTGCGCCGCCATGGCCCGACACTGCGCACCTTGAATGTGATGGCCGTGCTCAACACCATCACGGGCGCGCTGGCCGTGTCCTGCCTGCCCCTGTTCTCGAGCACGCTGGACACCATCGATCTGGCCCTGCTGTCGGCCCTGGTGGTGGGCTGGGCCGCGGTGACGGTCACAGTGCTGTCAGCCCGGCCGCGCATCTACGGCCTGTTTCTGGCCTTGAGCCTGGGTTCCGTGCTCTACGCCTGGCATGGCCATCTCCAGATCCACGCCTTGCTGACCCTGGCGGCCAGCCTGTTCTTTGGCGGCGTCCTGCTGCTCAATGTCTGCCGGATGATGGAACGCCAGCAACAGTCGGAATACGAACACCAGAAAGCCATCACCGACAGCCTGACCCAGTTGCCCAACCGCGAAGGCATCCGGGCCGATGGCGATGCCAACCTGCGCCAGGGCAACGATCAACTGGTGCTGGTGCTGGATCTGGACCGTTTCAAGTCCATCAACGATGCGCTGGGCTACGAATTTGGCGATGCCGTGCTGATCGAGGCGGCCCGGCGCCTGCACAGCATCCCCGGGGTCAAGGTGGGGCGGCTGCATGCCTCGCAGTTCTGCCTGCTGGCCTCCAGCCATGCCCAGACCACCGACCTGATCGAAGAGGTACGGACCCGCTTTGCCGAGCCCCTCAACGTGTTGGGCGAGCCGGTGGACATCAGCTTCACGGTGGGTGTGGCGGTGGCGCCCCGGCATGGGCAGAGCATGCAGCACCTGATCCGCGCCGCCGCCATCGCCACGCATGCGGCGCAACGCGTGAACGCAGACTGGCTGACCTTCTCCGACAGCATGGAGCTGAATTCGCGTGCCGACCTCAGCCTGCTGTCCAAGCTGAAGGATGCACTGACACAGAACCAGATGGAGATGCACCTGCAGCCCAAGGTGCGCATCGCGGACGGCAGCATCGAGTCGGCCGAGGCCCTGATCCGCTGGCGCCACCCCGAGCGCGGCCTGGTGCCGCCGAACGAGTTCATCCCCTTTGCCGAGCAGACCGGCAGCATCCGCATGCTGACCGAATGGATGCTCAAGAAGGCCCTGTTGGTCTGTGCCCAGCAGCGGGCGGCCGGGCGGCCGATCCAGATCTCGGTCAACATCAGTGCCAGCGATCTGCGCGACGACCGCCTGGGCCGGCAAGCGCAGGAGCTGGCCACCCGGCTGAACGCCTGGCCGCAGGACATCCGCTTCGAAGTCACGGAAAGCAGCGTGATGAGCGACCCCGACACCGCCCTCAAGCACCTGTACGCCCTGCGCGAGGCCGGCTTCAGCCTGTCCATCGATGACTTCGGCACCGGCTACTCCTCGCTGGCCTACCTGCAGAAGATGCCGGTGCAGGAACTCAAGGTGGACCGATCCTTCGTCAAAGGGGTGCAAGTCGGCACCTCTTCCGAGGTGCTGCTCGATTCGATCTGCACGTTGGCCCATCGCATGGGCCTGAGCATCGTGGCGGAGGGGGTGGAGACCGCCGAAGAATGGGCCATCGTGAAAAGCCTGGGCTGCGAGTACGTGCAAGGCTGGTATGTCGCCAAGGCCATGCCCGTGGAGGCATTCTGGGACTGGCGCCAGTTGAATGAACCGGTGATTCCACCCGGGCTTTGACAGCCCCCTGCAGCCCCCGGCTGATCGGGATCGGCCACCAGAAACAGGAGCGAAATTGCCTATGACCACTGTGCGCTACGTCTGCGTGTCGGATCTGCACCTCGGGGCACCCGACAGCACCCTCACGCAGCTGAATGCGGCCGGCGAATTCGACGCCGCCCACCCCAGCCCCACGCTGCTGCACTTTGCCTCGTCGCTGCGGCGCACGCTGCGCCACATGGCCCAGGCGGCCCGAGACCAGGGGCTGGCGCCCACGCCGCCCACCCTGGTGCTGCTGGGCGACATCCTGGACCTGGGCATCTCGCCCATGGGTCAGGTGGCACGGGTGTTCACCCAGTTTGTCGAGGCCTTGTTCCCCCCCGGCCAGGAGCCGGTGCTGGCCCCCGCCATGCTGCTGGTGCCCGGCAACCACGACCACCACCTGTGGCGCATGGCCCAGGACACCCTGTTCGTCGACGCGCTGCGCCAGGGCCAGATCCACGACGACCTGATCGACCATTCGGAGTACCGCGACCGCCCCCCGGGCTCCGAGATCCCGTGCGACATGCTGACGGCCATCCTGCGCCGGCACCTGCCCGACGAGCCCCAGGCCCGGGTGCACATCGCCTACCCCAATCTGTGCCTGCTCGCGCCCGACAGAAAACGCGGCGTGGTGCTGCACCATGGACACTACATCGACCCGACCTACCGACTGATGAGCACCGTCAATGGCTTGATGTCGGGGCAGACGATGAGCGAACTGAGCGCCGAGACCCTGGAGCAGGAAAACGGTGCCTGGGTCGACTTTCTGTGGTCCGACCTGGGCAGTGCCGGCGACACCGGGCGTGAAGCCTTCTCGCTCTACCAGGTCATGAACAATGCCGGCGCCTCGCACGCCTATGCCGACCAGTTCCGTGAGCGCCTGCTGGACCGGGTGGCGACACAGCTTGGCTTCAGCGGCAGCATGCCGCTGTACCAGGGCATCACGCTGCGGCAACTGGTGGGCGCGCTGATCGAGCTCACCCTGACCCGCAATGCGCAGGGTCAGCGCAACAACTTCCTCGATGTGCTGCCGCCCGACGACCTGAAGAACCTGAGCGCTTTCATCAGCGGACCGGCCCTGTACGACCTGCAAGAGGCTTTGCGCCCCCACGCCGCAGCCCACCAGGCCCTGCCAGACTTCGACCTGTCCTTTGTCTACGGCCACACCCACAAGCCCTTCCAGCAGGAGCTGGTCATCGAGGGCCTGAACCAGCCGGTGGCTGTCTACAACACCGGCGGCTGGGTGCTGGACCAACCCACCATGACTTTCACCCAGGGGGCCTCGGCCGTGTTCATCAGCGACGCCATGGATGTGGCCGCCCTGCGCCTGTTCAACGACCCCGTGGCCGAGCAGATGGCCCCGGTGCGGGCCGAGGGCCTGCAGAACTTCCGCGACCGGCACAACCCCTTGCTGGGCGCCTTGCAGGCCGCAGTCGCGGCCACCGCTGCGGATTGGGCCGCCTTCTCAGGCTGCGCCCGCGACAAGCTCGAAGCCCTGGCCGCGTCGGCGCTCAATGCCCGAACCATGGCCCACCCCTACCAGAAAGGAGCCCGGCCATGATGCGCAGGATTGCCAAAGACATCGGCCAGGGCCTGGCCGACCTCCAGCCCTCGTACGAGGTGGTGGTGGTGGGTTCGGGCTATGGGGCCGGCGTGGCGGCGTCGCGGCTGGCGCGCGCGGGCCGCAAGGTGGCCCTGCTGGAACGCGGCCTGGAGCACCTGCCCGGCGAGTTTCCGGCCTCGCTCAACCAGGCCCGGGGCGCCATGCGCGTGGACACCCAGGCCCAGACCCTCGGCTCGCCCACCGGGCTGTACCACCTGCATGTGCACGCCGACATGCTGGCCATGGTGGGCAACGGGCTGGGCGGCACCTCGCTGATCAACGCCAATGTATCGCTCGAGGCCGACCCCGAACTGCTGCGCAGCCCGGCCTGGCCCAAGCCCTTCCGGGACGACCCTGGGCTGCTGGCCACCTACCTGCAACGGGCCCGGGCCACCCTGGAGCCGCGCACCTACCCGCTGGACCGGCCCACTCCGGCCAAGCTGGCCGCCCTGCGGCAATCGGCCAAGCACCTCGACAAGCCTTTCCAACGGGTGCCGATCAACGTCACCTTCGAAGACCGGGTCAACCCCTTTGGCGTCACCCAGCCGGCCTGCAACGATTGCGGCGACTGCACCAGCGGCTGCAATGTGGGCGCCAAGAACACGGTGCAGATGAACTACCTGCCCGATGCCGAGCGCCACGGCGCCAGCCTGTTCACCGGCGTGAGCGTGAGCCATGTGAGCCGCGAAGGCACGCGCTGGCGGGTGCACTACCGCGCCACGGCCCAACCTGAAAGCGCCCTGTCCAGCGTGCTTGCCGATGTGGTGGTGCTGGGCGCCGGCAGCCTGGGCTCCACCGAGATCCTGCTGCGCTCGCGCCAGCACGGTCTGCCCCTGTCAGACCGGCTGGGGGCCTCGTTTTCGGGCAATGGCGATGTGCTGGGCCTGGCCTATGACGCAGGCTGGTCGCCCCAGGCCGCGGAGGCTGGGCAGGGCCAGGATGGAGAAAACCAGGCCTGGGACGAGCACGTGCCGCCTGAACCCGCGGTGGCCGACGTGCCCGGCCTGCATGGCGTGGGCCTGGGCCAGCGCAAGCCGGTGGAAGGCGCCCTGCCCGGCCCCTGCATCACCGGGGTGATCGACCTGCGCCAGGAGCCCGACCCCAAGGACCGACTGGTGATCGAAGAAGGCGTGATCCCGGGCGCGCTGGCCCTGGCGCTGGCGCCCGCCCTGTTCTTTGCCTCGGCGCAACTCAACACCGCCTTCGAATATGGGGCGGACGACGGCAAGCGCAAGCTGCTCGATGCCAAGGCCATTGGCGACGCCGTCCAGCAAGACCCTGGCCAACTGGCCGACCTGGCCTACCGTGGCGCTGTGGACCGCACCCAGACCTTTCTGGTGATGAGCCTGGACGATGCACAGGGCCAGTTGCACCTGCACGAAGACCGCCTGCGCATCGACTGGCCCCACGCCGGGCGTTCCCCCGTCATCGAGCACGACAACCAGTGGCTGCGGCGCGCCAGCGAGGGCATCCAAGGCCAGTTCATCGCCAACCCGCTGTGGACCGAAGGCATGGGCCAGAAGCTGGTCACCGTGCACCCGCTCGGGGGCTGTGCCATGGGCGACGATGCCGCGCACGGCGTGGTCAACCACCAGTGCCAGGTCTTTGCCGGGTCGCACGGCGAGGCCGTGCACGAGGGGCTTTACGTGTGCGATGGCGCGGTGATCCCGGCCGCTGTGGGGGTCAACCCGCTGCTGACCATCACCGCCGTGGCCGAACGTGCCTGCCAGCGCCTGGCCGACCAGCGGGGGTGGACCATCCAGTGGGGTGACACCCCTGCCGCCCCACCGGCCGCCGCCGACGCACCAACGCCCTCCGAAAGCATCTGGACGCGCCTGAAAGAGGCCGTGCAGGAGGAGCTGCAGACTGCCGAGCACGCCCTGCAGCAGGCGGGCCAGAGCTTGATGCACGAGCTGATCCAACCACTGGAGGACGGTGTGCTGGACTGGGCCAAGGCGGAAGGTGCCGCCGTGCTGAAGGCCGCGATCGCACGCTTTCCGCAGTTGCTGAGTCCGGCGTTCTCGTTTTCCGAGCGCATGGCCGGCTGGGTGAGCACCGAAGCCCTGCAGCAGAACGGGCCGGGTGGCCTGCTGCACGACTTCGAGATCGCCCGCGCCTGGGGGCGCCGCCGCGGCCAGACCTTGAGCCTGGAGCTGCGGGTGCACACCCAGGACCTGCACCAGCTCAACACCCAGGACGAGCACCCCGCCGACATCGACGGCCTGGTGCATTGCCACGCCCTGGACCCGGAGCCCATGACGGTGCGCCAGGGGCGCTTCCAGCTGCTGCGCACCGACGCCCAGCAGGTGGAGACCTGGCTCATGGTGTATGACATGACACTGGAGCGCGCGCAGGGGCGTGGCCAATACCATCTGCACGGCCACAAACGCCTGCACCAGACGCCCAGTTCATCGAGTTGGCAAGACCTGACCACGCTGTTCGTGGAGGTGCGCGAGCAGCCGGGTGGGGCCCTGCTGGCCCAGGGCATCGCCTCGCTGGCGCTGGACGACCTGCTCAAGCAGCTCACCACCCTGAAGCTGGAGGCTGTCACGCCCCTGGCCCGGCAGATCCAGGCCCACCACCCCGGGCTGATGGACACGATCCACCTGCTTTACCTGGAGCAGTTTGCGGGCTTCTTCGGCATGACGGTGTTCCAGGCCTATGGGGGCCTGCTGTCGTGCCTCAACGACTTCCCTGGCAAGGCCCTGCCCCAGTGGGCCGGCAGGCCCCTGAACGCCCCGGCCCCGGTGGTCCACACTGTGCCGCTGGACGACGGCTTTTCGATCCGGCTGACCCGCTACCCGGGTCGCAAAGGCCCGGTGATCCTGGCGCCGGGCTTCTCGATCCGGGCCTCCTCCTTTGCCACCGACACGGTGGACGAGAACCTGGTCGAGGCCTTGTGCCGTGACGGCTTCGATGTGTGGCTGCTGGACTACCGCGGCAGCATCGACTCGGGCAGCCCGCTGCAGCCCTACACGATCAGCGACATCGCCCGCCATGACTGGCCCGCGGCCGTGCGCCACGTGCTGGCCCAGACCGGCCGGCCCGACCTGCAGGTGATTGCGCATTGCGTGGGCTCGATGACGCTGCTGATGGCCTTGCTGGAGGGCATGCCCGGGGTGCGCTCGGTGATCTCATCGCAGCTCACGCTGCACCCCATCACCAACTGGCTCAACGACCTGAAAAGCGAGCTGGGGGTGTCGCGCCTGCTGCAGAACATGCCGGAGTTCGGCGGCCACGTGGACTTTGTGCCGGGTGGCAGCGACTTTGACAGCCAGTTGGACGCCGTGCTCTGGGGCGTGCCCGTGCCCGAAGGCGAAGCCTGCAAGAACCCGGTGTGCCGCCGCCTGTTTGCCATCATGGGGCCCTCGTACCGGCACGACCAGCTCAACCACGCCACCCACACGGCGCTGGCACGCATGGTGGGGCCGGTGTCGCTGCGGCCCTTCGACCAGCTGAGCCTGATCATGCAAAAAGGCCATGTGGTGGACCCCCTGGGGCACGAGCACTACCTGAGCCCCGAACGGGCGCGCCATCTGGCCCTGCCCATCCACTTCATTGCGGGGGCACGCAACCAGTTGTTCCTGCCCGAGACCAGCCTGCGCACCCTGGCCTGGCTGAGAGAGCAGAACGACCCGGGCCTGTACAGCCGCCAACTCTTCAAGGACTACGCCCACATGGACCTGTTCATCGGCAAGAACGCAGCCACCGAGGTCTACCCGCAGCTGATCGCCGAGCTGAACCGGCACCCCTGAGCGCCACCACCCCCACCCGAGACCATGTACGCCGGTCACTTCGCCATCGGTCTGGCCCTGCAGAGCCGCATCCCGCGCCGGCCGGCCTGGCCCATCCTGCTGGGGGTGGGCCTGCTGGACATGCTCAACGGCCTGTTCATCGTGCTGGGCTGGGACCAGGTCAGCCCCAACCCGGCAGCCGGACCCTACCTGTACTTTGACCTGCGCTTCATCGACTGGGACCACTCCCTGCTGGCGGCCGGGCTGTGGTCCGGGGCCTGGGGCCTGCTGTGCTGGCGCCGCAGCCGGGCGCTGGCGGCCTGGGGCCTGGTGGCGGCGCTGTCGCACCTGGTGGCCGACTGGCCGGTGCACAACCACGATCTGGCCTTGTTTCCGTTCTCGGAACAGCACGTGGGCGCCGGCCTGTGGGCGCGCCTGGGCCCCTGGGCCTGGTGGCTGGAGGGCGGCCTGGTGCTGGGCCTGATCGGCCTGGCCTGGCAGCAGGCCCGCCTGCGCGGCGCCGACTGGCGCTGGCCCTGCGCCCTGGTGGCAGGGCTGTGGCTGGGCCTGAACCCCTGGCTCTCGCCCATGCGCTGGATGGCGGTCTGGCCCGAGCCCTGGGCCCACCTGGGCCATGGCACGCTGGTGGGCCTGGGCTTTCTGCTGCCGGGCCTGGTGCTGATGGCGCTGGTGAAGCAAGCGCCCTCAAGGCCCGAACAACACACCCGGTAAATTCACCTGTTTTGCACTTTGTGACACTTTGGCCGTGCTCCAATCGGGCGCTTTGGCTTTGTAGTTTCCGTGCATTTCATGTCTCCGATGGCGCCCTGGTTGCGCCGCTTTGTCGCTTGCGCAGCCTTCAGTGCCGCATTCCTGGCCCCTCAGACCTCTGCTTGGGCCGGCGCCCCAGCCCAGTCACTGCCCACACGTTTTGCCGAATGCCCTCAGTTTTTTGCCGGCGGTCATCCGCCCGAGGTGCCAGCAGCACGTGGTTTGCGCGAGCTGTGTTACGAGGCGTTTGCCGTGCTGCACAGCGGCGAATCCCGCACCCCGGTGTTTGTGGCCGAGCGCCTGAACCGCCAACGCATCGAGGATGCCGACGAAAAGCGGGCCGACAAGTTCTTTGCCGACGCCCGCCTGCCACGCAGCGAGCGCGCCGAACTGGACGACTACAAAGGCTCGGGCTATTCACGCGGGCACATGGCCCCGGCGGGTGACATGCCCACGCCCAGCGCCATGGCGCAAAGCTTCTCGCTGGCCAACATGGTGCCGCAGAACAGCCAGAACAACAGCGGCCCCTGGGCCAAGATCGAGAAAGACACCCGCCGCTATGCCTTGCGCGCCCAAGGCGATGTGTTCGTGATCACCGGCCCGGTGTTCGAACCGGGCAGCGAGCGCATCGGGCCACGCGGCGTGCGGGTGCCGGCCTACCTGTACAAGCTGGTCTATGACGCCCACACCGGCAAGGCCTGGGCCCATTGGCAGCGCAACCAGGCCGGCGAGCGCGTGTCGGCCCCGATCAGCTACGCCGAGCTGGTGCGGCGCACCGGCATCGAGTTTCTGGGCGGGCGCAGCGACTGAAGCGGCCCGCTCCCAGGTCAAACCACCCGCTCCTACCCAGCCACTCACATCTGCCCACCGCCCGCCGCCAGGCGCTCGCGCAAGGCCTGGCGCACCTGGGGCCATTCGTCATCGATGATGCTGAAGCGCACCGAGTTGCGCTTGCGCCCGTCAGGCATGATGCGCTCGTGCCGCACGATGCCTTCCTGCACCGCGCCCAGGCGCAGGATGGCGGCGCGCGAGCGCAGGTTGATCTCGTCGGTGGTCAGCTGCACCCGCACACACTGCATCACCTCAAAGGCGTGGCGCAGCAACAGGTACTTGGCCTCGGTGTTGGCAAAGCTGCGCTGCCAGCGCGCCGCCAGCCAGGTGGCGCCGATCTCCAGCTTTCGATGCCGGCGGTGGATCTTCCAGAACCGCGTGGTGCCGATCACCTCTGAGGTGTCCACCAGCTCGGTGGCAAAAGGCATCACGGTGCCGGCCTCGCGCCCGGCCAGGGCCTCGGCCAGGTAGGTGTGCACGGTGTCGGCCGAGGGCACCACCGTGAAGGGCAGTTGCCACAGTTCGCCATCGGCTGCGGCCCGCAACAGGGCCGGGCCATCGTCGGCCTGCAAAGGGCGCAGCCGGATGCGCGGCCCCTGCAGGGTGGTCAGCAGATTGAATGGCGCGTCCGCCTGGGGCGGTGCCGGCGGGGTGGGTGACATCGGCGTGGGGTTCATGGCCGCTGATTCTGCCCTGTCGGCCCCGACCAGCAGGGCAGCTAAGATGTGCCCCCTTCCGGGCGCAGCCTCGCCCCCGCAGTTTTCACCTTCACGGTAGCCACCCACCCCATGCAAGCCCTGCTCGACACCATCGCCACGATGGACATGCCCCAAGACGCCCGACGCCTGTTCCATGGCCGGGGCGGCCGTTACCCGGGCTGTGAGCAATGGACGCTGGACGCCTACCCGCCGGTGTGGGTGGTGACCAGCTTTCTGCCCGCGTCCGATTCGGAACTGGCCACGCTGCAGACCGCCCTGCAAGCCCGCTGGGAGCAGATCGCCCCCGGGCAGCCGCTGAACTGGGTGTTCCAGCAGCGCCTGGAAGGCCGTGCCGAAACCCGGTTGATGGCGGGCAGCGTGCCCGAGCCGCATGAGGTGACCGAAGCCGGCGCGCAATACCGGGTGCACGTGCTCAAGGGGCAGAACCACGGCCTGTTCCTCGACATGGCCGAAGGCCGGCGCTGGGTGCGCGAGCACCTGCTGGCCCACCCGCACCCCAATGGCCTGCGCGCCCCCAAGGTGCTGAACCTGTTTGCCTACACCTGCGCATTTTCAGTGGTGGCCCTGCAGGCCGGGGCCCGCCAAGTGGTGAACGTGGACATGAGTTCCGGGGCCATTGCCATCGGCCAGCAGAACCACCGCCTCAACGGGCTGGACACCGGGGCCAGCTTTCTGGCCCACGACATCTTCACCACCTGGGGCAAGATCAACTGGGCCGGGCCGTATGACCTGATCATCGTCGACCCGCCCACACACCAGAAGGGCAGCTTTGTGGCCACCAAGGACTACGCCCGGCTGATGCGCCGCCTGCCCGACCTGCTGGCGCCTGAGGGCCGCGCCCTGCTCTGCCTGAACTCACCCACCCTGGGGCTGGCATTTCTGCAGGACCAGATGCGCGACCTCGCGCCCAGCCTGGCCTTTGAGCAACGCGTGGCCAACCCGGCGGTGTTTGCCGACACCAACGAAGACCGCTCGTTGAAGGTGCTGGTGTACCGGGCCGCAGCGGCAGCCCCTTCGACGACCGCGGTTGACGACGCAAAGCCTGCGTAAAGACAGCCCGGCGTGGGGCCTGGCCTGCCCCCGGCGACAGGCAAATGGAAAACCCGCAGGCCCCAAATCGCTCTGGTGGTGCTAAATTGCAGACCAAGTCGTCGAATTTAGCGATGACCGGTCTAACCCACGCCCTTATTCCAGAGCTTCCATGACGCATTCCCCGGAACTGCACACCGACACTCTGGACGCCCTGCCGACCCCCGCCGTGGTGGCCGTGTCGGGCCAGATCGTGCATGCCAACCCCGCCTGCCTGGTGCTGCTGGAGGCCGAGCAGGCCGATCAGGTGCTGGGCCGCTCCTACAGCGATTTCACCCACCCGCTGGATCTGGCCCGGGCCCGCCGGCGCGTACAGGCCTTGAGCCAGGGCGGTACGCCCGGCCAACGCAATCAGAGCACCAGCTACCGAATGCAGACCTGCTGTGGCAACACCCGCATGGTGTTGCTGGCCAGTGCCAAGGTGCTTTGGCAAGGGCAACCGGCCTTGCTGGTCAGCGGCATCGACATGACCCACCTCGACCGCCTGCAGCACGAGATGCAGGAAAGCGAGCGCAACTTCCGGCGCCTGTTCGAGAAGATGCAAGACGTGTACTACCGCACCGATGCCCAGGGGGTGGTGCAGCATGTGGGGCCGGGTGTGCGCCGTGTGCTGGGCTATGAGCCCCGTGAAATCGAAGGCCGTACCGCCGAGTCGTATTACCCGCAGAGCAAGGACCGCGACGCCTTCAAGGTGGCCATCCTGGAGCACGGCGAGGTGTCCGACTTCCCGGGCCAGATGGTGCGCCGTGACGGCCAGGTGATCGACATCTCGATCAGCAGCCACGCCTTGTACGACCAGCGCGGCCAATTTGCCGGTGTGGAAGGCATCTACCGCGACGTGACCCAGCGCAAGAACCTGGAGCGCGAACTGCACCGCCTGGCCAGCACCGACATGCTGACCGGCCTGAGCAACCGCCGTGTGCTGCTGGAGGCCGCCGAATCGCTGTTCCTGGCCAGTGCCGGTGCCGGCGACAGCGGCGCCGCTGCCACACCCGCGCCGGCCCTGCTGATCCTCGACCTGGACCACTTCAAGACCATCAACGACCGTTACGGCCACCTCGAAGGCGACCGCGCCCTGATCGAGTTTGCCGCCGTGGTGCGCGCCGAATTGCGTGGCAGCGATGTGGTCGGGCGCATGGGCGGCGAGGAGTTTGCCGTGCTGCTGCCCGACACCCGCGACACCGAGGCCGAGGCCATTGCCCAGCGCATCCTGCAGCAGTTGCGCCTGCGCCAGCTCTGGAGCGGCGACGACCAGCACCCCCGCGGCATGACCGCCAGCATCGGGGTGGCCAGCCGCCTGCCCAGCGACCGGCACCTGCGCGACTGGCTCGACCGCGCCGACAAGGCGCTTTACCAGGCCAAACACCTGGGGCGTGACCGGGTGGTGCTCGCCGATTGAGCCTGCGGGCGGCTGCATTCAGGTCTTCGCTGTCGCCTCCCCCCCCGGGAGGGGCTGCACCGGGGGCGCGAGGAATGCCTTGTTTTTCTGCCGCGTTGCATCCAAAAAGGAGTGTGTTGCGTATCTGCGGTGGAGCATGGCGTTGCCTGCCGGCCAATGACCCAGCATGCCAACACAACGCTTGCCCGGTCGGCCATCCTTCAGGCACCTGGGCAGGTGCCCTCGTGTGCCTGGGTGGCGCGCGGGTCAGAGCAAACGCGCCATGAAGACCCTGGGCGGGGGAAGCGATAGCTGCAATGGAATTTCCTGAAAACGATCCTGAAGAGGACGATTCGATGCTGGAGGTGCTTGACGATGGGGCGACCCCCACGCCGGGCCTGGAGGCGCGCGCCCCCGTCACCGATGAGCCCGATGAGTTGACGCTGATGGCCGAACTGGTCGCACGCATCATGCGGCAGGACGAAGCCGCACTGACCGACCTGTACAAGCGCCTGGTGAACCGGGTCTATTCCACCGCCCTTCATCTGACACGCAACCCGGCCCTGGCTGAAGAGGTGACAGAGACCGCGTTCTGGCAGGTCTGGCGCCAGGCACCCCGATTTGACCCGGCACGCGGCAGCGTGACGGCCTGGGTGCTCAACATCACCCGATCGCGCGCCCTGGATGCCCTGCGCGCCTTGCGCAGAACGCCCGGATCCGAAGGCCATGTGGATGCCCAGGACGAATCGGGCCCCCTGTGCAGCGACGCCCAGGACGACCCCCTGGACCTGCTGGAGCTGGCGCAGAACGGCACCCGACTGCATGAGGCCTTGCTGCAGCTGGACCCCATGCGCCGCCAGTTGATCGCCCTGGCCTACTTCCGCGACATGACCCAGGAGCAGATTGCCGCCCATGTCCAGATGCCCCTGGGCACCGTCAAATCCCACATGCGGCGCACCTTGTCCATCCTGAGGGTGGCGCTGGGCCAAACACCAAGCCGAGGGCCCTTGCGATGAAGCCGCGCGACAATCCAGCCTCTGACTCCCTGAGGCGCACCAGCACCATGACCTCCAAACCCTCGACCGAGCCAACGCTTTGGCCCGGTGAGCTCGCCGCCCACTTGCGCGAACACGCCCCGCCGCCAGAGCTGAGGGAGTCCATGGCCGCGCGCCTGCGGGCCAGAGCACTGGCCAGCGCCCAGGCCCACAAGGCCTTCAGGGTGACCCGGCGCGAAGAGGGCGCCTGGCAGGAACGTGGCGCCGGCGCCAAGGCGCGGCTCCTGTATGAAGACGCCCATTTCTGCGTCGAGTGCGTGCAGCTGCAAAGCCACGCCGCCCTGCCCTGGAACGACTCCGATCACGCCCAGGAAATCCTGCTGCTGCAAGGCAGCCTGTGCTGGGACGGCGCGCCCTTGCCGCTCAGGGGCTATGGCGTGCGCGGCGCGCCGCAAACACCTGTCGTGGCCGCACAGGCGGGGGCCGAGGTGTATGTGCGCCACCTGCGCGTGGATCCTGCCACTTTGCCTGCTGCCGAATCGCACTGGTGGCAGCAGGCCACCGGCCTACGGGTGGACGATGCCATGGGCGGCGCGTGGTCTGACAACGGGCTGGGCATGGCGGTGCGCCCGCTGGCCCAGACCGGCGCGGTGGCCTCGATGCTGATCCGCCTGGCACCGGGGGGGCAGGCCCCCGATCACCCCCACCCCATTGCCGAAGATTGCATGATGATCGAAGGCGAGCTGTTCCTGGGCGACATCCTGCTGCGTGCCCTCGACTACCAACTGGCCCCCACGGAGGCAAGGCATTGCAGCATCAGCAGCGACACCGGCGCCCTCTTCTTTGTGCATGGCGCCCTGCCAGCCTGATGGCGGAGGGCCCCCGAGGCACCGATCCGATTCAGGGGCGCGGCTGGCGCAGCACCGGGTCCAGGGCGCCATGGAAGAAGAACAAGACCCCGACATCGCTGAACTCCCCGAAATGCCCCCCCCCGGCCGGCGCCAATTGGTAGTCGCCGGGTTGCAGCAGGATGTCCCCGAGAAACATCTCCCCCTCCAGGACCAGGCAGTCTTCATCCAACGCATGGTGATGGTCGTTGACGCCTGCCCCGGCTTCGAAACGCACCAGCATCGAGACCACCTGGGCGTCCCCGCTGAGCAGGCAGACCTTCACCCCGGGGCCACTGGCGATCCAGGCGCTCAAGTCGGGTTCCACCTGGGTCTGAGGGGCCAGCGCCCGCAGCCACCAACGGGCCTCCAGAGCGGGCAATTGCTCGATGGGCACGCGCAGATGGCGAACATAGACCTGGGTGTCGCCGCGCGCCAGCAAGGGCATGGGCGGCAGGCCTGTCCCCTGCCCGGCCGCCCGGCGCACACGGTAGCTGTAGCGGTCCCTGCGGCGGCAGTCGGTGAGGTCATCGCCACCTGACGGGCTCGCCCAGGCGCCTTGCAACAACAGCACCTCCTGCGCCAGCACCCCCTCGGGCCACGGCAAGGCCTGGCCGTCGCGCAGGCGCAGCAACTCGACCCGGAAAAAGCCATCCTCGCGCAACACGCAGGGCCCGCTCACCGGAGCCCCGCCATGCCAGGCCGACTGGCCGCGGCGCACCGTCAGGTAGTCGCTGTGGGCCGCCACACTGAGCTGCACCCGCCCCATCAGGCGTTGCATGACACGCTCATAGCGGCGCGACGACAGGCCCCGGATGTCGGCCCCGTCGCCTGTGGAAACCTCATCGTTCATCGGATCAGGATCGTTGTCTTTTGGGCTCATTGAGAAGCACTCAGAGGGTGCGCCAACAGGGGTTCAGGGCCTGGGTCCAGCGCAGCACTGTCCAGGGTGAGCGATCGCTCAGGCCACCAACGCGGCGATGCCGCGCCTGAGGGCAGGCGGAAGGCCTCCACCCGCAGCGCCAGGTGCTGGGCCAGCGCCTGCAACTGCCCCGCAGCGGTGGCTGTGCCCACGGCCTGGGACGAACCTTGCGCAGTTGCCGCGGTCAGCTGCTGCAGCCTGGCGTCGACCTGGGCCGTGGCCTGGGCCTGGGTGGATGACTGGGCGGCCAGGGTGTGCAGTGTCTCCTGCATGCGTTCGGCGTTGGCGGCCAGCGCGTTCATCCTGAGGGCGGTCTGCTCGCCAATGGCCACGCTCTGGGCCACCCGGGTCAGGTTGCCGCCGAGCAGGCGCTGGATGTTGTGCGCCGCTGCCGCAGATTGCACCGCCAGTTGCCGCACCTCATCGGCCACCACGGCAAAGCCACGCCCGCTGGAGCCCGCGCGCGCGGCCTCCACGGCGGCATTGAGGGCCAGCAGATTGGTGCGGAAAGCGATGTCGTTGATGAGGTCGGTGATGTCACGCATGGTGGCGGAGGACACCCGCAGCTCGGCCATCACGGCCAGCCACTGCTGAACCGAATCAAGCCCGGCCTGGGCCGCCTGGGCGTTCTCACGCGTCAGATCGACCGCCTGCTCCAGCCCCCGCCCCGCCTGCTGCACCGAGGCACTGAGCGCATGGGTGGCAGCGTACGCCTCACCGATCTGGCGGTCGGCCGCCTCGTTCAGCGCCTGCAGGGTCTCGGCATCGCGACTCAGCTGGACCGTGGCCCCCAGCACCTCGGCACTGGCACCGCGCACCTCGCCCACGAGGGTGGCAATCGCAGCCTGCATGTGGCGCAATTGCCCCACCAGGTCGGCCACTTCGTCACGGCCCCAGGCCTGGGGTGCCTGCGTGAGATCACCGTCGGCCAGGCGCTGCATCTGCGCCCCCAGCAAGGCCATGCCGCCGGCACTGACCCGGCTGAACGAGACAAAAAGATAGGCCGCCACCGCCAGGCTCAAGCCCAACATCAGCAGCACCCCATCGCGACGCATCTGCAGCGACTGCTCGCGCGCCGCCAGCGTCGCGTCCAGCGCATCCAGGCCGCTGGCCTGCAAGCGCCGCTGGCCCTGGTCCAGGGTCTGCGCCACGCGTTCGAAGGCCGCAGCTTCGCCCGACAAGGCCGGGCCCAGGAACTGGCGGCGCGCCATGCCGCGCAGTTCAGAAGCCGCTGGCAAGGCCTGCGGATCAGGCAGGCCGCCGGCGCCATCGCCTTGCGCCTGTGTGAAGGCATTGAGCAAGGCCTGGTCCAGGTACTCGATGACAGGCAACTGATCGGCCATGATGCGTTGCTGCGGCGCCTCAAGGCGTGCCGAGCGCAGCACCCAGCCGCCCAGCGAACGCACCTGCAAGGCCTTTTCCTGCAGGGGTGGCAAAATCTGCAGCGCACCACGGACCAGGCTCTGGCCCACCAGGCTGGGGTCCTGCGCCAGCCGAGACGCATCGAGCACCCCTTGCAGCAGCACCAGGCCATCGGCCGCCACCTGGGTGAGGCGCTCAAATGCGTCCATCGGATCGGCTTGCCCGGCATCGACGGCGGGCAGCGTGCCCGGCAAGTCCGCCAGCAAGGGCGCCAGTGCCGGCGGCAAGCCCTGGCGCGTCAAATCACCTCTGAGCTGGGCATAACGGCGTGGCGCCTGCTGCGCCGATGCCTGGCTGGCGGGGCCGGGCAGCAGGATGCCCAGGCGCAGATCCTGCACCGACTGGACCAGCGCAAGCGTCAGACGGGCTTCATTCAGCCCCTTGCGCTCAGACCGGACGTGGTCCAGGCCTTGCAGCACCGCGCCCAGGTAGGCCACCGCCAACACCCCCAGCGGCAGCACAAAGGCGAGGCTGATCAAGGCAGCCCGGGCACGGAAACGCAGGCGCCTGAAGCCCCGCACCCCCGGGGCCCAGAGCCCATGGTGCGCAAAAAACCCCGTGGCGCCGGGCTTTGGGTTCATGGTGCCACCACGATGCGCATTTTCATGTTGGGGTGGATGCCGCAGATGACATCGACCACACCGGCCTTGTCGAAGGCGACGCTGCGCTGGGTGCCCTTGGGCAGGGTTCCCAGGTCAAAGCTCTTGGCTTCAGAAGACGACAACACGCTGTGGCTGAAGGCGTCTTCGTTGCTGAAGCGCACGCTGTCGCCGACGCGGATCTTGAGCTCGGCGGGCGCGAAGGCACGGGCCCGCTGGACCGCCAGGTGCTCTTCGGCATGGGCGGCGTTCAGGCCGGCCAGGATCAGGGCAGCGAAGAGGACAGATTTCATGAAGACTCCGGAGATCAGAAAGTGAAATGGAACTGATCTGACTACGCCCTGCCTCAACCGCCGGATGCACCATGCCAGGGATGCCGTCGGGGTCTTTTGCAGGCCGCCCGCCGACGGCTCGACGTCAGACCATCCCATGCGTAAAAAAGCCCCCAGGCCAAACAGCCTGGGGGCCAACACGGGCCGGGCCCATCCTCGGAGAAACTGCCCGCCGCTCTGGGTCTGCCGGGCGGGGAGGCGATTCAGGGCGCGTGGGCGCCGGCGACGCGGGCGCTCACCGCCTCCGAGCTCAGGTACTCGATCAGCAGGCGCCGGTCCTCGGCCGACCGGACGCTGTAGTTCATGCGCTGCCCGGGGATCAGGGCCTCGGGGTTGCTCAGCCAGGCGTCCAGGGTCTTGGCCGTCCACACCACGGCGCTGGATTGCAGTGCGGGTGAGTAGGCGAAGTCGGGCACGCGGCCTGCCTGTCGACCGATGAGGTTGCGGTGCAGGGGCCCCACCCGGTTGGCATCCACTGCATGACAGCCGCCACAACGGGATTCGTACAGGGTGCGCCCCTGGATCAGCTCATTGGCGGGCGCAGGGCCGGCGTGGCTGGCGGCACACCAGGCCAGCAGCGCCAGGGCGGCGCAGCCACGCAGCCGCCTGAGCAGGTGCAGTGGCCGGCTCATTTGGTGATGATGTCCCGGTGCATGGGGGCCAGCCGCGCCAGCATCTGGTTCTGCGCCGAGAAGGGGATGGAACGGGCATCCATGGCCTTTTGCAGGTCTTCGACCAAGGCATTGAAGTTGCCTTTGCTCACGCCCATGTCGGCATGGGCGGCAGCCATGTCGGGCCCCTGGTACTGGCAGGGGCCGCCGGCCACCTGGCACAGCTGCTCGGTGAGCTGGTGCTTCAGGTGGTCGAGGTTGGTGTTCTTGAATTTGTCGGCAATGCGCGGATCGGCCGCCAGTCGGTTGACGAAATCGTCCATCAACTGGGTCAGCCCGGCCTTCTCGCCAAAGGATTTGTACAGGGCAGCCGGATCGCTGGCCGCCATGGCGGGCGCCGCAGTCTGGGCCATCGAGGGCGTGGCAATGGCGATGCACAGGGCGGTGGCCGCCAGGGCGATGCTTTTTTTCATGGTCTTACTCACAGGGATTGGATTGGCTGGATTGGCTGAGGTGGGGTCAGGCGGCAAGGCCGGCCTCAGAACGCGAATTGGGTTGACAGGAACAGGCCGCTTTGCCGGCGGTTGCCGGTCACGCCCGGCACCACCTGGCCCAGATCGACATAGGCCGCCGTGACCGAGAAGTTCTTGCTCGGAGCCCAGGCCACGAACAGGTCTTTCCAGTTGTCCTGATGCAGGGCATTGCCCAGACCGGCAGCGCGCCCCAGGGCTTCGAGGTTGTTGGGCATGAAGCGGTACTCGGCCCCGACCACCACGTTCTTGCTCAGCAGGTAGGCCACCGAGAATTCGGGCTGCAGGCTGCGGCTGTCACGACCAGGCGCCGCCGAGCCAAAGCCCAGCAACCCTCCCTGGTTGGCATTGGTGTAACGCAGCGTGGCGTTGAGCAAGATGCCCTGGGCCAGCAGCAGCTTGGTGGCCGAGGCGTACAGGTCGGTGCCGGTGGTCTTAGCGTGCAGAAAATCGAGCACCGGGCGGATGGTGCCGGCATCGGTGCTCTTGTATTCCATGCCCAACGCGATCTGGGGCATCAGCGTGTCGCTGTCGAGCACTGCGTCACCGGCCACCCTGACCTTGGCACCCAGCACCGTCATCTTGATATGCTGGCCATTGGCCACGCTGAAGCCCAGGCCATTGAGGGCCACGGCCGGGCCTGCGTTGAAATCCTGCTCGCCCACCGAGAGCTCGAATCGCTCACGGAAGCCCAAGGCCGCACCGTAGCTGGTCAGCCCGTAATCCTTGGTTTTCAGGCGGCTGATGCTGACGCTGCCGCCCACTTCATCGGCCGAGGCATTGCTGCCAATCACGGCCCAGGGCGTGATGCCCCCGCCCGCCGGGCCTTCCACCGTCGACACGCCGCCGGTCAGCAGCAGCTTGCCGGTATCGGCCCACGCCTGCCCGGTGCCCAGTGCGCCAGCGGCCAGCAGGGTCAGGGAACAGATCAATCCACGTTGCTTTTTCATCGATGCGAACTCCATCCAGGTTGAACATGGCGCATGCCCCATGCGCCCTTGCCCACCTAGTACGGACCGCCGCAGACACTGGATTCAATTCCCGATGCAAAAAAGCAGAAAAAAATCGGGCGCCAGATCACAGCGTCCTGTGCACCAAAGGCCCCTTGAACAGGATCGGGCCTTGCGGGCCACCGGCTTCAGGCACACCACCCTCCACCTCCAGGCTGAGGGCCAGCAAAGTGGCCCCTTGGAGCTGCGATGCAGCGGCGCTCAGTACCTTGCCTGCGTCGCCCGCCCCGAGCACGCCCAGTGAGCGTGGTGCCCCTTGGGCCGGCACGGCCCAGAGTTGCAGCGAGCGTCCGGCCGGCACTGGCTGGCCCAGCAGGTCTTGCAGCTGAACCTGCTGGCGCGTGCCGCTCCACGAGGCCAGCCAGGCGGGTCGGTTGTCGGCATCCAGCAGCAGGGCCAGGGTTTCCTGGGCCGTGCCCGCCGGAGCCCGGGCCTGGGTGGAGGCATCCGGAGCCGATGGCCAAGGTTGCCACCAGGCCAGCAAGGCCAGTGACAGCGCAGCGGCGCTGACGCCCTGCCAGACAAACAGCTGGCGCCACCACGGCAGCGAGGACACCTCGGGTCGCGGGCCGGCGGCGGCCTGGTGGCGGGCTGTCGCCAGGCGCGTCGCTTCACGCTCCAGATGCAGCGCGATCTCGATGCGCTTCCAGACCACATCGGGTGGGGTCGCCGTGGCCTGCAGTTCGGTGAGACCGGCCAGGCGCTCCTGCCAATCCCGGATGGCCTGGCGCACGGGCGCCTGGCGCCGGGCCAAGGCCTCGAAACGGCGCCGGGCAGCGCCCCGCATGGTGCCCAGGCCGTAGTCGGCCGCGAGGCGCTGCAGCAGGATCTTGTTCTGGACGATGTTCATGCCAGGCCCCTTTCAGTCATCGATGCGGGCTTCATCATGGGCGTCGATACGGTGCGCATCAATTGAAGGCCCCCATGCACAGCCGCAGCTGCTCCAGCCCCCGACGGATCCAGCTCTTGATGGTGCCCAGGGGCAGCTTGAGCTGCTCGGCCAGGTCACCGTGGCTGAGCTCGCGCAGGTAGGCCAGGCTCAAGACCTCACGCTGCGGGCCCTTGAGCTGCGCCAGGCAACGGTGCAAGGCCTGCGCCTGCTGGCTGGCGTCGGCACACTGGGCCGGGTCAGGTGAATCGCCCTCCAGCGAGTCTTCGGTCAGCTCGTCCAGTGAATCGGTCACCTGGACACGCTCACCCGTGCGCCGGCGCAGCAGGTCCAGCGCGCGGCTGCGCACGATCAGGCCCATCCAGGCCAGCGGCGGGCTCAGGCTGGCGCGGTAATCGGCCGCCGAGCGCCAGATGCTGAGGTAGCTCTCCTGCAGCACATCCTCGGCCAGTTCACCGGCCCGCACGATGCGCAGGGCCAGGCCATAGAACCGGCCCGAGGTCAGGTCATACAGCTGCTTGAGCGCCAGTTCGTCGCCCTGGGCCACTCGGCTGAGCAGGTCGATGAGCAAGGCTTGGGTGGTGTCGTCGGGGGTCGTCATGTTCTGGTGGGGCGGTGGCGCCTGGAACAGGCACCAGCACAGGGGCTGGCGCAGAGTGTGGCCACGGCATCTTAGCGAAGGGTGGCCAGGTAGGCGATCAGGTCTTGCCGGGCCTGGGGGTCGGCCACCTGTTCGTCCATGGCCTGGCCCGGGATCAGGGCTTCGGGGTTGCGCAGCCAGGCGTCCAGGGTCTGGCGCGTCCATACCAGGCGGCTGGCGCGCAAGGCGGGCGAGTAGTCAAAGCCAGGCAGCGAGCCGGCGTGCCGGCCCAGCACGCCACGGTGCATGGGGCCGGCATCATGGGCATCCACCCTGTGGCAACCCGCACAGCGTTCCTGGTACAAGGCCTGCCCCCGCAGGACCGAACCGGCGACCGGCCCACTGGGTGAATCGCCTGCACGCTGGCTGCCAACGGCCTCGGCCTGGCCCATGGCGAGGCCCGGCGCCAAACCGACACACCCGACCAGACACGCGAACACCAGCGAGCACCGTGTGACGCGACTCAGCTCGTTCAGGGGCTGCAGCCGCATGCCTTCAGGCGCCGAAGCTCAGGGCCTGCGTCGGCAGCGCCTTGCCCAGGGCCGAAATCAGCACGGTGTAGTGCATGGTTTCATCCGCCGCCAGGCGTGCTGCCACCTTGGCCAGATCGCGGTTGCCCAGCGAGGGCAGCACGCCCAGGTAGGCGTTGGTGGCGCCCAGCTCCAGGCGGGCGGCCAGCTCCAGCACATCGGCCTGGGTCCTCAGGGTGTTGGCCTTGAGGGCCATGGCGTAGTCGTCCAGCTTTTTCTCGGCCACCGGGCTGCCACCGAGCTTCTGGATGGTGGCCACCAGCGCGTCGCGGTGCGCCTTGTGATGGCTCTGGAACTGCACGGCCACATCGAGCACGGGCTTTTGCAGCAGGCCGCTGCCGGCACCCAGCTGGTAGGCGTTGATGGCTTCGTGCTCCAGGCCCAGGGCCACATTGAGGATCTGCACGTCCTTGGAGGTGTCGCCCATGGCGCCTTGTGCCAGGGCTTCGCGGCCGCCCAGCATGGCCACGGCCACAGCGGACAAGGTGGCGCCCGTGCCCAGGAATTGACGGCGCGCGGTGGTTTGACGGATGAGGTTCATGGTGGTGTCCTGATGAAATGAGTTGGTTGAGGCAACAGACATCGTTGGCCTCTGCAGCCAGTACGGAGGGGCCATGGCGAGTGGATGCATGACCCGGATCCGCGCTCAGGTATTGGCAGGCGGATGATGGAGGCCGGGCGACGGCGCCATCAACGCCGCTTGGCCAGCACGCTCAATTGCCGCGACAACACCAGGGGCTGAGGCCCGAGCACGACCGGTGAAGGCGCGATCTCAGCCACCTCATCGGCCTGCCAGAGCTTCACCACGGCAGGCCCGGCGGGCAGCTCGTCCAGCACGGCCACGCCGTCGGCCCCGGTCACCGCCACCCAGGGGCTGTCGGCCACCACCACATAGCCCCGCATGGACGAGTGCAGAAAACAGCCCAGCAAGGTCACACCGGGCTTGTCGAACACCACCTCGCTGCTGGACATGGGCTTGCTGTCCACCCAGCCGGCCAGGCGGAACTGAAAGCCCGCCGCGTCCAGCATCTGGGCCAGGCCCCCCAGCGTGCCGCGCACATGGTGGTCCCAGCGGTCCTGGTTGGTGAACACCACCCGGGTACCGGGCTGGACCACGGTGACACGGGGCACGAATCTCATCTTGCTCTGGTTGATCGTGACCGGGCCCGGCGCGGGCACCCGGGGCACGGCACCCGAGGCGACCTGCACCTCGACCACCGCATCGGGCACGGGCTGGCCATCGCGATCGGTCACCTTGAATTGCAACGAGGCCGCGCAGCCCAAGGCGGGCAGCGCGGCCGCCCACAGGGCGAACAGGGCGGCGAGAGAACAACGGAAGGGTTTCATGGGGCAAGGCGTCAGGGGTTGGAAGGCACTTCAATCAGGCTCGGCCGCAGGCCGAGACCGGGCTTGTCAGAAGCCTGTACGCAGCGGCACCCGGTTTGGATGCGGCCCAACACAAAAAAACCCGAAAACGCCAGACCGCCGCCTACAAGGGCACGATCTCGGCCCCGCCCTGCATCAACGGCCGCACCAGAATCTGGTACCCGTCCGCATCAAAGCCTGCCGCCTGCCGGGTGAAGCCAACCGCCTCGGCCGGTGTGGCGGCACTGCCCAGGTAACACCAGTTGTTCACCACATGCACCTGGCTGAAATCGCCCGTTCGCTCGATCAAGCCCACCGCGCCCGGGTATGGCCAGCAGACCACCTGCACCTGACGCAGCGCGCTCAGCAGGCGGTCGTCGTGGGCTTCGGGCGTTTCATCGCCCCGGCACACGCCGGCGCACTGCCTGAGAGAAGCCCTGAAGCAGGCCCGGCCCGGCGCCAGCTTCTCCAGCCCCAGGTGCGCATAGCAAAGCCGGTGCTCGTCGGCCACCTGGCGCAGGCGCTCGATGGCGGCGTGGCGGCTGGCAAACAGGCCGTACAGATCGGGCGCCTGGGCAAAGTCCACGTCTTTCGAATAGACCAGCTGCAACTGGCCGCCCTGCCGCTGCCAGGCGCACAGCTGGCGGTTGCGCCGCAGCTTCTGGTTGAGCAAGGGGTGCAAGGTCTTGATCATCTGCGCCTCCAGCAACTGGGCCCCGATGTCGCCGGCCGTGCAGATGTGGCTGATGCGCCGGGTCTGGCGCAGCAGCCGGTCTTCGTCGGGGTTGCGCAGGTGCGAAAGCACGCGCTGGCGCAGGTTGACGCTCTTGCCGATGTACAGCGGCATGGCCGGGTCATCGCCATGGAACACATACACCCCGGGTGCCGCAGGCAGGTCGACCAGCGCAGCCTTCAGGTGGGCGGGGTAGACGAAATCAGCCGTGGGGGCAAAGTCGGCGCGGCGGCGGCGGGGGAGTTGCATGGCCCGCTATTCTCCCTCGGACCGCGACAGGCGATCGCCGCCATGCCGCAGACCTGGGCATCCAGCCGCATGGGGTAGCCTCCCGCCGGCGCAGCGCGGGGACGCTCATGTCGTCCTGGGGCAGGGGTTCCATCCGTGTCACGGTGCGGCTCGACACACTCGCCCGCCTGGCCAGTCCATCCGGGCTCAAGCATGGACAGCGGCGAGCACCATGGCGCATGGCAGCCACATCAGAGAGCGAGGTCGATGTCGCCTCCGGGCAGCAGGAATGGGCCTTCATTCAAAAATCAGCCCGTGCGATGCGATTCATCACATCACCGCGCTGAAGACCCTCCATCAGCCCGGAAACCAGGCGCTCGATCTGATCGGCCCCGCAGCCGGCCCCGGTCGCCGGCTGCCCGCCAGCGCATAGGAAAGCTGATTGGCCGCCTGGATGATGGTCTGGGCCAGTTCCAGCAGGCGCGCCTCGCTGAGGCGCGAGGTGGGCCCCGAGATGCACACCGAGCCCAGCAGCTTCCAGTGCATGCCGAACACCGGTGCCGACACGCTGGACACCTCGGGCTCGCGCTCCCCCAGTGACAGGTGGTAGCCGCGCTGGCGGATCGACTCATAGGGTTCACCGGCCTCGCCCGAAAAGGCCAGGATGACCCGCCCCGGCGCGCCCAGGTCCAACGGCAGGCCCAGGCCCACGCGCACGTGGTGGCGGATCGTGCGCGGCCCGTCCACCCGGGCCAGGCAGGTGCGCAGGTCGCCCTCGCGCACATAGAACGAGGCGCTCTCGCCGGTCTGCACCGTCAGCTCGCGCAGCACGGGCTCGACCAGATCGTGCACATCGAAGGTGGCCTGGTAGCAGGCGCCCAGCCAACCCGCCGCCCGCCCCAACCGCCAGGCGCCGTCTTCGCGCTGCACCAGGTAGTGCTCGGCGGCCAGCGTGCGCGCCAGGCGCAGGGCGGTGGTCTTGTGCATGCCCGTGCGGCGGCTCAGCTCGGCCAGGCTGAGAAAGGCCTCTTCCATGCCGAAAGCCTCCAGCAGGCGCAGTGCGCGGGTGACGGCCGCCACGCCACCGACGGCCGCAGAGGCGGCTTCTGCAGCGCTGGGATCTGTTTCGGCGGAGGGCATTTTTTGGTTTCGCATGTCGGCACGTAGACCACTGTGTGAAACGGCATTGTACTTGTTGAAACGCTCTCCTACAGTCCGGTCCCAACAAGGGGCGCTGCATGCGGCAGCCCAACCCCGGTGGATCGCACACAAGGAGACAACATGAAACTCATCCCCCAGGGGCTGCGCCAGCTCGCACGCCTGACCCTGCTGCCTGTTCTGAGCCTGGGCCTGCTGGCAGGCCCCGCACAGGCAGACAGCTACCCCAACAAGCCGATCCGGCTGGTGGTGCCCTTCCCGGCGGGGGGTGGCACCGACATCATTGCCCGCGCCATTGGCCAACAACTGACCGAGAGCCGCCAATGGACCGTGGTGGTCGACAACAAGCCCGGTGCCGGCGGCAACCTGGGCGTGGATGCGGTGGCCAAGGCGCCGGGCGATGGCTACACCTTGGTGCTGGGCCAGACCAGCAACCTGGCCATCAACCCGGCCCTTTACGCCAAGCTCCCCTACGACCCGGTGAAAGACCTCAAGCCCGTGGTGCTGGCCGCCACGGCCCCGCTGGTCATCGTCGTGCCCAACAGTTCCCGATACAAAACCCTGGCCGATGTGCTGGCTGCGGCGCGGCAGGCGCCCGGCGCCCTGGTGTTCGGCACCCCCGGCAACGGCACGGTGGCCCACCTGGCCATGGAGCAACTGCAAAAGGCCGCCCACGTCCGGCTCCAGCACGTGCCCTACAAGGGCTCTGCCCAGGCACTGACCGATCTGATGGGGGGGCAGATGGACCTGTACGTGTCGTCCATCCCCACCGCCATCAGCCACCTCAAAGGCGGCCGCATGAAAGCGCTGGCCGTGACCTCGGACAAGCGCTCCTCGCAACTGCCCCAGGTGCCCACGGTGGCCGAGTCGGGGGTGAAGGGCTTCGAGGCCAACACCTGGTTCGGCTTCATGGCCCCGGCAGCCACCCCTGCCGCCCTGCTGACCACCTTGAACACGGCCATCAATCAGGCCTTGCAGACGCCCACCGTGCGCAGCCGCCTCATGGGCGAAGGCGGCGAGGTGCTGGGTGGCAGCCAGGCCGAGTTCGCGGCCCTGCTCAAGACCGACCTGCAGCGCTGGGGCCGCATCGTGCACGAGGCCGATGCCCGCATCGACTGATTGCCTTCAGCCCCCACTGGACCCCCACACCCTCCCTCCGACACCCTCTCTTACCCACAAGGACCGCCATGAGCACACCCGACATCATCAAAGACTTCCCTCGCGTCAGCCCCGAGGACGTGGCCCAGGCCAGCCAGTACCAGCCGGCCATCTTTTCCGACATCGCGGGCCGTCGTGGCGCCCTGCATGGCCGCATCCAGGCCCTGCGCCCCCGCATGAAGGTGGCTGGACCGGCCTTCACGGTCGAGGTGCGCCCGGGCGACAACCTGATGATCCACGCCGCCCTGTCGCTGGCCAAGCCGGGTGACGTGCTGGTGGTGGACGGCAAGGGCGACCAGACCTCGGCCCTGATGGGCACCATCATGATGACCGCCGCGCGCCAGCTGGGCCTGGCCGGTGTGATCCTCGATGGCGCCGTGCGCGACAGCCTGGAAATCGACGAGATGGACTACCCGGTGTTCTCGGTGGGCACCAACCCCAACGGCCCGACCAAGAACAACGGCGGCCGCATCGGTCACCCGATCTCCTGCGGTGGCGTGACGGTACGCCCGGGCGACCTGGTGATCGGCGACGCCGACGGCGTGGTGGTGGTGGAGCGCGAGCAATTGCCCACCCTGCTGCCTCTGGCCGCCCACAAGGTGCAGGCCGAGGCCAAGCGCATCGCCGCCATCAAGACCGGCGACACCGCGGCCAAGTGGCTGACCGCCTCCCTGGTGACGGCCGGTGTGCTGAAGGAAGGCGAGGTGCTGTGATGGGCCGCCCCGCCATCCTCATCACCGGTGCCGACCTGGCTCCGGCTGCCCTGGCCCTGCTGACGGATTTCGACATCGTGTACGCGGGCAAGACCCCGCAGCTGGCCGACATCGAGGCGCTGGCCCGCCGGCACAACCCGGTGGCCATCATCGTGCGCTACAGCGGCGTGAACGCCGCCGTCATGGACGCAGCCCCGGCCTTGAAGGTGATCTCCAAGCACGGCAGCGGCACCGACACCATCGACCGGGCCGCCGCCGCCGAGCGCGGCATTGCCGTGACCGCCGCCGTGGGCGCCAATGCGGCTGCGGTGGCCGAACAGGCCCTGGCCTTGATGTTGGCAGGCGCCAAATCGGTGGTGGCGCTGAACCAGCGCATGCACAGCGGCCACTGGGACAAGGCCACACACAAAAGCCTGGAGCTGGGAGGCCGCACCGTGGGCCTGGTGGGCCTGGGCGCCATCGGCCGCCGGTTTGCCCGCATGTGCCATGCCATGGACATGCGCGTGATCGGCTTCGACCCCTTTGCCCGCGACCTGCCTGATGACATCACCCCGGTTGACCTGGACACCCTGTGGGCCCAGGCCGACGTGATCTCGCTGCACTGCCCGTTGACGCCCGAGAACCGGCATCTGCTCAATGCCGACACCCTGGCGCGGTGCAAGCGCGGCGTGATCGTGGTGAACACGGCGCGCGGCGGCCTGGTGGACGAGGCGGCCCTGCTGGCCGCCGTGCAGTCGGGCCAGGTGGGCGCGGCCGGGCTGGACAGTTTCGCCGTCGAGCCCATGAGCGTACCCCACCCCTTCCACGGCCAACCCGGCTTCACGCTGAGCCCGCACATCGGCGGCGTGACCAGCGACGCCTATGTGAACATGGGCGTGGCCGCCGCCCGCAACACCCTGGCCGTGCTGCAGGCGAGCACCCAGGCCGCCTGAGCCACCCAGCACGCCATGACCGACATGAGCGCCAACCCAAAACGGTGGCAACACGCCCCTCCCGGCAGCAGTTGGGGCGAATTCGGCCCTGATGACCAACGCGGCCGCATGAACCTGGTGGATGCCCGCAAGGTCCTCCAAGGGGTGGCCGAGGTGAAGGTGGGCCGCACCTTCTGCCTGTCGCTGCCGCTGGACGTGCCCGGCGGCCAGAGCCTGAACCCACGGCGCAGGCCGCCGCGCCGCTACAGCGTGCTGCGCGATGGCCAGAGCCAGGGGCAGCAGGGCTTTTGCTGGTCGTACCACGCCGAAGACCCCGATCTGACCGACGTGGTGAACGACGACGTGCTGCTGATGGGCCTGCAATACAGCACCCAGTGGGACAGCCTGGCCCACGTGGGCAGCCATTTCGACGCCGATGGCGACGGCGTGGCCGAGGCCGTGTTCTACAACGGCTTTCGGGCCGGCACCGACATCCGAGCGGCCATCGAAGACCCACACGCCGTGGCCGACTGGGCCCGCTACCCGGCCCCCGAGGCCACCGCGCTGGGCATCGAACGCCTGGCCGAACACGGCGCGCAGGGCCGGGGTGTGCTGATCGACGTGGCGCACCACCTGGGGCGCGAGCGCCAGGCCGTGGGCTATGAGCGCCTGATGCGCCTGCTGGAGGCCGACCGCATCGAAATCGACCCGGGCGACATGGTGTGCCTGCACACCGGCTTCGCCGACACGTTGCTGAGCATGAACCGCCAGCCCGACCTGACCCGTCTGCACGCCACGGGCAGCGGCCTGGACGGGCATGATGCGCGGCTGCTGAACTGGATCACCGACAGCCGCCTGGCCTGCCTGCTGGCCGACAACCCCGCCGTGGAACTGGTGGTGCCCAAGCTGATGAGCCCCAGCCCGTTGCGCCAGCCCCGGCTGCCCTTGCACGAACACTGCCTGTTCAAGCACGGCATCCACCTGGGCGAGCTGTGGTACCTGACCGAGCTGGCCGCCTGGCTGCGCCAGCATGGGCGCCATCACTTCCTGCTGACCGCACCGCCCTTGCGCCTGCCGGGGGCCGTGGGCTCGCCGGCCACGCCGATCGCCACGGTATAGCGACGTTGCTGTGACGTTGCAGCGACATTGCAGCGACGCTCCGAACACCGTGTAAACCCCCGGCCCGTAGACCACCGTATCCAAAACAATGAGACAAACACCATGCCACACCACACCTTCCTACCCCGCCCCCTCGCACGCCGCCCCTGGTTGGCCCTCGCTGCCGGCCTGCTGGCCGGCTGCGGCCCCGCCACCAGCACCTGGGCACAAGCCCCCTGGCCCGCCAAACCCGTGAAGATCGTGGTGCCCTACGGCCCCGGCGGCGCGGTGGACGTGGTCACACGCAAGATCGCCCAGAAGCTGACCGAGCAGACCGGCCAGAGCTTCTTCATCGAGAACAAGGCCGGCGGCACCGGCACCATCGGCGCCACCCAGGTGGCCAAGGCCGAGCCCGACGGCTACACCCTGATGGCCAACGACACCACCTTCTCGCTGCTGCCCCACATCTTCAGGAAACTGCCCTTCGACCCGGCGCAGGACCTGCAGCCGGTGAGCGCCTTTGTGTTTGCGCCCATGGCCCTGGCGGTCAACGCGGGCTCGCGCTTCACCAGCCTGCAGGATCTGCTGGCCGCCGCCCGCAAAGATCCCAACCAGGTCACCTACGGCACCGGCGGCCCCGGCACCACCCCGCACTTTGCCAGCGAGGCGCTGGGCATTGCCGCCGGTGTGAACTTCATGCACGTGCCCTTCAAAGGGGCTGGCGAGGCCACCCAGGCCGTGTTGTCCAACACCGTTGACTTTCAGATCGCCTCACCCGCCGGGGTGATGGGCAACGTCAAGGGCGGCAAGATGCGGGTGCTGGCCGTGAGCGGCGACAAACGCCTGGGCGCCCTGCCCGAGGCCCCCACCTTTGCCGAGGCCGGGGTGCGCTGGAGCGGCGTGATCAACTGGACCGGCCTGTGGGCCCCCAAGGGCACACCGGCCCCCGTGTTGCAGAAGCTGCAAGCCGAAATCGCCAAGGCCATGGCCAGCACCGACCTGCAGGCCTTTGCCGCCAACATGGGCGCCGAACCGCGCCAGATCGGCGCCACCGACATGGCCAGGATGCTGAAAGACAGCACCGAATCGTGGGGCAAGGTGGTGGCCAACACCGCCTTTGAAAAGCAATGAGCCCCACAACCCAGACCTTGAAAAGGGCCACCCTGCTCTGCTGCAGCCTGCTGAGCGCCGCCGGGGCACAGGCGCAGCCCACGGCCACCGCCCCCTGGCCCGTCCAGCCGGTGCGCCTGCTGGTGGGATTCACCGCTGGCGGGCCCACCGACATCGTGGCGCGCGCCCTGGCCGAGCCCCTGGGCAAAGGCCTGGGACAGCCGGTGATCGTGGACAACCGGCCCGGTGCCAACGCCATCATCGCGGCCCAGGCCGTGGCCCAGTCCAAAGACGGCCACACCCTGCTGATGGCGGCCACCAACCACACCATGATCAGCGCGATGTACAGCCGGCAGATCCAGTTCGACCCGGTCAAGTCCTTCAAGGCCGTGTGCCGCATCGGCGCCTCGCCCACCGTGCTGGTGGTGGGGCCGCAAGCCGGGCTCCAGCGCTTGGGTGATTTTCTGGCCAAGGCCAAAAGCCAAGCCCGTGCGGTCACCTACGCCTCGCCAGGCCAGGGCAGCTCGGTGCACTTTGCCGGCGAAGATTTTGCCCAGCGGGCCGGCGTGCAACTGACCCACGTGCCCTACAAGGGCGCGGCCCCGGCCCTTGCCGACGTGATGGCCGGGCAGGTGACCGCCTCGTTCGCCTCTCTGGGCTCGGTGTTGCCGGCCATCAAGTCGGGCAAGCTGCTGGCGCTGGCGGTGGCCAGCCCGCAGCGCGTGGCGGCCCTGCCCCAGGTGCCCACCTTCGAAGAATCGGGCATCAAGGGCTACCGGGCCGATGCCTGGTATGGCGTGCTGGCCCCGGCCCAGACCCCCGAAGCGGTGCTGCAGAAGCTGCAGACCGAGGTCAGCCGCTTTGTCACGTCGAGTGCCGGTGCCGACAGGCTGCAGCAACTGGGCATGGACCCGATGCTGGCCTGCGGCGACGAGTTCGACCGCCAGATCGCGGCCGAGACCGCCCACTGGAGCCAACTGGCCCGCCAACTGAAGATCAACGATGATTGAGCCGACCCCGCCCCTTGCACCGCCCTCCCGCCGCCACCTGCTGACCCTGGGCGCAGGCGCGCTGTTGGGCGCCTGCGCCCAGGCTCCGCGGCGGCCCGTGCCCCCGAAGCCAGAAGCCCTGGAGGTACCGCATTCCTCCGGCCAGGGCACCCCGAGCTTCGAGGTGCCCCCCCTGGCCTGCGACTGCCACCACCACATCTACGACCGGCGCTACCCGGCCCACCCCAGCGCCACCTTGCTGCCGGCCGACGCCAGCCTGGCCGACTACCGCCTGCTGCAGCGCCGCCTGGGCCTGCAGCGCCAGGTGATCGTGCAGCCCTCGACCTATGGCACCGACAACCGTCTGCTGTCCGACACCCTGCGGGCGGCCGGCCCGCAGGCCCGGGGTGTGGCGGTGCTGGGCAGCGATGCGGCCGAGGCCGAGCTGCAGGCATTGCACGAGGCCGGGGTGCGCGGCGTGCGCTTCAACCTGAGCTTTCTGGTCGGCGTCAGCGCTGACATGATGGTGCCGCTGTCGCGCCGGCTGGCCGAGCGAGGCTGGCACCTGCAGGTGAACGGCACGGCCGACCTGTTGCTGGCCCACGAAGCCGCGCTGAGCCGCCTGGCCTGCCCGTTGGTGATCGACCACATGGGTCAGTTGCCCCAACCCGCCGGGCTGACCCATCCGGCCTGGCGCCTGTACCAGCGCTGGCTGGATGGCGGGCGCACCTGGTTCAAGCTGTCGGGGGCCTACCTGCCCAGCCGACGCAGCGACTTTGCCGACGTGGGCGAGGTGGCGCGGGCGCTGCTGCGCCAGGCCCCCGAGCGCATGGTGTGGGGCAGCGACTGGCCCCACCCGACCAAGCGGGAAGACGCCAAGCCTGACGACACGGCCCTGTTCAACCTGCTGGCCGCCTGGGCACCCGACGCCGGCTTGCGGCAAAAAATACTCGTCGACAATCCCGCCGTGCTGTACGGCTTTGCCAGCACCTGAGGACACCCCACCATGTTTTTGCTGAACCCACCCACGGTCCGCACCCTGGACACCTTCAGCGCCTTGCCCGGCCGATACCGGCAGGCGCAACGCACCGTCTGGGGCGATGCCAACCAGGGCGGCCGTGCCAGCGACTCGTTTCTGGAAGGCCCGGTGTTCGATGCCCAGGGCAACCTGTATGTCACCGACATCCCCTTCGGCCGGGTGTTCCGCATCGACCCCAAAGGCGAGTGGGATCTGGTGGCCCAGTGGGAAGGTGAGCCCAACGGCATGAAGTTCATGAGCCCCACCGAGCTGCTGATCACCGACTACATGAACGGGCTGATGGTGCTGGACGTGAAGCGTGGCAGCCTGCGCCCGCTGCTGGCGCGGCGCAACACCGAAAGCTTCAAGGGCGTGAACGACCTGTGCTTTGACCGCCAGGGCAACCTCTACTTCACCGATCAGGGTCAGAGCGGCCTGCACGACCCGACTGGCCGGGTCTACCGCCTCTCGCCCGAGGGCCGGCTGGACCTGCTTCTGTCCAACGTGCCCAGCCCCAACGGCATCGTGCTGTCACCCGACGAGCGATTCCTGTACGTGGCCGCCACACGCGGCAATTGCGTATGGCGCATGCCCCTGCTGGCTGATGGCTCGGTGGCCAAGGCAGGCCAGTTTTTCACCTCGTACGGCCCCAGCGGCCCCGACGGCCTGGCCATGGACGAGGCCAGCCGCCTGATCGTGGCCAACCCGGGCCTGGCCTATGTGTGGGTGCTCAACGCCCGGGCCGAGCCGGTCGAGGTGCTGCGCGGGCCCCCAGGCCATTCGCTGACCAATGTGGCCTACGGCGGGCCCGATCGCCGGACCTTGTTCGTCACCGATTCGACGGCGGGCGAGATCTTGTGGGCCCCCATGGATGTGCCGGGCATGCCGGTTGCGGCCAAGGCCTGATCAGAGAATCTGCCCCACCAACTGCCGCACGCCCGCCTGCACGCTGTCGATCAGGGGCAGGCCACAGTCCGGCTGCAACTGGGCCGCCATGCCAGCCAGGCCCGCACCACCGATGATCAGCGCATCGGGTGCCCAGCGCGCCTGGGCCGCCTGGCAGGCCTGGGCCAGCACGCGCAGCGCGGCATCGGGGTCGGCGGCCATCTCGGCGCCGCTGGGGGCCACCGTCCACACCCCGGCCAGCTGCGGCGCAAAGCCCAGTTGCAGCGCCAGGCGTTGCAGCATGGGGCCCCAGCGCTCGCCCCCGGTGACCACGGCAAAGCGGCCCAGGCGGGCCGCCTCGGTGAATGCGGCCTCGGCCAGACCGATGACGGGCACGGGACTGCACTCCCTGAGCGCCCACAGGCCCGGGTCACCAAAGCAGCCGATCAGCACGCCATCGGGCGGGTTGGCGGCGCGCTTCTGTTCGGCGCCCCAGGCGTCCAGCGCCGCATGGCCGGCCACCTGGTAGCTGACCTCGTCGGCGATGTACGGGGCGCCAAAGCGGGCGGTCACCGTGTGCGCCACGGCCGCTGCCGCACGGTCGATCAGCGCCTGGGCAATGTGTTGCTGCAACAGCGCACTCACTGATTCTGACGTGTTGGGGTTGATGACCAAAAGGCGCTTCATGGGTGTCATGAACCTCTCAGCCGGCGTGGCCCAGCAAGGCCACCAGATCGGGCGCGGCGACCTCAGCCGGGCCGAAGTGCAGCTGCGTCTCCAGCCGTGCCAGGTGGTCGCGCATGCGGCGGGCCGCTTCGGCCGGATCGCGCAGGCGGATGGCGTCGATCAGGGCGCGGTGCTCGCGGCAGCCGCAAGCCGTGGCCTCTTCACGCTCGGCGGCGTGGTGGGCGCTGTAGGTCATGAGGATCAGCGAGGTGCGCGACACCAGCTCGCGCAGGATGCGGCCCAGGGTCTGGTGGCCCGAACCCTCCGCAATGCGCAGGTGAAAGTCGCCCGACAGGCGGATGGCGCGGCGCATGTCGCCCTGGGCGCGCGCGGCTTCTTCCTGCTCGATGCTGTCGCGCAGTTGCTGCACCTCGCCCACGCTGGCGCGCTGGATGAACAGCTCCACCAGCATGGGCTCGATCAGCCGGCGCGCACCGAACACCTCGCGGGCCTCCTGCTCGGTGGGCTGGGCGATGGTGGCGCCCCGGTTGGGCGTGAGCGTGACGATCTGCTCATTGGCCAGGCGCACCAGCACCGGCCGGATGCGCGTGCGCGACACCCCGAAGGCCGTGGCCAGCTTGTCTTCGACCAGCTTGGTGCCGGGCGGCAGGTGGTGGTCCAGCACCGCCGACACGATGCGGTCGTACATCTCGCTGTCGCTCAAGGCTGGCACAGGGGTTTCAGCAGTCGATGTCATCGGAGCTCCTTGCGGCGGCGCCGCTTCATCCAGGCTGCGGCGGCCACGGCCAGGCCCATCATGGCAAACGACACCACGGTGGTGACGGTGCCCAAGGCATAGATGGCCGGGGTGGTGACCGTGGCGGTCAGGCCCTGCAGCTCCAGCGGCAGGGTGTTCACGTCGCCGATGGCCTGCGAGGTGCGGGCGATCTCGTCCCAGCTCAGTGTGAAGCCGAACATGCCCACACCCACCACCGAGGGGCCGATCAAGGGCAGCACCACGTGGCGGAAGGTTTGCCAGGGCGTGGCGCCCAGATCGCGAGCGGCCTCTTCGTAAGCCGGGTTGAAGCGGTTGAACACCGCGAACATGATCAGCAGGCCGAAGGGCAGCGTCCAGGTGAGGTGGGCACCCAGCGCCGAGCTCATCAGGCCCAGCGAGCTGCCATAGCCCTCGAGCAGCGCATCGGCACCGCACCAGGCCAGCAGGGCCTTGAGGCCGTCGTCGAGCAGGCGAAACTGCAGCCCGATGCCCAGCGACACCACAATGGAAGGCATGATCAGGCTGGCCACGGTGACGAAGAACAGCACCTGCCCACCGCGCAGCCGTTTGCGAAAAGCCAGGCCGGCCAGCACCGACAGCAGCACGGTCAGGGCCATCACCATGGCGCCCAGCCCGAGCGAGCGCATGAAGGCGGCGCCGATGTCCACCGTGCCCAGGCCCTGGGCCAGTTGCGCAAACCAGTGCAGCGAGACCCCGCGCAGCGGAAAGGTCAGGCCGCCCTCGGGGCCCTGGAAGCTCAACACCACGATGGTGAGCATGGGGCCGTACAGAAAGGCCACGAACAGGGCAAACACCAGCGCCAGCGGCCAGAAGCCAGGGGCCTGTCGACGGATCATGGGAGGGGGGGTGGAATGGGACATGGGTTCACCTTCACAACTCGCGGCGGATGTCGACCAGGCGCGTCAGGCCCCAGATGATCATCAACACCACCGCCAGCAAGATCACGGCATTGGCCGCCGCCAGGGGAAACTGCAGGTACGAAGTCTGGACCTGGATGATCTTGCCCACCGAGGCGATCTGCTGCCCACCCATCACGCCGATGGTGACGAAATCGCCCATGACGATGGTGATCACGAAGATCGAGCCGATCAGCACCCCGGTGCGCGACAAGGGCACGATCACATGCCACAGCGTCTGCCAGGCCGAGGCGCCGGCATCGGAGGCGGCCTCCAGCAGGCTGCGGTCGATGCGCATCATGCTGTTGAAGATGGGCACGATCATGAACAGCGTGTACAGGTGCACAAAGGCCAGCACCACCGAAAAATCAGAGTACAGCAGCCAGTCGAGCGGCGCCTGGGTCAGGCCCAGGCCCTGCAGGGTCTGGTTGACCAGGCCATTGCGGCCCAGCAGCGGCACCCACGAGATCATGCGGATCACGTTCGAGGTCCAGAACGGCACCGTGCACAGCACGAACAGGCCGGTCTGCAAGCCCGCCGAAGGCACGTGGAAGGCCAAGAAATACGCCACGGCAAAACCCAGCATCAAGGTGATGCCCCAGACCAGCGCGCAGAACTTCAACGTCGAGAGGTAGGTGCTCAGGGTGACGCACAGGTCGCCCTGCTCGGTGCGCTGGCTGCAGCCCTCGAAGATGGCCGCATAGTTGTGCAGCGTGAAGCCGGGGATCAGCTCGTACTCGTTGAAATGCCAGAAGCTGACCATCAACACCAGCAGCAGCGGCAGCACAAAGAACAGCGCGAACACCGCGCTGAACGGGGCTGCCTGCCACCAGGCAGGCAGCCCGCGCGCCACGGCGCCAGCCGGCGCCTGGGAGGGGGCTACAACCGTGCTCATCGGGTCAGGCCGCGACAAACTCGTTCCACTTGCGCACCATGTACTCGTTCTCGTCCATGACCGCGTTCCAGCAGGCGATGCCGCCCATGCGCTGCTCATAGCTGCCGCCGTCGCGCACGCTGCCGGCCTTGGCGATCACCTCACCGTGGGGGTTCTTGATGTCCTGGGCGGCGGCCTTGCCTTCCATCCAGTAGGCCCATTCGTAGGCCTCCATCTTGGCCTTGGCGGTCTCCAGCACCGCGCTGTAGTAGCCCTGGCGGTTCAGGTAGGCACCGGCCCAGCCGTCGAGGAACCAGTTGATGAACTCGTAGGCGGCATCGAGCTTGGCGCCCGACAGCGTGGCCGGCAGGCCGAAGCCCGAAGCCCAGGCGCGGTAACCTTCCTTGAGCGGCTGGAACACGCAATCGATGCCCTTGCCGCGCACGGCCGTCACGGCTGGCGACCACATCGACTGGATCACCACCTCGCCCGAGGCCATCAGGTTGACCGACTCGTTGAAATCCTTCCACAAGGCGCGGAACTGGCCGGCCTTCTTGGCCTCAATCAGGGTCTTGATCGTGAGGTCGATCTCGGCCTTGGTCATGTTGCCCTTGTCGGCGTACTTGTGAATGCCCTTGGCCTCGACCACCATGGCCGCGTCCATGATGCCGATCGAGGGGATGTTGAGAATGGCGGCCTTGCCCTTGAACTCGGGGTTCAGCAGCTCGGCCCACGAGCTGATCGGGCGCTTGATCAGGTCGGGGCGGATGCCCAGCGTGTCGGCGTTGTAGGTGGTGGGGATCAGCGACATCCACTCGGTAGGCGCCTTGGCAAACACCTTGCTCTTCTCGCCTTCCAGAAAGATCACCTTCTTGGGCGCAGTGCCCTGGTCGCCCACCAGCTTGCCGGCCACGGTGCCGGTGGTGAACAGCGAGGTGATCTTGTCGGCATTCTTCACGCGCTTGGTGCTGATGCCCTTGAGGTTGCCGGTGGGCACGATCTTCTTGAGCGAAAAGTACTCGGTGTCGATCAGGTCGAAACTGTTGGGCGCGGTGACGGCGCGCTTGGTCACGTCATCGGTGGTCACGGCCACGTACTGCAGGGTGATGCCGGTGTCGGCCTTGAACTTCTCGGCAATGGCCTTGTCCTGATTGACCGCGGTGCCCAGGTAGCGCAGCACGGGCTTGTCCTGGGCATGCACGGCCGGGAACACGCCCGCAGCCAGGATGCCCGCCGTGCCTTTGAGCAGGGAGCGGCGTTGCACAGCGGTCTCGGACAGATCGGTCTTGGGCACATCTGCCTTGGGGGAGGACTGGGAATCAGACATGGTCAAAGCTCCAGAAGTTGAGTGGAAGTGAGTGAAAGAAAGCGGCTTGGCGCGGGGAACGACGGAAATCGGTTGGGCCAGGCTCAGGCCGCCAGGGCATGGGCCTGCTGGGGTTGCCACCACAGGCGCACGGCCTGGCCCGGTTGCACGGGGTGCTCGGCAAAGCGGGCCTCGGGCACCATCACGGTGAGGCCGGTGGCGCCCTGCTGGTCGACCGCCTCGACCCCCAGCAGCACATGGGTGCCTTGGTATTCAACGTCGGTCACCGTGCCCCCGAGGCTGGGGCAGGCCTCGGCCGGGTTGCCCAGTTGCAGATGGTCGTTGCGCACCGCCATCAGGCCTTGCGGCAGGCGCAACACGTTGTGCCCGCCCATGAAGCGCGCCACAAACTCATTGACCGGGCGGTTGTAGATCTGGTGCGGCGAGCCCACCTGCTCGATCACGCCGTGGTTCATCACCACCATGGTGTCGGCCAGGGCCATGGCCTCTTCCTGCGAGTGAGTGACGTGGATGAAGGTCAGGCCCAGCTCCTGCTGCCAGCGGCGCAGTTCGGCGCGCATCTGGATGCGCAAAAAGGGGTCGAGCGCCGACAGGGGCTCATCCAGCAGCAAGACCTTGGGGTGGTTCATCAGCGCCCGCGCCAGCGCCACGCGCTGCTGCTGCCCCCCCGACAGCTCAGCGGGCAGCCGCTGCGCCAGGTGGCCCATGGCCACGCGCTCCAGCAAGGCCTGGGCCTGCTGCTGGCGCTCGGCACGGGCCACGCCCTTCATCTTCAGGCTGAAGGCCACGTTGTCGAGCGCCGTCAGGTGCGGAAACAACGCAAAGCTCTGGAACATCATGGCCGTGCCCCGTGCCGCCGCCGGCAGATCGGTGATGTTGCGCGAGCCCATCAGGATGTCGCCGCTGCTGACCGACTCGTGGCCCGCAATCATGCGCAAGGTGGTGCTCTTGCCGCAGCCAGAAGGGCCCAGCAGGCAGCAGTAGCTGCCCTCGGCAATGCGCAGATCGATGGCATTCACCGCCACACTGCCGCCGTCATAGCGCTTGGTCAGTGCAATCAGTTCGATGCCGGCAGCCTGCGAGGCCACCGGGCCGGAAGAGGTCTTTGATGCGTCCATGCTGCAGATGGAGCACAGTCCGTGCCAGTTTTGTACACAATCTTATTTTTGGATTGCACACAATCTTCACCAGAAGCGTGCACAGGACTCGGCCCCCAGGTGGGGGCTGCGCTGCACGATGGTGCCAGGGGCCCCAAGACAAGGCGTGGCGTTGTCGCAGCGGGGCAGTGGGGCTGTGGGGCAGTGGGGCTGTGCCAGCAGCGGCGGTAAAAGCTGCGGCGATGAATGCAGCGCCTTTGACGCGCATTGCGGTGCCTGTGGCCCCCCCTCAAACCGACCCGATCAGCGTCCGCCCTGATCCAGGCCGGGCCTACCCCGGACCGTGGAGTGAATGGGGGCTACAGACCTTGCTAGGGGCCTTTGGGGGCGGCCTGCTGGGTCAACATGACCTTGTCGACGACGGCCTCTCCATCGGGCGCCGTCTTGATATAGATGGTGGCGTTGTAGCCCTTGGCCTTCTTGTAGTCCTGCTTGCCGCTGATTTCCGCACCGATCTTGGCTGCAGACCACAGCGAGGTCAGCGCCCCGATGAGGAGCAAGGGGCTGCGTGTCGTCACGGTGGACTCGGCACTGGCCACCTTGACCCGACCGCCGTTGGCCTCCACTGCAGCCATCCAAGGCTGGAGCCGCTCAGGCAAACTGTTCGGCGACACCTTGCCGTAAAAGTCAATCTCGACGGACGGCGCCGCCTTCGACAGGCTGTGGCTCAAGTCCTTGTCGAACTGCTGCAGATCGACAAACTGCAATTTGGTCTGGGCCGGAGC
>Ga0209913_1000288_pt1 | contig 47791 bp, 46 predicted proteins | sample PersoiDNA2013203_FD_185805 | JGI IMG/M metagenome (GOLD analysis project Ga0209913, IMG submission 185805) | Permafrost soil microbial communities from the Arctic, to analyse light accelerated degradation of dissolved organic matter (DOM) -... | ecosystem: Environmental > Terrestrial > Soil >...
TTACCGGCCATGGCACACCGCCGTCGTGGTCTCATAGAACTTGTCATGATCAGGTTTGGTTCCGGGGTCAAGGCTTAGCAGGCAGGTGGAAGAGTCCGGCAACGAAACCCGCAGGCTTTGCGACTCATTGACGTCATTCAGGAAAATCATGCCCTCGCCCGCCACGCTGGTCAGGAAGCGGTCATCCTTACCGAACACCGAAGCACCCTGGGGCAACGGCCGACCGTACTGATCACTGGCGGTGAGTAGCACGCGGCGCACTGTCACCACCTCGAACGCGACGGTATTGAAGGACCCGCGACCGGCGGCGAGCACCTGGGTGCCGTTCTTCAGGTCAACCCGTTTGGGCAACGACTGCGTCTGCACTTCGACGCGGCTATTGGCATACGCGGGCAAGCCGGCAATCACCGCCTGCCCGGTGAAGTCAGTCCACACCGGCCCCTGCGGGGTTTCGACTTTTGCAGAACCGATATCCCCCACCGAGACGATGCCAAACGTGTCCTGCACGGTGTAGGGCGAAAATGTCAGGCCGTTTTCGTGCGCGACGATGCCACCTTGCAACTGCCCCGTATAACCTGTGCCCAGCGCATCTCGGCTGACGCCCAGGCCTACGCGGGTGTAGCGTGGCAGCAAGTCCACATGGCCGCGAACCGACTGCTCGCGGGCGCTGAGGTCGCGTTCGACGCCCACTTCGTAATTCACATACTCATTGACCCGCTCACTGAGCGCCGTACCGACGCGGGACTGGTCGCCACGCCGACTGACGTAGCTGTTCACACGACGATCGCCGCCCAGCGGCACACTGATCTGCAACCGTACCGACAGATCATTGTCCTCAGCGCTATCGCGCCGGTCACCGGCAACGGCAACATCACGGCGAGGCCGTGTACCGCCCACCTGCGAATCGGCGATCAGCGCGACATCGAGATGACTGAACGACTTGTTCCACGAAGCAAACACATGTTCGGCCGTTTGCCGGTCAAATTGCGCACTGCGCGAATAACCCAGGGAGAACACGCCCAGCGTGGGATCAACCCAGCTCATGCCCGCTGTGTACTGGTTCTTGAAACGCGAATCCAGTTCGCCGGCCTTGAACGAGCGACCCGCTTCAAGTACCTCGCGATACCCGCGGGTCTGAGTGGTAGCGCTGAAGTTCACGTCCATATTGGCGTAGACCGGGCTGCTCGCCGACACGCTGCTACGCGAACCCGACACGGCGTTACGGCTGTCTCGGGACACATTGTGACGAGCGCCAACGGCAACCCGCTGGAAAAACACGCTGCTCAGGGTGCCGCCTGCCGACCAGTACTCTTCGGTACTCAATAAGCCAAACCCCGCCGACGATTCACGCCCCAGGCCCCAGGTGCCACTGCCCATGGCGACCACCGGTGACGGAGCCTGCGCGTCGATATTTTCGCGCACCTTGCCGAGGGAAAAGTAATAACCGGGCGCCGCCGGGGCCGCCCCCGCGAATGACGCCGCCGGCACCACGAAACTGCGCTTGGCGCCGCGTACATCGATCACGCTGACGTCGAGGTCGCTGGTGCCATTGAGCAAAGGCAACCCCGTCAGCCGGAAGGGGCCTTCGGGCACCAGCGTGCTATGGATCAGCACCCCGGACTGGCGCACTTCAATCCGCGACTGACTCTGGGCCAGTCCTTCGACGACTGCGTTGTTGCTGCCCGCCGGCGCCCGCGACTGGCCATCGGGGGAAAACTGGACGCCGGACAACTGGATACCACCGAACAACGGATTGTTGCTGGAGAGCTGGCCCATCTGAAAAGTCGATTGCAACGCGGCGATATCCCGCTGGGCGTAGGCATACAGGTGTTCGGTACGGGCTTCACCATTGTCAGACACATAAAACTGGCGGCTGCGCACAATCCAGTCGCCGAGGTTGAAGCCCGCTTCGGTGTAGGCCGACACGAACCGACTGGGCCCACTGCGCGAACGGCTGTCGAAACCCAGCACGTCATAGTTGAACATCGCCGCTGCGCCGCCCTGGGCAAAATGCCCGGCCTCCCACTGGGGTTCATGCAATGCCTGGGTCGGCACCACCAGTGCCACCTCATCGATGCCGGGCCGGAGCCGGACCATCGTCGTCGGAAACGCCCCCAGGAAGTCATGGCAGGCCTGGTCCGGTGAGGCGCCTTCGCGGACAACGGCGCGGGGCTGCACCAACCCGGCTTTCTCGAGCAAGCCCGGGGTGAAACACAATTGCCCTTGGGCGTCGAAGCGCGCATCGACTGACCCGAGCGGGTTCCCGTTGACCCGCAGCCCGACCACCTGGACGCCTTCGCGAAAACGCGCCGCACTGCGGAAGTAGTCGGAGACCTTCGGGTCAATGCCGTGGGTGGTCAGTGCCGCGAGGTCGAAGCCCTCACCCAGCTCCAGCGCCGGGGCCAGGCCGGGCAAGCTCCACAGCGTCGCAAACCCAATGAGCAGCGTGGGGCGGCGAGGCCGGATGGAAATCGCAGATTTGTTACTCGACAGGTTTGTCATAAGCCGCTCAACCCCCATCGGCACTGATCGGGGCGCGGTAGCTGTCCACTGAAAACCCGTAGACCGTGGCGGGCTGGATCTCGACTTCAGCCAAGCCGTCCAACGTTCCGTCAACCTTCGCCGTCAACGCCTCCCCCGGCAAAATGTAGGTACGCGGCAACGTCGCCAGGACCTGCTGCGGAAATAACTGCACCTGGGGCGCCAACCGCACCACGTAGGCGCTGTCGTTGTGAACCGTTAGACGCGACCCGGTCCGCTTCCAGGTGAGCAGCTCCCAAGGTGCTTGATGCCGAGGCAGGCTTTTGGGGTGCAGAATCAGCGGCAAATTCTGTCGCAGGGTGATACCGATCGTCGCACCGCCTGCGGCACGCGCCTGGGGAATCCCCTCGAAAGATACGCGTTTCAACCGCTGGGTCTTCAGCGGTTCCTTCAAGGTACTGATGAAACGCACGAGCTGCGTTTCGCCCGCCTCCACGCGGGTGATGGGAGGCGTGACAATTAATAACGGTTCCGGGTCCTCGGGCACATTTTCCACTACTGAATGAAGTAACGCCGGCCCCGAATCGGTATTCCTGATATTTATTGTGGCCTCGCCATCTTCCTCATAAAGCACCACCACTGTGGTTTCCGGCAGCATGCCGTCCGCTACTGCAACAGTGGCAAAACAGAGACATGCACTTACACTCCATAACAACACACTATTTATTATTGAAAGACTACGCACTCGGTATTCCCCGTAACCATGATGTTGAGCAAATGGCAACTGATCGCTCACATGAAAACAGCCGATAAGAAATAGTCAGTTTCTTGATCGGCTGCTGTTGAGTCGTTTAGATGTAACTCAGTTCAAGGGTGGCGCGCCCATCAAGGGTAATGTCGCGGCTCAGGTCCAGGTCCTGGCCTTTGTTGATCACTGCCTTCACAGCAATGGTGCCAGTCAGCTGAGAGATTGAAGCCGGTGTAACCGTGGTGCTACTGCGCCAGGAATACTGGGTAGGGGCTTGAGTAACTTTGCCATCACTGTTCTGCCAGGTACCGGTGCCGACACGCATGATTGGAAACAGCGCGGTGCTCGACGACCGAAGGTCCCTGAGAGTGACCGAATAGCCACCGGTTCGCCGGCCCGAGACCTGACCCAAGCCATAGTTCTGTGCTTCAGTGAAACCCGCACCGAGAATGCCTGTCACCTTGCTGCCAGCCTGCAGGTCGGTGAGTTTCAGCCCGAACTTGGCAGGGGTAGTGCCGCAACTGACAGACAGGGAGGTGGTTTTCTCCTCTCGCGGGTTGAACGCCGTCTGGGACAGCTCACCGGAGCGGATGGTGCCGTAATCGATAGTGCCACTCCCGGTCAGGCTGAGGTTGCAGGCAGCGGGTGTAATCGTGCCCCTGACGGACAACTGGGCAACGGTAGATGCCTGTGCGCTGATGGCCGCAGCCAGGCAAGCGAGACCGAGAGTCAATCCAACAATTTTTTTCATATTTGACCTGTCACTGAAAGTTATCAGGCGTTCTTTATTTTCTTCTCAGCAAGCCCCGCGCCGAATGGCTTATTTCTCTGGACCTGCACGACTATAAATAAATAACACCCAGGCAATATTGCCGAGTGACAGTCTGTCGCTTTGGCCCCTCATTAAAGAATCAGATAACACATCAGTTAGTGTGGGAGCTGTAAAAACAAAGAGTCGCCTTTACCCGAATACGAAGTAGTCCCAAACAAAAAAACCAATGGAATTCAAACAACAACCCTGTAGGGAAAATCATAAAAAGTTTTACAACGACAACTAGTTAAAAAATCCTACGGAACTAAAACCTCATTCAGGGCAAATTTAGAAACCCACCCTACATTTCCCACAAGAGTTCCTCACAGACAGTCATAGGAAAATTAGCGAAGCGCTACGCGTTGGCTCCAGCGGTCGATCGTGGCACGATGGCGAGGTTATCGACCGAGACCCCCTAACCATGCCGCAATCCCAAGCCAAGAATCTGTCCCTGATCGCCGCCATCGACCTGGGCTCCAACAGCTTTCATATGGTCGTGGCCAAGGCCCAGAACGGCGAAATCCGCATCCTTGAGCGGCTAGGCGAGAAAGTCCAACTGGCAGCCGGAATCGACGACGCGCGCCAGCTCAATGAAGAATCCATGCAGCGAGGGCTCGATTGCCTCAAGCGTTTTGCCCAATTGATCAACGGCATGCCCCTGGGCGCTGTGCGAATCGTCGGCACCAACGCGTTGCGTGAAGCCCGTAACCGTGGCGAATTCATCCGCCGCGCCGAGGAAATCCTCGGGCACCCGGTAGAAGTCATCTCCGGACGCGAAGAAGCGCGCCTGATCTACCTCGGCGTGTCCCACACCCTGGCCGACACCCCTGGCAAGCGCCTGGTGGCGGACATCGGCGGCGGCAGTACCGAATTCATCATCGGCCAGCGCTTTGAGCCGCTGCTGCGCGAAAGCCTGCAGATGGGCTGCGTCAGTTATACCCAGCGTTATTTCAAGGACGGCAAGATCACCCCGGCGCGCTATGCACAGGCCTATACGGCGGCGCGGCTGGAGATCATGAGCATCGAGCACGCCCTGCATCGCCTGACCTGGGATGAAGCCATCGGTTCGTCCGGCACCATCCGCGCCATCGGCCTGGCCTTGAAAGCCGGCGGCCATGGCACCGGCGAGGTCAACGCCGAAGGCCTGGCGTGGCTCAAGCGCAAGCTGTTCAAACTGGGCGATGCCGAGAAAATCGACTTCGATGGCATCAAGCCTGACCGCCGCACGATTTTCCCGGCGGGCCTGGCGATTCTCGAAGCGATCTTCGACGCCCTCGAACTGCAACGCATGGACCACTGCGACGGTGCCCTGCGCGAAGGCGTGCTCTACGACCTGCTCGGCCGTCATCACCATGAGGACGTGCGTGAGCGCACCCTCAGCTCGTTGATGGAGCGCTATCACGTCGATCTGGAACAAGCGGCCCGCGTGGAACGCAAAGCCCTGCATGCCTTCGACCAGGTGGCTGCGGACTGGGACCTGGAAGACGGCGTATGGCGCGAACTGCTGGGCTGGGCGGCCAAGGTGCATGAAGTGGGCCTGGATATCGCCCACTACCATTACCACAAGCACGGTGCCTACCTGATCGAGCACTCCGACCTGGCCGGTTTCTCCCGGGAAGACCAGCAGATGCTCGCACTGCTGGTACGCGGCCATCGCCGCAATATCCCCAGGGACAAGTTCGCCGAGTTCGGTGACGAAGGCATCAAGCTGATCCGCCTGTGCGTGCTGCTGCGCTTTGCGATCCTGTTCCACCACATCCGTGGCACCCAGGAAATGCCCCAGGTGACCCTGCGCGCCAGCGGCGACAGCCTCGACGTGGTGTTCCCGAAAGGCTGGCTGGAGGAAAACCAGCTGACCCAGGCGGACTTCGCCCAGGAAGCGGAATGGCTGACGCGGGTGGGCTTCAGCCTGAACGTGCACTAAGTCGATCTAGACAGCACCGAAAAACAAATGTGGGAGGGGGCTTGCCCCCGATCGCGGTGGTTCAGTCAAACTCATCCTTGACTGACGCACCGCCATCGGGGGCAAGCCCCCTCCCACATTGGGTCGGTTAATTCACCGCGAGAATCGGGCTACCCAGTTTCTCCAGCAACGTCGCCTGGGCGCTGCGCGGGTTCTGGTTGCCGGTCGGCGTGTTGCGCACGTAGCGGCCGTCCGACTGCAGGCTCCAGCTGTGGGTGTTATCGGTGAGATAACTTTCCAGCTCTTTCTTGACCCGCATGATCAGCTTCTTGCCTTCCACCGGGAAGCACGTCTCCACGCGCTTATCGAGGTTGCGCTCCATCCAGTCGGCGCTGGAGAGGTACATCTGCTCTTCGCCGCCGTTGAGGAAGTAGAACACCCGCGTGTGCTCCAGGAAGCGCCCGATGATCGAGCGCACATGGATGTTGTGCGAGACCCCGACGATGCCCGGCCGCAGGCAGCACATGCCGCGCACCACCAGATCGATGCGCACGCCGGACTGGCTGGCCTTGTACAGCGCGCGGATGATCTTCGGATCGGTCAACGAGTTGAACTTGGCAATGATGTGCGCCGGCTTGCCGTCGAGGGCGAACTGGGTCTCGCGGGCAATCATGTCGAGCATGCCCTTCTTCAGGGTGAACGGCGCATGCAGCAGCTTCTTCATGCGCAACGTTTTACCCATGCCGATCAACTGGCTGAACAACTTGCCGACGTCTTCACACAAGGCGTCGTCGGAGGTCAGCAGGCTGTAGTCGGTGTAGAGCTTGGCGTTGCCGGCGTGGTAGTTGCCGGTGCCCAAGTGCGCGTAACGCACGATCTCACCGGCTTCGCGGCGCAGGATCAGCATCATCTTGGCGTGGGTCTTGAACCCGACCACGCCGTAGATCACCACCGCGCCGGCCGCTTGCAGGCGGCTGGCCAGTTGCAGGTTGGACTCTTCGTCGAACCGCGCACGCAGCTCGATCACCGCGGTGACTTCCTTGCCGTTACGCGCGGCATCTACCAGCGCATCGACGATTTCCGAGTTGGCGCCGCTGCGGTACAGGGTCTGGCGGACCGCCAATACATGCGGGTCCTTGGCGGCCTGGCGCAGCAGGTCGACCACCGGGGTGAAGGACTCGAACGGGTGCAGCAGCAGGATGTCCTGCTTGCTCACCACGCTGAAGATGTTCTCGCTGTTTTGCAGCAGTTTCGGGATCTGCGGCGTGAACGGCGTGTATTGCAGCTCCGGGTGGCTGTCCAGGCCGGTGATGCTGAACAGGCGCGTCAGGTTGACCGGGCCGTTGACCTGGTACAACTCGCTCTCGCCGAGATTGAACTGCTTGAGCAGGTAGTCCGACAGGTGTTTCGGGCAGGTGTCGGCCACTTCCAGGCGCACCGCATCGCCGTAGCGCCGCGAGAACAGCTCACCGCGCAGGGCGCGGGCCAAGTCTTCGACGTCTTCGGAGTCCAGCGCCAGGTCGGCGTTACGGGTCAGGCGGAACTGGTAGCAGCCCTTGACCTTCATGCCCTGGAACAGGTCATCGGCGTGCGCGTGGATCATCGACGACAGGAATACATAGTTATCGCCAGCGCCCCCCACCTCTTCCGGTACCTTGATGATCCGTGGCAGCAGACGCGGTGCCGGGATGATCGCCAGGCCGGAATCGCGACCGAAGGCGTCGATACCTTCCAGCTCAACGATGAAGTTCAGGCTCTTGTTGACCAGCAACGGGAACGGGTGAGTCGGGTCGAGACCGATCGGCGTGATGATCGGCGCGATTTCGTCGCGGAAGTAGCGACGCACCCAGGTCTTGATCTTGGTGGTCCAGTGGCGGCGACGGATAAAGCGGACCTGATGTTTTTCCAGTTCTGGCAGCAGGATGTCGTTGAGGATTGCGTATTGGCGATCCACATGCCCGTGTACCAGATCGCTGATGCGTGCCAGGGCTTGATGCGGTTGCAGGCCATCGGCACCGGCTTGTTCACGGGCGAAGGTGATTTGTTTCTTGAGGCCGGCGACGCGAATCTCGAAGAACTCGTCCAGGTTGCTGGAGAAAATCAGCAGGAATTTCAGGCGTTCCAGCAACGGATAGGACTCATCCAGCGCCTGTTCCAGCACGCGGATGTTGAATTGCAGCTGTGACAGCTCGCGGTGGATGTACAGGCTGCTGTCATCCAGGTTGGTCACCACGGCGGGCGCGGGTGCCGGGGCCGGTGCTTCGGCGACCACCACTGGCGGCTCCAGCTCCGGCGGGGTCTCGGCGACTTGTTCAACCACCGGGTGGGCGTCTTTTACGGCAACTTCTGAGAGTCCTTCGGTATTCATCGAGTGTTCCTGTGAGGGCTATTGTTGCTCTCTAAGCAATTGGGCAGCGCGGGCGGCGAAGTAGGTCAGAATGCCATCAGCGCCGGCACGTTTAAAGGCTGTCAGGGATTCGAGGATCACCCCTTCACTCAACCAACCATTCTGGATCGCGGCCATGTGCATGGCGTATTCACCGCTGACCTGATAGACAAAGGTCGGCACTTTGAATTCTTCTTTGACTCGGTAAAGGATGTCCAAATAGGGCATCCCGGGCTTGACCATCACCATATCGGCACCTTCGGCCAGGTCGGCGGCCACTTCGTGCAGGGCTTCATGGCTGTTGGCCGGGTCCATCTGGTACGAGGCCTTGTTGGCCTTGCCCAGGTTCAGCGCCGAGCCCACCGCATCGCGGAACGGGCCGTAATAGGCGCTGGCGTATTTGGCCGAATACGCCATGATTCGCACATTGACGTGGCCGGCCAGCTCCAGGGCTTCGCGGATCGCCTGGATGCGGCCGTCCATCATGTCCGACGGCGCGACCACCTGGGCCCCGGCTGCAGCATGGGATAGGGCCTGTTTGACCAGCGCGTCGACGGTGATGTCGTTCTGCACGTAGCCTTCTTCATCCAAAATGCCGTCCTGCCCGTGGGTGGTGAACGGGTCCAGGGCCACATCGGTGATTACCCCCAATTCCGGGAAGCGCTCACGCAAGGCGCGGGTGGCGCGTTGGGCGATCCCTTGCGGGTTCCAGGCTTGGGCAGCATCGAGGGACTTGAGTTCCGCAGGCGTCACCGGGAACAGCGCCAGCGCCGGAATCCCCAGTTCGACCCAGTTCGCCGCCTCTTCAAGCAGCAGATCAATGCTCAAGCGCTCTACACCCGGCATCGACGCCACGGCTTCCCGACGATTTTCCCCGTCCAGCACAAAGACCGGCAGGATCAGATCGTTCGTGGTCAGTACGTTTTCACGGACCAGACGGCGAGAAAAATCATCACGACGGTTGCGGCGCAGACGGGTGGCGGGGAACAGGCGATTGGCAGGGGTAAAGCTCACGACAGACTCCTGAGCCCGCATTTACGGACGAGTGTTGCAGTTATAAGCGGCCATTATGACGAAGGAATGACAGTTGTGCTTATCCATGCGACCTGTAGTCGCATTCGGCGTTTATGTAGGAAATGTTCACTTCGAGACACATTTCGATACTTTCATGAATGTTCACGAAGGCGTAGGCTGCGCGTTCATTTCGCCAGCACCCAGACCATGCTTCAACAATTTCTGCATGACTTCGGCTACTTTGCCCTCTTCCTAGGCACGTTCTTCGAAGGCGAAACCATACTGGTTCTCGCAGGCTTCCTGGCGTTCCGTGGATATATGGATATCAACCTGGTGGTGGTCGTTGCCTTTTTCGGCAGCTACGCCGGCGACCAGCTTTGGTACTACATGGGGCGCAAGCACGGCCGCAAACTGTTGGCGCGCAAGCCGCGCTGGCAATTGATGGGCGACAAGGCCCTGGAACATATCCGCAAGCACCCGGATATCTGGGTGCTGAGCTTTCGCTTCGTCTACGGATTACGCACAGTGATGCCCGTGGCTATTGGCCTGTCCGGCTATCCGCCCTTGCGCTACCTATTGCTCAACGGCATTGGCGCGGCGGTTTGGGCGGCGGCGCTCGCCGCGGCGGCGTACCATTTTGGCGCGGTCCTGGAAGGCATGCTGGGCAGCATCAAGAAGTACGAGCTGTGGGTGCTGGGTGCTTTGTTACTGCTGGGCCTGGCTCTCTGGCTGCGGCGGCGGTTCAAGAACGCGCGCATCGCCCGTCAAGCCTGTGCCGATGCAAAGGCCCGGCTGGCGGCCACACACCCGGCCGAGACCAGCCCGGTCGAGCCGCCTAAGACGCCAGCCGAGTAAGCCGGCCTCTGCAACAGTAGAGGCCCATCAGGCTCAACAAGCTGTAGCTCAAAAGGCCCAGCCAGCCCAGGTGGCTGGCCGGCCATAGCCCGACCAGCGGCGCCAGCCATACCAGCGGTACATTCAGCCCCAGGCGCACCAACTCCGCCCTCAACGCCCACGGGCGGTTCTCCAGGGCGACGCCCACGCTAAACAAGCCCAGCGCCATTGCACTCCAGCCCAGCACCCGTGCCGCCGTGGGCAGCCCTTCCCCGACGTTCATCAGATAACTGCCAAACCCCACATACACCGCAAATTGCAGGCCGACGTACACCTGTTGCCGCGTATCCAGCGGCACCTCGAATTTGCGGAACTGGCTCAAATCCGGCTTGGCCAACGGGTAGTTGGCCTTCACATCGGCGGGCCGCCAACCGGTGCGCATGAACCAGATACGCAGCTTGTCCCAGCGGCTTTGCGTGCGCCGCGCATCACTCCACAACTGCGCATAGAACTGCAGGTTGGCCCACAGCGGGTTCCAACTGGCCAAGGGGGTGGTGACGCCAAAGATCACCGGCTCGTTATCGTCCTCTTCCTGAAAGGAGCCAAACAGCCGGTCCCAAATAATGAACACCCCGCCGTAGTTGCGATCCATGTAGAGAGCGTTCTGTGCATGGTGGGCCCGATGATTGGACGGTGTGACGAAGAACCACTCGAACCAGCCGAGCTTGGGCACGTGACGGGTGTGGACCCAGAATTGATACAGCAGGTTGAGCGAGGCTACGCTGATAAACACCAGCAGCGGCACGCCGAGCACGGCCAGGGGCAGGTAGAAGATCCAGCTCAGCAGAAAGCCGGTGCTGGTCTGGCGCAAGGCGGTGGTGAGGTTGTAGTCCTCACTCTGGTGATGCACCGAGTGCGCGGCCCACAGGATATTGCGCTCATGACCGCAGCGATGCAGCCAGTAGTAGCAGAAGTCGTAGAACACAAAGGCGAACACCCAGGTCCAGACGCTCTGGGCCGACAGCTCGAGCAGCGCCAGGTGCTTGAGGGCGAACGCGTAGGTCAGCAGCCCCACGCCCTTGGTCAGCAGCCCGGTGGTGGTGGACAGCACGCCGGTGCTGAGGCTGTTGATGGCATCCGCCACCCGGTAGTTGCGCTCCCCGCGCCAACGGTCGGCGAGCAGTTCAACCACGATCAAGGCGATGAAAAACGGTACCGCGTAAGGCACGAAGTCCATGGGCTAGTCCGGTCTGTTTTTATTGCCTCAAGATTAGGTGCTGCGGCGGGAGTTCCCATTGGCAACAGATGACAAATTAGTAGACATTTAACGCCATGAATCAGGAGAAATGCCCATGAGCAAAAAGATTGCAGTGATCCTTTCCGGCTGTGGCGTGTACGACGGCGCAGAAATCCACGAAAGCGTAATCACCCTGCTGCGCCTGGATCAGCGCGGCGCTCAGGTCCAATGCTTTGCCCCCGACATGGCGCAGTTGCACGTGATCAACCACCTCACAGGCGAAGAAATGCCCGAGTCGCGCAATGTGCTGGTGGAGTCCGCCCGCATTGCCCGGGGCGAGGTGAAGGACATCGCTGAAGCCAACGCCGAAGACTTCGATGCGTTGATCGTGCCTGGCGGGTTTGGCGCGGCGAAGAACCTGTCGAACTTTGCCATCGAAGGCGCCGGTTGCAGCCTCAACCCGCAAGTATTGGCGCTGGCCGAAGCCTTTGTCGAAGCGGGCAAGCCGCTGGGACTGATCTGCATCTCGCCGGCCCTGGCCGCGAAGATCTATGGCCCGGGCGTGACCTGCACCATCGGCAACGATACCGACACCGCCGCCGCCCTGGACAAGATGGGCGCCCACCACCAGGAATGCACGGTAGAGGATATCGTCGAAGACACGGCACGCAAGCTGGTCAGCACGCCGGCCTATATGCTCGGCAAGAACATCAGTGAAGTCGCATCAGGCATCAACAAGCTGGTGGATCGGGTGCTTGAGCTGACCCATGAGAACGACTAATCGGCCCGCATCAAGCGCGTAAGGAGACGGTCGAGTGAGTTGGCAAACGCTTGCTTGTCCTTTTCCCCATGGGGCGGTGGACCACCGCCCATCTGGCCTTGCTCGCGCAGATCGGTGAACAGGTTGCGCACCGCCAACCGCTCACTCATGTTCTGCGGGCTGAACTCCTTGCCACGCGGGTCGAGCGCCGTCACGCCGTTCTTCACCAGGCGGTCGGCCAAGGGTACATCGCTGCAGATCACCAACTCACCAGGCACAGCGTGCTCCACCAGGTAGTCATCCGCTGCGTCCGGGCCGCTGGGCACCACGATCAGCTTCACGCAGGCAAAGCTCGGCTTGATCTGGCTCTGCCCGGCCACCAGCACCACCTCGAACTGACGCTTGAGGGCGAACTTCACCACCTGGTCCTTGGCCGCCCGCGGGCAGGCGTCGGCATCGATCCACACGCGCATGCTTATGCCGCCAGCCGGCGCTTGTCGGCGATCCGACTGCGGCCGTACATCACCACAATCGCCAGGATCGCCACGACCTGCGCACTCAACGAGTAGGCATCGGCGTGGATACCCAGCCAGTCGAAGTCAAAGAATGCCACCGGCCGCGTGCCGAAGATGCCGGCTTCCTGCAACGCCTTCACGCCGTGCCCGGCGAACACCACCGACAACGCACACAGCAACGCCGCGTTGATCCCGAAGAACAGCGCCAATGGCAGCTTCGCCGAACCGCGCAGGATCACCCACGCCAGGCCCACCAGCAGCAGCAGCGCCGTCGCACCACCCGCCAGCACGGCGTTGTGCCCGGCCGGGCCGGCTTGCAGCCACAGGGTTTCGTAGAACAGGATCACTTCGAACAACTCGCGGTACACCGAGAAGAACGCCAGCAGCGCGAAGCCGAAACGGCCACCGCCGCCCACCAGGCTGCTCTTGATGTAGTCCTGCCAGGCCGCTGCGTGGCGGCGGTCGTGCATCCACACGCCGAGCCACAGCACCATCACACTGGCAAACAACGCCGTGCAGCCTTCGAGCAGTTCGCGTTGGGCGCCGCTCACATCAATCACATAAGCGGCCAACGCCCAGGTGGCCAAGCCGGCCACCAAGGCCAAGCCCCAGCCAACGTTCACGCTGCGCACCGCCGATTGCTGGCCGGTGTTACGCAGAAAGGCGAGGATCGCCGCCAGTACCAGGATCGCTTCCAGACCTTCGCGCAGCAGGATCAGCAAGCCTGAGATAAAACTCAACGACCAGCTCAGGCCATCGCTGCCCAACAAGCCGGCGGATTCGCTGAGCTTGCCCTTGGCCGCGTCCAGGCGCTGCTGCACCTGTTCGAGCGGCAAGCCGTCCTGCAACGACTGCCGGTAGGCCATCAGGGCTTTCTCAGTGTCCTTGCGCACGTTGGCGTTGACGTTGTCCAGGGAGCTTTCCACCAGCTCGAAGCCTTCAAGATAAGCCGCTACCGACAGGTCGTAGGCTTGCTCGTGATCGCCGTTGCGGAACGCTGCAAGGCTCTTGTCGAGGGTGGCGGCGGTGTAGTCGAGCAACTGCGCCGGGCCGCGCTTGACCTGCGGCGGCTGGGCACGCTGGGCGCGGAACGTCGCGGCGGCGGCTGGGCCGTTGGCGGCCAGTACTTCATTCGGGGTCTGACGGGCCAGGTCGGCGAGGTTGAAGGGCTGCGCGCTTTTCGCGGCAGCCGGGTCGGCCGTGAAGCTGGCGATATAGGTGGCCAGGTCCCAGCGCTGGCGATCGTCCAGTTGGTCGGCGAAAGACGGCATGTCCGTGCCCTCGACGCCCAGGCCAAGCGTGTTGTAGATCGCATAGAGACTCAGGCGGTCCAGGCGCGTTGCGTTCTGCAGGTTCGCCGGCGGCGGCGTCATGCCCACGCCCGCCGGGCCATCACCGGCTCCGGCCGTACCGTGGCAAACCGAGCAGTGCTGCGCATACAGCGGTGCGCCGCGTGTCGGGTCGGGCGTAATCGCCGGGGCCTGGCTGACTTCATATGCCGCCGCCAGCTTGGCGCCCAACTGCCGGGACTGGCGGGCCACACTGGCGCCTTCCTGACGAGCGGTCACGGCGGCGACCAATTCATCGACGCCTTTGACCAGTTCTGCGCGCTCGGGCTTGGAAGGCAGCTCAGCCACCAGGCCCTGCAATACCCCCAGAAACTCCACCTGTTCACGGTATTCCGACTCATCGATGACCTTGCCCGCCGCTACCGTCGGCGGGTAGTCCGCGCCGATATAGTCCAGCAAATGCAGGGCTTTCGCGGCGCCCTCGGCAGGTGCGGCCAACAGGTTGAAGCTGCACGACATCAACGCCGGCAATACCAGCCAGGCGAGAAAACGGAAGGGGGCAGTCATGAATGAATCTCAAAAAGAAATACGAAGTAACACATTGTTGAGCTTTAAGAGGTTTGACTCAAGGTGTAAGTGATTTGTATTTGGAATAGCAGTGCGGACCAAGGAGCGGCAATAACATGGATGATGGCGACCAACTAGCAAAAAGCCATTGTTTTGCCATGTTCGCTGCCTATAATGCCGCGCCCTGTTATCGCAAAAGGGAATTTTTGCTCCTCGTTTTCATGAGGAATTTGTTGGAGGCACGCTGTCTCCCGCGATTGGTGATTCGAGCCGACCAGCACCTCGGCCGATTACATTCAGGGAAGAAGCCTGCCATGGCATTTCGCGCCTTAACCCCGCTCGCGCTCGCAGCGGTCACTGTGTTGTCCGGCTGTTCGATGTTTCGCAGCTACGACGACGAGCTGCAAGCTACCAACCAGCAACTGGCCACCGGCAACGTCGAGGGCGCGCTGACCCTGCTGGAAAAGAACAACACCGGCGAAGACAAGGACCTGCTCTATTTCTTCGAGAAAGGTGAACTGCTGCGGGCCAAGGGCGACCTGACCGGCAGCCAGACCGCCTGGCGCAGTGCTGACCTGCAAGTCTACAAGTGGGAAGAGTCGGTCAAGTTCGACAGCGAAAAGTACCTCTCCCAGTTCGGCAGCTTCCTGGCCAACGACAAAGTGCGTCGCTACGAAGGCTACGACTACGAAAAAGTCATGCTGACCACCCAGATGGCCCTGAACCTGCTGGCCCTGAATGACTTCGACGGCGCGCGCACCGAGATCAAGAAGACCCACGAACGCGAAGCCGTGATCGCCGACCTGCGCGACAAGGAATACCTCAAGCGCGAAAACGAGGCCGAACGCCAGGGCGTGACCACCCAGATCAAAGACCTGCGCGGGTACCCGGTGGAAGCCTTGGACGCGCCGGACGTGGTCGGCTTGAAAAACAGCTACCAGAGCGCGTTCAGCCATTACCTGGCCGGTTTTGTCTACGAAGCCCTCGGCGAAAAAGACCTGGCGGCGCCGGGTTATCGCAAAGCCGCCGAGTTGCGCCCCAACACGCCGCTGCTCGAGCAAGCGCTGCTGAACCTGGATGCGTCCAAAGTCGGCGCCGATGAAACCGACGTGCTGATCGTGGTCCAGAGCGGCCTGGCGCCAGCCCGCGACTCGATACGCTTGCCGCTGCCAATCCCGATCAATGGCAACCTGGTGATCACACCGCTGTCGTTCCCGGTGATCAAGCCCGACACGTCGACCCAGGCCTTCGCCCAGATCGGCGTCGACGGCCAGCAACAGAACCTCACCGTGCTCAACAGCACCACCGCCATGTCCCGTCGCGCGCTGCGTGACGACATGCCGGGGATCATCCTGCGCACCACCGTGCGGGCGGTAAGCCGGGGCGTGGCGCAGAACAACCTGAACAAGACCAACCCGATGGCGGGCCTGGTGCTGGGCATTGCTTCGGCCGTGGCCGAAGGCGCCGACACCCGCACGTGGCGCACCCTGCCGGACATGACCCAAGTGACGCGCCTGCGCCTCAAGCACGGCGAGCATCAAGTCAGCCTGCCTAACGCCTTGGGCGGCACGCGGGTGACGGTCAAGGCCGATCAGCGCTATCAGGTCATCACCCTGCGCGTGGTTGGCAACCAGGTATTCGCCGGCGGCCTGGCGGCCCACGTGGTGCCGGGCACTTCCGCCCAGGCCATCGCCCTCAAACAACCTTAAGGAGCACGCTATGCGTCATTTCATCCTCGGCGCCTTGGCGCTGGTCCTGCTCGCCGGCTGCGCCACCCCGCCGCCACCGGCACCCGGCAGCGCCGCCAGCAAAATCGTGGTGATGGGCAAGTTCAAGGGCATCGCCGTCGGTGCCATTCGGGTGGCGCGCGAGAATGGTTTTCTCACCGCCAAGGTACAGTTGAGCAACATCACCAGCAGCAACCGGATGATGTATTACCGCTTCGCCTGGCTGGGCGCCGACGGCTTCCCGGTGGGCGATGAAGAAACCTGGAAGGTACTGACCCTGTACGCCAACCAGGCCACGTTCCTGCCAGCCATTGCCAACTTGCCTCAAGCGGCGGACTTCCGCCTCGAAGTTAAGACCCCTTGAGTCGCTCCCCTTTTCAGGTTTTAGAGAGATTTCCCATGTTTGCACGCTTCTCGCTCCTCGCCGTGGTTGCCGTATTGGCCAGCGGCTGCGCCAACACCTCGCCGGTACTCGGCGGCAAGAACATCAGCTACGGCGACACCAAGGCTGTGGAACTGGTGACCAACGAGTTCGGCTCCACCGACCTGCAGATGATCGCCGAAAGCATGACCCGCTCCCTCGCCCAGTCCGGCGTCCTCCAGGGCCGCCCGGTGGTGCAGGTGTATGACGTGAAGAACAAGACCAGCGAGTACATCGACACCCGCGAGATCACCACGTCGATCAAGACCCAGTTGATGAAGACCGGCACCGCGCGTTTCGCCAGCGACAACACCGACATGCAAAGCCAGGTCGACCAGCTCAAGCTGCAGAACCAGAGCGGCCTGTACAAAAAATCCAGCGTGAGCAAGACCGGCAACATGGTCGCTGCCAAGTACCGCCTGGAAGGCTCGATCAGTTCCATCGTCAAGCGCAGCTCGGACTACAAGGACGTGTTCTACAAGTTCAGCCTGCAACTGATCGACGTCGAAAGCGGCGTGGCCGAATGGATGGACGAAAAAGAAATCCGCAAGACCACGGAGCGCTAAGCAATGCGTGCATGGATCGGCATGATCGGCCTGCTGTGCGCCTTTGGCGCCTCGGCCGCACCGAAGATCGCGGTGACCGACCTGGCCTACGAGGCGCAGGTCGAGGAGTACATCCATCAGGTCTCGGCCAGCAACAACTTCCAGGCCAGCGCTTACAACGCCAGCGGCGCGGCGAACTACAGCGAGTATGAAAGCCGCACCCGCTACATCGAACAGGCAGAGCTGCGTAAATTCAGCGGCGACATCAAGGGCGAGATCCTCAAGTCGCGCCAGTTCCAGTTGGTGCAGGGCACGCCCTACACCGCCGATGCCAAGGGTGACGTGTATGACGTGATCAAGCGCATCAAGGCCGGCAACTTCAAGGGCGCGGACTACGTGCTGTTCGGCACCCTGTCGGACATCGACTTCACCCAGGACATCAACGCCCTGGACCACACCAATAGCTACTCGGCGGTGCTGGGCCTGACGCTGGTGGCGGATTTCAGCCTGATCAACACGCGCACCTTCGAAATCACCTCAGCGTTTACCGCGATGGGTGAAGGTCAGGACACCAAACTGGTGAACAGCCGCGACGTGCACGTCAGCCTGAACCGCCCGCGTGTGGTGAAGGAAGTTTCGAAAGCCTTGGGTGAGGATGTGGCCAGGCAGTTGGCGGAACAGTTGGGCGGTGGGTATCAAGACCCAGGCCAGCCAGTGTTGCGCAATAACCTGCCAAGGGATGAAGCGCCGAAGATTCTGCGCTGAGCCGCGGTTTCGCAAGCAACACAAATCAAATGTGGGAGCTGGCTTGCCTGCGATGCAGACACCTTGGTGTATTCAGTTACACCAAGGTGATGCTATCGCAGGCGAGCCAGCTCCCACATTTTTGCTGCGGTTTTGTCAGTTACGCCGTTGCGCGATGCAAGCTGGCCAGAAACCCCGCCGCCCCCACGAACAACCCGGCAAACGTGCGGTTCATGCGTTTTTGCTGCTTGGGCGTGCGCAACAGGCGCAAGACCTTCGACGCCAAGCCGGTATAGCCCGCCATCACGATCATATCGACGCTGATCATCGTCGCGCCGAGGATCAGGTACTGGGTCAGCAGCGGTGCCTGCGGGTTCACGAACTGCGGCAACACCGCGAGCATGAACACCAGCGCCTTGGGGTTACTGGCGTTGACCAGAAACCCCCGGAACATCATCGCCATCGGCTTGCCAATCGGCCGCACTGCCGCGTCGTCGGTCATGTCCATGGGCAAGGCACGCCATTGCTTGACGGCCAGGTACACCAGGTACGCCACGCCAAACCATTTGATCGCATAGAACGCGTTGGACGACGCCGCCAGAATGGCCCCCAGGCCGCCCGCCACCACGGCAATCTGCATCGCCAGGCCGATTTGCAGGCCGATGGCGTTCCAGTAACCGCGCAGGAAGCCGTATTGCAGGCCGCTGGACATCGAGGCGATGGCGCCTGCGCCAGGGGAAAGGGAGATGATCCAACTGGCGAGGAAAAAGGCCAGCCATGTGTCGAGTGCCATTGCACACCTCAGCAGCGAGTTTGCGGTTGTGCCTTAAGCTAACTCTGCCGACCGAAGGCTGGCTATAGATTTTTTACAAGATGTGAGCGCTAGCGCTCGCCCGGGATCACCGCACTGTCGCGCCAGCGTCGCACCGAGCGTTGGAAGAACAGGCTATTAGGCACCTGCACCATCACACCGCCGGTCCCCGCCTCTTCCACTTCGATCAGCGTGGTGTAAAGCAGATTGATCGCCACGACGCGGCCCTTCACACCCGGTTTGTCGACGGTGTCCACCAACTCGACGATGTCACCCAGGCGGAACGGCCCGACGGTGAAGATCAGGATCGCGCACAACAGGTTGGACAACACCGACCACATGGCGAAGAACGCCACCGCCGCCACCGCGACGAACCCCGACAGCGCGGTCCACAACACCGTGGCGGACACGCCCAGGCGTTCCAGCACGAAGATCAGCGCACTGCCCATGATCAGCCAGCGCAAGCCGCCACGCAGCGGCATCAACAATTGCGGCGGGAAGGGGTAGCGCTCACCCAGTCGGGTCAGGCCCTTGGCGACAAACCGCTGGGTAAGGTAGCCAGCCAGCAGGATCAGCAGGACTTGCACGCCGATCCACACAGGCTCGACCCATTGCGCCGGCAGCGGCAGTTGCAGCGCTTCCATCAGGACAGCGCCTCCAGCTCCGCTTGCAGGCTTTCGAGCAGTTCGAGGGCTTCCATCCAGCTTTCCTCCAACTGACCTTCACGGACCTTCAGCTTGGCCTGCTCGGCCAGCAGATCGCGCAGTTCATCCTTGCGTGCCGCTTCGTACACGGCACTGTCGCCCAGGCTGGTCTCGATCTTGGCCAGACGTTCGTGGACCTTGCCCAACTCGGCTTCCAGCTTGTCGGCGTCGCGCTTGTGCGGCGCCAACTGCTGGCGCAGGGCGGCGGCGGCCTGGCGCTGGGCCTTCTTGTCGGTTTTGTCCGGGTTGACCGGCGTGTTGCTGGTCGGCGCGTTACGCAGGCGGTAATCCGTCAGCCAGCGCGCATAGTCTTCGAGGTCGCCGTCGAACTCTTCGACTTTGCCATCGGCCACCAGCAGGAAATTGTCGGTGGTGCTCTTGAGCAAGTGGCGATCGTGAGACACCACCAGTACCGCACCACTGAATTCCTGCAACGCCATGGTCAGCGCCAGGCGCATTTCCAGGTCGAGGTGGTTGGTCGGTTCGTCGAGCAGCAACAGGTTCGGCCGGTCCCAGGCGATCAGCGCCAGGGCCAGGCGGGCTTTTTCGCCGCCGGAGAAGTTCAGCACCGGCTCATCGATGCGCGCACCACGGAAGTCGAAACCGCCGAGGAAGTCGCGCAGAGTCTGCTCGCGCTCGGTCGGCGCCAGGCGCTGCAAGTGCAGCAACGGGCTGGCCTTGGCGTCCAGGGAGTCCAACTGATGCTGGGCGAAGTAGCCCACCACCAGGTTCTCGCCCCGGGTCAGGCGGCCGGCCAGGGGTTGCAGTTCGCCCGACAGGTTCTTGATCAGCGTCGACTTGCCCGCGCCGTTCGGTCCGAGCAGGCCAATACGCGCGCCCGGCGTGAGTTGCAGCTTGACCTTCTCGAGGATGGTTTTATCGCCATAGCCCAAGCGTGCATCGGACAGATCGAGCAACGGGCTGGAGATCTTCGCCGACTCGCGGAACACGAAATCGAAGGGCGAATCGACGTGGGCCGCCGACAGCTCTTCCATGCGCTCCAGCGCCTTGATCCGGCTCTGGGCCTGGCGGGCCTTGGTGGCCTGGGCCTTGAACCGGGCGATGTAGCTTTCCATGTGCGCGCGCTGCGCCTGCTGCTTCTCGAACGCCTGCTGTTGCTGGGCCAGGCGTTCGGCGCGGGCGCGCTCGAACGCGCTGTAGCCGCCACGGTAGAGGGTGATTTTCTTCTGTTCGACGTGGGCGATGTTGTCGACCACGGCGTCGAGGAAATCCCGGTCGTGGGAAATCAGCAGCAAGGTGCCTTGATAGTTCTTGAGGAAATCCTCCAGCCACAGGATCGCATCGAGGTCCAAGTGGTTGGTCGGTTCGTCGAGCAGCAGCAGGTCCGAGGGGCACATCAGTGCCTGGGCCAGGTTCAGGCGCATGCGCCAGCCGCCGGAGAAGTCGGCGACCGGGCGGTCCATCTGTTCGTTGGTAAAGCCAAGGCCGGCGAGCATCTTGCGGGCACGGGCGTCGGCGGTGTAGCCGTCGGCGCTGTCCAATTCCGCGTGCAGGCGGGCCTGAGCGGCGCCGTCCTGGGCTTTCTCGGCCTCGGCCAGGTCGTGTTGCACCTGGCGCAGACGCAGGTCGCCATCGAGCACGTAGTCGATCGCGATGCGGTCCAGGGTGTCGATCTCCTGGCGCATATGGGCGATGCGCCAGTCGGCCGGCAGCAAGCAGTCCCCGGAGTCCGGGGTCAGCTCACCCAGCAACAGGGCGAACAACGTGGATTTGCCGGCGCCATTGGCACCGATCAGGCCGGCTTTGTGACCGGCGTGCAGGGTCAGCTCGGCGTCTTCAAGAAGACGTTGCGGGCCACGCTGTAATGTTAGGCTTTGAAGTCGGATCATAATGGCGGCGGAGTCTACCAGCTTCGTTGGCCGCTGGCTTGGGTGTGAATATGTGCGCTGACCTGTGGAGCTTTGCCCTCTCGACTTACGCCCGCCCGGGCGTCGAGGCCGCGTGCCTGCGTTTGCAGGAACAAGGCGCGGATGTGTGCCTGTTGCTCTGCGGGGCGTGGTTGGAACGGCGCGGCGTGGCGCTGACGCTTGAACGCACGCAGGCGCTGAGGCAAATCGCCGAGCCGTGGCAATCGCAGGTCGTTGAACCGTTGCGACAGGTGCGCATGCAATGGCGGGCCGTGGCGCAGCAGGATCAGCCCTTGGCGGCGTTACGGGAGCGGGTCAAAGCCCTGGAGCTGGAGGCGGAACGCGAGTTGCTGACACGCCTGGCAACGCTGGCAACAGCATGGCCGACAGGCGAAGTGATGGGTCAACGATGGCTGGAAGGACTGGCGACCGAGGGAGCCGCCAACCTTGACCACGACGCGCTGCAGCAGATGCGCGTCGCAGTCACCGGCGCTTAGGAAGCGCTGGTTGGGGTGTTGCTTGGCGCGACCGGTGCAGGGGTGCTGCTGGCCGATGCGGCTGGAGCGGCGGACGCTGCTGGGGTAGCAGCCGATGCTGCCGGGGTGGCTGGCTTGGCCGATGCTGGTTTTGCAGCAGCCGGTTTAGCGACTGGCTTGGCGGCTGGTTTTGCGGCAACGGCTTTAGCAACCGGCTTGGCGGCTGGTTTTGCAGCAGCGGCTTTAGCAACTGGCTTGGCGGCTGGTTTTGCGGCAGCGGCTTTAGCAACTGGCTTGGCGGCTGGTTTTGCAGCAGCGGCTTTAGCAACTGGCTTGGCGGCTGGTTTTGCAGCAGCGGCTTTAGCAACTGGCTTGGCGGCTGGTTTCGCAGCAGCGGCTTTAGCGACCGGCTTGGCGGCTGGTTTTGCAGCAGCGACTTTAGCAACCGGCTTGGCGGCTGGTTTTGCAGCAGCGACTTTAGCAACCGGCTTGGCGGCTGGTTTTGCAGCAGCGGCTTTGGCAACCGGCTTGGCGGCTGGTTTTGCAGCAGCGACTTTAGCAACCGGCTTGGCGGCTGGTTTTGCAGCAGCGGCTTTGGCAGTTGTCTTGGCGGCCGGTTTCGCAGCAGCGGTCTTGGCAGCTGGCTTGGCGGCGGCCTTAGCCGGCGTCTTCGCTGCAACGGCTTTCACCGGTGCACGAGCGCCCAGCACTTTCGATACAGCTTCCTTCACACGACCAACGCCCTGGGCCAGTTTCAGGCTTTCTTGAGCATCTTTTTTGAGTTGGGAAATGTAGGTGCGGGTTTCGGCTTGGCGATCCTTGAGGGCGTCCAGCAGGTCCTCAAGTTCTTTGACTGCGTCTTTGGCTTTAGCTTGAGCCTTGGCCTTGCCGGCAGTGGCGGCGTCTTGCAGTTTGATGCGGGATTTGTGCAGTTTTTCTTGCGCTTTACCGCGTTGTTTTTCCAACTTGGCGAGCAGTTTTTCTGCATCAGCCAAGGCTTGGGAACACGCGCTTTCCAAATGTTCGAGCAGACTGCCCGAGAGTTGTTGGAGTAAGTGCAACGGGGTATTTACAGGCTTCTGTTTGGCCGACATGGTTTACCTCCTGGCTGACGTGGGTGCGGCTCATACTAGCCCTCTGCTCTTACCGCCGCTAGCGCATGTTGACAGTATCGTTTGCCTTGCGTTGCACCGTGCGAAAAATCTTATCGATATAACGAAAAACCACGCCACTTTTTATCCACTCACACTGGCATAATCCGTCGCACTTTCGGCTGGAGAAGACCCATGTCGCGTTACCTTTTTCTTGCGCTTGGCTTGGCGATTTCCGTGGCCAATGCAAGCGAGCCTTCGCCGTCCAAAACCACTGCCCCAGACGCGCACGACCTCGCGTACAGCCTGGGCGCCAGCCTCGGTGAGCGGCTGCGACAGGAAGTCCCCGACCTGCAGATCCAGGCCTTGATCGATGGCCTCAAGCAAGCCTATCAAGGTAAACCACTGGCGCTGGATAACGCGCGCATCGAACAGATCCTGGCGCAGCATGACGCGCAGGACCAAGCCGATATTCAGGCGCCGCAAAGTGAAAAAGCCCTGACGGCCGAACAGCAGTTTTTGACCCAGGAAAAAGCCGCGAGCGGCGTGCGCGAATTGGCCGATGGCGTTCTGCTCACGGAACTGACGCCCGGGACCGGCAATAAACCGTTGGCCAATGATGAGGTTCAGGTGAAATACGTGGGGCGATTGCCCGATGGGACGGTGTTCGATCAAAGCACCCAGGCGCAATGGTTTCGTCTAGACAGTGTGATCAGCGGCTGGAGCAGCGCGCTGCAACAGATGCCGGTGGGCGCGAAATGGCGCCTGGTGATTCCGTCAGCACAGGCCTATGGCGCCGACGGTGCCGGTGCGTTGATCCCGCCTTACACACCCTTGGTATTCGAGATCGAATTGCTCGGCACCCGGCATTGACCGAATAAAAAACGGTGCGCCATGCGCACCGTTTTTTTATCTCATCACCAAGGGTCAGGCCTGAGCGACAGCCACATCCCGGTGAGCATTGTGCAGCACTTCGATCAGGCAATCCTCAAGCTCGAAACGCTCATGGAGCAGGCCACCCAGCTCTTTGAATTTTTCCGCAACACACTTGCCGGCATCACACAGGTCATTGAACGCCAGCAACTTCTCGGTGATCACATCGATGCGTGGGTAGAGGGTATCGGCCAATTCAAGACCACGCTGATCGTCGAAGGCTTCAGCCTCCTTGGTCAGTTGCTCGTAGATGCCGAAATGACCGGTAGACACGTAGTCCACCAATACACCGCAAAACGCCTGTAACGGCTTGCGATTCTTCGTCAATGCTTCGGGCTTCGCGCCGAGAGCATCAAACGCCCGAACCAGTTCGTGGCGTGCCTTCAGCCAGCTGTCGATCAGCTTGTGCACCCCACCCCAGCGTTCCTGAGCATTCTGACAACTTTCCAGCATGATGATCTCTCTTCCCTATAGGGGGGCGCTGCCGCTGTGTGCCCGCGCAATACTTCAAGGATAAAGCGGCAGCCGGACAAAGCCGTATCTGACAACGGTTTCAATAACGCATGCGGGCCAGATTATGCCCGCATGACTATGGCTTCAAGGTACGCAGGAGAGAAAGTTCATACAAGTGTTTAATCCCGTCCTACAACCTGCGACCGGTTTTCAGCGTCTCGACAGGCGCAACGGCTGGCTGAATATCAGCCGTGAAAATTGCATGAAGCCCAGGATCAGCATCCCCACGAAAAACAACAGACTCCACTCCGGAAGGCTCAAATCGAACAGGGTCCAGGTGATTTCCACGCAGTCGACGGTGCCGTTGAAGATCGAGCGCAGCGCCTGCGAAAAAGACAGGTTTTCGAGCATGTACTGCAAGCCGGGCCAACAATCGCTGGCCTGATCCGACGTGGTGTTCTGCAACAACACCTGGCGCACGGCGGTAATTGCGCCAAGCGCGGCACAGCCTATGCTCGCCAGCCCATACCCATAGACGCCGTAGCGTTTGGGGTTATGCACAGCCGCTACCAGGTTGATCAACGTAAAGGTGGCGAGGAATAGCCGTTGTACCTGGCACAGAAAGCAGGGCCGCAGCAGCGCGCCATATTCCAGGTAGAAAGACGCACCCAACGTCAGCGCACCGGCCATGAACGCCAGGAAAAACAAGGAGCGTGAGGGGGCCAAAGACATTGTTTATCCGTACCGCGAGAGATAGGCCGTTACGGTAGAGGAAAGGCCTGACCCCTTTCAATACGCGTTAGAGCAGACGATTCCGCGAAAACGTAGGGACATCCCGCCAGAACTTGAAGGACATAACCTGACGCAACGTAGGAATGTATTACATACCCAGTTAAACCGAGTCTTTACACAGAACCAAAAGGTTGGCTGTCGGACGCATCCGAACCAACCCTTGCACCACTTCCTACTTCAACCCGGCGCAGGTAACGGTGAGGCGAGCAAACGGTTGTCCAGCAGGACCAAGCCTTCCTGGAACAACTGGTTGCTGCGCTCGGTGTCACCCAACTGGGCCAGCAGGCGTGCCAGTTCGGCACACGCCTCGGGGTTGCGCTGTACCTGCAGGCTGCTTTCCAGGTAGTCCCGCGCCTTGCCCCACAGACTGTTTTGCAGGCACAGGCGACCCAGGGTCAACAGCAAGCTGGCATCACCGGGATGATCCTTGAGCCAGCCCTCGGCAAACTTCAACTGGCGCGCCGGGTCACTGCCGCGCAACAGGCCGTACAGGCGGATCAGATGGCTGTCATAAGCCCGCTTGATCGCGCCGCGCAGCACCTCCTCGGCCTTGGCATCAGCGCCCAACTGGCGCAGTTGCTCGGCGTAGGCCAACACCAATTGCGGCTCCTGGCGTTGGGCGGACGTCAGTTGTTGCCAGGCGCGCTCAAGCGCCTGCAAACCCACTTCGCCCTGCTCTTCACGCTGGACGGCCAGGCTCAGGTTTTCACCCCAGGCACGGCGCTCCAGCTCGGCCAATTCGCCGGCCGGCAACACTTTGTCCTTACGCAACTCAGGCAACAGACGAATCACTGACGACCAATCGCCCCGCTGCTGATGCAAACGTTGCAACTGGCGCAGCACTTGGGCGTTATGGGGATGACGCTCGTGCATGGCCTGCAAGGTGGTCAGCGCGCCGTCGGTATCGCCACGGTCCATCTGCAATTGCGCATGGCTCAAGGCAACCGCCAGTTCGGCCTGGGGCTGACGCTCAAGGGCGCGCTCCAGCAAACCGTCGCACTCTTCATATCGCCCTTGCTCATTCGCCGCCCGGGCCGCGCCAAGGTAATACAGCAGCGGCTGGCGTTCGGCTTCGGCGGCGCGATGCAGGTGGCGCTCGGCGCTGGCCCAGCGGCCTTCAGCGAGGTCCATCTGGCCCTGCTCGATCGCGACCTGCACGCGACGGCTGCGGTTACGCCGTGACCACGGGTTGACCACGCCGCCCGAGGTGCTCAGCAGGCTCAACAGGACACGAATCAGGTAGATCGCCAGGCCGATGACAAACACCGCCACCAGGGTGGCCCACAGGCTCGACTCGTAATGCAGCAGATGGGGATAGGTAATCAGCACGTAGCCGGTGTGTTTCGAAATGCCCACAGCCAGCGCCAGGGCGATCGCAATCGCCAGCACCAGGATCACATAGAAACGCTTCATCGGCTCTACTCCTGGCTCGCCGGCGTGCCAGCCGAAGCCTTGGCTTCGTCGGCAGGCGAGTGACGGCGTTCAAGGTATGCCTGCACGGCGGCCAGGCTGGCGGTCAGGTCCGGGGTCACGACCGAGACAGCCTTGGGCTCAAGCTCGGCGATACGCGCCAGCATCGCTTTGCTCTGCGGGTTGTCCTGGCTGAAGTTGTCCTGCAACACGCTGCGCGCCTCGCCCAGCGAACGGCTGTACACCGCCGATTCACCATTGAGCGCAGCCCACTGCGCTTGCTCGAGGGCCAGGCTCAGGGCCAGGCGCACCTGGTTCAGGCCTTGGCCGGCGAGCAGCGGGCGAATGTTGTCATCGGGGTTGAAGTCGATGCGGAAGTAACGCGAGAGCTGCTCCCACCATTGGCTCAAGCGGTTTTCCGTATCGGTCGTCGGACGCCCTTGAGGCGCCGGTTCCTGAAGCTGGTACTCCGGCGCGATCGCCGCCAGTTGCACGACTTGATCACGCAAAGCCGCGAGTTGCAGGTACAGCCCGGTCCGGTCCGGCTGCTCGGTACTGCGCAACGCGGCAAGGCTCTTGGCCAATTGCTCGCGCGCAGCGTAGGAACCCGGATCGCTCTGCTCGCGAAGAATCTCGTCGGCGCCCTGGACCAGCGACTGCGCGCTGTTGATATCCTGCAGGGCAGACAAGCGCAAACTCGCGAGACGAATCAAGTGTTCGGCTTCAGCCAGGCGCCAGTCCTTGCGGCTGGCTCCCAGTACGGTTTCCAGGCGCTGGCCCAAACGCTGCTGGTCACCCTGCAACTGCGCCACCAGACGGCGGCGCTCTTCCAGCTCGTCCGCGCCCGGCAGTTGCGCCAGGCGTGCCGCCAACTGTTGCTGGCTTTGCTTGAGGGTCTGGGACTGGTCGTCGAGGGTCTGTACCTGGCTCAGCTGTTGCTGGCTGCTGGCTTGCAGGGCGCGGACCTGCCAGATCCCCCAGCCGCCGGCGGCAACGCCCGCAGCGCCCAGCAGCAAGGCGACGATTGCCAGGCCATTGCCACGGCGCGGCGCGGTGACCGGTGTCTGGCCCGGCGCATCGAGCGCGGGCTGAGCTTCATCTTTAGGCAAGGCTGTTTCGCTCACGTATCCATCCTTTGCGTATCAGAGAGTGGGAACGGATTGGCTCCGTAACGCCACTAACAAAGCCGCGGCACTCGCGCCGCGACAATCCACAACTTTTTCTGCGCCAGCGGCCCGCGCCATCTCATAGACTCGCGGGCTGGGCACGAACAACGGCAGCCGCGCCACCTGTGGCCAATCCGGGCCGGCCAGGGCTTGCAGGTGTAAAAAACCCTGCCCACTGCTGACCACCAGGCCGTTCAAGCGTTCCAACTGGATGCGCTGCATCAGTATCCCCGGGTCGTAGGCCGGAAGGAAACGGCGATACAACTCCAGATAGTCGACACTAGCACCTTGCTCGCGCAAGCGCTCCGCCAGCAGCTCTCGCCCACCCTCGCCGCGCAGGATCAACACCCGTGCATCGGCATGTGCAATAGCCTCGCGCAAGGCGGGCAAGGCAAGCAAGGCCTCGCTGTCGTCGCCGCTGGGGGGATAATGAACGTACAGGCCCTGATCGGCGAGTACCTGCGCGGTGGCGGCACCCACGCTGAACCACGGCAACTGCGGCCAGCGTCGATCCAAGCATTGCACGCCAAGGCGCGCCGCCGGTTTACTCACCACAATGACCGCGCAATAGCGGCCCAGGTCAGCAAAGATCGCCTGCTGCGCAGGCGTGACCGGCAAGGCTTCGATCTCCAGCAACGGCAGGCTGCTGCTGAAAATCCCGACATCGGACAACGACGCCGCCAACAGCGCAGACTCCTCGGCAGGCCGCGTCAGCAGCACACGCCAATCGGTCACTGCGGGCCGGCCTCGCCGTAGACTTTTTGCAGAATGGCACCGGCGCCCTTGTCCAGCAGCGCTTCGGCGACCTGGATACCCAGCGCCGTCGCATCACGCTGCGGCCCGCGCACTTGCGCGGTGATCAAGTTGCCGCCGTCAGGGTCGCCCACCAGGCCACGCAGCCACAGGTTTTCCCCTTCAAGCACGGCGTAGCAGGCGATCGGCACCTGGCAGCCACCGTTGAGGTGTTTGTTCAGGGCGCGTTCGGCGGTGACACGGACGTCGGTGTCGTGGTGATCGAGCGGTTTGAGCAAGGCGTGGATTTCACTGTCGGCGGTGCGGCATTCGATGCCCACTGCGCCCTGCCCGCCGGCGGGCAAGCTGTCTTCGACACTGATGACCGAGGTGATGCGGTCTTCGAAGCCGAGCCGGATCAAACCGGCCGCCGCGAGAATGATCGCGTCATATTCACCGGCATCCAGCTTGGCCAGGCGGGTGTTGACGTTGCCGCGCAGGAAGCGGATCTGCAAATCCGGGCGACGCGTCAGCAACTGGGCCTGACGACGCAGGCTGGAGGTGCCGACGATACTGCCCAACGGCAGCTCATCCAGGGACGCATAGGTATTGGACACAAAGGCGTCGCGCGGGTCTTCACGCTCGCAGATGCAAAACAGGCCCAGGCCTTCGGGGAAGTCCATGGGCACGTCTTTCATCGAGTGCACGGCGATGTCGGCTTCGTTTTCCAGCAGCGCGGTTTCCAGTTCTTTGACGAACAAACCCTTGCCACCGATCTTCGACAGCGGCGAGTCCAGCAGCTTGTCGCCGCGACTGACCATGGGCACCAGGGACACCTGGAGGCCAGGGTGGGCCTGCTCAAGGCGTGCTTTGACGTATTCGGCCTGCCACAAGGCCAGGGCGCTTTTACGGGTGGCGATGCGGATTTCGCGAGAGGACATGGATCAATCCGTACTGAATAGATACGGCAGATAATAACAGCTCAGGAAAATTCGCTTTGATTTGAATCAGCAAGTGCGGGGCCTCCCTGGCCGCAGCGCACCCCGATCACCGCTACTGAACGCGCGACAGCCCTTGGGCTAAAGCTGCTGCATCATCTTGCGCACGCCGGCGACATGGCGCCGGCTAACGATCAAGGCATCGCCGTTAAGCCCTTTCAGGAATAACTGAAAGTGCCCCAGGGGCGTGCGTTGCAGGCGTTCGATGCGCTCACGGGCCACCAGCGCATTGCGGTGGATGCGCACGAAACGGTCGCCGAATTCATCCTCAAGGGCCTTGAGCGGCTCATCCAGCAGCACTTCGCCAGCCTCATGACGCAGGGTCACGTACTTGTGATCGGCGATGAAGTAGACCACCTGGCTCAGGGGGATCAGCTCGATACCTTTGCGGGTGCGCGCACTGATATGGCTGCGCGGCCCGTTACCGCTCTGGGCGGCGGGCTGGGTCAGGGCGGCAAGCTGGATGCGATTGGGGCGCTCGGCCTTTTTCAACGCCTTGAGCAACGCCTCGGCAGTCACCGGCTTGACCAGGAAGCTGACACCACTGGCTTCCAGGGTTTCGGCAGGGAACTCGTCCTCAGCGGCACACAACACCACGGCCGGTGGCGATTCGCGCTCGCTCAGGCGGGCGGCGACTTGCAGGCCATCCAGGCCCGGCATGCGGATATCGAGCAGCACCACATCCGGCTTGAGGCTGTCGATCAACGTCAACGCCTCCTCGCCCGTGGCGGCGCTCGGTTCAAGGACTGTATAACCCTCGAGTTCGCTGACCAGACGGCTCAGTCGCTCGCGGGCTTGGGGTTCGTCATCAACGATCAGGACATTCATATTGCGCTGGATTCCTGCGTGAGTCTCGCACAAGGATAGCGTAGACAGGTGCGGTGACTTGCGTCACAGCGATCCACGCTAAGACTAGCGCGAGCGGCAAAAAGTGCCCCGAGAGCGACACTCATATTTATCCGGACCTGTTCAGTAGCGCCCAAAACCTGCCGCCCTTGGGCATCGTCGTAGGGTTTGCTGATACACAATCCGAATACCCCCTTGTTTAATGGTAGTCAGGGTTATGACCGCATCACCTGACTTTGGTGCATTCACACACGATCAGTCCAACTGTAGACGCTCGCCGAGACGACATTGCTCATTCGCCAAATATCGTTTCAATAAGCACCTTTGCCCAGTCTCTTCCCGGACGCGGTCGGCGGCAAGGCACTTAGCCATCCGTTGCACAAATAAAAATGCCGACCACCCACAGCACCGCCTCCACTGGCAACCCTGTTATTATCGGCGTCACACCTCCACGCCTCTTTTAAGCAGATCACGAGCGAATCCATGAGCACCGACAAGACCAACCAGTCCTGGGGCGGCCGCTTCAGTGAACCCGTCGACGCCTTCGTCGCCCGCTTCACCGCCTCCGTCACCTTCGACCAGCGCCTGTACCGCCACGACATCATGGGCTCGATCGCCCACGCCACGATGCTGGCCAAGGTCGGCGTGCTGACCGACGCCGAGCGCGACAGCATCATCGACGGCCTGACCACCATCCGTGGTGAGATCGAAGCCGGTAAGTTCGACTGGCGCGTCGATCTGGAAGACGTGCACATGAACATCGAGGCCCGCCTCACCGATCGCATCGGCGTGACGGGCAAGAAACTGCACACCGGGCGCAGCCGTAACGACCAGGTGGCCACCGATATCCGCCTGTGGCTGCGTGACGAAATCGACCTGATCCTGGCCGAAATCACCCGCCTGCAAAAAGGTTTGCTGGAACAGGCCGAGCGTGAATCGGACACCATCATGCCCGGCTTCACCCACCTGCAGACCGCACAGCCCGTGACCTTCGGCCACCACTTGCTGGCCTGGTTCGAAATGCTCAGCCGCGACTACGAGCGCCTGGTGGATTGCCGCAAGCGCGCCAACCGCATGCCGTTGGGCAGCGCCGCACTGGCGGGCACCACGTACCCGATCGACCGCGAGTACACCGCACAACTGCTGGGTTTTGACGCCGTAGGCGGCAACTCCCTGGACGGTGTGTCGGACCGCGACTTCGCCATCGAATTCTGCGCCGCCGCCAGTATCGCGATGATGCACCTGTCGCGCTTCTCCGAAGAACTGGTGCTGTGGACCAGCGCGCAATTCCAGTTCATCGACCTGCCCGACCGCTTCTGCACCGGCAGCTCGATCATGCCGCAAAAGAAAAACCCCGACGTGCCCGAGCTGGTACGTGGCAAGAGCGGCCGCGTATTCGGCGCGCTGATGGGCCTGCTGACCCTGATGAAAGGCCAACCCCTGGCCTACAACAAGGACAACCAGGAAGACAAGGAACCGCTGTTCGACGCCGCCGACACCCTGCGCGATTCGCTGCGTGCCTTTGCCGACATGATCCCGGCGATCAAGCCCAAGCACGCGATCATGCGGGAAGCGGCGCTGCGCGGGTTCTCCACTGCGACCGACCTGGCGGACTACCTGGTACGCCGTGGCCTGCCGTTCCGTGACTGCCACGAAATCGTCGGCCATGCCGTGAAATACGGCGTGGAAAGCGGCAAGGACCTGGCGGAAATGAGCCTGGAAGAACTGCGCAAATTCAGCGACCAGATCGAGCAGGACGTGTTTGCCGTGCTGACCCTGGAAGGCTCGGTGAATGCCCGCAACCACATAGGCGGCACTGCGCCAGCGCAGGTAAAAGCCGCCGTCGTGCGCGGCCAGGCCCTGCTCGCCAGCCGCTAAACGCATCAATGTGGGAGGGAGCTTGCTCCCTCCCTCCTTGATTACTTCTTCGCCGCCATCATCGCCATGAACGCCGGCATCGCCGCTTCCCTGTCCGCCGCCACCTTCAAGGCGTTAGGCATGGCATGCAAGCGCTCCAGCAACGCCTTCGCCTCCGGCAATTCTGCCAGCAGATCCAGGCCAAACAGTTTCTCGCCCACGCCGCAGGCGAGGTCCAGGCTGTACATGAAATACAGATCGGCAATCGTAAAGCTCTCCCCCGCGATATAGGGCGCGAACTTGCCGTGCCGAGCTAAAGACGCCACCCCCAGCAGCAACTCGGCCCTGGCTTTGTCCTTGATCGCCTCCGGCACCGGCGTGCCGAAATACGCTTCGGCGAAACAGGCACGGGCGGGTAGCTCGATGTACAGCTCGATTTCCCTGCACAATGCCAGCACCTGGGCGCGCTGAAACGGCTCCGCCGGCAACAGTGCAGGGCCTTCCTGGGTTTGCTCGATGTATTCGAGGATCACACTGGTTTCGTTGATAAAGCCCTGTTTGACACCCAGCACCGGCACCTTGCCACGCGGACTGACCGTCAGGGCGGCGGATGTTTGCCCGGCAAAAAAAGGCACCTCTTCGAACGTCAGGCCTTTCTCCATGAGCGCCAGCTTGACCATGTTGTAGTAGTTGCTAACTGAAAATCCGTAAAGTTTGAGCAACGCAAAGCCTCCAGGCCGTGTGCGGGGTTGGCTGCATGAATTATAGATACGCCCGCCCAACCTGGCTAGCAGCCCATCACCTGCCTGAATGGAGGTAGACTGGCGCCCTTTCCTTGAGGAGCCTGCCATGAGCGAGCCGACCGATATCGACAACGACGAAGAAGAGTTCACCGAAAGCACGCTGACCCAGGCCATCGAAAACCAGATCGAAAGCGACAATCCGCCTGCCGCCAAGGCCACGTTCAACAAGCTGACGCTGGTGGGTTACGAGCGCGAAGAGATTTTGAATCTGATGGCCCATGTGCTGGCAGTGGAAATCGACAAGATGCTCGACGAAGACCGCGCCTTCGATACCGACTGGTATGAAACAGCCTTGCGCGCGCTGCCCGAACTGCCGCCTGAAAACGCCTGAACCGGCCGCCCGCGTGGCCGGGAAGCCTGCTTCCTCGCCACAACACTGCGCCATATCAACACCCGCGAGTTTCCCACTGGACAGCCCGCCAAAGTACGTTCACCTTAGGGCCTGCTAGCCTCTAACAAATTCTTAGAAAGTCTGGAGTCCCTATGTCGTATACCCCTGAGTTGGTTGCCGAACTGGAAATCCTTGCACTCTTCAACCTGGGCAGCTCCCAGGAAGGTCTGAAAGTCCATCAGACTGCCGCACCGACCGCTATCGCCGCCGCCAAACGCCTGTTCGAGAAAAAACTGATCGACCAACCGGACGGAGGATACCTGACCAGCCTTGGCCGGGACGCCGCAGAACAAGCCCAATCCCTGCTGACCATCCTGAACACCACCACGACCAAAGAAGCTGCCTGATTCCGGATATAGCCCATGGGGTCCGCCTGCCGCGGATTCCTAGGGCGTTGCCGTGGACTGGATAAATTCTGACGCCAAAAAGCGCTTCCCCCTCTAAACCTCCTACGCTTCTGACTGTAAACTCCTACACGGCCGCCCATGTCGGGCCTTGCGCGCCACCGAGTTCGACATGACCCGCACCCATGAAATCCGCCCCGACTTGGACGAAGGCATCGACCGCAAGGTGCTGGCCCAGTTGCGCGCGCGCTTCATGGCGCTTAACGAAGGGCGTATGGCCCGGGCCGTCGAAGGGCTGACGCCGCGTCAGCAAAGCGTATTGACCCTGCTGCCGCTGTTTTTTCACGTTAATCACCCGCTGTTGCCCGGTTACGTGTCAGGCAGCACCCCGGCCGGGCTGTCGAATTTCGAACCCGACGCCCAGGCCCTGAGCGAAGCCCAACGCCTGACCCGTTCGTTTTCCTACAAGCCGCGCCACGGCAAACCGCCGCAGCCGATCCATGGCCTATTCCTGATGGGCAGCCTCGGCACCCTGGCCCAGGCCGATCAAAGCGACATGGACGTGTGGGTATGTCACGCCCCCGACCTGGGCGAGAACGAACTGGTCGAGCTGCGCAAGAAATGCCAGTTACTCGAAGCCTGGGCTCTGAGCATGGGTGCCGAAGCGCATTTTTTCCTGATCGAGCCGAGCCGTTTTGTATTGGGCGAGCGCGACACACAGCTGAGCTCCGACGACTGCGGCACAACCCAGCACTATTTGTTGCTGGATGAGTTCTATCGCACCGCGATCTGGCTCGCCGGCCGCACGCCGATCTGGTGGCTGGTGCCGGTGTACGAAGAAATCCGCTACGCCCAGTTCACCCACACGCTGATTTCCAAACGCTTTATTCGCGCCGATGAAACCCTCGACCTCGGTCATCTGGCGCGCATCCCGCCCGGCGAATTCATTGGCGCCGGGCTGTGGCAACTGTTCAAGGGCATCGAATCGCCCTACAAGTCGCTGCTCAAGCTGCTGCTGACCGAGGTCTACGCCAGCGAGCACCCGAATGTGCAGTGCCTGAGCCTGCGCTTCAAACGGGCGGTGTTCGCCAACAAGATGGACCTGGACGAGCTGGACCCGTATGTCGTGGTCTATCGCCGCATCGAGGAGTACCTCAACGCGCGCAACGAGCCGGAACGCCTGGAACTGGTAAGGCGCGCACTGTATTTGAAGGTCAACCGCAAGCTCAGCGCCGGCCAGCGCACCATCGGCTGGCAACACCTGTTGCTGGAGCGCCTGGCCCGTGAATGGGGCTGGGACCAGCGTCAACTGGCCCTGCTCGACAGCCGCAGCCAGTGGAAAGTGCGCCAGGTGGCCTCCGAGCGCCGCGCGCTGGTCAATGAGCTGAACTACAGCTATCGCTTCCTGACCCAGTTCGCCCGCACCGAGCAGACCGTCAGCCTGATCAACAAGCGCGACCTCAATGTGCTTGGCCGCCGTCTCTATGCGGCGTTTGAACGCAAGGCTGGCAAGGTCGAATTCATCAACCCCGGCATCGCCCCGGACCTGGCCGAAGACACCCTGACCCTGGTGCAATCACCCAACCGCAAGGAACCAGACCAGCATCATTGGGGGCTGTACAACGGCAGCCTCACCGCTCTGGAATCGGAGCACTTCGCACCGATCAAGCGCAGCCGCGACCTGCTGGAAATGCTCACCTGGTGCCACCGTAACGGCGTGATCGACAGCAGCACCCGCCTGGCACTGCACCCGGGCGTCAGCGACATGACCGAATTCGAACTGTTCAACCTGCTGGGCAGCCTGCAACAGACCATCGCCCTGCCCCTGGCCAGCGTCGATGAAGATCGTCTGCTGCGCTCGGCGGTGCCGGAAGAAGTGCTGCTGCTGATCAACGTCGGCGTCGACCCGCTCAAGCACCACCGCGACCTGAACATCCTGATGACCACCGAGCGCACCGACTCACTGAGTTACGCCGGCGTGCGTGACAACCTGGTGCTGACCCTCGACCAGGTCACGCTCAACAGCTGGAACGAGGTGATGGTCAGTCGCTACGACGGCCCCCATGCCCTGCTCGATTGCCTGCGCGACTACCTCAACCAATTGCCGTCGGACCACCTGCCACGCCTGCGGGTACGCTGCTTCTGCCACAACCGCGCGCAGTTCATTGCCCGGCGCGTGGAAGAAATCTTCGACACCGCGCAGAACCTGCTGCTGGGCCAGGGCAACCACCGCTACCTGCTGCAGGTGCAGCAGCACTATCACGTGATGGAGCTGATGCCAGGCCAGGCGACCCACGTATCACTGGCGACCCAGGACGCACTGATCGCCTACCTCAGCGAAGAACTGGCCAGCTACAGCCCGTTGCACCTGGACGCGATGGCCCTGGAAGACCACGACCTGGCGTTGCTGCTACCGATGGGCATGGCCGATTGTGTGCAGGTGTTTTACCGGGTCAACGAAGGCTTCGCCGAGCTGTATGTGCTGGATGAGTTCAATGCGCTCTGGCAACAACGCTTGCCGTTCCACGATGAACAGAGCCTGTTAGCGCCGTTGCAGCGCTTTCTGCAATCGATCATCTATCGCCGGGACGCGTTGTCGCCCGTGGACCCGCAAGAACCGCTGGGCGCGGTGCAAACCCTGTATTACCAACTGCTGCCATCGGGCAGCAACCGCGCACGCAGTATCGAGTCTCGGCCGGCGCCGCAAAACCCGGCCGACAAGCCGTTTTATGACGTGCAGGCGATTATCGGCAAGGCAACGCCGGGCCAGGTGGGGATTACCCTGTACTGCAATCAGCGGGAATTTTCCGAACTGGAGTTTGGCGACCAGCTATTTGCCGTGGTCGCCCAGGAGATCGTCGGGCAGCGCCGGGAAACCGAGCGCTACCGCTGCTATATCACTGATCTGGACCTGTCGGGTCTGCTCGGTGATGTGCAAAGCCCAAGCAATTTGTACCTGCGTTACAAGGCCGAGCTGGAACAGGCGCTCAATGAAGCGCTGAGCCGGACCTAGAGCGAGAAGGCACCGCCGTCTTTGGGCTGGTTTTCTACACTGAGCAGTTCGAGCTTGAGGGTCTTGCCGCCGGGCGCAGGCCAGTCGATGTGCTGGCCCACTTTCAGGCCGAGCAACGCGCTGCCTACCGGTGCCAGGATCGAAATCTTGCCTGCGTCGGCATTCGCATCCTTGGGGTAAACCAGGGTCAGGTGATAGTCCTTGCCGCTGCCTTGCTCGCGGCAATGCACGCTGGAGTTCATGGTCACGACATCTGCAGGCACTTCATCGTGGCCAACCACTTCTTCGGCGCGGTCGAGTTCGTGTTGCAGGGCTTCTACGCCCGGCGAGTTTTCGCCGACACGGTCGATCAGTTGCTCAAGACGCTGCACGTCGAGACGGGTAAGAATGATGGAAGGTGCGGTCATGATTCAGGCAGACTCCTTTTTTCTGCACAAAAAAGCAAAACCCCGCCAGGAAAAGGCGGGGTTCTCACGGACCTCGATGAGTTGAGGTGTACCCGGACACTACCACAGCACCGTAAATAAACAAGAAGGGCTCAAGGCGCGACTTTGCGCCGCTCGGCTTGGGCCACGATCACTCGCCGCCGCTGATCGTCGGCGGAGCGCCATTCACGGATGTCTTCCACATGGCGAAAGCAGCCAAGGCAGACTTTTTGCTCGTCCAGCCGACACAAGCTGATACAAGGTGACGGCACCGCCGCGCTGACATTACTGAACAACGGCTTGGGCGGACGTACAGGCGCGGGCTGGTTCACGATCAGTTCTCGTCGGGGTTCAGCTCATCGAAACCCAACTCGATGCCGGCCTGTTCCTGAGTGATACGCGCGAGCATTTCGCTGAGCAACTCATCGCTGGTATCGCACTGCCAATTGCGGTCTTCTTCGTTGTAATCGAAGTGAAAACCGCCGGAACGTGCCGCCAGCCACAGTTGGCGCAACGGTTCCTGGCGACTGAAGATCAGTTGAGTGCCGTTCTCAAACTTGACGGTCAGCACCCCGGCCGAGTTTTCCAGGTCCACATCCAGGCCGCTCTCGTCGAAAATATCTTCCAGCGCCTGCTGGGTCGAATCCACCAGGTCGTGAAAACGGGCTTCGGTCAAACTCATTGCGGCAACCTCAAAAGTGTCTGGTTTTGCTCAAGCGCCGCACGATACGGACGCGCTCCGCCGATTGCAAAGGATACCGAGTTCATTACCGATGACGGTAAGAAATATCCACGGCTGCCGTAACATGCTTCGTAACTATGTCGGCAAACCCCCGCCGGACGGGTATTTCGGTGCATAGGCAAGCTGGCGGGTGGTCGGTATACTCGGGCGCAATTAATGCATATTCAAGGATTTCGCCATGAAGCGCCTGATCTCTTCCCTTGCTGCGCTCGTCGCGGTCGCTTGCCTCGTTAGTGCCTGTGGTCAAAAAGGCCCGCTGTACCTGCCCGATGACAGCAAAGACCCAAATGAACAGGCGCAATCGTCGCAGAAACCGCAAAAAGCGCACAAGCACGACACTTACTAAGGGAAACCCATGGACGCTTTTAACTACCGGAACGGCGAGCTGTTCGCGGAAGGCGTGGCGCTGTCCGCAATTGCCGAGCGCTTTGGCACCCCGACCTATGTGTACTCGCGCGCGCATATCGAAGCCCAATATCGCTCCTTTACCGACCCGCTGAACGGCGTGCCGCACCTGGTGTGCTACGCGGTCAAGGCCAACTCCAACCTGGGCGTGCTCAATGTCCTGGCGCGTCTGGGCGCCGGTTTCGACATCGTCTCCCGTGGCGAGCTGGAACGGGTTCTGGCCGCTGGCGGCCAGGCTGACAAAATCGTCTTCTCCGGCGTCGGCAAGAGCCGCGAAGACATGCGCCGTGCCCTGGAAGTCGGCGTGCATTGCTTCAACGTCGAATCCACCGACGAGCTGGAGCGCCTGCAAGTGGTCGCCGCCGAGATGGGCGTTCGCGCGCCGATCTCCCTGCGCGTCAACCCGGACGTCGACGCCGGCACCCACCCGTACATTTCCACCGGTCTCAAAGAGAACAAGTTCGGCATCGCCATCGCCGACGCCGAGGACGTGTACATCCGCGCCGCCCAACTGCCGAACCTGGAAGTGCTGGGTGTCGACTGCCATATCGGCTCGCAACTGACCACCCTGCCACCGTTCCTGGATGCCCTCGACCGCCTGCTGGCGCTGACCGACCGCCTCGGCGAGTGCGGCATCTACCTGCAGCACATCGACCTCGGTGGCGGCGTGGGCGTGCAGTATCGCGATGAAGAGCCGCCGCTGATCGGCGACTACATCAAGGCCGTGCGCGAACGTCTGGAAGGCCGCGACCTGACGCTGATGTTCGAGCCGGGCCGCTACATCGTCGCCAACGCCGGCGTGCTGCTGACCCAGGTCGAGTACCTCAAGCACACCGAGTACAAGGATTTCGCCATCGTCGATGCGGCGATGAACGACCTGATCCGCCCGGCGCTGTACCAGGCCTGGATGAATGTCACCGCCGTAACGCCTCGCAACATCGAAGCGCGCGCCTATGACGTCGTCGGCCCGATCTGCGAAACCGGCGACTTCCTGGCCAAGGATCGTCAACTGGCCCTGGAAGAAGGCGACCTGCTGGCCATTCATTCGGCCGGTGCCTACGGGTTTGTCATGAGTTCCAACTACAACACCCGCGGGCGTACCGCCGAGGTGCTGGTGGACGGTGATCAAGCGTTTGAAGTGCGTCGCCGCGAGACGGTAGCCGAGTTGTATGCTGGCGAAAGCCTGCTGCCGGAGTAAGCCATGCTGTTGCGTTTTACCAAGATGCACGGGCTGGGCAATGACTTCATGGTCCTTGACCTGGTCAGCCAGCATGCGCACATCCTGCCCAAGCACGCTAAACAGTGGGGCGACCGCCATACCGGCATCGGTTTCGACCAGTTGCTGATCGTTGAGGCGCCCAGCAACCCGGAGGTGGATTTCCGTTACCGGATCTTCAACTCCGACGGTTCCGAAGTGGAACAGTGCGGCAACGGTGCGCGCTGCTTCGCCCGCTTTGTGCTGGACAAGCGCCTGACCGCCAAGCGGCAGATTCGCGTCGAGACCAAGAGCGGCGTGATCGAGCTGGATGTCCGCAGCGACGGCCAGATCAGCGTCAACATGGGCGCGCCACGCCTGGTGCCGGCGGATATTCCGTTCCAGGCCACCGAGCAGGCCACCCGTTACACCGTTGACGTCGACGGCCAAGCTGTCGAATTGGCAGCCGTGTCCATGGGCAACCCCCATGCGGTGCTGCGCGTCGATGACATCAATAGCGCGCCGGTGCATGAGCTGGGGCCGAAGATCGAACATCACCCGCGCTTTCCGGCACGGGTCAATGTGGGCTTCCTGCAGGTGATCGACCGCTCCCGCGCGCAATTGCGTGTATGGGAGCGCGGCGCCGGTGAAACCCAGGCCTGCGGCACCGGTGCTTGCGCCGCTGCCGTGGCCGCGATCAGCCAGGGGTGGATGGATTCGCCGCTGCTGATCGACCTGCCCGGCGGACGCTTGTCCATCGAATGGGCAGGCCCCGGCCACCCGGTGATGATGACCGGGCCGGCCATGCGCGTATACGAAGGACAGGTCCGTCTATGAGTGAGCCAAGCAAATGACCGATAAGCCTCAAGTACCCGCACAAGCATCCCCGAGCGTCAGCCTGGAGGCCGCTGCTGTCGCGGCGTACCTTGAGGCTAATCCGGACTTCTTCGTCGAGCACGAAGAACTGCTGCCGGCCCTGCGCATCCCCCACCAGCGGGGCGATACCGTGTCGCTGGTGGAGCGGCAGATGAAGATCCTGCGCGAGCGCAACATCGAAATGCGCAATCGGCTCTCGCACTTGATGGACGTAGCCCGCGATAACGACCGCCTGTTCGACAAGACCCGGCGCCTGATTCTGACGCTGATGGACGCCACCAGCCTGGAAGAAACGGTGATCGCCGTGGAAGACAGCCTGCGCCAGGACTTCCAGGTGCCCTTCGTCAGCCTGATCCTGTTCAGCGACAACCCGATGCCGGTAGGCCGCTGGGTCAGCGGCGGCGAAGCGCAAACGGCGATTGGCGGCCTGCTTTCCGAAGGCAAGACCATCAGCGGCACCTTGCGCGAACATGAGTTGGACTTTTTGTTTGGCGCCGAGCAGCGCAAGCAGATCGGCTCTACGGCGGTGGTCGCCCTCAGCCATCAAGGCCTGCATGGGGTACTGGCCATCGCCAGCCGTGATCCTGCGCACTACAAAAGCTCGGTGGGCACGCTGTTCCTGACCTACATCGCCGAAGTGCTGGGCCGCGTACTACCGCGTTTCACCACCGCCCTGCGCGCGGTGCGCTAACCATGGAACGGCAACTGGACGCTTACTGCGCTCACCTGCGCAGCGAGCGCCAGGTGTCGCCCCACACCCTGGAAGCCTACCGGCGGGACTTGAATAAGGTTCTGGCCTACTGCGAAAAGCAGCAGATCCCCAGTTGGAAAGCCCTGGATATCCAGGGGCTGCGCAGCCTGATCGCGCGCCTGCACCAGCAGGGCCAATCGTCCCGCAGCCTGGCACGCCTGCTGTCGGCGGTGCGCGGCCTGTATCACTACCTCAACCGCGAAGGCCTGTGCGACCACGACCCGGCCAATGGCCTGGCCCCGCCCAAGGGCGAGCGGCGGCTGCCCAAGACTCTCGACACCGACCGCGCCCTGCAATTGCTCGATGGCGCCGTCGAGGATGACTTCCTGGCCCATCGCGACCAGGCGATCCTGGAGCTGTTCTATTCTTCGGGCCTGCGCCTGTCGGAACTGACCGGGCTGAACCTCGATCAACTCGACCTGGCCGACGGCCTGGTGCAAGTGCTCGGCAAAGGCAGCAAGACCCGCGTGCTGCCGGTGGGTAGAAAAGCCCGCGAAGCCTTGCACCTGTGGCTGCCCCTGCGCGCACTGACCAACCCGGCGGACGACGCCGTGTTTGTCAGCCAGCAGGGCCGACGCCTGGGCCCGCGGGCGATCCAGCTGCGGGTCAAGGCGGCCGGCGAGCGCGAGCTGGGGCAGAACCTGCATCCACATATGCTGCGGCACTCGTTTGCCAGCCATTTGCTGGAGTCGTCCCAAGACCTGCGCGCGGTGCAGGAACTGCTCGGCCACTCCGATATCAAGACCACGCAGATCTACACCCACCTGGACTTCCAACACCTGGCAACGGTGTACGACAGCGCCCATCCACGGGCCAAACGCATCAAGGGCGGCGACTCATGAGTATCAAGCTGATCACCTTCGACCTGGACGATACCCTCTGGGACAACGTACCCGTCATCATCAGCGCCGAAGCGTCAATGCGCGAATGGCTGGCCACCCACGCCACCAAGGTCGGCGAACTGCCCCTGGAGCATTTCGCCAGCCTTCGCCAGCAGGTGCTGGAACGCCATCCCGAACTCAAACACCGCATCAGCGTGCTGCGCCACCGCGTATTGATGTACGCCTTCGAAGAAGCGGGCTACCCGCAGCCGCAAGCCGAGGAGATGGCCGATGTGTGCTTTGAAGCGTTCATTCATGCGCGCCACCAGCTCACCGTATTCCCCGAAGCCGAGCCGATGCTGCAAGCGCTGCGCAAGCACTTCTTGCTGGGGGTGATCACTAACGGCAACGCGGACGTGCAGCGTGTGGGCCTGGCGGACTACTTTCACTTTGCCCTGCGCGCTGAAGACCTCGGCATCGCCAAGCCGGATGCGCGGTTGTTTCAGGAAGCGCTGCAACGTGGTGGCGTGGACGCCAGCGCAGCGGTACATGTTGGCGATCATCCGGGGGATGACATCGCGGGAGCCCAACAAGCAGGACTGCGCGCGGTGTGGTTCAACCCGACGGGCAAGGTCTGGGAGGCGGATCAACGCCCGGATGCGGAGATTCGCAGCCTGACGGAGTTGCCACCGTTGCTCCGCAGTTGGCAGTAACGCTGTAGCGGCAACACCGCTGGCTCATAGACATTATTTCAGGCATGAAAAAGCCCGCAGCGACGGCGGGCTTTTTCAGCAAGCGGGAAGCTGACCTCAGATAGGTCGGCTACCGTACTTGTTATCCGGTTTCTTGGGCGGGTCTGCCACCACGTTGGCCTCGACTTCCTGCACTTTGCCGCCTTTAGCGAGGAACTCTTCCATCGCACGGGCCAGCGCATCGCGCTCTTTGTTCTTGGCTTCAACGCTCGGCAGCTCATCGACCGAAACTGCGGCCTTGGCCTTGCCTTTGGCTGTTTTGGCAGGCGCATCATCGCCACCGTCATCGCCTTCGTCAGGAGCGTCTTCCGCTACCGCCTCCAGCTCTTCGGTGTCGTCTTCCTCACCTACTTCCAGGTCGTCTTCCAGATCATCGTCGCTCATGTTCTACCTCATGACTTGCGAAAAGCAGATTAGTTATAGCCCAGCTTCACCATCTGTCGAAGGTCGCTGGAAAAAAAATCAACATCCACCGGATAACCAATGGCTTATGCCCCATCACCGTGCAAAGTGGCGAGGACTTTACGAGCACCGCCATGATCACGGTGCTCGCCCAGATAAACACCTTGCCAGGTCCCCATCGCCAAGCGGCCGGCCTTGACCGGCAAACTCAGCTGGCAGCCCAGGAGACTGGCCTTGAAGTGCGCCGGCAGATCATCCGGGCCTTCGTCGTTGTGTTCGAACCCGGCTCGGCCTTGCGGCACCAGCGAGTTGAAAAAACGCTCGAAGTCACGACGAACCGCCGGATCGGCATTCTCGTTGATGGTCAACGAGGCCGAGGTATGCTGCAGCCACAGATGCAACAGGCCCACGCGACACGCCTTCAATTCAGGCAAGCCGGCAAGCAACTCGTCGGTTACCAGGTGAAAGCCCCGGGGCTTGGCCCGCAGGGTAATCAGGGTCTGTTGCCACATACAGTTCTCCGCCCATCGGCGCGCATTCTAGCGCGCTCTGGGAAAAAACAAAGTGCCGAATACGCCTACATGCCTGTAAGACATTCGCATCCGGAAAAGTGCCGAGTGTGCGCCATCACATACGCAGCGCAAAAACCGGCACCACGCGTTATGACTGACAAACGCCAGACAAAAAAATGCCCGGCAAGCCGGGCATGTTTTTTTCGCCTACTTACAAGTTGTAACCGCGTTCGTTGTGTTGCGCCAGGTCGAGGCCGACAGCCTCTTCTTCGTCGGTAACCCGCAGGCCCATGACCATGTCCAGCACCTTGAGGATGATGAAGGTCACGATGGCTGTGTAGATCACAGTGAAGCCGACGCCTTTGCACTGAATCCAGACCTGTGCCGCCACATCAGTCACGGTGCCGAAGCCACCCAGTGCTGGCGCTGCAAACACACCGGTCAGGATTGCGCCGAGGATACCGCCGATACCGTGCACACCGAAGGCGTCCAGGGAGTCGTCATAGCCCAGCTTGCGTTTCAGGGTCGTGGCGCAGAAGAAGCACACCACACCGGCCGCCAGGCCGATGATCAGCGCGCCCATCGGGCCCACAGTGCCGGCTGCTGGCGTAATTGCCACAAGGCCCGCAACCACACCCGAGGCGATGCCCAGGGCACTTGGCTTGCCGTGGGTGACCCACTCGGCGAACATCCAGCCCAGTGCGGCGGCGGCAGTAGCGATCTGGGTCACCAGCATCGCCATGCCGGCAGTGCCGTTGGCCGCCGCTGCGGAACCGGCGTTGAAGCCGAACCAGCCGACCCACAGCATGGCCGCACCCACCAGGGTGTAACCCAGGTTGTGAGGCGCCATTGGCGTGGTCGGGAAGCCTTTACGCTTGCCGAGGACCAGGCACGCTACCAGGCCGGCCACACCGGCGTTGATATGCACCACGGTACCGCCGGCGAAGTCCAGCACGCCCCAATCACCCAGCAACGAACCCGGACCGCCCCACACCATGTGGGCAATCGGCGCGTAGACCAGGGTGAACCAGACGCCCATGAAGATCAGCATCGCGGAGAACTTCATACGCTCGGCGAAGGCACCGACAATCAGCGCCGGGGTGATGATGGCGAAGGTCATCTGGTAGGTGACGAACACCGCCTCAGGGAACAGCGCCGCAGGGCCGGTGATGCTGGCCGGGGTCACACCCGACAGGAACAGCTTGGACAAGCCGCCCACGAACGAGTTGAAGTTGACGACGCCCGCTTCCATACCAGTGGTATCGAACGCCATGCTGTAGCCGTAGACGAACCACAGGATGGTGATCAAGCCGGTGATGGCGAAGCACTGCATCATCACCGAAAGAATGTTTTTGGAGCGAACCATACCGCCATAGAACAGCGCCAGGCCGGGAATGGTCATAAACAGCACCAGGGCCGTGGATGTGAGCATCCATGCCGTGTCGCCGGAATTGAGGACTGGAGCAGCCACTTCGTCTGCCGCCATGGCCAGGCTTGGCATTACGATGGACAACAGGGCTCCGAGCCCTGCGAATTTACGCAGAGTCATATTGTTTTCTCCTGGGGCGTTGGGGTTTGGCGGCTTAGATTGCGTCGGTATCGGTTTCGCCGGTACGGATGCGAATAGCCTGTTCCAGATTGACCACAAAGATCTTGCCGTCACCGATCTTGCCGGTGTTGGCTGCCTTGGTTATCGCCTCGATAACCCGGTCAAGATCCTTGTCGTCAATGGCGACATCAATCTTCACCTTCGGCAGGAAATCGACCACGTATTCCGCGCCGCGATACAGCTCGGTGTGACCCTTCTGCCGCCCGAAGCCTTTGACCTCAGTAACGGTAATGCCCTGCACGCCGATCTCGGACAAAGACTCGCGTACATCGTCCAACTTGAACGGCTTGATGATGGCAGTGACTAGCTTCATGAAAACTCTCTCCCGAATTGGTGGACTTGCCCCAGGAAAACAAACCCGTCTCAAGTCTAAGCGCAGCGCCTGGCTTTGTAACGCGTCGTCGCAAGAGCAGTTGCCATTGCGACGCCAGCGAACCACTGGTGACGAAACCTGTACCCCTGATCCGTCGGCGCACTGCATTCGTCACAGCGACTGCATCAGTGCATGGGTCATGTTCGTCTAAGCAGAAACCTTGCCAGCTCCGTAAAAATCATTGAAATCAGTCCTTTGCCTAGCTTCGCCGACCTGCGGGGCCCTCTGGCGAATGCAATGCGCACGAAAAGGGTGCATCACCGTGCGACCCCATGCGCGAAAAGCGTGCGCGTGAGTCCGTGAAAATGACTATAGACGCTGCGTGATACACTGCCCGCCAACAGTTTTCCGGAAGATTTCCCATGCTCGCGCCCAAAGACCTCCTCGACGCCCTGAGCGGCCACGCCTCCCGCCTGTTCAGCGGCGACACCCCGCTGCCCCGCAATGAAATCGAAAGCCAGTTCAAGGCGTTGCTGCAAAGCGGCTTCAGCAAGCTCGACCTGGTCAGCCGGGAAGAATTCGACAGCCAAATGGTGGTACTGGCCCGCACCCGAGCGCGCCTGGAAAGCCTGGAGGCGAAGGTGGCGGAGCTGGAAGCGCGGTTGACCCCGGCAGCCGCTGAATAAACCCCGGTCAATGTAGGAGCTGGCTTGCCTGCGATGGGATCGACTCGGTCCCTCTGACACACCTAACCGCCTATATCGCAGGCAAGCCAGCCCACACACTCGTTCTGCGTCACTCTCCGGATACGTTCTGTAAAACCTCCCCTGCCTCGCTCTTCCCCACCTCGTCTACCCTTGAAAAACCGCAGGAAGCGGCCCGCCCTTTCAAGGAATGAGCATGTCCCTCGCCATCGTCCACAGCCGCGCCCAGATCGGCGTCGAAGCCCCCGCCGTCAGCGTCGAAGTGCATATGGCCAATGGTCTGCCATCGCTCACGCTGGTGGGTTTGCCGGAAACCGCCGTCAAGGAAAGCAAGGACCGCGTGCGCAGCGCCATCCTCAATTCAGCGCTGCAATACCCGGCCCGTCGCATCACCCTCAACCTCGCACCCGCCGACCTGCCCAAGGACGGCGGGCGTTTTGACCTGGCGATTGCCCTCGGGATTCTCGCGGCGAGCGTGCAGGTGCCGGCGCTGATGCTCGATGACGTGGAGTGTCTGGGGGAATTGGCGCTATCGGGCGAGGTACGCGCGGTGAAAGGTGTGTTGCCGGCGGCGCTCGCGGCGCGCAAGGCCGGGCGCAGCGTGATCGTGCCTCGGGCGAATGCCGAAGAGGCCTGCCTGGCGTCCGGGTTGAAGGTGATTGCAGTGGACCACCTGCTGCAGGTGGTGGCGCACCTGAATGGGCAAGTACCAATCGAGCCCTTCAAGTCTGACGGTTTGCTGTACTTGAACAAGCCCTACCCGGACCTCAGCGAAGTCCAGGGCCAACTCGCCGCCAAACGCGCGCTGCTGATCGCTGCGGCAGGCGCGCATAACCTGTTGTTCAGCGGGCCGCCCGGCACCGGCAAGACCTTGCTCGCCAGCCGCCTGCCGGGTTTGCTGCCACCGCTGAGTGAGCATGAAGCGCTGGAAGTCGCCGCGATTCAATCCGTGGTCAGCCTGGCGCCACTGAGCCATTGGCCCCACCGGCCGTTTCGCCAGCCGCACCATTCGGCCTCAGGCCCGGCGCTGGTGGGCGGCGGGTCGAAGCCGCAACCGGGGGAAATCACCCTGGCCCACCATGGGGTGCTGTTCCTGGATGAGCTGCCGGAGTTTGATCGCAAGGTGCTGGAGGTTTTGCGCGAGCCGCTGGAGTCGGGGCATATCGTGATCTCCCGCGCCCGTGACCGCGTGAGTTTCCCGGCGCGCTTTCAACTGGTCGCCGCGATGAACCCCTGCCCTTGCGGTTACATGGGCGACCCCAGCGCGCGCTGTCGCTGTACGCCGGAGCAGGTCCAGCGCTACCGCAACAAACTCTCCGGGCCGTTGCTGGACCGGATCGACCTGCACCTGACAGTCGCCCGCGAAATCACCGCGCTGAACCCGGCCCCGCAGCCCGGCGATAACACGTCCACCGCCTCGGCGCTGGTTGCCCAGGCACGGGAACGCCAGCATCAGCGCCAGGGCTGCGCCAATGCATTCCTGGATCTACCGGGGTTGCGCCAGCATTGTGCGCTGTCCAAACCGGACGAAGCCTGGCTGGAAAGCGCCTGCGAGCGCTTGACCCTGTCGCTTCGAGCAGCCCACCGCCTGCTCAAGGTCGCCCGCACCCTGGC
>Ga0209913_1000289_pt1 | contig 47761 bp, 39 predicted proteins | sample PersoiDNA2013203_FD_185805 | JGI IMG/M metagenome (GOLD analysis project Ga0209913, IMG submission 185805) | Permafrost soil microbial communities from the Arctic, to analyse light accelerated degradation of dissolved organic matter (DOM) -... | ecosystem: Environmental > Terrestrial > Soil >...
GGCACCCACCCAACCGATACCGCTTCACCCACTCGCGCCACAAATATGTGCAACCCTCGCACCATTACCGCAGCCACAGCGCCGTTTTGGTGCTGTACTGCACCGGGTCTTACGATAAAGCGCAATGACTGCCGCTCTGGCATAAGTCTTGCGCGCGTTGTGTCCATGCCCTGGCTTGCAGGAGGCCGCCGTGTCGATTCATGTCGCGTTGCACCACGTTACGCATTACCGCTACGACCGCGCTGTCGAACTCGGCCCACAGATCGTGCGTTTGCGCCCGGCGGCCCATAGCCGCACGCGGATTTTGTCCTACGCACTGAAAGTGCTGCCCGAGCAGCATTTCATCAATTGGCAGCAGGACCCCCAGGGCAATTACCTGGCGCGCCTGGTGTTCCCGGAAAAGACTGACGAACTGCGTATCGAAGTCGACCTGGTCGCCGAGATGGCGGTGTTCAACCCGTTCGACTTTTTCCTTGAGCCCTACGCGGAAAAAATCCCGTTCCGCTACGCCGCCGACGAGCAGCGCGAGTTGGCGCCGTACCTGGAAACCTTGCCGCTGACGCCGAAATTCGCCGCTTACCTGGTGGCTATTGACCGCACGCCGCTGCCGGCCGTGGATTTTCTGGTGGGCCTCAACCAGCGCCTGGCCGCCGATATCGGCTACCTGATCCGCATGGAACCCGGCGTGCAGACCCCGGAATTCACCCTGGAAAACGCCTCCGGCTCGTGCCGCGATTCAGCCTGGCTGCTGGTGCAATTGCTGCGCAACCTGGGGCTGGCGGCGCGGTTTGTCTCCGGTTACCTGATCCAGCTCACCGCCGACGTCAAAGCCCTCGATGGCCCGTCCGGCACCGAGGTGGACTTCACCGACCTGCACGCCTGGTGCGAAGTGTATTTGCCCGGCGCCGGCTGGATCGGCCTGGATGCCACCTCCGGGTTGTTCGCCGGTGAAGGCCATATTCCGTTGGCCTGTAGTCCCGATCCATCGTCTGCCGCGCCGATCAGTGGCCTGGTGGAGCCGTGCGAGTGCGAATTCACCCACGAGATGTCGGTAGAGCGCATCTGGGAAGCGCCACGGGTGACCAAGCCCTACACCGAAGAACAATGGCTGGCGATCCAGGCATTGGGTCGGCAGATCGATGGCGACCTGCTTGCGGACGACGTGCGCCTGACCATGGGCGGCGAGCCGACCTTCGTCTCCATCGACGACCCCGACGGCGCCGAGTGGAACACCGCGGCCCTGGGGCCGGACAAGCGTCGCCTGTCGGCCGAGCTGTTCCAGCGCATGCGCAAACACTACGCGCCCAAAGGCCTGGTGCATTTCGGCCAGGGCAAGTGGTACCCCGGCGAGCAACTGCCGCGCTGGTCGCTCAACTGTTACTGGCGCCGCGACGGCGAGCCGATTTGGCACAACAGCGCGCTGATCGCCGACGAACAACAGGATTACGCCGCCGATGGCGTGCTGGCCGGGCGTTTCCTGGCCAGCGTTGCCGAGCGCCTGAAGCTGCCGGCGCGGTTTGTGTTCCCGGCCTTTGAGGACAACTTCTACTACCTGTGGCGCGAAGGCGCGCTGCCGCAAAACGTTACCGCCCTCGACCCGCGTCTGAGCGATGAGCTGGAACGCGAGCGCCTGCGCAAAGTGTTCAGCCAGGGCCTGGATAAAGTCATCGGCCAAGTGCTGCCACTGGCGCGCACCGCCGCCAATGACCGCTGGCAGAGTGGGCGCTGGTACCTGCGCGACAACCATTGCCGACTGGTGCCGGGGGATTCGCCGCTGGGTTATCGCCTGCCGCTGGCCTCGCAGCCCTGGGTGACGGCGGCGGAATACCCGTTCGTCCACCCGACCGACTCCAACCAGGACCTGCCCGAGCTGCCGAGCACGGCGCAGTTGCAACGCCATGGCGAAGCGGCGCCGAGCGCCGAGCGCCTGCCGAAGGTCGACGAATCCGCTGACTGGCTGACCCGCACCGCGCTGTGCGCCGAAGCGCGGGAAGGCCGCCTGTATCTGTTCATGCCGCCGCTGGAACGCGTCGAGGACTACCTGGAACTGGTGGCCGCCATCGAAGCCACCGCCGAAGAACTGCGCTGCCCGGTGCTGCTGGAGGGCTACGAGCCGCCGGCGGATTACCGTCTGAGCAACTTCCGGGTCACGCCGGACCCAGGTGTGATCGAGGTCAACGTGCAGCCGTCCGCCACCTGGGACGAGTTGGTGGAGCGCACCGAGTTCCTTTACGAAGAGGCGCGGCAAACCCGCCTGACCACCGAAAAGTTCATGATCGACGGGCGCCACACCGGCACCGGTGGCGGTAACCACTTCGTGCTGGGCGGCGCGACGCCCAAGGACTCACCGTTCCTGCGGCGCCCCGATCTGCTGCGCAGCTTGATCAGCTACTGGCACAACCATCCGTCGTTGTCCTACCTGTTTTCCGGCTTGTTCATCGGCCCGACGTCCCAGGCGCCCAGGGTCGATGAAGCACGTAACGATGCGCTGTATGAGCTGGAAATCGCCTTCGCGCAAATGCCCGCGCCTGGCGAAGAATGCCCGCCGTGGTTGGTCGACCGCCTGCTGCGCAATCTGCTGATCGACGTGACCGGCAACACCCACCGCGCCGAATTCTGCGTCGACAAGCTCTACTCCCCCGATGGTGCCACCGGGCGCCTGGGCCTGCTGGAGTTGCGCGCGTTTGAAATGCCGCCCCATGCACGCATGAGCCTGACCCAGCAATTGCTGCTGCGCGCGCTGGTGGCACGCTTCTGGCGCGAGCCGTATGCGCCGCCGAAACTGGCGCGCTGGGGCACCGAGTTGCATGACCGCTTCCTGCTGCCGCACTTCATCGAGCAGGATTTTGCCGACGTGATCGTTGAACTCAACGCCGCTGGCTACCCGCTGCGCGCCGAATGGTTTGCCGCGCACCTGGAATTCCGCTTTCCCAAAGTCGGCGACTACGCCGTCAGCGGCATCGAACTGGAACTGCGCCAGGCCCTGGAGCCTTGGCATGTGCTGGGCGAGGAGGGCGCGGTTGGCGGCACGGTGCGCTATGTGGATTCGTCCCTGGAACGCCTGCAGGTGAAGTTGAGCGGGCTGCCACCGCAGCGCTATTTGCTGACCTGCAACGGCATCCCGGTGCCGCTGCAACCGACCGGGCGCATCGGCGAGTTCGTCGCCGGCGTGCGGTATCGCGCCTGGCAGCCGGCCAACTGCCTGCAGCCGACCATCGAGGTGCATGCGCCGTTGGTGTTTGACCTGCTCGACACCTGGATGCAGCGCTCCCTGGGCGGTTGCCAGTATCATGTGGCGCATCCGGGCGGGAGGAACTACGACAGCCTGCCGGTGAACGCCAATGAAGCCGAGAGTCGGCGCATGGCGCGGTTTTTCCGCCTGGGTCATACCCCGGGCAAGCTCCCTGTGCCGACCGTCGTGATCAATGACGAATTGCCGATGACTTTGGATTTGCGACGTTTCCCCAATAAAAATGACTGAATGCAAGCCAAAATGTAGGAGGGGGCTGTTGTGGCGAGGGAGCTTGCTCCCGCTGGGGTGCGAAGCGGCCCCAACGCAGGCGACTGCTACGCAGTCGAACGGGAGTAAACTCCCTCGCCACAGCAAGCCCGTCCCCACAAAGGATTTGCAGTGTTTGTTAGGTTAATCTGAGCCCCCTTGCCCCTGCCGAGCGTTCCATGTCCGACTTGCTCGACCGTTACCCGCTGACCGCGGGCACTTATCACGAACTGCTGGACGATAGCGGCGCGGTGCGTGCCCATTGGCAGCGCCTGCTCGACCACCTGCAACGCAGCACCCCCGCGCAACTGGCCCAGCGCCAGGCGTTGCTGACCCGGCAGATCCAGGAAAACGGCGTGACCTACAACGTCTACGCCGACCCCAAGGGCGCTGATCGCCCGTGGGAACTGGACCTGCTGCCCCACGTGCTGGCCGCCGATGAATGGCAGCACTTGTCGGCGGGTATCGCCCAGCGTGCGCGGCTGCTCAACGCAGTGCTGGCGGACCTTTACGGCCCGCAACGCTTGATCAAGGAAGGCTTGCTGCCGGCCGAACTGGTGTTCGGGCATAACAACTTCCTCTGGCCGTGCCAGGGCATCCAGCCGCCCGACGGCGCGTTTTTGCACCTGTACGCCGTCGATTTGGCGCGCACCCCGGATGGCCGCTGGTGGGTTACCGCCGACCGCACCCAGGCCCCGTCCGGCGCCGGTTATGCGCTGGAAAACCGCACCATCGTGTCCCGTGCCTTTCCGGATCTGTACCGCGACCTGCAGGTGCAGCACCTCACTGGCTTCTTCCGCACCCTGCAGGAAACCCTGGCGCGCCAGGCGCCCAGCGATGAGCAACCGCCATTGATCGTGCTGCTCACGCCCGGGCGTTTCAACGAAAGCTATTTCGAACACCTATACCTCGCACGCCAGCTCGGCTACCCGCTGGTGGAAGGCGGCGACCTCACGGTGCGCGACAGCACGGTGTTCCTGAAAACCCTCAGCGGCCTGCGCCGGGTACACGCGATCATGCGCCGCCTGGACGACGATTTCTGCGACCCTCTTGAGCTGCGCACCGACTCGGCCCTCGGCGTGCCCGGCCTGCTCGACGCCGCGCGCCAAGGTAACGTGCTGGTGGCCAATGCCCTGGGCAGCGGTGTGCTGGAGTCCCCTGGCCTGTTGGGCTTTCTGCCGAAGATCAACGAGTTTTTGTTTGGCGAAGAACTGATCCTGCCGTCCATTGCAACGTGGTGGTGCGGCGAAGCGCCAGTGCTTGCCGAAGCCCTGGAGAAACTGCCCGAGCTGCTGATCAAGCCGGCATTCCCTTCGCAAAGTTTTAATCCGATTTTCGGTCGCGACCTGGATGACGAACAACGCCAGGCCCTGGCCGAGCGCATGCGCGCACGGCCTTACGCGTATGTCGCCCAGGAGCTGGCGCAGCTGTCCCAGGCGCCGGTGTGGCACACCGTCGAGGATCACCTGCAACACCGCGCCATCGGCATGCGCGTCTACGCCGTGGCCAGCGCTGACGGTTACCGGGTATTGCCCGGCGGCCTGACCCGCGTGGCCGCCGAGGCCGATGCCGAGGTCGTTTCGATGCAACGCGGCGGCGCGAGCAAGGACACCTGGGTGCTCGGCGAACGCGCTGCCGGCGGCGAGCATTGGCGCGCGCAACGGCCGATCGGCGCCCATGACCTGGTACGCCGCGACCCTTATCTGCCGTCGCGGGTGGTGGAAAACCTGTTTTGGTTTGGCCGTTATTGCGAGCGCTGCGATGACAGCGCGCGCTGGCTGCGCATCGTGTTGGCGCGCTATGTCGACGGCGACGATCCGCTGGCGTTGCAGGCGGCGGTCGAGCTGGGCGAAAGCCTGCACTTGCTGCCGGAGGAGGGCGAGTTGCCCGAACGCCTGCTCGCGGCCTTGCTCGGCGACGACTGGCCGTCGAGCCTGCGCGCCAACCTGCAGCGCTTGCAGTGGGCTGCGTCCCAAGTGCGCGGTAAGTTGTCCCGGGAGAACTGGCAGGCCCTGGTGGAGCTGCAACGCGAAGCCCTGGAGCTGGAAAGCGAAAGCCCGGACTTTGGCGAGTTGCTGGACTTCCTCAACCGCCTGGTGATGTCCCTGGCGGCGCTGTCCGGGTTTGCCCTGGACGACATGACCCGCGACGAAGGCTGGCGCTTTTTGATGATGGGCCGGCGCATCGAGCGCCTGCAGTTTCTCAGCAGCAGCCTCGCGGCGTTCCTGCGTGGCGTGGCGGTGTTCGATCAAGCTGGGCTGGAGTGGTTGCTGGAACTGGGCAACAGCAGCATCACCTACCGCTCGCGCTACCTGGCGGTGCCGCAACTGATCCCGGTGCTCGACCTGTTGCTGCTGGATGAGCAGAACCCCCACGCCGTGCTGTTCCAGTTGAAGCTGGTGAGCCGCACCTTGCGTCGCCTCAACGATGATTTCGCGGTGCCCCGGGAAACCGGCCTGGCGCCTTTGGTCGAGCGCCTGGCGCGGTTCGACCTGGGTTGCCTGGAAAACTCGCTGTTTGGCGAGACCAGCGTGCGTGCCGCGTTGGACGGCCTGGCCGACCTGCTGCAGGCAGTCGCCGATGAGAGCGGGCAAGTGTCGGATCGCCTGGCCTTGCGCCATTTTGCCCATGTGGATGATGTCAGTCAGCGAACGGTGTCGGTGTGATGAGTGCGCGCTATCAGATTTTTCACGATACCCATTACCACTACGACAGCCCGGTGTCCCTGGCGCAGCAGTTGGCGCATCTGTGGCCGCGGCCATGCGCCTGGCAGCGCTGCACCTCGCAGCAGCTGGATATCAGCCCGTTGCCGTCGTCGCGCCGCGATGAACTGGACGTGTTCGGCAACCCGATCACCCGCCTGGCGTTCGAGCGGCCCCATGATGAATTGTTGGTGAATGCCGGGCTGACCGTGGAAGTGCTCGCGCGGCCGGTGCTGGATTTCCAACAGTCGCTGGCCTGGGACCAGACCCGCGACAGCCTGACCTACAGCAGCCAGCCGCTGTCACCGGCGTTGATCGAAGCCTGCCGCTTTCGCTTCGAATCGCCCTACGTACATTTGAAGAAAACCTTCGTCGATTTCTCCGAAAGCTGTTTCCCGCCGGGCCGTCCGCTGTTGCTGGGCGCCCAGGCCCTGATGGAAAAAATCTTCGGCGAATTCACCTTCGATGCCGAAGCCACCCAAGTCGCCACGCCGCTGGTGGAAGTGCTCGAGCGCCGACGCGGCGTGTGCCAGGACTTCGCTCACCTGATGCTCGCCTGCCTGCGCTCACGGGGCCTGGCGGCGCGCTATATCAGCGGCTATCTGCTGACCCAGCCGCCGCCCGGCCAGCCACGGATGATCGGCGCGGATGCGTCCCATGCGTGGATTTCGGTGTATTGCCCGGTGTTGGGCTGGGTGGACTTTGATCCGACCAACAATGTGCAGCCGGCACTGGAGCACATCACCCTGGCCTGGGGCCGGGACTTCTCCGATGTTTCGCCGTTGCGTGGGGTGATTCTGGGGGGAGGGAGCCATGACCCGGAAGTGCGGGTGACGGTGATGCCGCTGGAGTAAAGATCATCCCCGCGCAGGCCGCGGGAATGATCAGAATCCGGTGTTTCTCAGGCGTCTGGCGCCGGGTCTTTCGGTGTTTCGGTGTCGTCGGTTGCCACTTCGCCTTCCGCATCCGGGTTCAATGCGCCGGCCTCTTCATCTGCAGCGGCTTTCTTGCGTTGCAGCTTTTCGTCTTTCTTCTGTTCCTTGGCCAAGTCTCTTTGACGTTTGGCGAAGGAGTAATTAGGTTTGGCCATGGGCGATCCTCTAGGGTCGAAGGTGAGGGTGGGCGGCGCGCAGCTGCCTTGGGTCGCTATGGTAGCAGCTTCGCGGCGCGCTTGGCCTTCACTTACCGCAGGCGTATGCGGCCAACAGACCGCTGAATAGATGATTGAGGTGCATGATCCGTACTCCAGTGGGTGATGGACCGATCATAGGCGGGGTGTAGCACTTTGGCTGGTTGATTGTGTCGATAAGTCTGATAGCCTAAAGTTGTATACAATCTGTTGATTCAGGTCATAAGAATTTCTGCCTGTCTCAGGCACGCTTGTCGCAATACGCGCTTTTAAAACCCTGCCATGGAGATTCACATGTTTGCCAAACTCGTTGCTGTTTCCCTGCTGACTCTGGCAAGTGGCCAGTTGCTTGCTGCAGAGTGCAAGGTCACCGTCGACTCTACCGACCAGATGTCCTACAACACCAAGGAAATCGTGATCGACAAGAGCTGCAAGACGTTCACCGTCGAGCTGACTCACTCCGGCAGCTTGCCGAAAAACGTCATGGGTCATAACTGGGTGCTGGCCAGCGCCGCCGACATGCAACCGGTTGCGACCGACGGCATGGCTGCTGGCATCGACAAAAACTACCTGAAAGAAGGCGACGAGCGCATCATCGCTCACACCAAGGTGATTGGTGCTGGCGAGAAAGATTCGGTGAGCTTCGACGTGTCCAAGCTGAAAGCGGGCACCGACTACGCGTTCTTCTGCTCGTTCCCAGGCCACATCGCGATGATGAAAGGCACTGTAGTCGTCAAGTAAGACCGCGTTATCGTTCATCGGGAGCAAGTCGAATCGTCGCACCGCCCCTCCCACATTCGACCGCATTCTCATGTGGGAACCCGGTCAACTGTGGGAGGGGGCTTGCCCCCGATGGCTGCCTTACAATCCACACAAAACTATCTGGTTCACCTCACGGCGCAAACGGCATCACCCGCTTGTGCTCGGTCTTGCGATACGTCTCGCAGATGATCCTGAACGCTTCCTCCCGCACCGGCTCGCCGTGCAGGAACGCATCGATCTCGGCATAGGTCACGCCATGTGACGCCTCGTCCGGCTTGCCCGGCGAGAGGTCTTCCAGGTCGGCGGTCGGGACCTTCTCCACCAGCGACTCCGGCGCACCGAAGTGCCGCGCAATCGCCCGCACCTGATTCTTCACCAGCCCGCTCAACGGTGCCAGATCGCAGGCGCCATCGCCGAATTTGGTGAAAAAGCCCATCACCGCTTCCGCCGCATGGTCGGTGCCGATCACCAGGCCACTGGCCGCGCCGGCGATGGTGTACTGCGCGACCATGCGCATGCGCGCCTTGGTGTTGCCCAGCACAAAATCGCGCGATACCGCAGCCTTGCCTTCAAACACCGCCACTTCATTGGCCAGGGATTTCACCGCCGGGCCGATGTTCACGGTGTGGCGCTCGTCCGGTTCGATAAAGTCCACCGAGGCCTGGGCGTCGATTTCATCGAACTGGGTTTCGTAGGGCAGGCGCACGGCGATAAAACGGTAGCCTTCGTCGCCGGTACTGGAACGCAGTTCCTGCATGGCGCGTTGGGCCAGCAGGCCTGCGGTCAGGGAGTCGACGCCACCGCTGATGCCCAGCACCAATGTCTTGAGCCCTGAATTGCGCAGGCAGTCCTGGATAAAGGTCACGCGCCGGGCGATTTCGGACTCAAGGGCGGCCTGGTCTTTGAACGGCGCTTGAACCTTGAGCTGCTGCGCAATCTCACGCTGTACGGCTTGCATGATTCACTCCTTGCTGGAAAGGGCAGGTACTTTGAAAACGTGCCGCAAATAGGCGACAAAATTCGGGTCGGTGCAGTGGGTCTTGCCCGCTTCATCGGAGATCTTCGCGACGGGCTGGCCATTGCAGGCCGTCATTTTAAGCACAATGCTCATCGGTTCCACACCTGGAATATCGCAGGTCAGGTTGGTGCCGATGCCAAAGCTCACATTGATTCGACCGCGCAGCGCCCGGAATATCTCCAGGGCCTTGGGCAACGACAGGCTGTCGGAAAACACCAGGGTCTTGCTCATCGGCTCGATGCCCAGCTTGTGATAGTGGGCGATGGCTTTTTCCGCCCATTGCACCGGGTCGCCGGAGTCGTGGCGCAGGCCGTCGAACAGCTTGGCGAAGTACAAGTCGAAGTCGCCGAGGAAGGCATCGGTGGTGATGCAATCGGTCAGGGCGATACCCAGCAGACCGCGGTATTCGCGGACCCAGCAATCGAGGGCGGCGATCTGGCTGTCGATCAGGCGCGGGCCGAGTTGCTGGTGGGCCATGATCCATTCATGGGCCATGGTGCCCAGCGGTTTCATGTCGAACTCGCGGGCCAGGTGGACGTTGCTGGTGCCGACAAACCGGCCGGGGAAGTCGTGCTTGAGCACGCTCACCACTTCTTCCTGCACGCGGTAGGAGAAGCGTCGGCGCGTGCCGAAGTCCGCCACCTGCAGCTCGGAGAGCTCGTCGCTGCTGGCATTCGCGGTCAGCCAGTCGAACTTGCGGTACAACTGCTCGCGGGCCTGTTCGAGGGTCACGGACTGGTAGCGATAGCGGTTACGCACTTCGCTGATGATCGCGAGCATCGGCACTTCAAACAGGATCACATGCAGCCACGGCCCGCGCAGGCGGATAAACAGCTCGCCGTTTTCGATGCCGGTGTGGACATAGCGCAGGTTGAAGCGGAACAAGCCGAGGAAGCGCAAAAAATCCGGCTTCATGAAGCTGATGCGTTCGAGGAAACCCAGTTGGTCCGGGCTCAGGCTCAGCTCGGCGAGGCGTTCGATCTGGTAGCGGATCTCCGCCAGGTACGGGCGCAGGTCTTCACTGTTGCGGCAACGAAACTCCCATTCAACTTCCACGTTGGGGTAGTTGTGCAGCACCGCCTGCATCATGGTCAGCTTGTAGAAGTCGGTGTCGAGCAGGTTCTGCACGATGCGATCGGCAAACACACTCTCGCTCATAACGGGAATCTCCAGACGGGACGGCGATGGGCGCCGACCTTTACGCACAATTAGGGAAGGGGGGCTAGTGGCGCATAGACCTGTGGGGTTTTGCCAGTGATTTTTTCAGTGAGGCCACTGGCCTCATCGGGGGCAAGCCCCCTCCCACAGGTTGGAATGCATTTCAAATGTGGGAGGGGGCTTGCCCCCGATAGCGGTTGTGCAGACAACACAGGTTCACACTTGCTCCATCATCCACTTCACAAACTCCCGCACCTTGGGCACCTCCGCCGAATGCTCGGGGTACGCCAGGTAATACGCATCCTGACTCGGCATCGCATGCTGCCAGGGGATCACCAACTTACCGTCGGCCAGTTCCTCCTCCACCAGGAACCGCGGCAACAGCGCCACGCCACAGCCCACCTGCGCCGCACGAATGCACATATAAAAGGTGTCGAAGCGTGGCCCGTGATAGCTGTGCTCGGTGTGAAACCCCTGGTCGGCGAACCAGTCGTGCCAGCCCTGCGGCCGCGAGGCGTTTTGCAGCAGCACCAGGTTGCTCAGTTGCGTGGGGTCGGTGAACGGCTGCGCGGGCAGGCTTTCCGGGGCGCACACTGGGATCAGTTCTTCGCTGAACAGTTTCAGGCTCTCGGTGCCGGGGCGTGAGCCTTGGCCGAAGTAGAACGCCATGTCGGCCTTGCCTTGCAGCAGCTCGTCCGGTTCCTGTTCGTTGCACAGGTCCAGGTGGATCTGCGGGTGACGCAAGCGCCAGCCCTTGAGGCGCGGCACCAGCCAGCGGGCGCCGAAGGTGTAGGGCGTGGACACGCGTAATACTTCGGTCTCGCCGCCGTAGGAACGCAGGTAATGGGTGGACATCTCCACCTGCGTGAGGATTTTGCGCACTTCCACCAAATACAAATTGCCCGCCGGGGTCATTTGCAAGCGTCGGCGTACCCGGCGAAACAGCAGGTGCTGCAGCAGTTCTTCCAACTGCGCCACCTGTTTGCTCACAGCGCTTTGTGTGAGGTTCAGCTCTTCGGCGGCGCGGGTGAAGCTCAGGTGGCGGGTGGCGGCTTCGAAACACTGCAGGGCAGTGATCGAGGGCAAATGTCTTTTGTTCTGCACGGCCTGCCTCTATTTATGCTTTGCATGAATAAACGGAATGATATCTCGCCTAATCGTCGTTTGTTGGCAAGTCTTGGGCCAGCTACAAATAAGCCTTGGATCGCCGTGCGGACTGCGGCGCAATTTTTCTGTTTGTAGATTGAAGGAGTGACCCATGGTCGCCGCATTGCTTGATCGTCTCGGGGTAAACCCGGCGCTGTACCAAGCGGGGAAACAACCCGTGCATTCGCCGATCGATGGCAGCCGTATCGGCAGTGTGAACTGGGAAGGTGCCGCCGAGGTGGAGCAACAGGTCAGTCGTGCTGAGCATGCATTCGAGGCCTGGCGCAAAGTGCCGGCCCCGCGTCGCGGCGAGCTGGTGCGCCAGCTCGGCGACGTGTTGCGCGAATACAAGGCCGACCTGGGCGAGCTGGTCTCCTGGGAAGCCGGCAAGATCACCCAGGAAGGCCTGGGTGAAGTGCAGGAAATGATCGACATCTGCGACTTCGCCGTCGGCCTGTCGCGCCAGTTGTATGGCTTGACCATCGCCTCCGAGCGCCCCGGCCACCACATGCGTGAAACCTGGCACCCGCTGGGCGTGGTCGGCGTGATCAGCGCGTTTAACTTCCCGGTGGCCGTGTGGGCGTGGAACACCACCCTGGCCCTGGTGTGCGGCAACGCGGTGATCTGGAAACCGTCGGAAAAGACCCCGCTCACCGCCCTGGCCTGCCAGGCGCTGTTCGAGCGCGTGTTGAAAAAATTCAACGACGCGCCGCAATACCTGAGCCAAGTGATCATCGGCGGCCGCGAGGCCGGTGCGGCGCTGGTGGATGACCCGCGTGTCGCGCTGATCAGCGCCACTGGCAGCACCCGTATGGGCCGTGAAGTGGCGCCGAAAGTCGCCGCGCGGTTTGCCCGCAGCATCCTCGAGCTGGGCGGCAACAACGCGATGATCCTCGGCCCAAGCGCCGACCTGGACATGGCCGTGCGCGCCATCCTGTTCAGCGCCGTCGGCACCGCCGGGCAGCGCTGCACCACGCTGCGCCGGTTGATCGCGCATGAATCGGTCAAGGAAGAAATCGTCACCCGCCTCAAGGCCGCCTATTCCAAGGTGCGCATCGGCCACCCGCTGGAAGGCAACCTGATCGGCCCGCTGATCGACAAGCACGGCTTCGACAGCATGCAGGACGCCCTGGAGCAAGCCCTGAGCGAAGGCGGCAAGGTGTTCGGCGGCAAGCGCCAGTTGGACGACAAATTCCCGAATGCCTACTACGTGTCGCCGGCGATTGTGGAAATGCCGGAGCAAAGCGACGTGGTCTGCACTGAAACCTTCGCGCCGATCCTGTACGTGGTCGGCTACAGCGACTTCGCCGAAGCCTTGCGCCTGAACAACGCCGTGCCGCAAGGCCTGTCGTCGTGCATCTTCACCACCGATGTGCGCGAAGCCGAGCAGTTCATGTCGGCGGTGGGCAGCGACTGCGGCATTGCCAACGTCAACATCGGCCCGAGCGGCGCGGAAATCGGCGGCGCGTTTGGCGGTGAGAAAGAAACGGGCGGCGGGCGTGAGTCGGGTTCGGATGCGTGGCGCGGGTATATGCGTCGCCAGACCAATACCGTGAACTACTCGCTGGAACTGCCGCTGGCCCAGGGCATTACCTTCGACTGATTACCTGTCGAAACACGGTTAAAAAGGTGGGAGGGGGCTTGTCCCCGATGGCGGTGTGTCAGTCAACAGATGTCCAGCTGATCCACTGCCATCGGGAGCAAGCCCCCTCCCGCATTTGACCTCATTTGCAGTTCGGAATAGATGTTTGTTAGGTCTCATCGGAGTCTGGCAATGGCACTGCGCGAAACATGTTTGTGGGAACAACTCACCCCTGGCCGGCCGGATCGCGCCGCGCTCAAGGGTGAAGTGAAGGTGGATGTGTGCGTGATCGGCGCCGGGATTACCGGTTTGTCGGCGGCCATTCACTTGTTGGAACAGGGTAAGACTGTCGCCGTGCTCGAAGCCCATCGCACCGGCCATGGCGGGTCGGGACGCAATGTCGGGCTGGTCAACGCCGGGCTGTGGATTCCCCCGGACGAGATCGAAGCCGGTTTCGGCGAGGCGGTGGGCAGCCAGCTCAACCGCATGCTGGGCGCGGCGCCGTCGCTGGTGTTCAGCCTGGTCGACAAATACAACATCGATTGCCAATTGCGCCGCGAGGGCACTTTGCACATGGCGCACAACGCCCGGGGCGAGGCGGATTTGCGCAGTCGTGAAGAACAATGGCAGCGCCGTGGTGCGCCGGTTGAATTGCTCACCGGCGCGGCCTGCGAGCAAGCCACCGGGACTAAAAAAATCGCCGCCGCGTTGCTGGATAGACGTGCCGGCACCTTGAACCCGATGGCCTACACCAGCGGCCTGGCCAATGCGGCCGTGGGGTTGGGCGGGCAGCTTTTCGACCATTCCGCGGTCACGCGGCTGGAACGCCAAGGTGCGAATTGGTCGGTGCAGACCGCGAACGGTGCGGTGCAGGCTGCACAAGTGGTGATCGCCTCCAATGCCTACACCGAAGGCGAATGGACCGAGCTGCGGCGCAATTTCTTCCCTGGCTATTACTACCAGGTCGCCTCCGCGCCGCTGACCGACGACGCGGCCAAACAAATCCTCCCCGGCGGTCAAGGGTCGTGGGACACGCGCCAGGTGCTCAGCAGCATCCGCCGCGATGCCGATGGCCGTCTGTTGCTCGGCAGCCTGGGCAACGGCAACCAGAAACCGGCGTGGTTTCTCAAGGCGTGGGCCGATCGGGTGCAGCAGCACTACTTTCCGTACCTCAAATCGGTGCAGTGGGAATGCACCTGGACCGGCTGCATCGCGTTCACGCCGGACCATCTGATGCGCTTGTTCGAACCCGCGCCCGGCCTGGTGGCCGTGACCGGCTACAACGGCCGCGGCGTGACCACCGGCAGCGTGGTCGGCAAGGCCTTTGCCGACTACTTGTGTCACCAGAATCCCCAGGCGTTGCCGATTCCGTTTGCGCCGATGCAACCGCTGGCCGGGGTGGGCCTGCGCAGTTGCCTGTATGAAGCCGGATTTTCGCTGTATCACGCCGGCCAATGCTTGCGGATCGTGATCTGATCAGCGAAATAGTCCTCAGAAGCCGGCATGTTCTTCGCCGGCTACTCATCTGTATTGGTGCAAGTTGTAGCAATCACGCACTGTAAATGTGCAGTTCCGTTACGTGCATGGTTACAGCTGTAGGAAGTGTCGTTTGGCTGTCTGGTTGCAGGTGCGACCCGTGGAGGTTGTACTTTTTTGATCCATGGGTTGCACCTGTTGAAGTTAGAGGGTTGCACGTACTGACGAACGGCGCCGAAACGCCTGCAATAACAATGACACCGTGTCTTTTTGAAGAATAAAAAAGTAATGGCACGCGGCTTGCTCTGGGCTTTCACTGAAAGTTTTAGTTGAAGGTTTGCAGTGAATACGTAGTGCCAATAAACAAAAACCTCGGAGCACCACTCATGTCCCAGACGTTTTACAAGAAAGGTTTTCTGGCCCTCGCCGTTGCAGCGGCGCTGGGTGTTTCTGCGTTTGTTCAAGCTGATGTGAAGATTGGCGTGGCGGGGCCGATGACGGGCGCTAACGCCGCTTTCGGTGAGCAGTACATGAAGGGCGCCCAGGCGGCGGCCGATGCCATCAACAAAGCCGGCGGCATCAACGGTGAGCAGATCAAGCTGGTTGCCGGCGACGATGCCTGTGAACCCAAGCAGGCCGTGGCTGTGGCCAACCGCCTGGCGGACCAGGACAAAGTAATCGGCGTGGTCGGGCACTTCTGCTCGTCCAACACCATCCCGGCGTCCGAGGTCTACGACGAAGCCGGCATCATCGCAATCACCCCGGGCTCCACCAACCCACAGGTCACCGAACGCGGCCTGGGCGCCATGTTCCGTATGTGCGGGCGTGACGACCAGCAAGGCATCGTGGCCGGCGACTACATCGTCGACGTGCTCAAGGGCAAGAAAGTCGCGGTCATCAACGACAAGGACACCTACGGCAAAGGCCTGGCCGACGCCACCGCTGCCCAGTTGACCAAGCGCGGCGTGAAACCGGTGCTGGAAGAAGGCCTGACCCGTGGCGAGAAAGACTTCAGCGCCCTGGTCACCAAAATCCGCTCCCTGGGCGCCGACGTCGTGTACTTCGGTGGCCTGCACCCGGAAGCCGGTCCTCTGGTTCGCCAGATTCGTGAAGCGGGCCTCAAGGACGTGAAATTCATGTCCGACGACGGCATCGTGACCGACGAACTGGTGGCGACCGCCGGTGGCAAGCAATATGTGGATGGCGTGTACATGACCTTCGGCGCCGACCCGCGCCTGCTGCCGGACAGCAAGGCGGTGGTTGAAGAGTTCCGTAAAAACGGCACCGAGCCAGAAGGCTACACCCTGTATGCCTACGCGTCGGTCCAGGCCCTGGCTGCCGGCTTCAACGGTGCCAAGTCCAACAAGGGTGAAGAAGCCTCCAAGTGGCTCAAGGCTCACCCGGTAAAAACCGTGATGGGTGAAAAAACCTGGGATGCCAAGGGCGACCTGAAAATCTCCGACTACGTGGTTTACCAGTGGGACAAAGACGGCAAATACCGCCAGTTGGAAAAGCAGAAGTAATCCAGGTGGGAGGGGGCTTGCCCCCGATAGCGATGTGTCAGTCAACAGATGTGTAGCTGACCCACCGCATCGGGGGCAAGCCCCCTCCCACAGGGGGACTGTGTTGTTATTGAGATCTGTCTTTTCCTCCAGAAGGACCGCACACCTAGCGGTGTGCAGGTTCTCACCGCGTGAGATTGCGTTATGGATGGTATTTTCCTGCAGCAACTGGTCAACGGCCTGACCCTCGGGTCGGTCTATGGCCTGATCGCCATCGGCTACACAATGGTCTATGGCATCATTGGCATGATCAACTTCGCCCATGGCGAGGTTTATATGATTTCCGCTTACCTCGCGGCGATCAGTCTGGCTCTGCTGGCTTACTTCGGCATCGAATCCTTCCCGCTGCTCATTCTCGGCACCCTGATCTTCACCGTAGTCGTCACCGGCGTTTACGGTTGGGTCATCGAACGGGTCGCCTACAAACCGCTGCGTAACTCCACCCGACTGGCACCGCTGATCAGCGCCATCGGTATCTCCCTGATCCTGCAGAACTACGCGCAGATCGCCCAGGGTGCCAAGCAACAAGGCATTCCGACCCTGCTGGCCGGCGCCTGGCGCGTCGATATCGGCAGCGGGTTCGTCCAGTTGACGTACACCAAGATCTTCATCCTGGTCGCTGCCTTCGCTGGCATGGCGTTGCTGACCTACATCATCAAGTACACCAAGCTCGGCCGCATGTGCCGCGCTACCCAGCAAGACCGCAAGATGGCCTCGATCCTCGGCATCAACACCGACCGCGTGATCTCCTACGTGTTTGTCATCGGTGCCGCCATGGCGGCCCTGGCCGGCGTGTTGATCACCCTCAACTACGGCACGTTCGACTTCTACGCCGGCTTCATCATCGGCATCAAGGCCTTCACCGCAGCGGTACTCGGCGGCATCGGTTCCCTGCCTGGGGCCATGCTGGGCGGGATCATCCTCGGTATTTCGGAGTCGCTGTTCTCGGGGTTGATCAACTCTGACTACAAAGATGTGTTCAGTTTCTCCCTGCTGGTGGTGATTCTGATTTTCCGTCCCCAGGGCCTGCTTGGTCGCCCACTCGTGGCGAAGGTGTAAACATGTCTGCTGCCAAATCGATTGATATCAAAAAAAGTGTGGTCGATACGGTCCTCGCCGGGCTGATTGCGTTGATCGTGTTCGGTCCGATCGTCGGCGTGGTGCTCGACGGCTACAGCTTCAACCTGCAACCTGCACGTGTTGCGACGCTGGTGGCCATCGTGATGGCCGGTCGTTTCGCCCTCAGCCTGTTCCTGCAAACGCCCAAGGGTGTGAAGATTCTGCAGGGCTTCGAGAGCAGCGGTTCCGGCGTCCATGTGCTGGCGCCGGACTACAAGTCGCGGCTGCGTTGGATCATCCCGGCGCTGATCGTGATCGCCATCGTGTTCCCGATCTTCGCCAACAAGTACCTGCTCACCGTGGTGATCCTCGGGCTGATCTACGTGTTGCTCGGCCTGGGCCTGAACATCGTGGTCGGCCTGGCCGGCTTGCTCGACCTGGGTTACGTGGCGTTCTACGCGATCGGTGCCTACGGCCTCGCGCTGGGGTATCAATACCTCGGCCTGGGTTTCTGGACGGTGCTGCCGCTGGCGGCCATCGCGGCGGCGCTGGCGGGGTGCCTGCTCGGCTTCCCGGTGTTGCGCATGCACGGCGACTACCTGGCAATCGTGACCCTGGGTTTTGGCGAAATCATCCGCCTGGTGCTGAACAACTGGCTGTCGTTCACCGGCGGGCCAAACGGCATGCCGGTGCCATCGCCGACCTTCCTCGGCCTGGAGTTCGGGCGTAAAGCGAAGGATGGCGGGATTCCATTCCACGAGTTCTTCGGCATCGATTACAACCCCAACATCAAGTTCATGTTCATCTACATCGTGCTGTTCCTGGTGGTGCTGGCCGTGCTGTACATCAAGCATCGCCTGACCCGCATGCCGGTCGGCCGTGCCTGGGAAGCCTTGCGCGAAGATGAAATCGCCTGCCGTTCCATGGGCCTGAACCACGTGCTGGTCAAGCTCTCGGCCTTCACCATTGGTGCGTCCACCGCCGGTCTGGCCGGGGTGTTCTTTGCCAGCTATCAAGGCTTCGTCAACCCGTCGTCGTTCACCTTCTTCGAATCGGCGCTGATCCTGGCCATCGTGGTACTGGGCGGCATGGGCTCGACGGTCGGCGTGGTGATTGCGGCGTTCGTATTGACCGTGGCGCCGGAACTGCTGCGCAGCTTCTCCGAGTACCGCGTGCTGCTGTTTGGCGTATTGATGGTGGTGATGATGATCTGGCGACCGCGCGGCCTGATCCGGATCAGCCGTACCGGTGTGACCCCACGTAAAGGAGTGGCGCCATGAGCAAGGAAGTCGTCCTGTCCGTGGAACATCTGATGATGCACTTCGGTGGCATCAAGGCCTTGAGCGACGTAAGCCTCAAGGTCGAACGCAACTCGATCTTCGCCCTGATCGGCCCCAACGGCGCCGGCAAGACCACGGTGTTCAACTGCCTCACCGGCTTCTACAAAGCCAGCGGCGGCAAGATCGAACTCAACGTGCGCGGCAAGCAGACCAACGTGATCCAACTGCTCGGCGAACGCTTCCATGCCGTCGATTTTGTCTCGCCGAAAAGCTTCTTCAGCCGGGTGTACTACAAGATGTTCGGCGGCACCCACCTGGTGAACCGCGCCGGTCTGGCGCGGACCTTCCAGAACATTCGCCTGTTCAAGGAAATGTCGGTGCTGGAAAACCTGCTGGTCGCCCAGCACATGTGGGTCAACCGCAACATGCTCGCGGGCATCCTCAACACCAAGGGCTACCGCAAGGCCGAAAGCGACGCCCTCGACCACGCCTTCTACTGGCTGGAAGTGGTCGACCTGGTGGACTGCGCCAACCGCCTGGCCGGCGAGCTCTCCTACGGCCAGCAGCGCCGCCTGGAAATCGCCCGCGCCATGTGTACCCGGCCGCAGATCATCTGCCTCGACGAACCGGCAGCGGGCCTCAACCCCCAGGAAACCGAAGCCCTCAGCGCGATGATTCGCCTGCTGCGCGACGAACACGACCTCACCGTGGTGCTGATCGAACACGACATGGGCATGGTGATGAGTATTTCCGACCACATCGTGGTCCTCGACCACGGCAACGTGATTGCCGAGGGCGGGCCGGACGCGATCCGCAACGACCCAAAAGTGATTGCCGCCTACCTCGGCGCCGATGAGGAGGAGCTTGTATGAACGGGCCTATCCTCGAAATGAAGGACCTGGACGTGTTCTACGGGCCGATCCAGGCCCTGAAGAAAGTCTCGCTGCACATCAACGAAGGCGAAACCGTCAGCCTGATCGGCTCCAACGGCGCGGGTAAATCCACGCTGCTGATGTCGATCTTCGGCCAGCCACGGGCGGAGTCGGGGCAGATCATCTACAACGGCGTCGACATTACCCAAAAGTCGTCCCACTACATCGCGTCCAACGGCATTGCGCAGTCGCCGGAAGGGCGGCGGGTGTTCCCCGACATGACCGTCGAGGAAAACCTGCTGATGGGCACCATCCCCATCGGTGACAAATTCGCCCAGGAAGATATGCAGCGCATGTTCGAGCTGTTCCCACGGCTCAAGGAGCGGCGTAACCAGCGGGCGATGACCATGTCGGGTGGCGAACAGCAAATGCTCGCCATCGCCCGCGCACTGATGAGCCGGCCCAAGTTGCTGCTGCTGGACGAACCGAGCCTGGGCCTGGCGCCGATTGTGGTGAAGCAGATCTTCGCGACCCTGCGCGAGCTGGCGGCCACCGGGATGACCATCTTCCTGGTGGAGCAGAACGCCAACCATGCGCTGCGTCTGTCAGACCGGGCGTATGTGATGGTTAACGGCGAGATTCGCCTGACAGGCACCGGCAAGGAATTGCTGGTGAATGAAGAGGTGCGCAACGCTTATCTGGGCGGACATTAAAAAACACGCGGCCCACATGAAAAGACGCCCTGACTTGCTCCAAGTCAGGGCGTTTTTTTATGCCGGGCGCCTAATCTCGAAATTGTGGAAAACAATTCTGGGACTTGTTGTCGCGCGGCATAAAGACGCTGCAAACACTTGTTTTGTCATGATTTTGACTTGTCCCCGTTTGCTGTGGAACGGCCTGTGGGTAACGTGGGAGTAGCTGGCTGCAGGCCTTTGATTACGTGGTCTGCAGGGGGTTGATCGGTTTTTGAGCAGGGCACTTTTCGTAACCTGTCGAAGGTTTTGTCAACCTGTTTATCGAAACAGCAATATGACCAAAGCAAGTCGTTCCAGCCTGTGGATAAGTCTGTGACTAAACTCTGGAAAGACTCCGGCAGGCGGCGTAGTTGCTGGCTTGGAGCCATCCCGTTCCGGCGCTCTAATCTCCAGGATGGAGGAAGGGCTACATAAGCGCAGGGAGCGGGTCAAGCAAAAAACTTCCACGGACGCGCTACAGGCCTTGTAGATTGCGGCTTGAGCAGTTTTCGACTTGCCCCCAAAGACTGTGGACCGGCCTGTGGATAAGGTGCGGGTAGCTGGCTGTGAGGTACGGCCAGCAAGGCTTGGACGCCGCTGGGTGTTTTTTGTACAACGGCCTTGGCCCAACCCTCCTGACGAGGGGCATGGCGCCGGGTAATCTGCGCCATGCCCCTATAGGGGCGTCTGTGGTTTGACGACTGGAGTAACTGCATGACCGATAGCCCCGCCTCTGTTCCTGTGGCGCCTGGCAGCCCGACGCTGCGGCTGCGCGAGCGAATCCGCTATAACCTGGCCTTGCTGGATCTGCGCGGGCGCGGCTTTGTCTTGATCGGCGGGCTGTTGCTGCTGGCCTGGCTCAGTTCGGGCATCTACAAGGTGCAGCCCGACGAGCAAGGCATTGTGCTGCGCTTTGGCCGATGGCAGCAGACCGCCGAATCGGGGTTGCACTACCACTTGCCCTATCCGATCGAAACCGTCCTGCTGCCCCGGATCACTCAGGTCAACCAACTGCAATTGGGCAGTGGCGCCAGTGGCTTGGGTTCCGCCGGTAACGGCGCTCGGGACAAGCAGATGCTGACCGGCGACGAGAATATCGTCGAAGCCGATTGCACGGTGTTCTGGCGTATCAAAGACGCGCGTTTCTACCTGTTCAAGATCAGCGACCCTGAGCGCTCGGTGAAATTGGCCGCTGAGAGCGCCCTGCGGGAAGTCATCGGGCGCACGCCGATCCAGTCGGTGATGTCCGACAAGCGGGCGCAGATTGCCGATGAAACCCGCGACCTGCTCCAGCAACTGCTGGATCACGAGCAAGCCGGAATCCTCATCACGCAGGTGCAATTGCAGCGGGTCGATCCGCCGCCCCAGGTGATTGATGCGTTCAACGATGTGCAACGCGCCCGTGCCGACCAGGAGCGTGCCCGCAACGAAGCCGAAGCCTACGCCAATGATGTGATCCCACGGGCCCGTGGCGATGCGGCGCGCATTACCCAAGACGCCGAAGCCTACAAGGCCCAGGTGGGCAACCTGGCTGACGGTGAAGCCAAGCGCTTTCTGTCGGTCTACAACAGCTACGTTCAATCCAAGGAGGTGACCGCCTGGCGCTTGTATATGGAGAGCATGGACGAGGTGTTGAAGAAGGCGTCCAAGGTCATCATCGATTCTTCAGGTAAAGGCATGTCTGGCGTGGTGCCTTATATGCCGCTGAGCGAGCAGGGCAAACCCGTGCAGAAGGACACCCGACCATGATCGGCAAACTCAAGTGGTTGGCTGCGGCCCTCGCGGCGGTGGCGCTCTGGGCGCTGGCGTCTTCGGCCTACGTGGTGGATGAGTCGCAGCAGGCGCTGATTATCCGCTTTGGTGCACCGATGGGCGTGGCCGGCGAGCCGGGGCTGAAATTCAAGGTGCCGTTCAGTGATTCGGTGGTGTTCTATGACAGCCGCCTGCAAACCTTATTGTCTCCCGCCGAGCAGGTGATTCTGGGCGACCAGAAGCGTATTGAAGTGGAGACCTTCACGCGCTTTCGTATCAGCGACCCTCTGCGGTTCTACCAGGCGGTGGGCACCCTTGATCAAGCCAACGCGCAGTTGACGCAGATGGTCAGTTCGTCGGTGCGCCGGGAGTTGGGTGAGGTTGCCCTGCGTTCGTTATTGTCACCGGCACGCCGGGACGAAGTGGCCATCATCGAGAAAGACGTCGCCGACAAAGCCCGGTCCCTGGGGATTGAGGTCACCGAAGTGCGCCTGCACCGCGCGGATTTGCCGTTCGAAGCCAGCCAGGCTATTTACGATCGCATGAAGTCCGAGCGCCAGCGTGAAGCCAAGGAACTGCGTGCCCAGGGCTTCGAGTGGGCGCAGCAGATCCAGGCCAAGGCCGACCGCGACCGTACTGTGTTGCTGTCTGAAGTCCAGCGCCAGGCGGCGATCACCCATGGTGAAGCGGACGCCGATGCCAACCAGATTTTATCGCTGGCCTTCAGCAAGGACCCGGCGTTCTACAAGTTGTATCGCTCGTTGCAAACCTACCGCCAGACCTTGGCCGAGAGCCAGCCGATGCTGGTGTTGACGCCCTCCGCTGAATTCCTCAAACAGTTTCAAACCGGGCCTGCGGCTGTCAGTGGGAAATGACGGCCCTTCGCGTTCCCGCTGACAGCAAGGCGTTGTACCGGCGCCTCATAGGGCGCCGGGCTCAGCGGTACTCTGGGATGACGCCCTCTTTGTTCAGGAATTTTCTGCATGTTATTTGAAGGTGCGCTGCACGGGCTGAGTATGGTCTTTCAGGTGTTTGTCCTGGACTTGATCCTGTCTGGCGACAATGTGTTGGTCATTGCCCTGGCCTGTCGAGGCCTGCCGGCAGAGCAAGTGCGGCGGGCGGTGATGATCGGCACCAGTGGCGCGATCATCCTGCGCGTGCTGTTGACGACCCTGGCCGGCTGGCTGCTGCTGGTGCCTTGGTTCAAGTTGGCCGGGGCGCTGTTGTTGGTGGTGATTGCAATCCGTTTACTCTGCGAAGAAGAAGCAGCCGAAGACGGCCAGCCACCGGTTCCTTCGCTGATGACCCTCGGCAGTGCGGTGCTGACGGTGTTGAGCGCCGACCTGATCATGAGCCTGGATAACGTGGTCGGGCTGGCGGCTGTGGCGCAAGGCAATATGTTCTATCTGGTGCTGGGCCTGCTGTTGAGCGTGCCGATGTTGATGTTCGGTAGCGTTTGGGTCAGTGGCCTGTTGCAGCGTTATCGGATGCTGGTGCCGGTGGGGGGCGCCCTGCTGGGGTACATTGCGGGTGACATTGCGGTATCCGATCCGGTGGTGGTGGGGTGGGTCAACACCCAGTCCCCCGCGCTGAACCAGGTAGTGCCGTTGTTGTGTGCTGTCTTTGTGCTGGTCCAGTCAGGGATTATCCAGCGCCAACGTCTACGCTTGCCCCGGCCTGCGCCCAGGTTGCGAACGGTGGTGCCGGTGCCGGTGATTGAGCCGGTGCTGATGCTGGCGCAGGCGCAGTCGCTGCCGCTGCCGCGCGAGCCGGTTGCATCGCAGCCTGTCGAAGTGCTCGTGGAGGCTCGCACCGAAAAGCGCCCCTATGCGGGGCTGATCCGCGTGCTTGCCGGTATTGTCGTGATTCTGCTGGCCAGCGGGTTGCTATACGGCCTGATTGGCGGTTTGTCTGGCCACCTGATGCCCACGCCACAGAAGGACAACGCTTACCTCTGTACCGGCGCGAGCACTACGCTTTACTTCCGACCGGGTGGCAGCACGGTGCGGCTGGTGGCCGGTGGAGGTGAAGCCAAAGGCTACGTGGACTACAAGAAAATCCTGTGGGAAAACCCCCAGAGCGCAGAGCGTGACTTGCACCTGAGCCTGCCGGATGAAATCGAAAAAACCAGCGCCACGGTGGTGACCTTGAACGGCGGCAGCTTCGCACAGATCCAATGTGCCTTAAGCCGATAGACGGCGCGGTTGCCGCTGCGCGCCGAGCCGGGCATGCTGCTCACGGTTTTTATCTGTGGCTACAGCGGCCCTTCGAGGAGAGCAACATGACATCCACTCTGTTTATCACCGGCGCCACGTCCGGATTTGGCGAAGCCTGCGCCCGTCGATTTGCCGAAGCCGGCTGGAAACTGGTGCTCACCGGTCGTCGTGCCGACCGTTTGAACGCGCTGGTCGAAGAGCTTTCCAAGCAGACCGAAGTACACGGCCTGGTGGTCGACGTGCGTGACCGCAAGGGCATGGAAGACGCTATCGCCAACCTGCCGCCGTCGTTCGCCACGCTGCGTGGCCTGATCAACAACGCCGGCCTGGCCGTGGGCACCGACCCTGCGCCCAAGTGCAGCCTCGACGATTGGGAAACCATGGTCGATACCAACATCAAGGGCCTGCTGACCACCACCAGTCTCCTGCTGCCACGCCTGATCGCCCATGGTCGCGGTGCCGGGATCATCAACCTGGGCTCCATCGCCGGCAGCTACCCGTACCCGGGTAGCCACGTGTATGGCGGCTCCAAAGCGTTCGTGAAGCAATTCTCGCTGAACCTGCGCTGCGACCTGCAAGGCACCGGCGTGCGCGTGACCAACATCGAGCCGGGCCTGTGTGAAAGCGAGTTCTCCCTGGTGCGCTTCGGCGGTGACCAGGCGCGCTACGACGCCACCTACGCTGGCGCCGAGCCGATCCAGCCGCAGGACATCGCCGACACCATCTTCTGGGTGCTGAACACCCCGGCGCACGTCAACATCAACCGCCTGGAGCTGATGCCGGTGAGCCAGACCTGGGCCGGGTTTGCGATTGAGCGTGGGGCCAAGTAAGGGGTTAGACCGAGTCGCCTGCATCGGGGGCAAGCCCCCTCCCACACTGAATTGGGTTCGCAGATTTTGATGTGTGAACCCATTCAAATGTGGGAGGGGGCTTGCCCCCGATGAGGCCCTGAAGGTCAGCCGAGAACCTTGACCAACCCCTGATAACAGGTCGCCAAGTGATACGGCGTGGTCGACGGCATATCTCGTCGGCTCACGCGGCCCTGGGCATCCAGGCATTCATTCCAGCCTTTGGCATGCAGGAAGTGTTGCTGCAACGCAAGCAACTGGCGCTGCAGCACGGCTTCGCTGCCCGGGCGCAAGGTCAATGCGCGCAGGTATTCCGCCTGCGCCCAGATGCGCTGGGTGCCGTCGCGCACGCTGCCGTCCAGGGCGAGCATGCCGCTGACCGCACCAGTCTGGTTATCCACACCCTTTTGCTCGGCATAGGCAAAGGCCCGCGTCAGCGAAGCATGCAGCGGTGTGCCGCGCAGCACGTCTGAAGACTCGAGCAAGAAGAACCATTCGAACTGGTGCCCCGGCTCAAACCAGTTATCCACAGCGCCCAGCGGTTTTTCCATCATCACGCCGTGCTGGCGCTCGATGAAACGCTGCTGCATGGCCGTCGCCAAGGCCAGTAATGCGCTTTGCACATCGGCGTCTTCACGCACCGCCAGGGTGGCGAGGAAGCCTTCAGCCAGGTGCATCAACGGGTTTTGCAATGGGCCGGACTTGAGCGACGACCAGTTACGCTCGAGCACCGCCTCGTACAGGCCATCGCCGCTGGCGAAGCGTTGGGCGACCACTTCCAGCGCCGCATTCAGCACCGACTCCACCAGCGGTTCGCGCACTTTGGCCCAGTAATGGGCGCAGGCGAAGATGATGAAGGCGTGGGTGTAGAGATCCTTGCGCTTGTCCAGCGGCTGGCCGGCGGGGTCGATGCTGTAGAACCAGCCGCCGTGCTCGGCGTCGTGGAAATGCCGTTGCAGCGAGCGGAACAAAGCGGCGGCGCGGTCTTCGGCAAAGGCTGCGCCGGGTTCGCCGATCAGGCTGGCGAACAGGTACAACTGCCGGGCGCAGGCCATGGCGCGGTAGCGTTGCGGTGGCAACGGCCGGAGGTCGGCGTCCAGTGCCTCATAGGGCAGCGCCAGCTCGGCGTTCCAGCCCGGGCCCTGCCAGAGCGGCACGATCAGGTCATGGAAGTGCGTGAGCACGGCATTCAAGGAAGGCTGAGGGGCGGAGCTTGGAGCGATGGGCATCGGCTGGCGTCGTCACGGCAGGGGTGTAGGCGCGCATGGTAGCAGGCTTGGGATCAGTGGTGTCTGCGCCACCGCTATCGGGGGCAAGCCCCCTCCCACATTTGATTGGGTTCACAGCTCAAACTGTGGGAGGGGCGGTGCGACGATTCGACTTGCCCCCGATGAGGCGCTTAATCGCGCCGCAAATCAGCCAGCCAGCAACCAAGCCCCAGTCGCCGCCGAGGCCGCCCCGGCAACCCGCACCAACGGCGCCGCCGCAGTCGGCAGCCAGCGCACCAGGGCATAACCGGCAGCGTGCAACACAGCGGTGGCGCCGACAAATCCCGCGGCATACGCCCAAGGGCTGGACATGTCCGGCAGCTCCAAACCATGGGCCACGCCGTGGAACAGCGCGAACAACGCCGTGGCACTCAGCGCCATGAACAATGGCGGCCGCACCGCCAGCGCAACGGCCAGGCCCAGGGCCAGCACCGAAGCGGCAATCCCGCTTTCCAGCGCCGGTAACGCCTGGCCTTCAAAGCCCAATAGGCCGCCCAGCAGCATAGTGCCGACGAAGGTGCAGGGCAGCGCCCAACGCGCCGCGCCTTTTTGCTGGGCGGCCCACAAACCGACCGCCACCATGGCCAGCAAATGGTCGAGACCGCCCAATGGATGGCTGATACCCGCCACCAGGCCGTTGTCACCGTGACCCGGGTGAGCGAAGGCCAGAGCTGGGGCGAGCAGCAGGGCGGCGGCAGTGAAGAGTTTTTTCAGGCTCATGGACAGCTTCCTTATGGGTTGATCAGGCCGCAGTCAGCAGGCCCTGGCGTTCGATGAAGGCGACGATCTCATCCAGGCCGACGCCGGTTTTCTGGTTGCTGAACACAAAGGGTTTACCGTTGCGCATGCGTTGGGTGTCGCTGTTCATCAGCTCCAGCGAGGCTCCGACCAGGGGCGCCAGGTCGATCTTGTTGATCACCAGCAGGTCGGATTTGCAGATACCCGGACCGCCTTTGCGCGGCAGCTTGTCGCCGGCCGACACATCGATCACATAGATGGTCAGGTCCGACAGCTCCGGGCTGAACGTCGCCGACAGATTATCGCCGCCCGACTCGACCAGGATCAGGTCCAGGCCGGGAAAGCGCCGGTTGAGTTGGTCCACCGCTTCCAGGTTGATCGAGGCGTCTTCACGGATCGCCGTGTGCGGGCAGCCGCCGGTTTCCACGCCGATGATGCGTTCGGGCGCCAGGGCCTGGTTGCGCACCAGGAAGTCGGCGTCTTCGCGGGTATAAATGTCGTTGGTGACCACCGCCAGGTTGTAGCGATCGCGCAAGGCGAGGCACAGGGCCAGGGTCAGGGCTGTTTTGCCGGAGCCCACCGGGCCGCCGATGCCGACACGCAAAGGTTGTGTGTTCATGTGCTTCTCCAAAATAAAAGGCGCCAAAGTAAACGCGCTTATGAACGGAACAGGCGGCTGTACTGGCGCTCGTGGGCCATGCACGCCAGGGACAGGCCGAACGCGGCGCTGCCCAAATGGTTGGGGTCGATGCGCCCGGCGTCCTGTTGGGCGTGTTGCAGCAGGGGCAGCAGTTCACTGGTCAGGCGCTGCGCGGCTTGCTGGCCGAGCGGCAGGGTTTTCATCAGCACGGCCAATTGGTTTTCCAGCCAGCTCCACAGCCAGGCGGCGAGGGCGTCGTCCGGGCTGATGCCCCAGGCGCGTGCGGCCAAGGCCCAGCCCAACGCCAGATGCGGCTCGGCGTGTTGTGCGAGGAAATCACGCGCCGCGTCGTCCAGTTCCGGCAGGCCGTTGAGCAGTTGCTGCAGGGAGTACCCCATCTGCCGGCTCTCCTGATACAGCTCGCGGGTCTCGCGACTGGCGCGGTGTTCTTCGCACCGTTGCGCCAGTTGCGACCAATCGCCGGCAACGGCGGCGCGGCAATGCGCGAGCAACAGTGGCGCTTCGAAACGCGCGAGGTTGAGCAGCAACTGGTCACTGATCCAGCGTCGAGCGTCGGGCGCATCCTTGACGCGGCCATTCTCCACGGCCATTTCCAGGCCCTGGGAATAGCTGTAGCCGCCAATCGGCAATTGCGGACTGGCCAGACGCAGCAGCGCCCAGGCTGGGTTCATAAACGCACGCCGAATTGATGCAGCTTCGGCGGGTAGTTGAAATCTTCATCGCCATGGCGCGAATGATGGTGCCCGCCGCCGTAGGCCCCGTGTTCCGGTTGGAACGGCGCTTCGAGGCTTTCGGTCTGCGCGCCCAGTTGTTCAAGCATGGCCTTGAGCACGTAGTCATCCAGCAGGCGCAGCCAGCCGTCGCCCACTTGCAAGGCCACATGGCGATTGCCCAGGTGATACGCGGCGCGGGTCAGTTCAAATGCGTTGCGGCAGGTGACGTGCAGCAATTGTTCAGGGCGCGCGCAGACACGCACGACACGTCCGTCTTCTGCCTGTAGGAACTCGCCATCGTGCAGCGGCGGCTGGCCACGCTCCAGGAACAGGCCGACGTCTTCGCCGTCGGCACTGAAACAGCGCAGGCGGCTTTTGCTGCGGGCCTCGAAGTTCAGCAGCAACTCGGCGGCCCAGAGGGCTTGCGGGGCGATTCGGCGGTGGATCACCAGCATCAGAAGGCTTCCAGCTATGAGCGATAAGAGAGCTAGAGCAAGGGGCTTGCCAATCACGTGTGGGAGTAGGAATTCCCTGTAGGCAAACAGGTCGTGCCACCGAATAGGGCGTCAGCTATTTTTCTGCCTGCTTCAATTTGGTGCGTGTCTGGAAGTGTGGCACTGGATGGGGGCGTTTGCGTGGATATCGTGTACGTGCTGCATGAAGTTTCCTTCATCTATTTCGCGCCTGTGCTTTTTCGGACTTTTCCTACGCGGCAACCGGATTCGGCGTTCAAAAAGCTACGCACTATTTCTTTAGGATTTGCGCCGTCTTAACACCACAGCGATGTTCGTCATGTTCAAGTCATTTTTCTTTTTAATCCTTTTCAGTCTTTCTTGTGTCATCTCATCGGCCTCGGCCAACCTGAAATCCCAATCGACATTCGGTTCTTCGCTGCAAGGTGTTCCATCGTCTTCGGTGGCGAATGTGGTCGACCGCGCCCATGCGCTGCTGGGCACCCCGTACAAATGGGGCGGCACCTCGGCCGAGCAGGGGTTTGATTGCAGCAGTTTCCTGGTCTATCTGTTCAAGACCGAAGCCAACACCCACATCCCGCGCACCACGGCGGCGATGCACCGTTCAACGGCCGCGACCGTCAAGCGCAACGAGCTCAAGCCGGGGGACGCGGTGTTTTTCAAAGGCAACGGGCGCGGCCAGGTCAGCCATGTGGGCCTGTATATCGGCGAAGGTAAATTCATTCATTCGCCGCGGGCCGGCAAGAATGTGCGCATCGATTCGTTGAGCAACCGCTACTGGAACAAGAACTACACCACCGCCAAGCGTTTCCATAAGGCGGGTTGACGGCTTACTCGGTGCTGCCGAGGCCCTGCCAGTGCTTGAGGCCAATGAAGATGAAGCGCAACTGCTGGGTGATTTTCGCCTGAGGCGTGAGATGGGCGGGCAGCGCGTGGGCGGGCGGGTCGATGATGTCGGGCAGGGTGGCGAACACACTTTTGACGATCAGGTCGGCCATCACGTGCAGGCCGTCGGCATCCAGGTGCTGGAGCTTGGGCATCAAGGTCAGGTCGGCGGCCAGGTCACTGGTGATGTCTTCGCGCAAGGCGCCGATGGCTTGGCGCACGGCGAGGCAGCCACCGTACTGTTCGCGGGCCAGGAACAGGAATTGCGAGCGATTGGCTGAGACCACATCCAGGAAGATCCGTACGGACGCATCGATAATGCCGCCCATCACGAATTCGTTGTGGCGCACCAGGCGGATCGTGGCGCGGAAGGTCTGGCCGACTTCGCTGACCAGCACCAGGCCCAGTTGGTCCATGTCGGCAAAGTGACGATAGAACCCGGTGGGCACGATTCCGGCCGTCTTGGCCACTTCGCGCAGGCTCAGGCTGCCGAACCCACGGCCGCACTCCATCAGATGGCGGGCTGCGTCCATCAGGGCGAGGCGGGTCTGTTGCTTCTGTTCGGCACGGGGCAGCATGGCAGGCGGGCTTTGTCGGCAAGTACAGCGACGCACTCTAGCAAAACCGCTTCATTGACGTCGAACTTGGCGGGGGATTGCAGCGTGGATACGTGACACGTTCTGCAAAAAGTCAAAAGCCCGATCCAGGGATCGGGCTTTTTTTCCAGGCCAACACGGGCTTAGCTCTGAGCTTGATGCAGTTCTTGCAGACGGTCAGCACCACCTTCAGCAACACCTTGGGTGTAGGCGCGTTCGTTGGCTTGTTCAGCACCACCTTCAACCAGACCTCTCTCTTCCAGGCGGTTGCGGCCGTTTTCGGTTACACCTTCGGTGTAAGCGCGTTTGTTGGCTTGTTCCGAACCATTTTCAGCAACGGCGCCTTTGGCGTAGTCACGGTCATCTTGTTCTTGCGACCCGCTACGGGCGAGGGTTTGGCTGAACTGAACGGCATCGGCTTTGACTTGTGGGATCGCTTGTTCAGCGGCCGGCAGGGCAAAGGCACTGGAAGCGAGGACAGACAGCAGCACGGTAGCGAGTACTTGGCGTTTCATGATCGGTTGCTCCTTGGGAGGGCGATTAAGTGGGTACGGGGCTAATGCTACTCTCGATAAGTCGATATAAAAGTTCATAAACACAATGGTAATAATCAACGGAATTGATTGTTCTCGTAGGAGGCTCTAAGTCGCGCCTCTCAAGCCCGCGGTTTTGCACCGTACTGGGTATTTTCGACACGCACCTGGGTACCAATGGTGCGCTGGTGTAGGAAAAAACTGTCGAAGCGGTCAGAAAAATGGGTTTTTTCTGGCAAAACGCCGATCGGGTTAAACCCCGGGGTGGTTTGCCAGTCCTAGCTGTATAAGCTGTCTTAAGGGCTGTGACTCGGCCAGTCGTATTCAGGAGTTCTGTGCAATGACGCGCACTCGTAAAATCGTCGCTTGGTGTTGCGCCAGCATCGTTCTGTCAATCGTCGTGGTGGTGGTGTTTTTGTTGTTCTTCGACTGGAACCGCATCAAACCGCCGCTCAATGCCAAGGTCTCCGAAGAACTGCATCGCCCGTTTGCCGTCAATGGCAACCTGGCGGTGGTGTGGCGCCGTGAACTGGACGAGGGCGGCTGGCGTGCCTGGGTGCCATGGCCCCATGTGATCGCCGAAGACCTGAGCCTGGGCAACCCCGAGTGGTCGAAAACCCCGCAAATGGTCACGCTCAAGCGAGTGGAGCTGCGTATCTCGCCGTTGGCCTTGCTGGTGCAGCGCGTGGTGATCCCGCGCATCGACCTCACCGAGCCTAGCGCCGAGTTGCAGCGCCTGGCCGATGGGCGTGCCAACTGGGTATTCACATTCGATCCCAAGGACCCCAAGGCTGAGCCCTCCAACTGGGTGGTGGAGATCGGCGCCATCGGCTTCGACAAGGGCCACGTGACGCTCGATGACCAGACCCTCAAAACCCAGCTGGACGTGATCATCGACCCGCTGGGAAAACCCATTCCCTTCGGTGAAATCGTCGGCGATACGGATGCCAAAAAGGCTCTGGAAAAAGGCTCGGCCCCCCAGGACTACGCGTTCGGCCTCAAGGTCAAAGGCCAGTATCACGGCCAGAAACTCGACGGCAGCGGCAAGATCGGCGGCCTGCTCGCTTTGCAGGACGCGGCCAAGCCGTTCCCGCTGCAAGCCCAGGTGAACATCGCCGACACCCGCATCGCCCTGGCCGGCACCCTGACCGACCCGCTCAATCTCGGCGCCCTGGACCTGCGCTTGAAACTCGCAGGCGCAAGCCTGGGTAACCTGTACCCGCTGACCGGTGTCACCCTGCCGGACTCGCCGGCCTATTCCACCGACGGGCACCTGATCGCCCAACTGCACCAAGCCAGCGGCGCGACGTTTCGCTACGAAAACTTCAACGGCAAGATCGGCACCAGCGATATCCACGGCAACCTGGCCTATGTCGCCAGCCAGCCACGCCCCAAACTCAGCGGCGCGCTGGTGTCCAACCAACTGTTGATGGCCGACCTTGCGCCCTTGATCGGTGCTGACTCCAACGCCAAGCAAAAGGCCCGGGGCGGGATGAGTAAACAGCCGGCGACCAAAGTACTGCCGGTGGAAGCCTTCCGCACCGAGCGCTGGCGTGACATGGATGCCGACGTCGAATTCACCGGCAAACGCATCGCCCACAGCGCCGACTTGCCCTTCACCGACCTCTACACGCACCTGGTGCTCACCGACGGCGAACTGAGCCTGCAACCCCTGCGGTTCGGCGTGGCTGGCGGCAAGCTCGATGCGCAGATTCGCCTGAACGGGCGCGTCACGCCGATGGAAGGCCGCGCCAAATTGACCGCACGCAACTTCAAGCTCAAGCAGTTGTTCCCGACCTTCGAACCGATGAAAACCAGCTTTGGCGAACTCAATGGCGATGCGGATATTGCCGGGCGCGGCAACTCGGTGGCGGCGTTGCTGGGCTCCGCCAACGGCGACCTGAAGATGCTGATCAACGACGGCGCCATCAGCCGGGGCCTGATGGAAATCGTCGGGCTCAACGTGGGCAACTACGTCGTCGGGCGTTTGTTTGGCGACAAGGAAGTGAAGATCAACTGCGCAGCGGCGGATTTCGGCATCAAGACCGGGCTCGCGACCACACGCTTGTTTGTGTTCGATACCGAGAACGCCATCATCTACATCGATGGCACGGCGAACATGGCCTCGGAACAGCTTGACCTGACCATCACGCCGGAGTCGAAAGGCTTCCGTCTGTTCTCCCTGCGCTCACCGCTGTATGTGAACGGTCCGTTCATCAAACCGAATGCCGGCGTGAAAGCCATCCCCCTGGCACTGCGCGGCGCCGGCATGGTCGCGCTGGGCATAATCGCCGGCCCGGCCGCCGGGTTGCTGGCACTGGTCGCGCCGAGCGGGGACGTGCCCAATCAGTGCGCGCCGTTGTTGCAGCAGATGAGGGAAGGCAAGGCGCCTAAGACCGTGAAAGGTTGATTCAGCGCAGTTCGTAAGAAAAGGCGACCCCTCGGTCGCCTTATTGATAGCGGTGCTGTAAGCGCACTCCTGGTCTTGCGTAGTTCCTTTCTGAAACAGTAGATCCGCCCCTGATTCCCCTTATACCTCCTGCGGCGCCTTCTTATAGTTGGCGGTTACAGTCACTTGGAGGTGTACGCGATGCAGGGACCCTACGTTTTTATCAATGATCGACCGCAGCTTTATCCACAGCTCAAACTAAGCCTTTCACTCAGTCCTCATGCGCAAACGAAGTTCGACACCCTTAACCAACATATCCGCAACACCGTGGTATTACCTGGGCAACTGGTAATCATCGGGGACAGCCGAACAGCCTCTTGCACGGCTGAAGAAGCACGGCTGATGCTTTCCGCACGAAACGTGAAACATGACTTGATGGCGCACTCTGCCGCTGATCAGTCTTTGATTAAGAATTACGATCTGTTACAGGCCATCATGGCCCATACCTCTATTGGCATCGGGGCTGCCAGCAGTGCCTGGAGTAAGCACCTTGCGGCAATCGAGAAGACCCTCATGGAAATCGAGGATTTGCATAAGCAGTACCTGAGGAAGGGCACCATGGGGGCAAGGGATGAGTTTCTGGTTAAGCGCAGAGCGCTGTTTGCAAAACTGGAGATTCAGCTTTCTGGTATGGCACGTTTTGGCGCGGGCCTGAAAAATGAAGGTTCGATCAAAAAAATGTTGGGCATTTCCACTAAAAGCTATTGGCATCACGGTGAAATTCGCAAGTATGAAGAGACCGTCAAGCGTATCGCCAAGGCTTCGCAGATGTTGAAGAAGGGCACTTATATCGGTATCGCGCTGGATGTTGGAGTGACTGCGTTGGAGATAACGGAGGCGTGCTCCACCGGGCGGGAGCAGGAATGTACGCGGGCGAAGTTTGTGGAGGGAGGAAAGCTGGTGTTAGGCGTTGGTGGCGCCGCTTACGGAGGGTACGCAGGCATGGGGTTCGGAGTTGCTGTATGTGCAGCAGTCTTTGCCATACCTACTGCGGGAGTGAGTGCGCTAGGCTGCGCCATAGTGGGTGGGGCCGTTGGCGGCTTAGCCGTGGGCACTTTAGGTAGCCACACCGGTGAGCAGATAGGCACCCTCCTTTACGAAGTTTCAGGGAGTGGGCAATGACGTCAGAGTTCATCGGTATAGTGTCTGGTGTGGTGATGCTGCTGAGTTTCCCATTAAATTTTTATGTCATTTATACAAGGCTTGAAGAGGCCGAAGATTATCTAAAGTTCAGCACATTCGTAGTGACGTTCAAATATAGGTTTGGCGTCGGTCCGTTGGGTGGGAAGTTGAAACGCCTCTTCGCGATTGCCCTCGTCATCCTTATGCCGAGGATTTTTCAATGGCGATACCTCGTACTCGTTGAGGATGTGAAACGTATTCCAAAAAGTCTAAAACTCTGGATAGTCGTTCCCTACCTGCTCACACTATCGTCCATGGCGGGGATGGCCCTATCATGGTTTCTAACGAACTGACGGTCAAAAGGGGAAGCTGGCTAACCCGCTTCCCCCTTTTTAGATGCGCAGTCATTTACAGACTTTCGAGAATGTCCGCCATGTCATCCGCGTGCTCTTCTTCCTGAGCCAGGATCTCTTCAAGCAGACGGCGAGTGGTCGGGTCTTTATCACCGATGTACTGGATGATTTCGCGATAGCTGTCGACCGCAATCCGCTCGGCGACGAGGTCTTCGTAGACCATTTCCTTCAAGTTGTTGCCGGCCACGTATTGCGCGTGGGCGTTCTTCGACAGCAGGTCCGGGTTGAATTCCGGCTCGCCACCCAACTGCACGATACGTTCGGCGAGTTTGTCGGCGTGTTCGCCTTCCTGGGTCGCATGTTCGAGGAATTCTTCAGCGGCGATCTGCGCTTTCACGCCGCTGGCCATGAAGTAGTGGCGCTTGTAGCGCAGCACGCAGACCAGTTCAGTGGCCAGCGAGGCATTGAGCAGGCGAATGATCTCTTCGCGGTCGGCGCTGTAGCCTTCGGTCACGGCGCCGTTTTCGACGTTCTGGCGGGCGCGTTGGCGCAGGGTCGCAACGTCAGTCAAGTGTGCTTCGGTCATCTCAATCTCCTGGTGCTAATCCGGTTTTACGCCACGCTCTGCCGGCGTGATCGCTCCAAGTTGTGAGTCCTGCGCAACGCAAAAAGTTTTATTGGATTTACCGGCAGATGTCATCAGCGCGTCGCCGGGTTGGGTTAGCCTGATCGCATCCTTTCTTGATCAAGGACGTTCGCTTCATGTCGCAGTCGTTAGCCACGCGTTACCCGTTGGTGCTGGTGCCGGGCATGCTGGGGTTTGTGCGCCTGGGATTGTTTCCTTACTGGTATGGCATTGTCCCGGCGCTGCGGGCGGGTGGGGCGCAGGTGTTTGCGGTGCAGGTGGCGCCGCTCGATTCCAGCGAGGTGCGCGGTGAGCAGTTGCTGGTGCAGGTCGAGCGGATTCGCCGCGAAACCGGCGCCGACAAAGTCAACCTGATCGGCCATAGCCAGGGCGCGCTCACCGCGCGCTATGCCGCCGCCAAGCGCCCGGAGTGGATCGCTTCGGTGACGTCGGTGGCCGGGCCCAATCACGGCTCGGAGCTGGCGGATTATTTCCATACCCATTACCCGATGGACAGCGTCAAAGGCCGGATCGTCAGCGCGCTGTTTCATCTGGCGGCCGCAGTCATGAGCCTGCTCGAAACCGGCTACCGTGGCCCGCGCTTCAAGGCGGACCTGCACGCCTCGCACCAGTCGCTGACCAGCGCGGGGGTGGCGTTGTTTAATCGTGAATATCCCCAGGGATTGCCGCAGACGTGGGGCGGGCAGGGCGCCGAAGAGGTGAATGGCGTGCGCTATTACTCGTGGTCCGGCACCTTGCAACCGGGTAAGACCGATCGCGGGCGCAACCTGTTCGATGGCACGAATCGCAGTTGCCGCCTGTTCGCCCGCAGCTTCGTGCGCGAGAAGGGCCAGTGCGATGGCATGGTCGGACGCTACAGCTCACACCTGGGCACGGTGATCGGCGATGACTACGCCCTCGACCATTTCGATATCGTCAACCAGTCGCTGGGGTTGGTGGGCAAGGGCGCGCAGCCGATCCGCTTGTTTGTCGAGCATGCGCAGCGGCTCAAGGCGGCTGGGGTGTAGCAGATGCACCGCGTTATCGTTCATCGGGGGCAAGCCCCCTCCCACAGTGGACCGAGGCGCCAGGGCGAACGCGGTCCACTGTGGGAGTGGGCTTGCCCCCGATAGCGATAGCTCAGGCAACGCGCAGCTTACGGCCAACCGGCGTGGTCCAGCGCTCCGACAAAATCACCCCGCCCAACGTCAACAGCCCGCCCACCAGGTGATACGGCGCCAACGCTTCCTTCAACACCAGCGCCGCAATCAGCGCGGTAATCAGCGGCAGCAGGTTGAAAAACAACGTGGTGCGGCTCGGGCCGAGGGTTTTGACCGAGTGCATCCAGGCCAGCGGCGCGAGCATCGAGGCCAGCAGGCAGGCGTACAGCACCAACGGGATATTCGCCCAGCCCAGCCCGGCTTTTGCCGAAAACAGGAACAGCGGAAACAGCACCACTACCGCCACCAGCACCTGCAAATACAGCAACACCAACGGCGGCAGGCGCAGCTGCCATTTTTTCAGCAGGGTGCTGTAGACCGCGTAGGCCAGGGTGGCGACCAGCATCATCGCGTCGCCCAGGTTGACCCCGTGTTGCAGCAACGCGCCCAGGCTGCCGGACGACACCACCACCACCACGCCGGCAAACGACAGCACCGCGCCGGTCAGTGCGCCAAACGTCAGGCGTTGGCCGAGGCTGATGATCGCCGCCGTCAACGCCATCAATGGCATCAGCGACAGGATGATGCCCATGTTGGTGGCGCTGGTCAGCGACGCGGCGTAATAGGCCAGGCTTTGATACACCGCCATGCCCAGCACGCCGAGGATAAATATCTTGCCCAGGTTCGGGCGGATGATCGGCCACTGCGCAATCACCGGCTTGAGCATGAACGGGGTAAACAGCAGCGCGGCCAACAACCAGCGGTAGAAGCCGATTTCCGCAGGGAAGATCGAACCCACGGCCAGTTTGTTGACCACGGTGTTGCCGGCCCAGATGAAAATGGCCAGCAGGGGATACGCGTATTGCATTGAAAGCAGCCCAATGTGTTGATGAGCCGCGATTATCCCCCTGTCTGGATCGAAGCCTATACTGCGATCCAGACAAACGACCTCTGAATCCAGACAACATGCCCAGACACACCGTCCGCCTTGCGGATTTCCCCAGCCTGCCGAGCCCGGTGTACTTCCGTTACTCCGATTTTGCCCCGAACACCGAATGCACCCCGCACCGGCACTTCTGGGGTTCGTTGGATTATTCGGCGAGCGGGGTGATGCGCATGGAAGTGGCCGGCAGCCGCTTTATGTCGCCGCCGCAGTACGCGGTGTGGATACCGCCGGACACCGAACACAGTTCCTACAATGCCCAGGCAATTGTCTACCGCTCGGTGGGCCTGGCCCCGCCGTTGTGCACGCAACTGCCTAAGCAGCCTTGTACCCTGGCGATCAGCGATATCCTCAAGGCGATCCTCAGCGACTTCGCCCAGCGTGACGTCAACATCCCCCACACCGAAGCCGATATCCGCCTGGCCCAGGTGCTGGTGGACCAGCTCAAGCAGGCACCGATCCACGATGGTTTCCTGCCCTACGCGCGCCAATCCGGGCTGCTCGGCGTGCTCGAAGGCATGCAGGCCGAACCGGGGGATAACCGCCCCTTGGCGCAATGGGCCGAGCAGGTGCATGTGAGCGAACGCACCCTGGCCCGCCAGTTTGTGCGCGAGCTGGGCATGAGCTTCGGCGAATGGCGCCAGCGCCTGCGCTACCTGGCAGCCATCGAAGCCCTCGACAGCGAGCGCAGCGTGCAACAGGTGGCCTTCGACCTCGGCTACAGCACCGCCTCGGCGTTTATCGCCATGTTCCAGCGCCACGCCGGCTGTACCCCGGAGCAGTACCGCCGGGCAAACATCCGTGGCCGGTGAAGATGTTACAAGGTTTGGCTACACTCGTCGGTAGGCCGTGCCCTCCGGCACGGTAACAGGGAGAAAACTCCATGAAGATGCTGCGAATTCCGTTGTTGATGATGGGCCTGATGCTGTGTTCCCAAGGTTTTGCCGCTACCGCCCAGCAAAATAAAATGACCACCTGCAATGCCGAGGCCACCACCAAGACGCTCAAGGGCGACGAGCGCAAGACCTTCATGAAAACCTGCCTGTCGGCGCCGGCGGCCAATGATGCGAAGACATTGACCCCGCAGCAGCAGAAGATGAAGGATTGCAATGCGTCGGCGAAAACCAAGGCGCTGGCTGGCGACGCACGCAAGACGTTCATGAGCACCTGCCTCAAAGGCTGATTGCGATTTCGCGGCCGCTGAAGATCAAATGTGTGAGGCTGGTTTGCCTGCGATAGCACGCCAGTTCCCACACTTGATCGCATTCACCACCGATCCCCTCGCTTGATTCCCCCAAGGCTGGCAGACTGCCCTTCCTTTAACGCCGTTCGTTTTGAGGCTGTATGCCAACGTTTTCTCAGCGTCACGTGTTGTTGCTGGCCAGTTACATCATCATTTTCGGCGGGTTACTGCTGGTTCTACCGCTGAAGTTACTGCCCAGCCTGCTGGCCGGTCTGTTGGTGTTTGAACTGGTCAACATGCTTACCCCTCAACTGCAACGGCTGATCGAAGGTCGGCGTGCGCGCTGGCTCGCCGTCGCCTTGCTCGGCACTTTGATCGTCAGCGTGTTGGCCCTGATCTTTGCCGGCGCGATCAGCTTCCTGCTCCACGAAGCGGAAAACCCCGGGGCCTCCCTCGACAAATTCATGGGCGTGGTCGACCGCGCGCGCGGCCAACTGCCGCCGTTCCTCGACGCCTACCTGCCCGCCAGCGCCGCCGAGTTTCGGGTGGCTATCGGCGACTGGCTGAGCAAGCACCTCAGCGATCTGCAACTGGTGGGCAAAGATGCCGCCCACATGTTCGTCACCCTGCTGATCGGCATGGTGCTCGGCGCGATCATGGCGCTGCAGCGCGTGCCTGACCTGACCAAACGCAAACCTTTGGCCGCCGCGCTGTTCGATCGTCTGCACCTGTTGGTCCAGGCGTTTCGCAACATCGTCTTCGCACAGATCAAGATCGCCGCCCTCAACACCGTGTTTACCGCGGTATTCCTCGCGGTGGTGCTGCCGCTGTGCGGGATTCACCTGCCGCTGACCAAAACCCTGATCGTGCTGACCTTCCTGCTCGGCCTGCTGCCGGTGATCGGCAACCTGATGTCCAACACCCTGATCACTATCGTCGCGCTGTCGTTGTCGATCTGGGTGGCGGTGGCGGCGCTGGGGTATTTGATCGTGATCCACAAGGTCGAGTACTTCCTCAACGCGCGGATCGTCGGCGGGCAGATCAGTGCCAAATCGTGGGAATTGTTGTTGGCGATGCTGGTGTTCGAGGCCGCGTTCGGCCTGCCAGGCGTGGTGGCTGGGCCGATTTACTACGCGTATTTGAAGAGTGAGCTGAAGCTCGGCGGGATGGTCTGAATGTGGGAGGGGCGGTGCGACGATTCGACTTGCTCCCGATGGCGATGTGTCAGTCAATATTCCTGGTGACTGACCCACTGCAATCGGGGGCAAGCCCCCTCCCACAATTTAGATTGCATTTCAAAAGTTGGAGGCGGCGGAGCGGGTCAATCAACTAATGGCAACCTTCCTCAACGCCCAGCCTTGATGCAATCCAATGTGGGAGGGGGCTTGCCCCCGATAGCGGTGTCTCAGGCGATGCATCTGTCACTGACACACCGCCATCGGGGGCAAGCCCCCTCCCACATTTGGATGTTCAGTGCCAGTGAGTGGGTGATGGATCAGCTGCCGTAACGCTTGCTCGCCTCAATCGCCAACCCACTACCGATACTGCCAAAGATATTCCCTTCCACATGCCGCGCATTCGGCAGCATCGCCGAGATGCTGTGGCGCAGCGCCGGAATACCGCTGGAACCGCCGGTAAAGAACACCGTGTCCACTTGCGCCACATCCACCGACGCATCGGTGAGCAATTGGGTGACGCTGTTACGCACGCGCTCCAGCAGCGCATCGATGGCCGACTCGAACAGCGCACGGCTCAGGTCCACGCTCAACCCTGGCTCCACCCGGTCGAGCAGCACATGGCGGCTGTTTTCGTGGGTCAACTGGATCTTGGTTTCTTCCACTTCCATCGCCAACCAGTGCCCGGCACGCTGTTCGATCAGCTTGAACAGGCGGTCGATGCCGCCGGTGTCTTCGATGTCGTAGCGCATGCTGCCCAACGCAAGCTGGGATTTTTGCGAGTACACCGAGTTGATGGTGTGCCACGTGGCCAGGTTCATGTGGTGGCTGGTGGGCATGTAGGCGCCGCTTTTCATGCGGCTGCCGTAGCCGAACAGCGGCATCATGCCGGCCAGCGAGAGCTGTTTGTCGAAGTCGGTGCCGCCGATGTGGACGCCGCCGGTGGCGAGGATGTCGTCGTGGCGGTTGTCGTTGTGACGACGGTCCGGCGACAGGCGCACCAGCGAGAAGTCCGAGGTACCGCCGCCGATGTCGACAATCAGCACCAGCTCTTCTTTTTCGATGGTGGACTCGTAGTCGAAGGCCGCGGCAATCGGTTCGTACTGGAACGAGATGTCCTTGAAGCCGATCTTGCGTGCCACGTCGACCAAGGTGTTTTCGGCTTCCTGGTCGGCCATCGGGTCGTCGTCGACGAAGAATACCGGGCGACCCAGCACCACTTCTTCGAACTCGCGGCCGGCGGCGGTTTCGGCACGGCTCTTGAGTTGGCCGATAAACAGCGCCAGCAAGTCGGTGAACGGCATCGCGGTGCCCAGCACGCTGGTGTCATGCTTGATCAGCTTGGAACCCAGCAGGCTCTTGAGCGAGCGCATCAGCCGGCCTTCGTAGTTCTCCAGGTATTCGTGCAGCGCCAGGCGACCGTAGACCGGGCGGCGCTCCTCGAAGTTGAAGAACACCACCGACGGCAAGGTGATTTTGTCGTCCTCCAGCGCGATAAGCGTTTCCATGCCGGGGCGAATCCAGCCGACGGTGGAGTTGGACGTGCCAAAGTCGATGCCGCAGGCACGGGCTGGGGATGGGTTTTTCATGTCTATCGGGTTCCGGTTGAAAAACGGCCGCGCAGTGTATGCCACCCGCGCGCAGATGCGTAGGCCGACGATCTGTTAAATAGCCAGCAGCGCGCCTTGAAAGACCAGCGTTTGCCCCCAACTTGTCCAGCATACGGTCGGTGGCTGCAAGGTTATTCGTGCGGTGCCGATAAACTACTGACGCACCCATCGGCTTGGGATTGAGTTCAGTCAATCCAAACGCTGCAAACCGGCGCATGCTGTGCCGCTGGCTGTGCGATATCGATGACGGAGGGTGACCCCCCAGATGGACTTTAAAGACTATTACAAGATCCTTGGCGTGGAGCCGACGGCGGACGATAAGGCGATCAAGACCGCCTATCGCAAGCTGGCGCGCAAATATCACCCGGACGTGAGCAAGGAAAAAGACGCCGAAGCCAAGTTCAAGGACGCGTCTGAAGCCTATGAAGCGCTGAAAAGCGCCGACAAGCGCGCCGAGTACGACGAGTTGCGCAAATACGGCCAGCATGGCCAGCCGTTCCAGGGGCCACCGGGCTGGCAGAGCCGTGGCGGCTATAGTGGCGGCGAGGATCAGGGGGATTTTTCGGACTTCTTCAGCTCGATCTTCGGCGCCCGTGGCGACGGCTTCAGCGGCGGTCAGCGCCGCAGTACCGGGCGCAAAGGCCAGGACGTGGAGATGCAACTGTCGGTGTCTCTTGAAGAGACACTGTCCACCGAGTCCAAGCAGATCAGCTTCCAGGTACCGCAATACGACGCTTCGGGCCGGCATGTCAGCAACACCATCAAGAGCCTGAACGTGAAGATCCCCTCCGGTGTCACCGACGGGGAGCGCATCCGCCTCAAAGGCCAGGGCGCGCCGGGCATTGGCGGTGGGGCCAACGGTGATCTGTACCTGATCGTCAAGTTTGCGCCGCACCCAAAATTCGAGGTCGAAGGCGAAAACCTGGTGATCACCGTGCCGGTGGCACCGTGGGAACTGGCGTTGGGCACCGAAGTTGCCGTGCCGACCCTGACCGGCAAGATCAACCTCAAGGTCCCGGCCGGCAGCCAGAACGGCCAGCGCATGCGCGCCAAGGGCCATGGCTTGCTGAACAAGGGCGGGCAGCGCGGTTACCTGTTCATCCAACTGAAAGTGGTGATGCCCAAAGAGGCCAGCGAGGCAGTGCTCGAGTTGTGGAAGGCACTGGCCGACAGCGCCGCCTTCGATCCGCGCAAAGGCTGGAGCAACTGACCCGCAAGGGCAACTGTCTTGCATAGTTAGGCCCAGGCCCGTGGGGGCCATGAATAAGCTGCTCATTTTCACAATGAGGTACTTTTTCATGGCCCACACCCAAACCCCGCTCCCTGCGGGAGACCAAGGGCAGCACTACGCAACGCTCGCCAGCCTGATACCGCAGGCACTCGTCAAAGCCTCCGCGCACAACCGCGCCGCACTGCGCCAGCTCAGCCCTGAGTTGCCCGGCTGGTACATCTCGACCACCCAGCAGCAAAAAGACACGCTCAAGACCTTTGTCGACGCCAGTTGGAACTCATTGATCCAATGGGAAGCGCAGATGGCAAAGGTCCAGACGGTCACGGCGTTCGCCCAGCCGTTGTTGGAAGCCGCACTAAAAGACGCCGGTTACACGCTGGATGTGCAGCAAACGTATCTGCTGCTGTATGTACCGGCAGAAGACGCCTTCGGCCGGCAAACGGGCGGGTTCAAGACCAAGACGTTTTCGCTGCTGCAAGCGGCGCTGAACAACTTTGAAGCACCGGAAGCGGCGCCCGGTTTTTTCAACAGTGCTTCAGGTTTCATCACCCGGCCCGACGATGGCACGGGTCGTTTTGAGCGTGTCACTACCGCGCTTCCCATCGATACGTTCGTCACGCTCTGCCGTGAGCTGGACCTGGGCGGTCAGTACCAGACCTACCTCAATAGTCACCTGCGCTCCGGCAATGTGGTCGACGAGGCGATGCTGCGCCTGCGCTTTACCCGCTGGAAAAAAGACGCCCTCAAGGTGGCGGCGCACCTCGCGTTGCTCAAGGGGGATATCGGCGCCGATGATTTTGCGTTGCTGTTGAAAGTGGCCAGCGGTGAGAAAAACATCAAGATCGGCGACAAACAGATCTGGTACAGCACGCCCTGCCTGATGCACCTGCGGCTTCAAGGCTGTTTGCTCATCGAACCGAGCGTGATCCGGCGTTATGGCACCTGGTTTATCGCCTGGTTTCCCGACGATCCGGTCCAGCCGATCAAGCGCTACGAGTCGTTTGCCGAATTCCGCCAGGACATGACGGACCGCCTGACCCACGGCACCCAAGATGACGACCGATCCAAGGGCATCGAACCCACGCAATACCAGGTGTTTTTCAGCCGTTTCGTGGCCAAAAAGGACCGCCCCTATTACTTTCGCCGGTTGACTGAGTTGGTCGACGATGCGCCGCAGCAGTCATGGGCGGCGCGGTGGATGCGCTCGGAGCGTGGGCAGTTCTGGTCAAAATTGCTCGCCCCGACGCCGTTCACCCAGGTGCTGGGTGACCCTGCCCATACCGTTCGAATCCCCATCAAAGGCCCGAATCTGGATATCAACAGCGACCCGATCAAGGGGCTCTGGAGCATCATCGACCTGTGGGACGAACTCTACGAGGGCCAGCTTGAGCGCTTGCTGGACGATGGGCTCGCCGAAGCCATTGCGACCGCGCATGCCGATGCCGCCAACCGCGCCCGCCGCTGGTCGCATTATCTGGGCCTGGGCATGTTGGTGTTGAATACGGTCTCGATGGCGGTGCCGCCATTGGGCTATGCGATGTTGGCGGTGACGGCTGCCCAGTTGCTGTTTGAGGTCTTTGAAGGGGTTCATGAGCTGAGCATGGGGGACCGTGAGGCCGGCTGGTTGCACGTGGGCGATGTGTTGGAAAACCTGGCGATGCTCGGCGCAGGGGCGGTGGTTTTCCACTTTAGCGTCTCGCCGTTTGTCGAAAGCCTGAAGCGGGTCAACGTGCCCGGCGGCAAAGTCAGGCTCTGGAAGCCGGACCTCAAACCCTATGTGCGCAACGTCAACATCGCGGCGGATTCGGTGCCCTCGGCGGAAGGCTTGCATATCTATGGGCGTGACCAGATTCTGCTGCTCGAAGGCCAGCCCCTGGAGCTGAAAAAAGACCCGTACCCCGGCAAATATCGCATTCAGCATCCGCGGCGCCCCGATGCCTACCAGCCGGAGATCCGTCACAACGGTTCCGGTGGCTGGCACCATGAGATGGAGCAGCCGCTGAGCTGGCAGCAGCCACGGTTGATGCAGCGCCTGGGATCGTCCATGGAGGGTTTCAACGACATCGAGCTGGAGCAGATTCGCACGGTCAGTGACGTGGATGACGGCGTCTTGCGCCGCGTGCACAGCGAAAGCGCCGCGGTCCCGGCCGTTCTTAATGACACGGCCAGCCAGTTTCGGGCCTACGCCGATGCGGTGAAGGTGAGCGAGCTGATTCGCAGCGGCAACCTGTCCAGCCCCCTGGCCCAGTATGCGGTGCCGCTGGCGGTAGAGCTGCCAGAGTGGCCGGCTTCGTGGGCCATTGAAGTGACTGAGGGCTCGGGAGCATCGACCCAACGTGTTCGGTACGCGCCTGCAGGGCAGTCCGCGACGCAGGTGATCAACATCAGCATGACGGACCTGATGACCGGCAAATTACCCGAACGAATCATCCAGGCGTTCAGTCGAGACCAGGTGAGGCAGATCCTGCGCCAGTTCTATCAGTACATTCCCTTAGATAACGCCGCGCGCATAACGCTGTTTCAATCGGCCCTGGCGGATTTTTCGGTCGGGCAACGCGCGCGGTTGTTCAACAGTTTGTATAACCGTCAGGCGCCTGTCGCCGACCCGGCACTGCACGTGTTGCAGCGTGATTTCAAGGGTTTGCCGAATGCCATGTGCCGCGAGTTGCTTGACGGTGCGCCTACGGCTGAGCTGGTGAGCCTCAAACACACCGGCAAGGTGCCGCTGGCGCTGGCCCGGCAGGCCCGTGGCATGCAGCGCCAGGTGCGCCTGGCGCGCGCCTATCAAGGGCTGTACCTGGAGGCTCTGGTCGGCCCGGACACCGAGACACTGGTGCTCAACACCCTCGAAGCGCTGCCCGGCTGGCAAGACGACTTGCGGCTGGAGGTGCGCGAACGTGACTACGAGGGCGCATTGCGCGCCGGTTTCGGCCGCGTCGATGCGAGCAGCCGCAAGGTGCTGGTGTGGGTGTCTCCAGGTCGGTATCAGGCGTTCGATGAAACGGCCAGTTCGCTGTATATCATCAACAGTCTCTATGGTTCGATCCAGCATGCCTTGCCTGATGCGCATCGCGTTTCCCTGGGCTTGCCTCACGTCGGGCAGGGGCAACAATTGAAGGCGCTGATCCAGCGACATGCCTTGCCCCGGCCGCAATTACGCAGTCTGTTGCAAATGCTGCCCGAGAGCCGGCCGTTCTTCGTGGCGCCCAGCGTCTTGCCCGGCAATCGCCGTGGGTATCCCTTGAGTGGCCGGGGCGTGGGCCTGGGTGACTGGGATCGCATCCTTGAGGAGCGCCTGCGCACCTTGTACCCGGACTTTACGGACGAGGAGGTGATGGCACTGCGGGCGGCCAACGATCCCTACAGCGACCTGTGGCTCAAGGCGCTGGAGCGCGAGTACAAGGTGCTGGATGCCGCGCTGCAAAATTGGATGAGCGCACCGATTGAAGGCGTGGGTGAGTTCGGCAGCCCGGCCTATCACGAACAGTTGCTGATGCGCAGCGAGATCGTGCGCGCGCTCAAGGATGCCTGGCGCCGGATCGGGCCCCGGCATTACGACGCAGCCGGGCGCTACCTGGGGCAGAAGATCGAACTGGCGAACAAACCGTTTCACCGGCAACTGCAAAGCCTGCCGGCATTGAGTGCCAACTTTGACCATGTGAGCGGGCTGGATCTGTCGAACTCTGATTTCAGCGATGTAAACGTGCCGTTCCTGTCGCACTTTGCTGCCCTGCAAACCCTGGATATTGCCGCGTGCGAGTTGACTCGACTGCCGCCGCAGATCACGCAGATGTCACGTCTTGGGGTGCTGGAAATGGCGGAAAACCATATCGTTCTGGATGCAGAGGCGGTCGGGCGGTTGAGGCTGATGCGGCATTTACGCGAACTGTGGCTGGATGGCAACCCGTTGGGGCTCGCGCCTGATATCAGCCAAATGCGTGAGCTGCGGTTGCTCTGGCTGGGTGGCACCGGGCTGACCGACTGGCCTGTAGGCCTCCTTGAGGTGCCACGGCCGCGCTCGTTCGTGCTGGATTTAAGCGCCAACTCCATTGACCGCATACCCGCCGTGGCCCTGGGTTCTGATCAAGCCGGTGTGCTCGCCCGCGCGCGTGTTGACCAGTTGCTCTTGACGCCAGAGGTGCGCAGCACGCTCAGAGGCTATATCGAATCCGTCGGTATTGACCCGGAGCGGCGTCTACCACCCGCCGGGACGCAGGACAGTGCGCACTGGATGGCCGGTTTGACGGCGGACGAATGGCAGGCCAAGCAGCCGGTCTGGGATGCATTGGAAGGCGCGCACGGTTCGGAACCGTTTTTCGATGAGATCAGAAAGCTGTCGGAGTCGTCCGATGCGCTTTTAGCGCCGTACAAGATCGAACTGACGGCGAAGGTCTGGCGCATGCTCGAGGCTGCCGACGCCGAACCCCGGCTACGGGAAAAACTCTTCCAAATGGCCACGGCGCCGACCACCTGCGTTGACGCCGGTGCCCAACTGTTCAATGCCATGGGGGTCGAGGTACTGCAGTGGGAAGCCCATGCGTCGGGTCGCCCGGAATGGATCCGGCTTGAACTGCTGGACCTGGCCAAGGGCAAGTCGCGATTGGAGGAGGTGGGCAGGATCGCCCGCGCCCGCGTGGAAGAGCTCAGGGCACAGGGGCGGCCTTTTCCTCGCTATGATGCCGAGGGCAATTTGGTCGCCCAGTACGATGACCAAGGCAACCGGTTACGCACGTTGGATGAGGTGGAGATCCACCTGGCGTATGTCACCGGGCTTGCCCAAAGGCTGGACCTGCCCTGGCAATCCAGGAGCATGCGCTTCAGTGAACCGGACGTGACCCCCAGGATGCTCGATGACGCCTATGAGCGTGTCACGCGTCTGGAGGAGGGCGACCTGCTCCGGGAACAACTGATCGAGCAGGACTTCTGGCGCAACTACCTTGAAGCCACTCACGCCGAGGCGTTTGAGGTGCTGCTCAATAAGAGCCGGGCGCTGGATGATCTGCTGGAAGCGCAGACGGCGTGGGCCGCCAATGGCAAGCTGTCGGATACGCAAAAGGCCGTCCAACGAAAAATCATCGAAACCACCGCCCGCACCCTGGGCAAGCCCGCCAGCGAAATCGCCCCCGGCCAGGTGATGAGTGACGCGCAATACTATGCAGACATCGCCGTGTTGGCCGAGGAAAGTAAAAACATCCTGCGCCGGCTCTGCGACCAGGCGATGGGGCGCAGCGTCGATTGATCATGCGGC
>Ga0209913_1000290_pt1 | contig 47685 bp, 36 predicted proteins | sample PersoiDNA2013203_FD_185805 | JGI IMG/M metagenome (GOLD analysis project Ga0209913, IMG submission 185805) | Permafrost soil microbial communities from the Arctic, to analyse light accelerated degradation of dissolved organic matter (DOM) -... | ecosystem: Environmental > Terrestrial > Soil >...
TGCTGCGCCTGGCTTAGCGTAATGCCATGGGCGCGTACGCCATGATGTCGCGCCGCCCAGCAGATCAGCGCACCCCAGCCGCATCCGATGTCCAGCAAACGCTCGCCGGGCTGCAAACGCAGTTTGCGGCAGACCAGATCAAGCTTGTTCTGCTGCGCCTGATTCAGAGTGTCGTCGGGCGTCTCGAAGTAGGCGCAGGAGTAGACTCGTTCGGCATCGAGCCATAAGGCGTAGAAGTCGTTTGACACGTCATAGTGGAAAGTGATGGCTTGTCGGTCGGAATCTCGGGTGTGTTCTCTGGACAAGCGCTGCGCTAATCGGGTGAGAAAGCTTCCGGTTTTCGTCGTTTCTATACGGCGAGGCAGGCGCCAGGCATCCAGCAGCAACGCTAGCTTGTCGCGCCAGGGTAGGGTCAGTTTCTGGAAATGTCCCTTCAGGGCCAGTGCGCTGTAGAGATCCCCTTCGACGTCGATCTGACCACGGAAGTAGGCATCGGCCAGCAACACCGGACCTCGTGCAGTAACCAGGCTGCGTAGAAGCATTGGGTCCCGCAGCACAAGGGTGAAAGCTGGAGGCCCCTGGCCAACGCTAAGGGAGCGGTCGTTCCACAGGCGCAGATCCGCGCTGCCTGCAAAACCCTCCAGCAAACGTTTCAGGATGCGGGAGGCGACATCTGCATGGGCGCAGGCGGGACTCAATCGGGTAGTGACGACGTTCACTTGCTGACCACTTGAAGGGTCGGCCAGCCGAAGTGATTGATAGTGGCTTTTTGTAACATAGCGATATGCCTGGTTGTCAGATCGTGGTGGTGATTACTTCAGCGCCTTGACCAGCGCATCGAATCGCGCGTGGATCGATTTATCGTGAGGTGTCACAGGTGGTATCGGCGTGGTGATGTCGAGTAGTTGATAGACCGCCATTTGCGCTGCCCGCACCGAGAATTCCACCGTGAACACGGTGTCCAGTGGAATCTCGACGAACTGACTGATGAAGGCGAAGTTCTGGGTGCCAGGAGGAACCGGTAGCGGGCGGTCGCCCGGCGCCCGCGGCATAAACATGCTTGTGATGAAAGGCATGCGGCAGGGGATGCAATTGGCCGTGGCCATGGTGTCGAGGTCAAAGCGCAGATGCCCGCAGAGTTCTTGCAGCAGTTCCGCGCCTGTACAGTCAGCCATTGCCTTAGGCACGAAGTTCCCGATGCGATCGGGGAACAAACCATAACCCCAGAATACCTGCACGTCGACGGGCTGGTTAGCGAAGTGAGGCTGGTGTGCCAGCACGATGGACATCAGCCAGTTTGAGTCTTTGAAGGTCACAAGGCCGCCTGTGCCGGCCTCGTTGCCGCTGAAACGCTGCATCTGATCGAAGAAACACGGATCCTTGAGCGTAACAGTGAACGAGGCCCAGTCAGATTGGGCTATACAGCTATTGAATGCGGCAGGGTTACCCAGTTCTGGCCGGCCTTCGGCAAGTTTTTCCCACAAGGTCCAGGCACCGTTGTGCGCCTTTTTCAGCTTGGCCGGCGCCGCAGTCATCGAGCCAAGGCTGGAGGCATCGGTCATCGAGCCGTTTTGCACGAAAGTAAGGTCGCCGTCTTCCAACTGCATGGTCTCGGCCGTTCCTTTCAAGATACAGTGCAGCGCAATGACTTCGAAGCTGCCGCCATCGTTCTTATGGTCCAGATCGATCACAGTGCAGTCGTTGATCATGCGCACACCTTGCCCCGCCAGCCAACGTTGCAAGGGAACCACCAACGAGTCGTATTGGTTCAGCACTGTACGCTTGACCCCCGCCAGCGTTTCGATGCGGGAGAATTCAAGCAGGAAGCGATGCAGGTAACGCCTGAATTCGACCGCACTGTGCCAGGGCTGGAACGCGAAAGTGGTGACCCACATGGACCAGAATGCAGTTTCGAAAAAGGTTGGCGACAGGTGGTCTGTGATGCGACTAGTACCGAGCGAGTCCTCCGCGGCGGTTGCCAGCTTGAGCAACTCCATCCTGTCATGTACCGAGAAGCCCATTGATGCCACAGCCACCTTGGCACGGCGACTGTCGACAAGGCGCGCCAGCGCATGAGACACATGCTTCTCATTGAATTCCAGCGTCTCGTCGAAGACACTTTTATCGAGGTGCGTGAGTGATGGGATGGATTTGAAGAGGTTCCAAGTGCACTCGTAGTTGTCGGTGGTCAGCATGCGACCACCGCGCATCGAATAGCCACTTTCCGCATCGCCGGCACCGTCCAAGCTGCCACCCATCACGGCGGCGGCCTCCAGGATCGAGATCTGGTCGCCTGCCATACCACCGTCTCGGATCAGAAAGGCGGCGCCGGCCAGTGAACCAATACCCCCGCCGACGAAATAGGCCTTGCGGGTGGAAGACATGGTGTCAGCTTTCTCTTGAGTGCTGCGCTAATGGCATTACAGAACCCACTCACAAGGAACTCGGAAGTAGGGGGCATGGCCGAAGTTAGTGGATACGGCCATTGCAGTCGGTGCGGTACGCAACACAAGGGCGCGCGAGCGTTTGTGGCGCCGTTCTGGACCATGCCTGGCTTAGTCCAACACAGATGATCGATGGTCTGGCGCTGTGGGGACACGAAGCGCTCTCTCTGACGGAAGCTGTGACCGCGGCAGGAGTAGGGGTGATACTGAATCTTGTGGAATTTTTCGGCTATCAGGTTCTGTGGCCGCAGGGCATCGACTGGCCCTCGCATTGATCGCATTGGCTGCAGCGACGCCATCCCGGCTGCAGCGTTGCCGGGACGCTCATGTAATGTGGAATGAACGTGTGACCGGCGTGGACAAGTCAGGCTCTGAGGAGCCGGCCACGGCCACGCAGAAAGCTTCTCAGAACTTCATGCGCTGGAAGATGTGGTCGCGGAGAACAAAATGGTGCCACAACGCGCCGGCGGCATGCAGGCCGACCAGATAGTACACAGCGTTGCCGATCAGCTCGTGGATATCCTTGAGCGTATGGGACAGTTCCCGGTTCGGGCCGATCAAATGTGGCAACGACAGGCTGAAAAACGTCACGTCCTTGCCTTCTGCCTGCGTAAAGAGAATGCCGGTGAGCGGCAGCGAAAACATCACCAAATACAGCAGGAGATGCATTATTCCGGCGACGCGCGTCTGCCATTGTGGAGCCTCGATCTCGGCCGGCAAGCCAAATCGCCAGCGTGCAGCCAGGCGGAACAACACGAACAGAAAGACCAGCTGCCCCGCCATCATATGCACTGTCTTGAGCGTTGCACGCAACGGAGTGCCTTTCGGCGCATCGCCATGAAGTTCGATCGCCGCCAGCGCCACGACAAATAGCAAGAAGATGAACCAATGCAGAAACACCGAGGCGGGATGATATTTTTTCATGAAGAAGAGTCCCTTGGCTGAAGGCAAGAAAACACCAATCGAAACGCCGGCGCGCTCCATTGGCACAAAAACAAGGAGCTTAAATCGCTGCGCCGAACAGGCTTCCTGTGCCGGCCGTTGCGGCCATGGCGAGCGAACTCCAGAAGGTGACGCGAATCACGCCACTTAATACCTTGGCTCCCCCCGTTTTTGCCGCCACGCCACCCAAAAAGGCAAGCGAACACAAGGACGAAATCACGATGGCGGGAATCAGCATCGTTGCCGGCGTCAGCAAGACAACGCCCAAGGGCAGGGCGGCGCCAACAGCAAAGCTGAGCGCAGAAACCATTGCCGCTTGCAGGGGATTGGCCATCGTCATCTCCGATATGCCAAGCTCGTCGCGCGCATGTGCTCCGAGCGCGTCATGCGCCATGAGTTTCTCGGCAACCAAGCTGGCCATCTGATGATCTAGGCCGCGCCGCATGTAAATGGCGGTCAGTTCACGCTGTTCGCCGTGGAAATCCGTGTCAATTTCAGCGCGTTCCTGCTCCAGCGCCGCCTTTTCGCTATCGGCTTGCGAGTGCACGGAAACATATTCGCCGGTCGCCATCGACATCGCCCCGGCAACCAGCCCGGCGATACCGGTCAAGACAATGCTTTCATGTGAAGCCTGGGCCGCCGCCACACCGAGCAAGAGACTTGCGGTGGATACAATGCCGTCGTTGGCGCCGAGTACAGCTGCGCGCAACCATCCTATTGCATCAATGCGATGTCGTTCGGAATGACGTTTGGAAAGGACGTGGGTCATGCAGGTTTGACCGAGTGGCACAGAGATCGCAATTGTAGTAACTGGGCTGGCGAATAGCCACCATGGATGACCTGAATTGTTGTGAGACGTATTTTTGTTTTGATACCCTCAATGACCCATCTATCCTGCGAGGCAGCAGCTTTAGTCAATTCCGTTGCTTGGCTTCTTTCTCCGGCTTGATTATGTTGCGTCATTCCGTTCGGTATGTACGATACTGCACATACACGATTTTCTTGTCGCTCTACAGTATTCATGATTCTTTACAGGTAGCGACGAGATGATTTCATTAATTGATCTTCAAGCGAACAAACTATTAGCAAAACTACCCGATGCGACGCTGCTTCGCTGGTTGCCACACCTAGAAGCCGTAGATTAGCGGCCCCAGATAGCTCCCCAAATTATCGCGTATGGCCAATAATCTGGGTCTTATAAGTCTCAGTGATAAGGAGGCAAAGCTAGTGGGTTAAGTCGGGAGTTTTTTTGAGGTGAAGTAATAATGCCGTGGAAAGTAAGAAAAGTCGAAATATGGCTTTCCCCATGATTATTACTTCCGTAAGCCGGGTACTTTTACTTCCGCGCGCTACATTTGCCAGAGTGGATTTCGCCTGAACTACAAACATAGAACTTCGCATAATTTACACTCTTCAAACCTTGGCAAATTAGTTACTGCGCCACTCGCTGAACCCTTACCCAGCAAGCGTTTGCCATACGCAGTAACGTATTAAAAGAGGGTTGGCCGGGATCCTGGAAGTTTTCGCCAGAAAGTGAAGTAAGTTATTGATTTTATGGATTTAAATCACATAAAAAATTTGGCAATTGAGTTCTAAACCCGAATCCATGAAATTTTCAGGTTCTCTGAAACGGACAACTTACCCTGAACCAATCCCCTCCAAAAGGAAGAGCGCTCGAACCGGCGGAATTTGTTCCGTTCACACGATCACCATTGTAGATATTAATAAATATTGCGTTAGGACTGTAAGAGCAAAAACCAGAAAACTCCGAAATCGCCGCGTAAGCCTCATCACAAGCGCATCTTGACCGATCATCGCGTTTTATGAAAAACACATAAACTTGCTAATATCGATATGTTTGTCGTCGCGATCCAACCGCTCGCGCCTTTACGGCCGCGTGGCACCGCGATCCAGATAAGATTTCAATTCGCTGGAGAGTGCCTGATGTGTTTCCAGTTTAGATTGCAGCGCAACCAACTCCATCTGACGCTGATGCAATTGCTCGGTGGATAGTGAGACTTGCTGCGTAAGATCGGCGACTTGCGTACGCATTTCTCCAAGAAGGACATCTTTCTCGTCGATTTGCACCTCTAGGAGCTTATTGCGCTGTTCCAGGGCATGTAATTGCTCAAGCTTCTGTTCAGACTGACGCACACGTGTCTGCTGCTCATAAAGCGCCTGTTGCGCATGCGATAGGTCTGAGACAAGTCGCACACCGTCTTGATTGAGACGGGTAACTTCGTCCTGTTTGACGATCAGACTTTGTTGCAACTGCCGCAGTTCCGCCTGCAAACCTTGCACTTGCTGTTCATGGCGCCGGATGTCCTGGTCCCTCTGCTCCTTGGTCGATGCCCGATAATGTTCCAAGGACTCGCGAGCGTGCTGATGCTTTTCTTCGAGAGACTGGCGATGCCGCTCATTCTCTTCCAGACGCTCCGTTAAACCGGCAACTTGAAGTTCAAGTCCTTGGCCTACGGCCGAGGCTTGCTGTAACAACGTCGTGGTGTTCCTGTGAGCGGCGTCTTCTGTCGCCAAGGCCTTTTGCGCCTGCTGCAGGCTGGTCCCGAACGTCGTGTTTTCCTGGCGCAGCTCCAGAATTGTGGCGACTTGCCGGCGGTCCATCTCACTTGCTTCACTGCGAATGGCGCTGATCCTGGCGTCTGCTTCTTCCTGCAATTGTGCTGCCAAGCGCGCGACAAGGTCTTGCAGCGCGTCGCTCAATGGCGCTTTGGGACTTTGGCCGCCGTCGTCCTCTTCTAACTCCTTGAGATACTTGTGGATCGTGGTTTTCGAGCCGGTATTGCCGAGCTCAACACGCACCGCATCGACCGATGGATGCTTGCCTTGCCCGATCAATGTGTCGCGGGCTTTTTTGACTTCCGATTTATAGAGTCCGGTACGGGCCATCAGTACTCCCATGAATTTGATAATAAATTACATACCACGTAATTACATACTAATTTAATGGTTTGATCAACGCCAATTTTTGAAAATTTACACAAGACATAATGTATGTTTATCACTTCTCAGGGGCTAAAATCACTAAAATTGAGGCTGTCTCAAGTGTAATGCCCAGGAAGTCTCACTTTTTAGCCCTGACCAGATGTCATGAGCACAATCGAACAATACATCCACGCCGCTACCCGCGATAACACACGCCGCAGCTATCGCGCCGCAGTCCAGCATTTTGAGGTGGATTGGGGCGGATTCTTGCCGGCAACCGCCGATAGCATCGCTAAGTACCTCGTGCACTACGCGGACACGCTGGCCATCAATACCCTGCGACAGCGCCTGGCTGCACTCGCTCAATGGCATATCGACCAAGGATTCCCAGATCCAACGAAAGCGCCTGTCGTTCGTCAGGTTTTTCGAGGCATCCAGCGCTTGCATCCAGCGCAGGAAAAACGCGCCAAGCCCTTGCAATTGGATCAGCTCGAACAACTGACGACCTGGCTCGATGGTGCGATCAGCAGCGCAGGCGCCGTGAATGATCGAATTGCACAATTGCGTCACACGCGAGATAAGGCGCTGGTGTTGCTCGGTTTCTGGCGAGGCTTTCGCGGGGATGAGCTGGCGCGACTCGAAGTGCAATATGTGGAGGCAATCCCCGGTGAAGGTATGACATGCTATTTTCCGCAGACTAAAGGTGATCGTCAGTTCAAAGGTAGTACGTTTAAGGCGCCAGCCTTATCTCGCCTTTGTCCCGTTGCGGCCTATCAAGCGTGGATCGAGTTAAGCGGCTTGAAAAGCGGCGCCGTCTTCCGATCAATTAACCGCTGGGGTAAGCTCAACGAGGATGGTTTAAATCCCTCTAGCATCATTCCGCTGCTGCGCTCGCTATTCGGCAAGGCCGGCATTCTCGATGCCGATGATTACAGCGCGCACTCCCTTCGCCGAGGATTTGCCAATTGGGCGACCTCGCACGGCTGGGATCTCAAAACACTCATGGAATATGTTGGCTGGAAAAATATACAATCGGCAATGCGCTACGTCGACGGTGAGGACCCGTTCAATAGAAATCGTATCGAACGCATGCTGGCGCCATTAGAATTGGCAAGTGCTGCTCCGGATGGAAAGGCCGCTATTTAACAGGAACTGATGATGACAACCTCCAGGAAAGAGCGTCTGGAATTACTCCTCCAACACGGCAACGATATAGCACGGATTCAACACTGCTTGCTGACCAGCGCACGTACCGTGACGCCGCTACAGGCTGTGAGCATGTGGCTGGATTATTCTGAGAGCCTTTGCGCAATGTGGTTACAGCTGCCAAGCGATGATAAGGAATTGCTGAATATCTTGCTTCAACACTTGCCCAGTACGACAATGCTGCAAGCAAATCCGCCGACCTGGCAGGCCAAACTGGTCGACGCAGGCGATGGTTCCGGCGACGCGGTGATAGCGCTACCTGATGAACTGCTTATGCAGTTGGGATGGGGCGAGGACGATACGTTGGAAGTATCTATTCATAACGATCAAATCTCAGTGGTTCGGAAAAGGTAGTGCCTGTGGCAGCCAGCACCGAGCGTTACGCGAGTCATTAGGTATTGGCAGGGTGTTCTGGATGCCATCGGCACCGACACAAAAGCCGTATAGCGCATCGATTGACTTTCCATAACCGCCATGAGCCACGAACTACGATGATGAAATCATTTATCACGACTGTCGCCAACGAAAAATCCCGGCGGACATCCAATGTGGCGCAAGTGACGGGTAGATTATTTTGCGGCTACCATCAAGGACATGCTGATGCGCATGCGGGCGCCTATTTGAATCGTAATGGTAAAAAAATGTGGATGTGTTCCGCTTGCATGAAACTGCGTGGTCTCGGTGAATGATGGCAAATCGAGGGGGATGACAAGAGCGAACCGCCGCAAATTCTGTCTGACTCAAACATCCGATGTCTTGATACCTATGGTGTTCGTCTCATTCTACGGCGTCGCGACATAGGATTGCAGACACGTCGTGATGCTCATTGCATTGACCCCGTCATGGATTCTTTCCTGGAATCTGAAACAGGAAGTTGTGGAATGTTTTAAGAAGGATTTCCAACATGGCGGGTTTTTCCAGTACGCACACCTTGTAGCGTTCGACCATGCGCGCAATATCAGAACCAATGGTTTCGTGAGTACGTAACTCTCCCGTCAGAATCGTGATCGGTACATTCGACTTCTGGAATTCACGGATATAGGCAATGGCAGGCTCCGACGTCGCATCGGCATCAATACACCAGTCCAGAATATAGGCCTCAAAAGGCTGAACACGCACGACCTCCAGCAGCGACTCAACATCATTGAAAGCGGACACCCGTATACCTTGTCTGGCGAAAAAGGCCGTAATGCCATCGGCAATATCGGTACGATCATCCAACGCCGCAATACGCGGCGCCGGCAACGGCGTCATGTGAGTGACTTGGCGGGCTACTTTTCCTTCAGGCGTTTTTGAGCCAGGTAAAACAATCCACCCCTCCGGCCCTGCAATGGCGACCAAGGCTTCTTGCGTTGGCTCGGCCAGGATGTCTCCCGTTTGCAGGATACAACGCTGTGGAATATTGCTCAGTTTGAGAATGGCATTCCATCGCGGGGCTTTGCCACTCATCTCGCCTGTATTTTTGCGCTCCCGTGGCGCAGGGGCACTTGGCCGGCCAAAATTCTCTTCCAGCAAAGCCAGCTGAACGCGTGTCCAGGCACGAATTCCTGAGAGTTTTTGCTGGACGGAGACAAGTTTCAGTCCAAGGATGTCGGCAATGACGTGTGCTTGCTTATGCCGAATGATCCCGCGTTGAGTCAGAATCTCGCGGATATGGGCGGTATAGGGATCGCGGTTGCTTTTCTTTTGGAGAGCCATGTGCTTCAGTATGAACGGGGAACGATGCATTCAGTAACAACGACGAATCGTCACGGGGCATTTGTTTGACGCCTCATGAATGACTCTCGCTATTGCCCGCTGGGACGAAACAGTCTTTTATAAAAGGTGCCGGTCAGCATGTCCAGCATGGCCGGTTTTTCCAGAACCGCCACTTCATAGGTCTCGGCCATACGAGCGATGTCAGAACCGTTGGTGCCCAGGGTACGCAGCTCTCCCGTTAAAATGGTAATCGGCGCATGCGACTTCAATGTTTGCCGAATAAAAGCAATAACCGGCTCCGCAGTTTTGTCTGTGCCAAGCGCCCAATCCAGAATATAACCGTCAAATGGCTGCACCTGCGCTTGCAATAAAGCCAGCATCGTATCCCGATCGTGGAAAATCGATACCTGCATGCCACGGTGTGCAAACATGCCGGCAATGGACGTGGGAATGGTCACATTGTCGTCTAATGCGGCAATGCGAGGAGCCGGAAAAATTTCCATTCTTGTCACTTTATGGGCGACTTGATCTGCATTGACTTTCTCGCCGAGTATCACCGTCCATCCATCAGGGCCATCGATTGCCACCAGATGTTCGGATTCTGGATGCGCCAATACTTCACCGGGATGAATAGCGCAGCGCTGTGGAATGTCGCCGACGTTGAGAACAGCGTTCCATGTCAGGGATGACGATTTGGCCGCAGAAGTGTACGCGACGCCGTTCGAGGCCGGCAACGCTGAAAAATGCTGCTCAATCAATTTCAATTGGCCTGCAGACCAGCCGCGCAGACCCGTAAATTTCTGTGACGTCGCGACATAGCCCAGTCCAATAATTTCGGCGATGACTTTGGCATGCTGGCGTTGCCCCACGCCATGTTTGTTCAATAAGGCGCGAATGCGTTCGGTATCTGGGTTATCGGGTGCTGCTTTGCTCATAGTGGTCATCAAAAAATAGTAGTATTGCCAACGTCATGCGCACATGTTTCTGCTTAAAAAGTACGGCTACTTGCATGGCAAGGGTAGCAGAGTCGATGTGGGCAGGAAAGAATAAAAAATTGACGGTCGAGTTATATAAGCTAAAGAGTAAGAATTACAGTATTCGTTTCACAGGAATACTAATTTGCATTTTAGTACCAACCCCAACCTCGCTATACACATTGATTTCGCCTTTCAAGAGCGCGACGATTCCCTTGACAATGGACAGGCCCAATCCTGTACCTAGGCTCTTGTGAGGAGAATCAAGCTGAGAAAACAGCTTAAAAAGTTTAGGCAAATCTTGGTCGGCAATGCCAGGGCCGGTGTCCGTGACCGAGAGCACCAGTTCCCATTGTCCTGCGGGTCTGGCCTCCAAAGTTTCAGTGATCGTCACGCTGCCGTGATCGGTAAATTTAATGGCGTTGGACATCAGATTGTTCAGGATTTGCCGCAAACGGTCTGCATCAGCCACCAGATCCTGGTCGCTATTGGGATTTTGCAAGTGCAGGGTAATCCCCTTGGCCTCTGCCTGCGGCGTAAAGTCGTCCACCACGTCGGCGAGCAGATCGCCGAGCATGAAGGCTTTTTCGCGCACCTCCAGAACACCGGCTTCCAGCTTCGAATAGTCGCCGATATCACGCATCTGCGCGGTAATTTGTTCAGCGGCACGCTGAATGGTCGCAATAAAGGGGGCGATAGTCGGTGTCTTGTCTTGTATGGTGAGTATTTCGATGGCGCCGGTCAGGTGCTGCAAGGGATTGCGCAATTCATGGCTGATGGCTGAAATGAAGGCAGTCTTATCCTTGACGGCTTGCTTTTCTTTTTCGACCGAAGCCGTCAGTTCCTTGACGAACCGGGAGGATTTTTCTTTGCTCTCTTGCTCCATCAGTTTGATACGGTAAGCCAAGGCAAAGGCAAACACCACCGTCTCCCAGGCCGAGGACAATTGAATGGCGTAATTGGTCACAAAGTTGGCTGGCAAGAGGCCGACAAACTTGAATCCGATCAATCCCAGCGAGATGGCAAACACGATCCAGCCCAGACAATACAGACCGGCTGGCGCATAGCCCTGATGCCAACGAATGAAACCGGCGACAATCAATAGCGGCACCAACAGGAAGATCAGATAATTCAGGATGTAGTAGGGATTCAGCCCTTGCAAGACAAAGATCGCCACCACGCCGACAACGACGAGCCATTGGCAGACCTTGAGTGTCTTGTCCAGGCGAGGCGTGGCGTCTTTCAAGAGCAGAAAGTGACGCGCAAACAGAATCACACCATGCATGGCCGCATAGCCGGCCATCGCAAACAAGCGTTCATGCCACCAGCCCATTTTCACGGCGATCGGCGCAAAGCCGTTCATGTAGGCGAAGGTGACGATGAAGCCGCCCAGATAGTAGATGTAATAAAAATAAGCGCGGTCGCGCAGATACCACAGCAGCATCAGGTTATACAGCCACATGATGATCATGCCGCCGAAGAAGAGTCCTAACCACAGTTGCGCATCGTGGATATGTTCGACCAGACCTTTCATGCCAGCCCAGGTCAGGCTGATATTCAGGGTATGTCCATTGGGTTCGTAGCGCATGTAATAGGTCGTCGGGCCGACCGCTGTGGGCACCTTAAACAGATATTGATGCACATTGAAGGGACGCTCGCGGGCGGGGACTTCTTCGGTGAGTGTCAGCGCCGTGAAGGTCGATTGTGCCGTTTTGTCGGGATAGAACAAGGACAGCTTGCCAACGTGCTCCCAGCGCTCCAGCAAGAACCAGTGCGGTTCCGGATAATCCCGGGTATCGACGGTGAAGCGTATCCAGATTGCCTTATTGGGATAGTCATACCCGAAATTGCCATCGACCATGGGCACAAATCTACCGGCCCGGCCTGTTGCGACTTGGTCGATGTCGAAAGCCCCCTTGGGGTCGCCCAGCATCTCCAGACGGGAATCCAGTTGCTGCGCTTCCTGCGTTTCAGGGGTAAACACCGCAGGCAAAGTAGTGCCAAACACCGGATAGCTGGCGAACAGGCCGATCATCATCACTATCGCCATTAGCCAAGCCACGGTAGAGAGAAGTACTTTTCCTGCGAATCGGATAAATGCGAAGGCGGCTTTTTGGGAGGGCATGCGGCACCTTAAAAAATGCCGATGCGGTAAGACATCGGCATAGAGTGTAAAAGAAGAGAGAATTTAACGTCCGGAGGAAGAGACGACAGAGAGCCGATTGGTTTCCAGATCGACCGCGCTTTGCACTAAAAACGCCATGGGATAGGGATCCATGCGAATCAAGCCGCGAATCTCGAACAGCAGCACGTTGTACTGGCTGGCGGTATGGTCTTTGTGCAAAGGCGTGATTTGCAGGGAATGCGACACCAGGCGCGGTTCGAAATCCGTGATGGCGCGATGAATCAATTGCTCAATGTCCGCCCACTTACGTGTTGACAGGTAACTTCCCGACAACGACGGCATGCCAAAATTAATGGTCGATGCCGCCGCTGCCTCGTGCGTATGACGATTGATCAGATCTTCCATGTTTGCCGTATTGAGCAGATAGGCAAGATCACGCTGCACGATATCGGCCATCTGCTTGCGTGTCACCGCATAGTCCGCCGGCGTTTCGGTCTGCCGTTGCGGTGCGTCGTCGCACAGACGATCGAACAAGGTGGGCAGTAAATGGGCATGCGCACGAAACGGTGTACGGGAGGCTTTTTCTTCCAACACAGCTTGCCGGGGCGGGTGCTTTTTATGGTTCTGCATGGTTCAGGGCCGTCACTTGGTCATAGGATGGGGAATCGTCTTGTCGATGGCGTCGGGCGATGCCGAATCGTCTGCGCTGCGTCCCATGGCGACGTGGCTGTCGGGACTGATGGCGTGGTGCTCGCGACGAGTCAAATCAGGTAAATGCGACTGCGCGCGACGCACGACGCCGTCGGCAAACAACATCAACACATCTTCGGTTCGCTCAGGCTTGGCCCACTGCGTGTCCTCTGTGCCAATTCCCGCCAATACTTGCTCAATGCTGAGTTGGCCTGACAACACATCTTCCAGAGAAAAATGCGCCGGCATGGTTTGCTCTGATTCCTGCTGCGTCGACACGGTGTGCATCGCGCCGAGGAGGGTGCCGGTTGCCATCGTCTGTCTCTGCCTGGCAGTGGGATCGGTGATGGCCATCATGTAGTCACCGGCCAATTCATCGATCACGTCCTGCTTGGCTGGTGGACCCGCATAAAACGCCAGCGTATCGCTGTGCATGTCCGGCTGGAATCGCGGCAGATGCGCAAAGGGATCCAGGGCGGCATTTTGCGCAAGCTGACTTCCTTCTTCATCGGCCGATGTTGTTGGCAATCGGGTTGACGCCTTATCGACAACCTCATCCTCTGCCACGACCAGGCACAGCATCCCCAATTCGATGCGGTCTCCTTTGCGTACTGCCACGGTTTGCCCGTACTTCAACGCCGCATCATTGACCGCGCAGCTGACGGTGTGGCTGTGCTGCGTTAATGACCATCCCGACGCACTTTTATGCGCCTGGCAACGGATCTCCGTGAGTGCATTACCCACGGCAAAGCCGACCTGCTTGAGCCGCTCGGTCGTCAAGAGGTCGCCATCTGCCAATGCCAGCATCCCAACCTCTTCGGCCTGGTCGCCGTGCTGGAGCAGGCGCAGGCCGAGAAACGATCCTGGCGTTGTTACCGCATCGAGGGCAGCGGCTTTTTCGCAATCATGTCCATGCATTGTTATCACCTTCTATTAAACATCCTGCGACAAGCGGCAGGGTATTGCCGACACGATTCACATGATCGGCCTTTCGTCGCACCCCGGCCGAGTCGAGGGCGTTTGATGGGAGAGATTAAATCATGCTGCAAGCATTTTGAATATGCGAAGCCAAACACAAAACATCATTTAGTTTTGATTTCTAGAATTCATTCTATATAAATTATTTTCTCGATAAATATAATCAACGCATTGTTTGTTAATTAATTTTAACGACATGTAATTGCTAATAAAAAGTTATGTTATTTGACTTAAAAAGTATGCAATGAAAATTAATTACGGAGATGGGCTTCATGACTTTTTCTCGTCACACACTGTTTGGCAAGCTGGATATCACGCTGTTCAAGGCCGTGGAGTCGGCAGCTGCATTGTGCAAGCTGCGCGGCAATCCCTATATCGAGCTGGTGCACTGGTTGCACCAATTGCAGCAATTGCCCGATAGCGACTGGCAACGTATCACGCGCCATTTTGGTATCGCAGAGAAACTGGATCGCGACATTGCAGCGGCCTTGCATGCTTTGCCTGTCGGTGCGACGTCCATCAGCGATTTTTCTCATCACATTGAGATGGCCATTGAGCGCGCATGGGTAGTGACGACACTGGCAGCGGGCGAGAGCCGTATTCGCGGCGCCTGGCTGATGGCGGCACTCATGGAGACCCCCGAGCTGCGGCGCGTGTTGTTGGGCATTTCGCCGGCATTCGCCGATCTACCGTTGAACAACCTGGCAGCGTTGCTGCCGGCGATGGTGGATGGCTCGCCGGAAGGTGAAGAGCCGGCTCATGACGGTTCCGGTTTGCCGTCGGCCGTGCCCGGCGAGGCCAGTGGGGCGACCCCGCCGCAAGGATCCGGTCAGTCGTCGCCACTGGCGCAATACTGCACAGATTTAACGGAACGCGCCCGCACCGGTCAGATTGATCCGGTGATTGGCCGCGAACATGAAATCCGCGCCATGGTCGATATTTTGCTGCGTCGTCGCCAAAACAATCCCTTATTAACAGGCGAAGCCGGCGTTGGTAAAACCGCCGTGGTCGAAGGGCTGGCGCTGGCCATTGCGCAGGAACAGGTGCCGCCGAGTCTGGCACGTGTGCGACTGCTCAGCCTGGACGTGGGAGCCTTGCTGGCAGGGGCCAGCATGAAGGGGGAGTTTGAATCGCGTTTGAAGGGCGTGCTGGAAGAAGCCGGTAAGTCGGCGACGCCTGTAATTTTGTTCGTCGACGAAGTCCATACCCTAATCGGCGCAGGGGGACAAGCTGGCACCGGCGACGCCGCCAATCTCTTAAAGCCCGCCCTGGCGCGCGGCACCCTGCGCACCATCGGCGCCACCACCTGGAGCGAATACAAGCGCCATATCGAAAAAGATCCGGCCTTGACGCGTCGTTTCCAGGTTTTACAAGTCATGGAGCCGGAAGAAGCGGCCGCCACCGACATGATCCGGGGTCTGGTCCCGACCTTTGCGCAACACCACAAGGTCTGGATCATGGAGTCGGCCGTGCGCGCGGCAGTGACCTTGTCGCATCGCTATATCCCATCGCGTCAGTTACCCGACAAGGCCATCAGCCTGCTCGACACCGCCTGCGCACGTGTCGCCTTGTCCCTGCATGCACCGCCAGCGCAAGTGAGCTACCTGAGAGAACGACTGGCGGCTTCCCGGCTGGAGCGCGATCTCCTGTCGCGTGAAGAGAGCCTTGGTTACAACGATCACCGGCGCGTGCAAGAAGTCGACACCCGTATTGCCAGCCAACAGCAGGAGCTGGACGCCTTGGAAGCGCGCTGGCAGCAGGAGCTGGCAGTGGCCGAGGCCATCATCGACAGGCGCTCCCAGATCTTGGCATTGTCTGACGAATCCGATGACGTTGCCAAGCGCAGCACCTTGCTCACAGAACTTGAACAACTCACTGCACAATTGGCGCAATCCCAGCAAGACGCTCCCTTGATTCAGGCACAAGTCGACGACACCGTGATTGCCGCCATCGTCGCTGACTGGACCGGCATCCCGGTGGGCAACATGGTGCAGGACGACATTGCTGCTGTACTCGCACTCCCGAAATTGCTCGCCCAGAGAGTCATCGGTCAATACCATGCCTTGTCCGCCATTGGCGAACGCATTCAAACCTCACGCGCCAAACTGGCCGATCCGGACAAGCCGGTCGGCGTCTTCATGCTGGTGGGCCCCAGCGGCGTCGGTAAAACCGAAACCGCATTGGCGCTGGCCGACGCCCTGTATGGCGGTGAACAGAATCTGATCACCGTCAACATGAGCGAATTCCAGGAAGCGCACACCGTCTCGACCTTGAAAGGCGCGCCGCCGGGCTACGTCGGTTACGGCGAAGGCGGCGTCCTGACCGAAGCAGTGCGCCGTCGTCCCTACAGCGTGGTGCTGCTCGATGAGATCGAGAAGGCCCATCCCGACGTCCACGAGATGTTCTATCAGGTCTTCGACAAAGGCTGGATGGAAGATGGGGAAGGGCGCTACATCGATTTTAAAAACACCATCATCTTATTGACCAGCAATACCGGTTCCGACGCGATCGCCAACTGGCATGAAGACGCCGCCTGGACCGATCCTGACGTCCTCAGCGAGCTATTGCAGCCGGCATTGCGCAAGGTATTCCCGGCAGCGTTTCTGGGCCGTGTCAAAACAGTTCCCTATCTGCCACTGGCAACGGATGCCCTGGATCAGATCGTTCGCCTGCATCTGCAAAAGGTCGTACGCCGCATGCAGACGCACCACAGTATTGCGCTCGCCTTCAGCGACGCCGTCGTCGAGCGCATCGTCAGCCAGTGCGGCACCCACGAAACCGGCGCGCGTCTGCTGGTCGGTTTTATTGAACAGCACCTGCTCACACGGTTATCGAAAGTCTGGCTGAGCGCCCTGCAAGATAAGCGCAGCCTGGCCCGCATCGATGTCGACTTTGCCCAACACGCGCCGGATGGCGGTTTTATTTATCACTGTACAGAAGAGGTGCCGAGCCTGTCGCTTGATGCCCCCTCTGACGCCCCGAATGATTCGTTGTACCCCTGTGCTGTCCCCGTTTGACCCTTGTTTTTCCCATTCCTATCAGGAGGAGTTTTACTATGAGCACCAGCAACAATTCCCAAAAATTCATCGCACGCAATCGTGCTCCGCGCGTGCAGATCGAATACGACGTCGAAGTCTACGGCGCCGAAAAGAAAATCGAACTGCCCTTCGTCATGGGCGTCTTGACCGATCTGTCGGGCAAGCCGACCGAAGCCTTGCCGCCGGTGGCCGAGCGCAAATTCCTCGATATCGACATCGACAACTTCGATGAACGCATGAAAGCCATCGGCCCGCGCGTGGCCTTCTCGGTACCCAATACGCTCTCCGGTGACGGTCACATGATGGTCGATATGACCTTCGACAGTATGGACGACTTTTCTCCTGCGGCCGTGGCGCGCAAGGTCGATGCGTTGAAACAGCTGCTCGATGCGCGCACCCAGCTCTCTAATCTGCAAACCTACATGGATGGTAAATCCGGCGCAGAAAGCCTGGTGCACCAATTGCTGCGCGACCCCGCCTTGATGAAGACGCTGGCCGCCTCGCCCAAACCGATCGCAGCAGAAACTGAAGCTACGCCCGAGTAAGGCGACGGATCAGCCCACACCACCAGACATTCCATCAAGAAGGACGTATCCCATGAAAACTGCCAACACCGTTGCCGCACCCGCCGTGCAATTTGCCAGCCAGGACGAATTCTCTGCGCTGCTCGACCGCGAATTCAAACCAAAGACCGAACTGGCGCGCGCCGCCGTCGAGTCGGCAGTACGCACACTCGCCGAACAGGCGCTGGCCAACACCGCCACCATGTCCGACGACGCCTACAGCGCCATCGAATCGGTGATTGCCGAAATCGACCGCAAGCTGTCCGAGCAAATCAATTTGATTCTGCATCACGACGATTTCCAGAAGCTGGAATCGGCCTGGCGTGGTTTGAACCATCTAGTCTCCAATACAGAAACCGACGAGCAACTCAAAATCCGCTTCATGGATCTGTCCAAGGACGAAATGCGCCGCACTCTGCGCCGTCATAAAGGCGTCGCCTGGGACCAAAGCCCCATTTTTAAACGCGTCTACGAAGAAGAATACGGCCAGCTCGGCGGCGAACCTTATGGTTGCCTGGTTGCCGACTACTACTTTGACCACACGCCGCCCGACGTTGAATTGCTGGGCGCGATTGCCAAGGTCTCCGCGTCCGCGCATGCGCCGTTCATTGCTGGCGCCGCACCGTCCGGCCTGCAAATGGAATCCTGGCAAGAACTCGCCAATCCGCGCGACCTCGCCAAGATCACCTCCAATCTGGAGCACGCCGCCTGGAACAGCCTGCGCAGCACCGAAGATGCCCGCTACGTCGGCCTGGCCATGCCGCGCTTCCTGGCGCGCCTGCCGTATGGCGCTAAAACCAATCCGGTCGACGAATTCGATTTCGAAGAAAAAACCGACGGGGCCGACCACAAGAAATACGTCTGGAGCAATGCCGCCTATGCGATGGCCGTCAACATCAACCGCAGCTTCAAATCCTACGGCTGGTGCACCATGATCCGCGGCGTCGAAAGCGGCGGCACGGTCGACAATCTGCCATGCCACACCTTCCCGACGGACGACGGCGGCATCGATATCAAGTGCCCGACCGAGATTGCCATCTCCGACCGCCGCGAAGCCGAACTGGCCAAAGCCGGCTACATCCCGCTGGTGCATCGCAAGAACACCGACCACGCCACCTTCATCGGCGCGCAATCGCTGCAAAAGCCGGCCGAATACCATGATCCCGATGCAACCGCCAACGCCAACCTGTCGGCGCGCCTGCCGTATTTGTTTGCCAGCTCGCGCTTTGCGCACTACCTCAAATGCATCGTGCGCGACAAGGTCGGTGCCTTCAAGGAACGTGAAGACATGCAGCGCTGGTTGAACGAATGGATCATGAACTACGTCGATGCCGACCCGACCAATTCGTCGCAAGAAACCAAAGCCAAGCGTCCACTGGCAGGCGCCGAAGTCGTGGTGGAAGAAATCGAAGGCAACCCGGGCTACTACGGCGCCAAATTCTTCCTGCGTCCGCACTTCCAGCTCGAAGGCCTGACGGTGTCGTTGCGTTTGGTGGCGCGTTTGCCATCCATCAAGCAAGCCGCGTAAGCGACAGAAGCCGGCCAGCACTCAGGTAGTACAAGCGATACCAATTCCAATGCATGGCCTGCAACCGCAGGCCATGTGGGGGAACCCTTGCAGTAAATTTTTTGAACTACCCATTTAATCAGAGGAGATTCACATGGCACAAGACATCTTTTTGAAGATCGAAGGCATCGAAGGCGAAAGCCAGGACGCTGCACATAAGAACGAAATCGAAGTACTGGACTGGGCCTGGAAGGTATTGCAGGAGTCCACCATGCATGGCGGCAGCGGCGGCGGTTCCGGCAAGGCCACCGTGGAAGATCTGACATTTACGCACATGGCAGATAAATCCAGCCCCAACCTGATGAAGTACTGCCTGACCGGCAAGCATATTCCGGAAGCTAAGCTGACCGTGCGCAAGGCTGGCGGCAACCCGCTGGAGTATCTCAAAATCACCATGAACGACGTCATCGTCACCAAGGTGCAACCGGGCGGCAGCAATAAAGAGCAGGGCATCAAGGAGGTCGTCAGCCTGGCTTTCTCCAAGGTGAAGCAGGAATACGCCGTGCAAAACGCCCAAGGTGGATCTGCCGGCGCGATCACTGCCGGTTACGACATCAAGGGCAACAAAGAATCGTAATTTGTTGATGGCGTGTAAGGCGCTGTCTTGGTAGCGTCTTACACCTGTTTTTTTCTTGTTCTGTTCGATCTTTTGCGGCTGGATATCATGCGACTCCCTTTATATTACTTGTCCCGTCTGGCGTTGATGGCCCTGTTCGGCGCTTTGCTTGCCGCCTGCAGCAGCACCGGCCTGCCGCCGCCCCTGGAGCAAAGCAAACTCGATCTGACCATCGTTGCTGCCGACGACGTCAATCCCGACGACAAGGGACGCGCTTCTCCCATTCTGGTGCGCATCTACGAACTTAAAACTGACGGCCCGTTTCAGGAAGCCGATTTCTTTACCTTGCAAAAGCAGGACAAGCTGACCTTGGGCGCCGACCTGCTGGTCAAAGATGAATTCATCCTGCGCCCCGGCGAAACCAAAACCATACGCCGCAAGACCCTTCCCGACACCACCGCCATCGGCGTACTGGCAGGTTACCGGGAACTGGGTACCGCCACCTGGCGCGTTGTCTACAAACTCAAACCGGCTCCCGAAGCCGCCTGGTATCGCGCCGTCATGCCGGCCAACAAGGCCAAGTTAAGAATTGAGCTGCAAACCAACGATATCAAGATCACCGAACTCGACTAAAAGAAAGCAACCATCATGAGCTGGCATAACAAAGTCGTCTGGACCGAAGGTTTATTTTTACGTCCTCAACTGTTTCAGCAGCAAGAGCGCTATCTGGAAGCCTACGCGCATAAGCGCAGCGCGCCGCTGAACCCTTTCTATTGGGGTTTTACCCACTACGCCATCGATGCCGAATCGCTCTCGCTGGGCAAACTGGTGTTGTCGCAGGCGGCGGGCGTGTTTGCCGATGGCACGCCCTTCGACGCACCGGGTCAGACTCAACCGCCACCACCCTTGACCTTGTTGCCGGAGCATCTGGAACAAACCATGTATCTGGCCATGCCGATTCGCACGCCCAACGCGGAAGAGACTGCGTTTGACGATGAGACCGCTTCGCTGGCACGTTATCTGGCAGTGGACGAAGAACTGCGCGACGCCAACGCCATCGGGCAGGGGCCCAAGCTGGTGCAACTGGCGCAATTGCGTCTGCGCCTGCTGCCGCAGAAAGAATTAACTGACGCCTGGATTGGCCTGCCCATCGCCAAGGTGACGGCCTTGCGCTCCGACGGCAGTGCCGCGCTGGACAGCAACCTGATCCCGCCGGTGACCGGCTTTGGCGCCAGCAGTTTACTGACCAGCTGGGTCAACAAGATTCAGGGACTCACTCAGTTGCGCGGACAGACCTTGGCGCAACGCTTGTCTGGCGCTGACGGTAAGTCGTCGGACGCCAATGAAGTCTCGGATTATCTGTTGCTGCAAATCCTCAATCGTTACGAGCCGCTGTTGAACCATCTGCTCAATGTCACCGAGACCAGCCCGGAGGCGCTCTACATGCTGCTGAGCAGTTTTGGTGGTGAATTGTCGACCTATGTCCGCACCACCACGCGCCGCCCAAAAACCTACGCGCCATACCGCCATGTCGATCCCTATATGACCTTCAAGGAGCTGGTCGACGATGTGCACGCCTTGTTGAACGAAGTGCTGGTGCGCAGTGCACAACGCATCGATTTCGAGAAACGGCCGCATGGCGTGCATCTGGCGGTCATGGATCCGTCCACTGTGCAGAGCTTTGGCAGCCTGGTATTGGCGGTCTCGGCCGAGGTGCCGCCCGATGTGCTGGTAACGCGCTTCGCGGCGCAAAGCAAGCTGGCCTCGTCCGAACGCCTGCCGGAACTGATCCGTTCGCATTTGCCCGGCATCAGTATGGCAGCGTTACCGGTGCCGCCGCGTCAGATTCCGTTTAACGCAGGCTTTGTGTATTACGAAATCCATCGTCATGGCCCCTTGTGGGAGCAGGTTGCGCAATACGGCGGCCTGGCCATGCACGTCTCCGGCGACTTTGCCGGACTGCGCGTCGAGCTGTGGGGCGTGCGCGAGAAGTGATGCAGCGGGCATACCTGATGGGAAGTGTCGGAGGGTTGTCCTCGTTTTGTACTGGTTTTACTTACCTTTTGGAGTGATGTATGGCCCTGTTCACACAATCGCGCACCCTGAGCGCCAGCAGTACCGCCATCCCCGAGATCATGGGCCAACCCGCCTTGGTGCCGGTCAAACTGTCTGGTGCTGAAGGACTCAACGGCTTGTTCGAATATCGCCTCGACCTCAAAACGCCCGACGGCCTCAATCTGATGCCCTCGCATGCAGCCAACTTCAAGCTCAACGAGCTTCTGGGTCGCGAACTCACCGTCAAGATCGAGCTGGAAGGCAACGGCAGTTTTGCCTCTGGCATGGCCGGCGGCAGCGCCTTCAATGCCGGCGCCGGCACCCGCGAAATCACCGGCCTCATCGCCGACGCCACCTTGCTCGGCGAATCCGGTCGCTTCGTGCACTACCAGCTGACCCTGCGCCCCTGGCTGCATCTGGCCACCGAGAACAGCGACTGTCGCGTCTACCAGGATAAAACCGTCGTCGAGATCCTCGATGCATTACTAGGCAAATACAGCTTCCCGGTCGACAAGCGTTTCATTGACACCTACCCCAAACGCGACTACCAGACCCAGTTCAACGAAAGCGACTACCACTTCTTCTGCCGCCTGTGCGAAGAATGGGGTATTAACTGGTTCTTCGAACACAGCGACGGCAAACACCGCCTGGTCCTGATCGACAACATGGGCGCGCACAAGAAGAACCCCAGCGCCGCCTATCAGCAGATTCCGTTTTATCCGGAAGGGCATAAGCTCGATGCTGAATATGTGCATCGCTTCACGCCAACAGAAAGCATCACGGCCGGCAGCTATACCACCAAGGATTACGACTACACCCGCCCCAAAGCCGATCTCACCGTCAAGCGTAGTGACCCGCGACAGACCGCACATAACCAGCAAGAAGTCTACCAATGGCATGCGGACGCTCATTACAGTCAGCCCAAGGCAGGCGTCGACAAGGACGGCAACGATCCGGCGGAAGAAAGTAAATTCATAGCGCGCATGCGCATGGAGTCCCTCCGCCAACGCGGCCACCACGCCCAAGGCAGCGGCCACCTGCGCGGCATGGTGCCGGGCTGCACCTTCGCATTACAAAAGCATCCGCAAAACGTTGCCAACAGCGACTACCTCATCATCAGCACCACCCTGTTAATCGAAGAAGTCGCCCAAGCCAGCCAGTCGCCGGGGGCAGTGGTAGCCAATGCGCTCAACCCGCTGGCGCAAAGCTACAAGGTGGAGGTTGACTTTGAGGTGCATCTGCTCAAGGAACAATACCGGCCAGAGCGTCGTACCCAAAAACCTTTTACACGCGGCCCGCAAACCGCACTGGTGGTCGGCCCTGACGATCAAAACATCTGGACCGACAATTACGGCCGCATCAAGGTGCAGTTTCCGTGGGACCGGCTCGGGGCAAATAATCAGAACAGTTCTTGCTGGGTGCGCGTCTCCAGCCCCTGGGCCGGCAATCAATTGGGCGGCATGCAACTGCCGCGCATCGGGCAGGAAGTCATTGTCGATTTCATCGGCGGCGATCCGGACCTCCCAATCTGCACCGGCCGTGTGCATAACCAAAGCAACCTGCCGCCGTGGAGCTTGCCGGGGCAGAGCGCCTTGTCGGGGTTCAGATCGAGAGAACTGACTAAGGACGGCGGCAATGCCGCTGGCGGCAGAAGCAATCACCTGATTCTCGACGACACCGAGCAAAAGATTCAAGCGCAGCTCAAAAGCGATCATTTGCACAGTCAATTGAGCCTCGGCCACATTACACGCATCGAAGACAATCAGGGGCGTAAGGACCCCAGAGGTGAGGGCTTTGAGCTGCGAGCCGATGGCGCCGGCGCACTGCGTGCCGGCAAGGGACTGCTCCTTTCTACCGATGGTCGTGCCAAGGCGGTCGGCGGCATGCTCAGTCGCGACGAACTGGTCGGCTGTCTTGAACAGGCGCTGGCCATTGCCAAGCAACTCGGCACCGCCGCCACCGAGCACGAGGGCGGCAAGCGCAATGTCCAACCGCAAGAAGACTTGACGCAGGCCGTCGATGCGCTGGGCAATGGCACTGGCGACGAAGCCGAACGCAATCGCAAGGCCCAAGCCGGGCAACCGGTCATTGCCATCAGCTCCCCTGCAGGCATTGCCAGCGCCACGCCCAAGGATCAAATCCACTATGCCGGGCAGAACATTGACAGCGTCGCCGGTAAAAATCAGCAGCACTATGCGATGGGCGACATCCTGCACACCGCCGCCAAGAATATCGAGCATTACGCCATTGATGGCGATCTGACGCAGATTGCCAACAAGGGCAAGGTGATTACCCAGGCGCAGCACAACAGTATGGAATTGACGGCGGATAAGACGCTCACCATGACGTCTGTAAATGATGGCATTCTGCTGCGCGCCAAAAAATTCATCATGCTGCAAGTCGGCAGTAGTTATTTCCGTATGACCGAAAACGCCATTGTGCTGGATGCAAAATTCGTCAAAACGCAAAGCGATGCGCCAAGCTTCACGGGGGCACAAGGGGCATCAGTCGACATGCCCAAGTTTGATGTCGGGAATGCCGAACGAAAATTTGTTGCGCACTTTAGCGGTGATAAAGCCGATGTCGCCGCCAATCACAATTACAAAATTCGCCTGCAGGACGGTCAAGTCATTGAAGGCATTACTGATGCTGCCGGGAAGACCAATCTGGCCGAGAAAGACGTGATCCACATCGCGGCACTCAACCTTTGGAAGGATGCACCATGAAAACCGAAGACACAAACCTGGTTATGCAAGCCCACCGGGAGCAGCATCTTCTACCCAATGGCAACCTATGCCATATCCCTTTGAAGCGCCCCGCGCCGGGACTCACGATCCTGGTGCATGGCGTCAACGACATTGGTGAAACCTACCCGTTTCAGGAGCAAGGGATTTGCGACGGACTGAATAAGCGACTTAAGCGCTGCACAGAAACGTTGGACGGCGAAGTGGTCAACATGGACATGATCCCCAATAACTACACCCTGCCACCGAAAAAAAATGGCGTCAAGTTTACCGCTGACGAAGTGCATCCCGATCCTGACAAAGTCTATTTCGCACGTTCGGAAGAAAGCAGAACCTCGCCGGTGATTGGGTTTTATTGGGGGTTTCGGGAAGAGACGGCTGCCTCAGACCGCAGTACGAAGGGGAAAAACCATGGAGAACGTTTGGACCAATACGGCAATCGTATCGACAAACGTTATGCCAAAAACGGCGGCCCCTTCGCCAACGCTACGACCAATATTCCCGACATGTTCGGGCCGGGATTTGATCAAGATCGCCTTCCCGCCGACCCCCACAACCCAACGCATCCATTGATGAGCGCGCCGCCGCGCACCTACATGGTGCTGGCCGCGCAGCGTCTGGCAGCGCTGATTCGCATTATCCGTAACAAATCAAAGAATGAACCGATCAACATCGTCGCCCATAGCCAGGGTTGTTTCATCACCACGCTCGCCCACGCCATCCTTGCTATGGATGGTCAAGGCACGAAGGCCGACACCATCATCTACAACAATTGGCCCTACAGTGTCGATGAACCGTGGGCAGAGAAATTCCAAAGCAGAAACGAACAGCAGACCACCGCTGCGCGCGAAGCCACACTCGAAAAAATTATCGCCTACATCACCAGCAATCCGGCTACAACACCAAAATTCAGCGAACTCAAGACCGCTGGCAATGGCGTGGTGAACGCGGCTAAGTGGGCCCACAACCAGAACAAAGAACGCGACAACCGTGGCAAATGCTATCTCTACTTCAGTCCTGACGATGCGACGGTCGGACTGCTCAACGTGCAAGGCATCGGCTACTGGGGCGTGTATGACGGCATGCTCAAACGGCTGGGACCGCGCTTTTATCAGCGCGTGTTTGCCCGGCGTGATGGCCCTACAAAAAAAGCACCTCCGATAGGTAGCCCGACGCAAGACATCTGGCTGGGTTTCAAATGGACGCTCGAGACTGGAGTGATCACCTTGCCACGTTCGCGCCCCATCAATGGCGAAGAACTCCCGCAGACATTTGATCCTGGCATGGGCCCGGCGGAATTGGAAATCAATCCACTCGACGCCGCTATTGCGGTCACCAATACCTATAACGTCAAAGACAAGGAAGGCATACGCGCCAATGAGACCGCAAAAGAAGCCCATGCGCGCTGGATGAATAAGACCGACCCCAACTCCTATCACTCCAGCATCGTCAGCAATCCCATGCATTCGCAAAAGGCGACTGCTTACGATTTGTGTGTGGGAGTCTCAGGCATCCTCAAGAATGAAGATATGACCTGGATGCAGTTTCTGCGGGCCGTGGCGGATTGGCGGACGAATTGGTTTGGGGTGGTGGATGAAGAAAAGAAAAAAAATAACCCTTCCTATCCGCCACCATCAGAAAATTTAGTCAGCCTACTAAAGAGCAGTGAGATTGATGCCGCCGACCGGGAGGTCGTAGAAGGCAACTATTACTACTACAACAAATCCGACACCAAAATCGCTGGTGAGTTACCTGCCTTCACTACGTCTTGCACCGTCGCCAGCCTGGCCCCGTATGTGGTGTCAGAAACCATTGGCTACCTAGAGCAACAACGGCAGAAGGAGCGGATGTACCAGAGCGCGAGTCTCAACATGCCGCAGGGCAGGCCGGTACTGGCAAGGATTTCATTGACCGAAGGGGGCGACCATGCGTAAACCTAATTGCGCTACTCACTGGGCGCGCAGGGCGTTGTGGGCGAGCGTGCTGAGTGCTTTGCTTGGCGCTTGCGCTGCGCCGGGCCCGACCCCGACAGACCGTGACGCCACCGCCCCGGGTGCCAAAGACTATGACACGCCCCATGCGCTACCCACCCCTAAAGACTCTTTTAAGACGGATACGTTTATGACGACCACGACCAACACAGCAGCATCTCCCATCGACTCCCTGGAAATTGTCGGCGTCGGCATCAGCGTCGAAACCTGGCGCAATCATCCCAGCTATCCGAAGAATAATCTGTGGACTGCCGTGGAACAGAGTAAGGGGGCGTACATCATTTCGGATGATCCGCGCCAGTATCCGAAAGATCTATCGCAGTGGCAGATGATGGCGGGCAAGCGCAATGAGGACATGAGTGACATGGCCATGCGTGATTTTATGGATCGCTATCCCTTGCCGATTGCAGTGGTCTCAGCAGATTTACCGACTTCGTCCAAGCAAAGCGACAAGGAGGTAGAGAGGGTTCGTCGTGCCAATGCAGCCAGCTTTGTGAATACAGGTGGAGGTCCAGAAAGCTCGTATACGGTTGTAGGTGATTTCGATGGCCTGCTGACTCAAGCCGGTCAAGTCATGAATTCCTACCTGAACGACAACCCCGACAAGCTGTGGAATACGCTGTTCACGACCTTTGATGAGCATCTCGACATTCCGGCTGTGGGTGTCGGCGCAGCGGATGATGTGATTTATCGGGCGCTGCCCTACAAAAAAATCGACCCCACCAAATTCCAAAAAATGGCAGCCGACGCCTACCGTCCCAAACACGCCCGCATCCTGAGCGACAGCCAGACCATGATCGCCATGGTGCGGCGCGAGCGCATCGACTGGTTGCGGCCGTATGCGGATGCGGTGCTGGATCATATGACGGTGTCACTCAAAAAGCAGTCGCGTAACTGGTCAGAGTTCGCTGGCTGGTTACGTGCGCCCGCCCAGCCGTTCGTGCCGACGCCGTTTATTCCTAAGCCCTGGACCCGTTACCAGATCGACCAGTTCGATCACCTGGAGATTTTAGGGCGCATCTATCGTCCGCAAGTGGTGTCGTATCTGGATGAACACGGCAAGCCGGTCAGCAAGGAAGAACGTAAAACCCGCATGGAAGCGGCGCTGCGTGCGGTGCTTACCCCTGTGGGCGGCAAGATGCCGGCACGACTTTTTTATGACTACAACAGCGTGCAGGACGAGCGCAACGCCACTGCGCTGCGCTACTTGCCGTTTGTCGGTGCGCTGTCGGCCGTCGATTCGGAATGGGATCTGCATGACCCCCAAAAGACCTACAACCTGACCCAAATTCTGGGTGATCTGGGCGCAGGCAGTCCGTTTGTGTCCGTGGCCTTGGCGAGCATGGCGGGTGTGCAATCGGGCGGGGCCACGCTGATTGCGAATTTGCGGCGTGACGATGGCGCAACCCTATTGCTGGTGACACCGCCGACTGCGGAAGAACGCAAGCGCGATGCCGCAATTGAGCGCCCATTTCAACCGGGGGCGTATGCGCGGATACGGAAAGAGTGAGAACGAATTCAGTTTTGATTATTTGGCGATGAATTTTCAATCAATGGAGGCCAGTGTGAAATTTTTAAATATTAATTTATTCAAGAGTAGAAAAAGTTATTTTGCTTTTCCTTTGTGGCTGGGAACTATTTTCTTTCTTTCGACTTGTGCAAATGCAGAAGAAGCCCAAAGAGCCAACACTGTTCGATCATGTTATGACGACATGGTTGGAACATTTCGGGACTCGGACATAGGTTCAGATCCTAATCATGTGGTCAAAATCTCTCGTGATGGCGGTAAATACGTGGTCTCTTATTTCAAGCCAGGAGGAAAATCCGTGAGCGCTGAACTCTTCCCTCGTTCTCAAGAAGATATACGGAAAAAATATTATCGAGAGCCTTTTCCTATTCCAAAGGATGAATTTGAAATTGGGCAAAACAGCATAATACAAGATGCTTGGAATCGTGTTATCACCTGCGAACTTGATAGCGACGTCGGTAATTTTATTCGAGATGTTTATGTTAATGAACCTGATCGAAATAGGTACGTGTTTATACAAGGACGTTTTCAATCTGACGCTAGTCGCTCTACATTTCTTTTTAATAAGGTGAAATAACATGACCCGCCCCATTACCCGCGAAGGCGACGACACCAGCCACGGCGGTAAGGTCATACGTGTGACCGGAACACTCTCGATCGATGGTCGCCACAATGCGCGTGTCGGCGATTGGGTGAGCTGTCCCAAACATGGCGACAACCAGATCACTGACCCCGGCGGCACGATGCTGGACAACGGCATACCCGTGGTGCTGCATGGATGCCGCAGCGAATGCGGCAGTACGGTGATATCCAGCAGCCAGGCGACTGTCGCGGTGTAACAAGTAGCAGCGCGTTCGTACAACTTTACTTTTAATCGGAACTGCTATGTCCCAACATCCCAATACGACGCCTACCTCGGTCGACGAATTCGACAATGGTTTGCTGTCACCGGTGCAAACGTCTAAGGTCGCCGCAGCAGAAAAGCTTGCTGCACGCGACCCGGAAGCGGTTGCCTTGCGCATCAAAGGCATCCTCTCCCGCGCCAGCGAAACCACCGACGCCATCGCCGTACGTCTGGCCAAGATCAAGGCTGCGCAGAACCCGCTCCTGACAGCGGCGCAACCGCTGGTGCGCACGCTGGCCAGTGTACCCAGTCTGGAACTGAACGCCGAGACCGTGCCCGCTTTCCACGCGCTGCTGGTGCGCGAGATCGAAACTTTCCAGAAACTGTGTACGCAAGCCGACCTGCCGCGCGAGCATGTGATCGCCGCCAGTTATGCGCTGTGCACCGCGCTGGACGAAGCTGCCAACGGCACCGAATGGGGTGGCGGCAAGGCTGCTACGGTGGCCGTCGCCAGCGCCGCCAACAACATGCCGACAACCGAGGGCAATGCCGCGCCATCCTCAGCGACGACTGCGCCAGCCCACGCCAACGTCGGCGTCTGGGCCGGCCAGATGCTGGCCGCGTCTTTCCACGGCGACACCGAGGGCGGTATTAAAGTATTCCAACTGATCGGCCGTTTGATGACCCACAAGCCAGAGGGCCATATCGACCTGCTGGAGTTGTTGCACCGGATCTTGTCGCTCGGCTTCGAGGGCCAATACCGCAGCTTGCCCGACGGCCGCCGCCAGCATGAAACCATCCGTCAGCGTGTTTATGCCGTCATCAGTCAGGCGCGCGGACCGGTGCCGCTGGCGCTGTCGCCGCACTGGCAAGGCGCGGGCACCGGCAAATTCAAACTGTTGCGCAGCGTGCCGGTGTGGGTCACCGCCTCCGTGCTGGGTCTGGCTGCCTTTGGCCTGTTCGCCTGGTACAAGTACCAGTTGGTGCAGCAGACCGATACGCTGGTCACCGAGATCACCGCCATCGGCAAGATGACGCCGCCGCCGGTGGTGGTCGCGCCCTTGCGTCTGGCCGTGCTGTTGAAGGATGAAATTGCCCAGGGCAAGGTCACGGTCGTCGAAGACGCCAAGCATAGCCAGGTGGTCTTCAAGGGCGACGACATGTTCATCCCGGGGCAAGCGGCCATCAATCCCAAGATCAAGCCTTTGCTGGAGAAGGTCGCCGTCGAAATTGCGCGGGTGCCGGGTGCGGTACAGGTGATCGGTCACTCCGACAACCAGCCGATCAGGACGCCGCGTTTTCCCAACAATCAGGTGCTGTCGGAAGAACGCGCCACGGTGGTGGCCGATGCCTTGCAAACCGCAGGTGTTGCTGCGAGCCGTATCGAGATTCGCGGGCAAGGCGACACTGCGCCGATTGCCGACAACGTCACGGCGGCGGGGCGCGCTAAAAACCGTCGGGTAGAAATCGATGTCACGGCCGCTGCCAGCCCTGTCGCTGCCAAGTCCTCTGCGTTGGCGCCTGCTGCGCCTTAATTCCTGTACTGCTCCAACCGGTTCTTATCATGCAAAACTTTTTCTCTTCCAAGATCACGCACACGGTGCTGGCCTTGCTGGCCATGGCGATCATCGGCATGGCCATCTGGTTCCTCGGCCCTTTGTTGTCGTTTGGCGGCATGACGCCGCTGGCCTCTATCGGCATGCGCGTCACCGTCATCGTCATGCTGCTGGCATTCCTGCTGTCGATCTTTCTGCAATGGCCGTTTCATATCGTCGGCGTGGCGGCATTGTGCCTGCTGATTTGGCACGCAGGGCCTTTGCTGGCCATGGGCGCGGTGCATCCACTTGCCTCCACGCAGGCACGTAGTTGGACAATTGGCGCGATCTTGCTCGTCTATGTCATCTACGGCATGGTGCGTTTTTATCGCGCCTACACGGCCGATAATGCGTTTTTAGACAAGGCCTTGCGTATTAAACGCGACAAACAAGCCGCCCATGGCGCCGGCGAGGCGATCAAGGACGTCACCGCCAAGGTCGATCAGGCGGTCACGCAATTGAAGGCCATGCGCAGTCGTAGCCATGGTTTGCTGCGCCTGCTGGAAGGCAAACGCTATCTCTATGACTTGCCCTGGTATGTCATCCTGGGCAATTCCGGCGCGGGTAAAACCACGGCGATTCACAATGCCGGGCTCAAATTCCCGCTGGTGGGCTACAAGCACACCGCCGTCCTGATCGAAGGCACCGCCAATTGTGACTGGTCGTTTACCAATGAGGCGGTGTTTATCGATACCGCTGGCCGCTATGCTACGCAGGAGTCGCATGCCGACAGCCAGGTCAACGATGTCGCCGAATGGCAGGGATTTCTGGGACTGCTGCGCAAGCATCGCCCGCGCGCGCCGATCAATGGCGTGGTGTTGACCATTAGTGTGGCGGAACTGGTGGCGGAGTTGCCCCAGCGCATGGCTCACGCGGCGGCCTTGCGCCGTCGCCTGGAAGAGCTGCGCGCCGATCTGGGCATTCGTTTCCCGGTGTATGTGATGGTCACGCAGGCGGATCGCTTGTCCGGCTTTGCCGAATATTTCCAGTCGCTCACCAGCGAAGGTCGTGCCCAGGTCTGGGGCTGCACCTTGCCGATCCAGGACGGTAAGATAGGCGACGACAAGGCCATGACACAGCTACAGGCAGAACTGGCGCAACTCTCGCAGCGCTTGCATGCCGGCGTCGCCACCCGCTTGCAGGAAGAGTTTGAAACAGACCGGCGTTGTCTGCTGGAGGCGCTGCCTGGCGAGTTTGACGGTCTGCTGGAATCCTTGCACACCATGCTCGAGATCCTGTTCCAGGATTCCCGTTTCGACAACACGCAGTCGCAGCATGCCGTGCGCGGGGTCTATTTCACTAGCGCGGTGCAGGCTTCCTTATCGGTCGCGGCCAATTCGCAGACCTTGACCCAACGTCTGCGCCGTGCACTCGGCGCAGCGTGGAGTGCGCATGATGGTGAATCCCAGCAGAGGAGTACGCACAGCTATTTCCTGCACGATTTATTTACCAAGCTGATCATTCCCGAGTCGCATCTGGTGCGCCCCAATCTGCGCTGGGAGTTTCGCTTTCGGATGATGAAGTTGATCGGTCATGCCTTGTGCCTGGTGCTGTTTTTCTGGTTAGCGGGGGCCTTGTCGCTGTCGTTTGCACATAACCACGACTATCTGGCAACCGTGACTGGCAAGGCCGGCGTTCTGAAATCGCAATTGACCTCGCTGTTCGCTAAAACCGGCACAGAGCAGTCGCAAGCGGTGCCCGATGCGCTGTCGACGGCGGCTGAACTGCCGCAAGTGCGCGGACTGGATTTGCAAGATCCTGGCTTCGATTATGGCGCCGGCCTGTACAGCGCACCGCCGGTGGTGGCTGCAGCCGATACCACCTACACGCGTTTGCAAGACAGCCTGTTGCTGCCGCAGATTTTGCATCGCATGGAAGCGGTGTTGCGCCAAGCCATACAAAATGGCAAGAGCGCCAAGGGCGACGGCAAAGGTGAAGGAAACAGCAGTGACAGCAAACTGGCCTACGACACCTTGCGCGTGTATCTGCAATTGCATGACAAGAGCAAATTTAACGCTGCCGACGTCAAGGCATGGGTATTAAAAGATTGGGAGTCCTCCGACAGCGCAGCCGTGTTCGGCGCCCGTGCTTCGATGCTCGGCCACATCGACCGGCTGTTTTCTGGGAGTAGGGTGGTGCAGTCGCCGTTCGTGCGCGATGAAGAGTTGGTGCGTTCGGCGCGGGATTTTCTGAGCGCGAATACCTCTACACAACGTTTGTACGATCGTGCCAAGGCTTCCATGTCGCGCGAAGCGCCGGACGATTTTACCTTGACGCGTGCGGTCGGCCCGCAAGCCGGCATTGTCTTTACGCGTGCGTCCGGTCAGCCGCTGGACAAGGGTATTCCCGGTCTGTTTACCTATGACGGCTATCAGCAATTGTTCGACAAGCGTCTGCCTGAGTTTGTCGCAGCAGCGCAGGCCGATGACGCCTGGGTGATGGGCAAGCAAAGCTCCGCGATCGCCACGCTGCAAAAGAAAGCCGGCGACGCAGGAGGTGACTTGTCTGACGATTCACTGACGCAAGATATCCGCCGTCAATACCTGACCGAATATGCGCGACTCTGGACTGATTATCTCGATGACGTGCGCGCCGTGACCGGCACCTCGATAGCTTTCGACTTAACGGTGCTGCGCGCCTTTGCGGCGCCCGATTCGCCCTTGGCCCGCCTGGCACGGGCCTCCGCGCGCGAGACGACCTTGTCGCGCCCGTTGGTCACCAACGCAGAAGCTGATAAAAGCCTGCTCGACAAGGCGCAAGACCAGTTAGCCAAAAAAACCAAAGAACTCCGCAAGGGCCTAGGCGTGCTACCGCAAGAACGCATGGAGCGCGACCTGGTCGACAACCAGTTTGCCGCGCTGCGCGAAGTCGTCACCGGCCAGGCCGATGTCAATACCGGCACGCAGCAAACCAGCCAAGGCAAGCCCGCGCTGGAGAACATCGCCGGGCTGGTCAACCAGTATTACACCCTGATGGTGGTGAGTGACACCGCCTTAAGTTCGGGCAGCTTGCCACCCGGCGGTACGGATGCCGGCGCCAATCTGAAACTGGAAGCCAGCAAACTGCCGGCGCCGTTTAAATCGGTACTGACAGCGCTGGCCGACAGCGGCTCGGCCAAGATCACCGAAGGCGCTGCCGGCATCCTGCGCGTGCAGGCGCGTACCCAGTTCGACCGCATCGTCGGCATGCTGGCGATTCAGGTCAGTGAGCCCTGCAAACGCAGCATCGAGGGGCGCTATCCCTTCGCGGCCAGCAACCATGACGTCAACATCGACGATTTCACCCGCGTGTTCGCAGCCGGTGGCGCTGCCGACGATTTCTTTAACAAGCAACTGGTCCCCTTTGTGGACACCAGCGTGCGGCCGTGGCGCTATAAAAATCCCGCCACGGCCAGTCTGCTGTCGCCGGCGGAAATCGCCATGGCAGGTGCGAGCACCACCCCCTTACCGCCTGGCGCTGTCAGTGCACCCAATACGCCGACCCTGCTCGGTGAATTGCTCACCATGCTGGCCCAGAAGGGCCCGAACCCCGACGCCTTCGCCAAAATGCAGGCCATTCGCGACACCTTCTTCAGGGAACCCGGCAGCAAAAAAATGGCCTGGAAAGTGGACATGAAAGTCGCCGAGATCGATCCCAGTATTGTCGAACTGCTGACCGACATCGACGGCCAGGCGCAACGCTATGTGCATGGCCCGGTGCAGGTGCAAACCTTGTCATGGCCCGGTCCGCGTGGCGGCAGCATGGCAGAGATCACCGCCATGCCACGTATTCGTCCCGATACTTCGTCGATCATCACCAACGGCCCCTGGGCGTTGTTTCGCTTGATGGACAAGGCCAAGCTCTCGGGTTCGGCCAGTCAAGGGAAACTCACTGCCGAATTCAATTTTGATGGTCGCCGCGCTGTACTGGATTTGAACAGCGGCGGTCTGCCGATGCCGCTGAACTCCGATTTGCTGCGCAGCTTCTCTTGCCCGGGGAGTGCGTGATGTCTTTCCTGGATTCTTCCCTGCTATTGCCGGGCTTTGTGCGGGAAGGGCTGGTTAGTGCACCGCTGGTCTGGGGCAAACTACCCAGCCGCGGCGACTATATCCGGCATAACGTCAAACATGATCAGGCCGAGCGCGTGCAAGACTGGATTCGCGCACAACTGCGTGTCGCCAAAGCAATGGACCTGACGGCGACGTTGCAAGACACATCCCAGCCCGCGACATCGGCTGTCCCCGTCGCAAAACAGAAAGCGCACAAACGCGATGGACAAGCAGGTTTCTGGCACAGCTTGTCACCGGAACCAGCAGCATCGGCACGCATTGTGGCCATGTCGTCGACGGCGCAGGCACCGACACCCGCCGTCATCGCACAAACGGCCTTGCCATGGTGCTTCGTGCTGCCGCCAGACACCTTGGCATTTGCGCGCAAGCAGCATGTCATCGGCGTCTGGATGGATTCCTCCGACAAAATCGGACGGCGTTACCCGCTGGTCATGATGCAAACCGCCAGCCCCCGCTGGATCAAGCAATATTTCAGCAACCACGCCGCGCAGCCGTGCGACTGGCTGTACTTCGCAGCACGTTGCATCGCCCAGGCCGTCTATGCCGAAGAAACCGAACAGGACAGGCCGCACCCGAACGCGCCGGATCACGCCGCCACCTTGGTGTCGCAACTGACCCGCCTATGGGCCTTGTACCAACCCGGCTGGCGCGAGACGCTGGGACGCGGCACCCAGATTGTCGATGCGCAGGCCGCACAGGCCATCGTCGGCGCCCCGCATCCGGAAGATGTGGTGCGCACGCTTGACGGCGTGCGCTATCTGCCCTGGGCCGACTGGCCGCAGCGCTTGCTGGGTGAGGCGCCACTGACCGCAGCACAGCCTGCGTTCTGGCAGCAGGATTTGCAGGGGCGCTTTGTGGGAGCCGGGCAGGTATTACATGCTGGTTTGTGACTTGACTTCCCGACCTTATTACTCCGCCTAACAAGAACTGAGGACGCCTCATGGACCCGCACCTACTCGACACTTACAACCGCGAACTACTCTACATGCGCGAGATGGCAGCTGAATTCGCGCAGCAGCATCCCAAGATCGCTAAACGCCTGGGTATGCAAGGCACGGAAGTCGCCGACCCGTATGTGGAGCGATTGATCGAATCGTTCTGCTTCATGTCGGCGCGCACGCAAATCAAGCTGGATGCCGAGTTTCCACGTTTCACCCAGCGTTTATTAGAGGTGATCTATCCCAACTACGTGAGTCCGACGCCATCCATGGCAGTGGCGCAGTTGCATCCCAATACCCAGGAGGGAGATTTGCGCGCCGGCTTTACGGTGCCGCGCCATACCGCCTTCAAGGCGCACGTGCCGGAAGGAGAACAAACCGCCTGCGAGTTTCGTAGTAGCCAGGAAGTGACCTTGTGGCCAGTGCAAATCGTATCGGCCAAGCTGACCGGCGCACCGCCCGATATTCCGCATCTGGACCGCTACCTGCCGGCGCATGTGCAGGTGCAGGGTGCGCTGCGTATCACGCTGCGCGTGAATGGTGAAGCCAATTTTGCGGACTTGAAGGGGCTGGACCGCCTACCCGTGTATCTGCCCGGCGATGAGGCGATTGCTTCGCATCTGTTTGAGTTGCTGCACACGTCAGCGGTTGCCAGCATGATTGGCGTGCCGGGCGCCATCACGAATCGACCGCATGTGGTGACCAAAGACGCGCTGGTGCATGAAGGCTTGCAACCGGAGCAGAGCCTGTTGCCGCTGCAATGGAACACCTTCCATGGCCACAATCTGCTGCACGAATACTTTGCCTGCCCCAGCCGTTTCTATTTCTTCGCACTGACCCAGCTGGCGCCTGGTCTGGCGTGCATCGAGGGCAAGGAAGCCGAGATCATCGTGCTGCTGTCCAAGGCGCCCGGCAAACTGGTCAGTCACGTCGATGCCCGGCAGTTTGCGTTGTATTGCACGCCGGTAGTCAATCTGTTCCCGAGTCGCACCGATCGCATCGAGCTGAACCAGTCGCAAGCCGAGTTTCATCTGGTGCCGGATCGTGCACGGCCGCTCGACTATGAGGTGTATAGCGTGGCGGGGATGAGCGGGCAGGTAGAGGCCTCTTCCGAATCATTGGCTTTCCGGCCGCTGTTCGATACATTGAATCAGGATGAGGGCAACTACGGCCGCTACTTTTCTGTACGACGCGAATGCCGTCTGTCGTCGGATGTGGCGCGCAAGTACGGTACGCGCACGCCTTATATTGGCACCGAACTGTTCGTGTCGCTGGTGGACCAGAACGAAGCACCGTATCGGCAGGATCTGCATTACCTGTCGGTGCAAGCCTTGCTGACCAATCGCGATCTGTCGCAACTGGTGCCGCGCAATGGTATTGCCGATTTACGCGTAGCCGATTCGATACCGGTCACCTCGGTCGGGCTGATTCGTCCGCCGTCGGCGCCGCAAGCCCCGTTTGCCGAACGTGAGATGGCGTGGCGTCTGATACGCCAGCTCGGTTTCAACTACCTGCCGCTGACCAGCATGAACGGCCGCGAAGGCGGGCAGGCGGTGCGTGACTTGCTGCGCCTGTTTGTGAGCAGCGAAGAATCGGTGCAGATGCGGCAGGTACAAAGCCTGATCGGTTCCGACATCGAACCGGTCACGCGGCGCCTGCCCGGCAGCGGTCCACTCGTGTATGGGCGCGGTGTGGCCTGCAAGCTGACGGTCGATGAAGCCGGGTTCTCCGGCACCAGCCCGTATCTGTTTGGCTTGATCCTGGAGCATTGGGTGGCGCGTCACGTGTCGATCAATGTATTTACGCAAACTGAACTGCATTCCATGCAGCGCGGCCAGATCACGCGCTGGCCGGTGCGCATGGGTGGGCGGGGGAGCTTGTGATGAGCCCGTTATCGACAGAGGTCATGACGGAGGTCGACATGCTTACCACTCCCAACGCGACGCAACAGCGCCTGCAGGATGCCGCTGCCGCGCCGTGGAATCATGGTTTCATGCCGCTGTTACGCGCCTTGTCGGCGCAACAGGACGGTCCACCCATCGGTGAAGCGGTGCGTCCGCAGCAGGAAGATTTTAGGTTGCGGCAGCAACCATCCTTGACGTTTGCGCCACGTGAAATCGCGGACGTCTCGATACAAGACGAACGTCCCCATATCCGTCTCTACGGGTTAGGAATGCTAGGTCCCAACGGGCCGTTGCCGATTCATTTCACGGAAATCGCCAAAGACCGTCTCGACAATCGGCGCGATGCGACCTTGGTGAATTTTTTAGACCTGTTTCATCATCGTTACCTGACGCAGTTCTATCGTGCCTGGGCGCAGGCGCAATCGACGGCAGGGCTGGACCGACCGCATGATGAACGGTTCTCTGGCTACATCAGTCGCTTGATCGGTATTGAGCCCGCGGATAGTGCTCACTCTGCGTTACCGCAGCATGCGCGCCTGGCAGCGGCGCCGCATCTGGTGCAGGAAGCGCGTCATCCCGATGGTCTGGTGGCGACCCTGGCACATTATTTCGGGATTCACGTGAGCATGACCGAACACGTTTTGCACTGGATTGCGGTGTCGCCGGAAGAGCACACCAGGCTAGGCAATGCCTCCGTGGCCAGCGTATTGGGCGAGGGCGCCTTGGCTGGTGAAAAGGTGCCGGATCGGCAGCATAAATTCCGTTTGGTGCTGGGGCCGCTGTCGCTCACGCAATATTTGCGCTTTACGCCAAAGGGCGAGGATTTACCGGTGCTCATTGACTGGGTCCGGGCCTTTGTGGGCTTTGAATATGAATGGGAGGTCGAGCTCAAGGTTGCCACCACCGCGGCGCCCACTGCCCGCCTGGGAGAGCAGGAACGCCTGGGCTGGTCGACCTGGCTGGGAGACACCAGCGCGCAAGCGGTGACCACCGGCATGATCTTTGAGCCAGAACAATTCGCCGCGATGGCGCGCACGTCCCATCACAATGACATGAGGAACAAAAGGAATACAGCATGATGATTAAAAATCCTTTCAGCAAAAACAGACCGTCGCCATCGGTGCAGTTACCGGACTGGCTCTCACCTTTGCCGGAAGCAGAGCCTTGCGGTCCCAATCTGGAATACGACGCGCACTATGCGGTGCTCATTTCCAGCATGACGCCAAAGGGGGATGCGCAATATGGCAACTTCATCGGCACAACGGAAGCGCCAAACTGGGCCGAGGTAGAGCGTGATTGCCGCCAGTTGCTGCTGCGCTCGCGCGATATCACCTTGTCCATTCTCTTTTTACGTTGTCGCACTCGCTTGGCGCAGGCCGACGGTTTGCGTGAAGGGCTGACGTTGTTGGTTGCTCTGCTGGAGCAGTATTCAGAACAATTGCATCCGCAATTGAGCATCGACGGCGAGTTCGATCCTGCCGTACGCGCCAATGCTCTGGCTGCGCTGACTGATCCGGAAGGCTTGTTGGCCGATATCCGGGACATCGCGATCACAAAAAGTAGCGCCATGCGTCTGCAAGTCCGCGACGTGGAGCGCGCCCATGCAGTACCGCGTCCTGTGGATGCGCTGCCGCTGCAGGCGGTGCGTCAACAACTGGACGATTTGCGGCGTCAACAGGACAGTCATCTGGCAGCATTAACTGATGCAGTCGATCTGGTAGAAAAATTGCACAAACTGGTCATCGATGATTTGGGCGACGCTGCACCGGACCTGCATCGCTTGACGATGCTGATGCGACTTTTTAATGCGCATCATGCCAAGGTGAGCACGCTGGCAGTCAAAGACTCCAGGCAGGCACCAAACGACTCGGCAGAGAAGGGTAGACAGCCCTTGCCGGCAACATCTGTCAAATCCACCATGATGGACTCAACCATGAACGACACCCTTGCCCTCTCCGCGCAAAGCAACCTGCAAGCAAGCAACCCACAGGCAGAACGCCAGGCGGCGTTACTCTTAATTCAGCAGTCGCGCGCCTGGTTTGAGCTGCACGAACCGAGCAGTCCGGTTGCTGTTCTCCTGCGTCAGGCAGAAAAGATGGTGGGTAAGCGCTTTACGGAAGTGGCAAACGTCATTCCGATGGAACTGCTGCAAAGTTGGGAGCGGGAGTGAGTTTTTTACTGTTTAGGTACGGATGGTGTATTTCGCAATACGTGGATTTTTTTGAGATAAATTTTAATGTCGCCTATTTTTTGGGGAACTTGAGTTACCCGTCTTTGCCGGAATATCAACTCTTGTCACCGCAGAGCTACGCGACAGGAGCTTCATCACTTTCAAACTAGGAGATTCAAATGCAGGGCCACTACATCATCAAGAAATCCAATGCCGTTCAGCCATATCATTTCGTACTCCGTGCCGATAATAATCAGGTCATCCTGACGAGCGAGAATTATGCGTCCAAGCAAGGGGCTCAAACCGGCATCGCTTCGTGCCAAGTCAACAGTCCGCACGATAGTCGCTACGAGCGCAAGAAATCTACCGCAGTTCAACCTTACACTTTCGTGCTGAAAGCCATCAACGGCGAAGTCATTGGGCGCAGCGAAAACTACTCGGCCGAAACTGGCCGAGATGCAGGCGTCGCTTCTGTGAAGGTAAATGGTCCGACCAAGGATATTCGTGACGAGACTTAGAAGCTGTTGCGAAATTGAGTTTTTGGCCTATTAACTTTTTTGATTTGGTGTTAACTTCCTGTCTTGTTTTGTCTGACAGGAAGCAATGCCTAAAGAACTCATAGACGACCAGTTGTGGTCATTAATCGAACCGCTTCTGCCCGAGCAGGCGCCGCGCAATCGGCAGTACGCAGGCCGAAAGCCGACGCCAGACCGAGCAGTGCTCACTGGCATCGCGTTCGTGCTGCGCTCGGGCATTGCGTGGAACCTAATGCCGCAGGAAATGGGGTGCGGCTCAGGCACAGCCTGCTGGCGGTGGCTTGCCGCATGGCAGAAGGCAGGTGTCTGGCAGCGTATCCACGAGATGCTACTGGCTGAACTGCGTCGCCGTGGCGAAATCGATTTAACGCGTGCCATCGTCGATAGTTCGTCAATTCGCGCCATGCTGGCGGGAAAAAAACTGGCCCCAATCCCACGGACCGGCGCAAGCTCGGCAGCAAGCACCACCTCATCGTCGACGCACAAGGCATCCCGCTCGCGGTCATCCTGACCGGCGCAAACCGCCACGACATTACGCAGCTCGATGCACTGGTCCAAGCTATTCCATATATCCGGGGCAAACGGGGCCGCCCCCTGCACAAGCCGCACATTGTTCAGGGCGACCGAGGCTACAGTTCCGAGCCACATCGGCAGCGCTTGCGCGAACGTGGCATCACGCCAGTGCTAGCAAAAATCGGCTCGTCCCATGGCAGCGGACTTGGTAAAACGCGTTGGCAAGTCGAGCGCTCGATTGCATGGCTTCACTCGTTTCGACGCCTGAAGATTCGCTATGAACGTCACGCTCATATCCACGAGGCGTTCCTCTCGTTAGCTTGCGCCTTGATTTGCTGGACGCGCCTTAAGCCTTGCTTTAATTAATTTTGCAACAGCTTCTTAAACGTTAGGGCTCGGCAGTGTGCCAGCTTTGTCCGTCGTGGCTCCGCGCAGGGCGCCACGGCGCTTTCGCAACGCGAGGCTTTGAGGAGTAATTCGATCAAACGTTCACTGAACGTTTGTGCGGAATCGACGTTTCGTGGTGCATTTTTCTTGATAGTAAGTTTCAAGCCGCAGCGGATCAATGCCTGATCCGATCCGTACTAGAGTTCTTTCCCGCCAAAGACGGTCCGGCTTTGCTCATGTTCCAAAAGCGATCTTTCCAATCGAATGACACCATCGTCCGAAAACGAGCACACAATTTTTCTGCTATTGGAGCTCAAGACGTTGCCACGCTGGTCATAGGCGATCGTGAAGTACCCGCCGCCCACGAAATGAATTACGTGCGATGTTGAGTTGAGAACCCGATTGATTTGATGACTGACGACGGCCATGATGTCAGCAATTTCAACACGTCTAAGGACGGTGAAGTTAAGATTGAAATTACCATTGGAATCCCGCTCGATGACAGTATTATTACCGACTTTCATTGTCCCGGAACCATCGCTGTGACGAGTGACGTTGACGGGCGTGTTGTTCGGCGATGTGGAAAAATTGGTTGTTGTGCCAGCTTGACCGGATTGCGGCACAGGCAAGCAGCTGGATGGATCCGACATGCAACATCTTTCTTCAAGAAACGAGGATGTGATGTATTAGAATTTCCTCGATTATCCCATCCTGAAATTGAACTCAGCCCTACCTTTGCGGTGGGGCTATTTTCAAGTGATGCAGTATACCTACAAAATGGGGGAGAGTAAGCCGGAATCCCAGAAAATCAGTCATTCTATGTTTAGGTGAATCATCGCCCTAGTGGAGATGCTAATTCCACCAGGATGCCGTTACTATCCAATACGTAGCCAACTTTCTGTCCCCAGGGTTTTGTAATCGGGGCTTTGACTGGCGACGCACCACTCGCCACGGCGTGCTCGTATGCCGCTTCGATCTCCGTACTAACCAACACGACCTCAATTCCTGCCGGTGTCTCACCAACGCGATTCTTGCGGTATTGAACCGGGACGTTCGTCGTAGCTAGCTCATCGCCGACAAATGCAAGCGCCGTATCACCAGTTTCCATTTCCGCATATTGATTACTTTCGTGCACAAAGCGGCGCTTCAGTCTGAACGCTTTTTCGTAAAACTCCACCGATTGCAACACGTTGTTCGTATAGATAATGATATAGCCAAGTTTCATCATTTCACCTGTAGTTGAGAGGGGATTTATTTTCTTGTTTCAGGCAAGTTGTAAGCAGAGGAGGGGAGGAATACGCACCGCTGCCGAACACCTAACACAGCAGAAGGTACGACTAGAAGTCATCGACGATGGGACGCGGGTGATCATATCTGAAGAAAGAGATCAAATTCTGTCTTCTCCGATGCTCATGGCACCTGGATCTTGCCGGATTGAATATCGGCAGCCAGCGCTTCCAACGTCCGAGCAAACTGTTCCAATCCAAGGTATTGATCGAGCAATTCATTGCGCTCATCGGGCGTGCTGTTGAATATCAACTGTTTGAATCCTTCCAGATAGTCGTGCATGCCGGCCAGTATTTCCATCGGCGTGCACCGTGCCCCCAGCAAGGCACGCATTCTCAGATCGATGGCCTTGGCAATGTTGCGGCGTTCTTCAGCCTGCGTTGGCTTAGCAGCCGGTGCTGTCCGTGCAATCGGGATACTGCCGTTCAATAGGGATTCAGCAAGTTCGTGATCGCTTTTTCTGAGAATCTCATTGATCGTGCCGCCTGAAAGTTCGTGAGCTAATATCAAGGCTTCTCCCATGGCGGTATCGACCTGATTCATCACTGCACGAAACTGCTTGACCGCAGTGCGATCATTGAGGGATGTCGCCTCCCCGCACCACTGTTCCGCTTGTTTCCGATAGACCCCAGTGATAAATTCACACTGTTCTGTATAAGAGCAGATAACGCGATGTATCGTATAGTCGTCCAGCACATGTGGACGGCTGCGCGCTTCTTGTAGCGTGTGCAGGACAAGATTGACGTCTTCCAGTTGTTGCGCCAGCAAGTCCGTCAGCACGGGCAACATACTCAACGGTTGCCACTGCGGCGTCTCGTCAGGATTAGTTGGTGCATTGCCGTCTTGTCGCGAAACAGAAAATGCTGCCACTTGCCTGGCAAGAGCATCAATGCGATCACGCATTCCAGCAAATCCGATATCCATATATTTCATGACATGGGGCTTGGCGTCGTCTTCCTCCAATGTTGTTTTGAAACGTGCAATTGCGGCTTGCCATTGACGATGCTGTAATTCCAGTCTCTCGATGTCGCCTTGGGAGGGCCGCTGTTCTTGACCCAGTATGGCGAGGAAATCATGTTCCAATGCCGCAGACTGGGTCAGAATGGCCTCCATCATTTTCTTGTGTTGGGGAGCGAAGATCGGTAAGTCGTCATACGGACGGGACGGTTTCTGGCGCTCGGCTTCAAACGCCTCTTCCATGATCAACGCATAACGATAAAAACCGGGGAATTCTTCCGACAGGGCCATCAATTGCGAATCGGTCGTGCCCGTCCAGATTTTGTGCAGATCGGGAAGATAACCGACCATACGGTTGATAACGAGATCGGGAGCCTTGATATCCTCTGCAGCGAGCTTCTGCATGTGGCGATCCATCTGGGCAGCCATGCGTCGGAATTCTTTCATTGAGCACCCTCGAATTAATTTCAATTTTTGTATCGAGTAAATCTTTGCCGGCACGCCATGCATTTCAGCTAAGGAGGCGCAAGAAAATTCCGCCTTACAAAACATCTGCGATGCAAGATATTGTCGCGATACATTACCATACGACAATCTTATTTTAATGATAATTCAGTTAGATCAGCGGCTTGACACTGAATTTGTCAATCCGTGAATTCGGTGTCGAGGAAGATTTTCAACATGACTTATCACTCAATGTCACATGAGCAATTACCGGTCAATGGAATCGGTACCGAAAATTCAGCGGATCAATTTTGCGCCTCAGGTCCATCAGATAGTCGCCGTAGCGGTTGATATGACTAGTACGGTAAGGGGATAGAGCAGCGAGGATTTCGTGATCGATCTCATGGCCGGCGGTCTGCAATTGCTTGATGGCACGCGACATGCCCTGCACATTGTGCAGAATAATCATATTGGCGACTAAATGATTATATTTGACCACTTTTCGTTGCTCGTGACGTATGTTTTCGGCAATCACGCCGTCATTGCCGAAGAACGACCATTGCGCAAAATTATTGAATTGTTCGGACTTGTTGGTGGCGGCATGTATCGTGCCACGCAGATGTGGATCGCTGATATAGCGCAGCAGGAAAATCGTGCGGATGACACGTCCCAGCTCACGGAAGGCGAAATACAGCTTATTTTTACGGCTGTTACTACCCAAACGGCGCATCAATGTGGACGGGACGATCTTGCCAGCTTTGATCGATACGGCAACGCGCATCATGTCCAAATAATGGCGTCGAATCAATTCCCAATCGATTGCTGGGCCGGTAAATAGCTGCTGAATATTCTTGTATTTCGCATCTTTGCTCGGTTTAAAGAAGATCAGATCTTTGATGTGTCGGATGCGTGGCATCAAGTCAATACCGAGCAAATATGCCAAACCGAATACGGGCGTATTTTGTGCGTGCGTGTCGCCATGCAGCGTGTCTGGTTGGATATCCGAAGTATTGCGGATCAGCCCATCGAGAATATAGACTGCTTCATAGACGCCACAAGGAATGAAATGACTGAACAACGCTATGTAGGTATCTGACACATGATAGTAGCCGATGCCCCCATAGCCACCATACCGGATGTGGTACTCACTCATCAGGTTTTTTTCATACAGGGCCCACTTGGTCCCGTCGGCAGAAGCTGATTTTCCCGATCCCCAGTAGGAAGGCAGCGTAAATTTATTATACGTGTTGATGACCCGGACGATCGCTTTGTCCAGTCGCTCTTCGGTAATATGATGTAAATTCAACCAAGCTATCTGCTTGCGGCTCAGCCCTTTCAGCGAGCGCGCGGTCTGACTCGCCCCCATGTTGAAACCATAGCAAAATAGTGTCGCAATGAACCGTTTTCGCGGATCCTCCAGTTTGGACCCATAGCCGGAAAGTGGCCCGAAAATCTTGTGCAGATCAAGCCAATGCTCCGTTTCGATCAAGATATCCAGAATGCTTTTTTCACCGAGCAACTCGTTAATCGCCTGATCAATGGCACTGAGTCCTTCCGGCGGGGCGAGGCGCTCATTCTTGTGCAAAATCAAACCGTTCGGCCCAAAGCTAACCGAATCGTTGCCTGGGAATTCGAGGTCAGCATTTTCCGCAGCCATTATGAGTAATTGCTGCAATTTGGAGACACCGGTATCCGGATCAATGGGCAGATCCACCATTTCACCATAGATCGGCAACTCAACCCGGAAGGTTTTTTCATCGACGAAACGCTCTCGGTAATCGTCATAACGCTCGCTGTTTGCGACATACAGGTCGCCGGACTGAAGTTCCTCTCGAATACGTTCCAGCACACACAGCTCGAAATACTTACGGTGGATTGGTATCGCTTTGGTTTCGGAATCTTCCTTCCCGATGGCTAGTCGACGCCACTTCTCCGGTAACCAAGTCAGGTCCAACTCTCCGCGCAATATATTTAGACGCTCTTTGTGGCTATTCCGATGGGTCAATACCCACGCGATCGCATTGGTGAAGGCATCATCTGTATAGGTTGCCACCGGCGACAGTACATCCAGGCATTCAAACAACAGCGCGCGCTTGCTTCGGTAAGGGGGGAGCATAAACGGGAAATAGTTGTTATCCGCATAGGCCATGTGCTCGTCGCACTCAGCGATCAATTGTTCCGGATCCTCGCTCATGGCCTTCCGAATGGCCTTCAGCTTCGCGACCTCTGCCTTGTCCTGCTGATAAGCAGTCAATACGTCGCGAAACCGGCCAATTAGCCGCTCCACTTGGCGAGTATGCTCCTGCTGATACTTCACCAGTCGCTTGCTCGCCCAGGTATCCATTTGCTTTTGCGTCTTCACGAAAATCTCGGCGATATCGTCAGTCGCTTTGCACAACTGAGCCTGGACTAGAAGGGCCGCCAGCGTGTAACGTTTCAACGGCGTCAGTGTACGCATATCTGAAACGTCCAAGGCGCGCGCTTCAAGCGTAAAATTGGCAAGCTTGGTGGCGGCAACATCTTTTAGCGTAGGCAGGCCTTCTGCTTGCTGGGTGAGCCACCGGATATGCTGCAAAAAACTGACGACCTCGCGCACCGTAGGTTGCCGTGGCTCCCGTTTCAAACGGTCCCAGTCACTCTTGCCGTGCTTAATAATAAGTAATTCATCCAGGCGTTGACGTGCCTCAACCGTCAGTGCTTTAACAGTATTGGAAAAGATCGCTGTATTGACTCGTTCGCGCGCGGCCCGAGCCATCCGCAACAAGATGGTGAAACCTGGTAAAACGTAGCGGTGTTTGACCAGCTCTTCAAGCAGAACATTGATGATGTCAGGGAGTTCGTGCTTAGTTTTTGCCGCAGCCTCCGCGCGGGTAGCAAGCCAACGCTGCGCGGCAGCGTTAAATTCACGCAGGCCTAGCTGCTTGAGCACATGTTTCAAGTGCCGAGTTTTCTCTCCAGACGCGTCGTGGGCCGCCAACGCTTCTTTAGTCGGCCGCCGTACGCGCATTTTGCGGCAAACGTGGGCTGTGATTGTCAATGGAACGTCGGCCAGCGGCACTGCGTAGCCTAAACGCTGCACCAGTTTCAACTGCAGCATCAGGTTTGCACGGGCTATTGGGCGCCGATAAGTCGCATTGACGAAGGCACGCTCTTCTGCCGTTGGTGTATAGAGATTTTCGAGCTCATGCTCGGAAATCTCCTCCCGTAACCAGGGATAAGCGGTGTCTTCGATGCTACTCACGGTTGAGCGCTGCGCTGAGTATCAATTTCAGAACCAAGATCAGTGGCCGGTATGTTAAATAGCAGTTGCTGCGGGCCGAGGAATGTTTGGTAACTGTTCTCTCAAAAGATGGTCAACAACTGAAGTGAACTTAGGGAGAGTGATATGAAGCGAAATGCATGCAAAATAGCGAGAGTTTTCGATTGCCTGCGCGGCAGAAGAGAAGGGTAATTGCTGCATTCCCATTCCTATAAAATGGATTTGGAACTATAATACACATTATTAAACTGACAACAAATAGAAATTTTTACCTGTCCCGATGACTGGCAAATGATGGTCCAGCCACTGACTAGCGAAGGCGCCTCCTAGCTCTGGCCAGCCGAGTAAGAACGAAATTTTTTGACGTTAATTAATTCAATAAATTCAAAGAGTTAATTGCTTTTCTGGCGAAAATTTCCAGGATCCCGGCCAACCCTCTTTTTGAGTCTGATAAGATCGCTGCATTGATAGTGGTAAAGACTCTGATGACGGCTGACGGCAGCGTGTTTGAGAGGACTTTTGAAATATTCTTTTGCAGCGTCTGAGAGTGACTTACTTGAGATGGCTTTCATCTTTGTTTCCAAGTCAAAAAAATAGCCCCGACATTGCGGGGCTTTTTTTGTGATAACTGACGTTAATGAAAAATCTTAAACAGGATGGCAACCGTTCCGGCCAGCATAAAGCCGAGCATCCATTTAAGTAGCTCGAACTGGCCTTTGACCTCGGTGCGGAATTCGTTCAGGTCTGATTTTTTCACGAG